>ORJL010906165.1_pt1 | contig 13453 bp, 12 predicted proteins | sample 1779941 | NCBI WGS metagenome assembly ORJL01 (sample SAMEA104232317, study PRJEB22302) | groundwater metagenome | biome: forest; feature: aquifer; material: groundwater | place: USA | collected 2011-08-07 | depth 5.8 m
CGCCTCGCCTGCGGCCGCGGCAGGAAAGCCGAAGCGTTCCCGCCAGTGGCGCAGATACTCGGGTTGGCGGCGTGCGCGCCACAACAGGTGCAGCACGGCCCAGGGCAGCAGCGCCAGTACCGCCAGGGTATAGATCAAGCGCGCCATCAGAACAGCAGCGTGGCCGCCGCCAGGACCTCGTCGACGCCGGGCGGCTGGCCGCGGGCGCCGAGGTTGATGGCCGGCGTCGCGGCGAAAACGCCTGTCAGCGCGGGATCGGAGGCGCAAAACAGCGCCAGCGTCGGCCGCCCCAGCGCGGCCGCAAGATGGACGAGGCCGGTATCGACGCCGACCACGATGCGCGCGGCGGCAAGCTGTCCGGCCAGTTGCGCCAGGCCCAGCGGCGGCAAGGCAACGGCGGATGGGATAGCCTGCGCCAGCCGCCTGGCACGCTCGCGCTCGACGGCGTTGCCGGCCGGCAGCAGGCAGGCGAGCCCTTTGTCATGCAAGGCCCGGCCCAGTGCAATCCAGCGCTCCTCGGGCCACAGTTTGTCGTCGCGCGACGTGGCTGTAAGCAGCAACGCCGAGGCCGGGCCGGAAGTTCCCCCAGGGACGCAGCGCGCTGGCGCGGGTACCGCGGCGATGCCGTAGTCCGGCGCGCAAGATGCGTCGCCGTCGGCGGCGAGCGCAGCCAGCCGGCGGTTGCGCGATACGGCATGAAGACTCTTCGCCACTTCGAAGCGCGCATCGTAGAAGCGCGCGGCGGCGGGTTCGCGCGCCGACGCCGCGGCGTAGCCGCAGCGCCTGCCGCGCGCGATGCGGGCGATCAGCGCGCTCTTGAGCAGACCCTGGGTGTCGATCACCAGGTCGTAGCTTTGTTCCCGCAACGCGGCGCGGAAAGACCGCATTTCGCCCCAGCTTGCCGGCGACAGCATCGCCTTGCGCCAGCGCCTGAGTGCCACCGGAATGACGCGGTGGAGGGCGGGATGCATCCGGGGAATGTCGCGGAAAGCTTCTTCGACCACCCAGTCGATCCGTGCTTCGGGGTATCTGCGACGCAGGTCGCTGACGACCGGCAGGTTGTGCACGACGTCGCCCAGGGAGGAGGTTTTGATCAGGAGAATGCGCATCGATGGGATGGGGATGTCGTCTTGCGCCGTAAAATGCATCCCGAACACAATTATAGCCGCCCATGACCGCCGCCCGCCGCCCGCCAATTTCCGCCGTACTGATCACCCGCAATGCCGCCAGCCAGCTTGCCGGGTGCCTTGCCAGCGTGGCTTTCTGCGACGAAATTGTCGTCGTCGATTCGGGCAGCGACGACGCCACGGTCGAGATTGCGCAAAGTCACGGCGCGCGGGTAATCCAGGCGGAATGGCGCGGCTTCGGGCCACAGAAGCAGTTTGCGGTGGAACAGGCGAGCCACGACTGGGTGCTGTGCATCGACGCCGACGAACGGGTGAGCGAACGCCTGCGCGAGAGCCTGGTGGCCGTCCCGACGGCGCCAACGGGAACCCTTGCCGCCTATCGCTTTGCCCGCTGCAATCGCTTCATGGGGCGCTACCTGCGGCATGGTGAAGGCTATCCCGACTGGAGCCTGCGTTTTTTTGACCGTCGCGCGGCGCGCTGGTCGGACGACGCGGTTCATGAAAAAGTCATTGTCGGCGGCGAGATCGGCACGCTGCCAGGCGATCTGCTCCATGATTCCGCCGAGTCGCTGGAGACCTATTTCGCCAAGCAGAATCGCTACAGCAGCCTTGCCGCCAGCGAAGCGCTGGCAAGTGGCAAGCGCGCCACGGTGCCGCAGTTGCTGTTCTCGCCTGGCTTGCGTTTCATCAAGTTCTATTTCTTCCGCCTGGGTCTCCTCGACGGTCTTCCGGGACTGGTGCACATCCTCGTCGGCTGCTCGGCGAGCTTCGCCAAGTATGCGAAAATGCTGGCTTTTCAGCGAAATTCCCCATGAAAATTCTGGTCACCGGCGCCGCCGGGTTTATCGGCATGCACGTCTGCCAACTGCTGCTGGCGCGCGGCGACGAAGTGGTCGGGGTGGACAACCTCAACGACTATTACGACGTAGCGCTGAAGGAGGCGCGCCTGGCACGGCTTGCGCCCAGCCCGCGCTTCACCTTGTCGCGGCTCGACATCGCCGATCGTGACGGCATCGCGGCCCTGTTCGCCAGGGAGCGCCCGCAGCGCGTGATCAATCTCGCGGCGCAGGCCGGGGTGCGCTACTCGCTGCAGAATCCGCATGCCTATGTGGACAGCAACGTGGTCGGATATGTAAACATCCTCGAGGGTTGCCGCCACAACGGCGTCGAGCACTTCGTCTATGCCAGCAGTTCCAGCATCTACGGCGGCAACGAACGCATGCCCTTCTCGGAACACGACAACGTCGACCACCCGGTGAGCCTCTACGCCGCGACCAAGAAGGCCAACGAACTGATGGCCCATACCTACAGCCATCTGTTTGGCCTGCCCACCACGGGCCTGCGCTTCTTCACCGTCTATGGACCCTGGGGTCGCCCGGACATGGCCTTGTTCCTGTTCGCCAAGGCCATCCTCGAAGACCGTCCCATCGATGTCTTCAACCACGGCAGGATGCGGCGCGACTTCACCTATATCGACGACATCGCCGAAGGCGTGATCCGCGTGCTGGACTGTCCGCCGCAGGCCGATCCCGGATTCGACAAGCAGGTGCCGGATCCGGCGACCAGTTGGGCGCCCTACCGCGTGCTGAACATCGGCAACCATCAGCCGGTCGAGCTGATGGCCTACATCGAGGCGCTGGAGCAGGCCCTGGGCAAGACCGCGACCAAGAACTTCCTGCCGCTGCAGGACGGTGACGTGCCGGCGACTTATGCCGATACCTCAGAACTCGGCCGCCTCACGGGATTCTCGCCGGCGACGCCGGTAAGCGATGGCGTGCGCCGCTTTGTCGAGTGGTACCGCGCCTACCATGCCTGAGGCGCGGCTGGTTCCGGTGGTGCTCAGCGGCGGCTCGGGCACGCGCCTGTGGCCGGTTTCTCGCGAGAAACACCCGAAGCAGTTGCAACCCCTGCTGGGCGGCGAGAGTTTGCTGCAGGACACGCTGCGTCGCCTCGGCGGCCTGCCGCTGGGCACGCCTATCGTGGTCAGCAACCAGGAATACCGTTTCATCACTGCCGAGCAACTGCGTCAGCTCGGGCTGGCGGAATGGGCCTTGCTGCTGGAGCCGGTCGGCCGCAATACCGCCCCGGCGCTGACCGCGGCGGCCCTATATGCCAGCCGCGATGGCGCCGACCCGGTGCTGCTGGCGACGCCGGCGGACCATCATGTGCGCGACGTCGCGGCGTTTTGCGAGGCCGTGGTGCGGGGCTTGCCGGAGGCCGCAAGCGGTGCCGTGGTGACTTTCGGCATCGTTCCCGACCGCGCCGAAACCGGCTACGGCTACATCGAGACAAGAGTTATGCGAAGCGGTATCCAGGCGGACGGCGCCGGCGCTGCGGCGCCCGGTGCGCCGATGGACCTGCTGGCCTTTCGCGAGAAGCCGGATGCGGCGACCGCAGAGGCCTACGTCGCCGGCGGCCGGCATTTCTGGAACAGCGGCATCTTCATGCTGCGCGCCTCGGTGTGGCTCAAGGCCATCGGCCATTTCGCGCCGCCGATTCTGGCCGCCTGCCGCCAGGCGGTCGAGGCGGCGCAAGCCGACGGCGATTTCGTGCGTCTCGATGCGACTGCCTTCGCGGCATCCCCGGCGGATTCGATCGACTACGCGGTGATGGAAAAGCTTTCCGCCGCCAGGGAGCTGGGTATTCCCGGCCGGGTGGTGGCGCTCGATGTCGGCTGGTCGGACGTCGGCGCTTGGGATGCGCTGTGGCAGGCCATCGCCCGCGATGCCGACGACAACGCCGTCAAGGGCGATGTCTGGCTGGAGGATTCGCACGGCAACCTGGTCATCGCCGAGCATGGCCTGGTCGCCTGCATCGGCTGCGAGGACATGGTGGTGGTGGAAACCGCCGACGCCGTGCTGATCGCACCCAAGGCCCGCACCCAGGAGGTCAAGACCATCGTCGGCCGCCTCAAGGCGGCCGGGCGCGGCGAAGTCGACCTGCATCGCAAGGTGCATCGGCCCTGGGGCTGGTACGACAGCATCGACAACGGCGAGCGCTTCCAGGTCAAGCGCATCGTGGTGCGCCCCGGCGCCACGCTGTCGCTGCAAATGCACCACCACCGCGCCGAGCACTGGGTCGTGGTGCGTGGCACAGCCAAGGTCACGCGTGGCGACGAGACCATCCTGCTCGGCGAGAACGAGTCGACCTACATCCCCCTGGGTGTCAAGCATCGCCTGGAGAACCCCGGGCAGATACCGCTCGAAATCATCGAGGTGCAGTCGGGCAGCTACCTGGGCGAGGACGACATCCTGCGCTTTGAAGACAACTACGGACGTAAAGAATGACCAAGAAAATTGCCTTGATCACCGGCGTCACCGGCCAGGATGGTGCTTACCTTGCCGAATTCCTGCTCGACAAGGGCTACGAGGTGCACGGCATCAAGCGCCGCAGCTCGCTGTTCAACACCGACCGCATCGATCACCTCTACCAGGATCCGCACGTCGCCAACCGGCGCTTCGCCTTGCATCACGGCGACATGACCGACAGTTCGAGCCTGGTGCGCATCATCCAGCAGGTGCAGCCGGACGAGATCTACAACCTTGCGGCACAGAGCCACGTCGCAGTGAGCTTCGAGGAGCCCGAATACACGGCCAACTCGGATGCCCTCGGCGCCCTGCGCGTGCTCGAGGCGATGCGCATCCTCGGCATGGAGAAGAAGGCCCGCTTCTACCAGGCCAGCACCTCCGAACTCTTTGGCCTGGTGCAGGAGACGCCGCAGAAGGAAACCACGCCCTTCTATCCGCGCAGCCCCTATGCCGTGGCTAAGCTCTACGCCTACTGGATCACGGTGAATTACCGCGAGGCCTACGGCATGTACGCCTGCAACGGCATCCTGTTCAACCACGAATCTCCGGTCCGCGGCGAAACCTTCGTCACGCGCAAGATCACCCGCGCCCTGGCCCGCATCAAGCTCGGCCTGCAGGACTGCCTGTTTCTCGGCAATCTGGATGCCAAGCGTGACTGGGGCCATGCCCGCGATTACATCGAGATGCAATGGCTGATGCTGCAGCAGGAGCAAGCGGAGGATTACGTCATCGCCACCGGCGTGCAATACAGCGTGCGCGATTTCGTCAATGCCGCGGCGGCCGAAATCGGCATTGCCGTCGAATGGCGCGGCGCGGGCGTGGACGAAAAAGGCTACGACGCCTGTGGCAATTGCATCGTCCAGGTCGATCCGCGCTATTTCCGGCCTACCGAAGTCGAGACCCTGCTCGGCGACGCCACCAAGGCGAGGGAAAAGCTGGGATGGACACCCAGGATCACATTCGCCGAACTCGTCGCCGAGATGGTGCGCGAAGACCTCAAGGCCGCGGAACGCGACGAACTGGTCAAGAAGCACGGCTTCGAGGCCTTCGACCGGAACGAGTAGCCGCGGTGGAGAAAGATGCCCGCATCTACGTCGCCGGCCACCGCGGCATGGTGGGCTCGGCCCTGGTTCGCCGGCTGAAACAGGGCGGCTACACGAACATCCTCACCCGAACGCGTGCCGAGCTGGACCTGCTGGATCAGGCCGCGACCCATGCCTTTCTGACGCAGGAAAAGCCCGATTTCATTTTCATCGCGGCGGCCATCGTCGGCGGCATCCAGGCCAACAACACGCTGCGCGCCGACTTCATTTACCAGAACCTGACGGTCGAGGCCAACCTGATCCACGGCGCCCATCTGGCGGGCGTTCCGCGCCTGTGCTTCCTCGGCTCGAGTTGTATTTATCCGCGCGATTGCCCGCAGCCGATCAAGGAGGAATACCTGCTGACCGGACCGCTGGAACCCACCAACGAGCCCTATGCCGTTGCCAAGATTGCCGGCATCAAGCTCTGCGAAAGCTACGACCGCCAGTATGGGAGGCAGTATTTCTCGGTCATGCCGACCAATCTCTACGGTCCCAACGACAACTACGATCTGGCCAACAGCCATGTATTGCCGGCGCTGATCCGCAAGGCGCACGAGGCGAAGCAGCGCGGCGACGGTGAATTGGTGGTGTGGGGCAGCGGGACGCCGCGGCGCGAATTTCTCTACGTCGATGATCTGGCGGATGCCTGCGTCTTTCTCATGGAGCGCGGCGTCACCGACGGCTTCTACAACATTGGCGCCGGCGAGGACATCACCATCCGCGAGCTCGCCGAGACCGTGATGTCCGTCGTCGGATTGACCGGGAAACTTGTATTTGATCCCAGCAAGCCGGACGGGACACCGCGAAAATTGTTGGACGTAAGTCGATTGCGTAATTTTGGTTGGCAAGCGAGAGTTCAAGTGCAAGACGGCGTCGCGTTAGCCTATAAGGATTTTTTGGTTCGGCACCGCCATTGACATCGCGTTATTCCACCTAACTTCATGTCTGGCGCAAGTTTTTCGGTCACATCACAATGCCGTATTCCGGGGGCGTGCCGCCTCTAAGAGACCACTTTCCAGTCACGAATCCAAAAAGATAGGCGTCGAATCGTGTGATTTTCCAAAGGGCTGACTACTGCGTTTCGACCTCTATCGAAGAGATGGCGAACAAGGCCGCTGCTGATATAGCCAAGTGCGCTGCCGAATCCATCAGGCTGCATGGCCGATTTAATTTCTTGGCGACAGGGGGCGAGACCGCTCGGTTTGTGTATCGCGAGTTGCGTCGATATGGCGAGCTTTGGCAATTCTGGCACGTCTATTTGACCGATGAGCGTTGCGTTCCGGTCGGCAGCCAGCAGCGAAACGACAGGATGGTTCGCGCGGAGTTGCTCGATTTGGTGCCGATACCGGGGCTACAGGTGTATCCGATCGCCGGCGAACTTGGCGCGGTCGCGGGCGCCGCCCGTTACGCGAAAGTCCTTGCTACGGTCGATGGTTTCGATCTGGCCTTGCTCGGCCTGGGCGAAGATGGACATGTCGCCAGCCTATTTCCGGGCATGACTCCGTCGGCTGGCGAAACTGCGCTGGCGGTGTTCGGCGCACCTAAGCCGCCAACCGAGCGCATCAGCGTGTCTTCTGCGGTCTTGCACAAGGCCAGGCGAATTTTCCTTCTTGCCGGTGGCGAGGCGAAGCGCAAGGCGGTGAGCGACCTGCACTGCGCGGATACTTTTTTCTGGACGGTCGTCGGGCCCACGCCTCGGATCTCCTTCTATTTTGATCGCGAGGCCACGTCGGTCGCCGTATAGACCTGCCAACACTGCCAATTCTGCATCCAAGGCGCTTACGGAACCATGTGCAACAGTTTGTTCAAGCGTTGAACGCAGCGCGTAGAGCTGGTAGAATCCTCCCCCTCCCATGTCTGACCATCGTTTACTTGGCCTCATCGAAAAGCGGCCGGATATCTCGCAACGCGAGATGGCCGAGGCGCTGGGCGTGAGCTTGGGCAAAGCCCACTATCTGCTCAAGGCCATGATCGAAAGCGGTCTAGTCAAGGTCGAGAACTTCCGTCGCCATGACAAAAAGATCGCCTATCTGTACCAGTTGACGCCGTCGGGGTTGGCGGCCAAGGTTGAAATGGCCCAGCTGTTCCTCCGCCGCAAGGAGGCCGAATACGAAGCCCTGCGTGCGGAAATCGGACTCTTGCGATCGGAGTTGCACCAAACGCCGGTGTCTGCCGCCAAGACAGGTAATGCGTCCGAGGCTTGACTAATCTCATGCACTTCGCATCTTCGTGCGACACGGTCGCCTTAATCACTGCGCCTTTGCAGTTTCGCTGCCGCGAACCGAAAGGCATTGCCGGGTCGTGAAAAAGTTCTCTCCCGCGACTTACATATTCGCCTTGCTGTCGCCGCAGGATCGCCTTGCCGCCTCGAAGCTGGTGCTGGCCATGCTGATTACAGCCATCATCGATGTAATGGGTGTCGCCTCGATACTGCCCTTCATGGCCCTCGCGGCCAAGCCGGAGATCGTGCAGACCAATTCCTGGATGCAGCAGATTTATGTCCTCGGCGGATTTGCCAGCCCCAACCGTTTCCTGTTTTTTGCCGGAGCGATTTTTTTCCTGCTGCTGGTGGCCTCCAACTTCTTTTCGGCGCTGACTGCATGGATGATGTTTCGCTTTGCCTTCTCCCTCGAGCATCGTTTCGCCGAGAGGATGCTCAAGTCCTATTTGTCGCGGCCCTACGAGTTCTTTCTCGCCGGCAACACTTCGATTATGGCCAGGAACATCCTGACCGAGTGTGCGACGGCGGTCGGCGGGGCGGTGGTACCGGGACTGCAATTGCTGGCCAGAAGTGTGGTCGTCTTCTTCGTCCTGATACTGCTGATGGCGGTCGATCCGGCGCTAGCACTGGTCGTTGCGCTGGTGCTCGGTGGTGCTTATGCGGGAGCCTATTTGTTCATCCGCCGGAAACTGCTGGCCAATGGCCGCAGATCGAACGACGCCAATGCCGAGGCCCACAAAGCGGCGACCGAGGCACTGCACGGGGTAAAGGAAATCCGCCTGGCGGGCATGGAAAAAGCTTTTCTGTCGCGTTTCTCTGCAGCATCGCTGGATAACTCGCATTTTAAGGTGAAGGGGTTCACGCTATCGCTGCTGCCGCGCTATGTGATCGAGACCGTTGCCTTCGGCGGCATGCTGCTGATCCTGCTCTACCTGATCGGGGTCAAGCGCGACGTCACCAATGCGTTGCCCTTGATCGCCTTGTATGCGCTGGCAGGTTACCGGCTGCTGCCGGCGTTGCAGCAGATATTCCAGAGCCTCTCGCAAATACGCTACAGCTTCGCCTCGCTGGAAGTATTGAACCGGGAGCTTGCCGGCGAGGTTGCCGGGCAGGAACTCGAGGAAGCGTCGCAGCAGCTGGAAGTCGGGCGCGGGATCGAGCTGCTCGGAGTCAGCTATGCTTATCCAGGCACGGGCGCACCGGTGTTGCACGACATCTCGCTGAGCATCGCGGCTAACACGTCGGTGGCGCTGGTCGGGGCCACTGGATCGGGCAAGACTACGCTACTCGACATCGTTTCCGGCATTCTATTGCCGGGCAGTGGCGAGATCCGGATAGACGGCCGCAAACTGGATGCGAACGTTATGCGGGAGTGGCAAGCCAGCATTGGCTACGTTCCGCAATCGATCTACCTGACCGACGACACGATTGCGCGCAATATTGCCTTCGGTTGCGCTGGCGACAATATTCGCATGGAGGACGTGGAGCGGGCTGCTAAGGCAGCCAAGCTGCATGAGTTCATCACCGCCGAGCTGCCGGATGGCTATGCGACTTTGGTCGGAGAACGCGGCGTGCGCTTGAGCGGCGGGCAGCGGCAAAGAATCGGAATCGCCCGCGCGCTATACAGAAAGCCCGGCATGCTGATCATGGACGAGGCCACCAGCGCCCTCGACGGCATCACCGAGCGCGCGGTCATTGACGCAATTCAGGAGCTGTCGCACAAGCTGACGATCATCACCGTGGCGCATCGGCTGACTACGGTTCGCGACTGTGACGTGATCTACCTGCTCGACAAGGGCCACGTGGCTTTTCGGGGCAGCTTTGCCGAACTTTCCGCAAGCAACGACATCTTTCAGAACATGCTGAACCCCCGATGAAGACGCTCGAGACCGGATCCGCCGTGCTGTTACGGGGCATGGCTTAAAATGACGAGCGATGAGCTTGCCTGGAGAACGCGTGACATGAAGACCATTTCCATCGTCGAGAGAGCAGTGGGCGATTCGGGCGCTTCCGAAAAGCCGGTGTCTGTCTGCCCGCCGCAGGCGCGCGTCAAGGATCTGGGTTTCCTGTTTGTGGCGCCGAAAGTGGCGCGAGTCAAGCAGCAGCATCCCTTCCCCTACGGCATGGCCTATGTTTCGGCGATGCTGCGCCGCGACGGCTTCCGGGTTTCCTGTCTGGACCTGAGCTTTTCCGACGAGCCCTGCGAGGAGCAGTTGCGGCAGCGCATAGCGCGCGACGGTGTCGATGTAGTTTGCACCGGCGGGATGTCCGTCGACTATCACCAGATCAACGAGGTACTCGAACTAACAAGGAAGATAGACCGCCGATTGCTGACCGTGGTCGGCGGCGCCATGGTTACCTGCGATCCGGAGTTGGCGCTCGAGGCCCTGAAGATGGACTACGGCGTGATAGGCGAAGGTGAATACATTATGCAGGAATTGGCCTATGCCTTGTGCAACAACGCTAATCCGGCAGAGATCGTCGGCCTGATCTTTACAGACGCAACGGGAGTTGTCAGAAACACCGGGTCGCGGAAGTCAACCAAGGAACTCGACGCCTTGCCCTTCCCTGATTACGAGGCTTTCGAGTTTGCCCGCCACCTGCCATTGATGAAGCCCAACAGTACAGGGTTCCATGATATCGATGAAGTCCGGATGGCAGATCTTCTCACATCGCGGTCATGTCCTTTTGGCTGTACGTTTTGCTATCAGCAGCTTGGACGCGTTTATCGTCAGCGGTCGATGGATCATGTATTTCAGGAAATCGACTATCTGGTGAACACCTATGGAATTAATGCGTTTGGCATTGCGGATGACTTGTTTTCTGTGAATAAGGAACGTCTGCTTGAGTTTGCCAACAGAATAAGACCTTATGGCATCAGGTGGACCACCCAGTTTAGGGTCAAAGATGTCAGTTACGACGTCTTAGTAGTTCTCAAAGAAGCAGGCCTAAGGCGAATCAGTTATGGCATCGAGAGTGTGAATGACACGATATTGCTCAGTATGCGGAAGAAGATAAAGCTGAAAGATATAGAACATGGATTAGCTGAGACGCGCCGGGCCAAAATAGCCATTCAGGGGAACATACTTTTTGGCGATCCAGCAGAAACGGAGGAGACCTTCGAGAGCAGTCTCGCTTGGTGGAAGCAACATCCGGAATACGATCTATCTCTGTTTACATTGCTAACCATTCCGGACGCCCCAGTCTATAAGTCCGCGCTGCAGAGGGGATTGATTCGGGACAAGATGCAGTTCATGAAGGATGGATTTCCGGTGGTAAATCTGACAGCGATGCCAGATCATCGCTTCAAGATGATGCTTTCGCGGATATTTCGTTATCAAACCGACGGGCGCTACAAGACTCGCGGCAGGATTATCTCATCCAGAAAAACTGGCATGGACGAAATTGGTAACAATCTATATCAGATTGACATCTGCTGTCCTGAATGTGAGATTCAGGCGACCTATAGCAATTTTCACCAAAACGGGATGACGCAGTACTTTCCGGTGTATTGCAGGAATTGTCAGCGAAGATTTTATGTGGATACCCTGAAGGCGTTTCCCAACAACTTTTCCGCAGGAGATAAATTGAAGTTCACACTTTCACATACTTTATCCACCATTTACAACAGGCTCTCATTCTTGCGCTTCTATATCGAGCGATCCCCATTCCTTAGCGCCAGCCTAAAGCGTGTCAAACGCTACCTGATTCAGCCTCGTGCCTTGGAGTCCCAACAATGAAGATTCTGGTTACCGGTGCCTGCGGTTACAAAGGCCATGTCTTGGTTCCCAAGTTGCTTGCCCGCGGTCACGAGGTGATTGGGCTAGACACACAATGGTTCGGCAATTACCTTGCAGAGCATCCTCGCCTGACGGTCATCAAAGGAGATGTGCGAGACATCGAGGCGATCCCGCTCGCGGGCGTCGAATGCATCATTCATTTGTCTTCCATCGCCAACGATCCCTGCGGCGATCTCGACCCAAAGCTGACTTGGGAGGTCAGTGCGCTGGCTACCATGCAACTTGCCGACAAGGCTCGGCGCTGCGGCGTGCGCCAATTCGTCTATGCTTCGTCGGGTAGCGTTTATGGCGTAAAAGAGGAGGCTCAAGTCACCGAGGATCTCGAACTCAAGCCTATCTCCGAGTACAACAAAACCAAGATGGTCGCCGAACGTGTACTTCTCAGTTACGGTGAAGACATGGTGGTGCAGATCATTCGTCCGGCGACCGTCTGCGGCGTTTCACCACGCATGCGGCTGGATGTGTCGGTGAACATGCTTACGATGCAGGCGCTGGCAAAGGGGAGAATAACAGTTTTCGGCGGCAAACAGACGCGGCCGAACATCCACATCGACGACATCACCGACATCTATCTGCACCTGCTCGACAATCCAGAAGTTACCGGTATCTACAACGCAGGATTCGAAAACATTTCCATCCTCGATATCGCGCAACTTGTGGCGCGACATGTGCCAGTTGAAATCGTTGTCACGGAATCGAACGATCCGCGCTCCTATCGTGTGAATTCAGACAAATTGTTGGCCACCGGATTCCGGCCGAAAAAGTCCGTCGAGCATGCCATTCTGGAGATCATTGACGTGTTCCGGCGCGGCGAGCTGCGCGACGAAGAGCGCTTCTATAACCTGAAATGGATGGAGAAGACCGTTCTGGCAGGGGCTGCGGCATGAACGATGCCGGTTTCGGCCTTTTTGCTGGCTACGCCGAGCGACTGGGCGCGGTGCTATCCAGCGCCGATTGGAACGGTGTGGCGAAACTGGCAGAAGACATGCAGCAGTGCGGCCGATCCGGGCGGCAGGTATTCCTGTGCGGAAACGGTGGCAGTGCCGGGAATGCCATTCATCTGGCGAACGATTTCATCTACGGTGTCGCCAAGCGTACCGGCGGCGGCTTGCCCGTCAACGCGCTTTCTGCAAATCCTGCGGTGTTGACCTGTCTCGCCAACGATCTCGGTTACGAACATGTATTCTCGGAGCAGCTTGCCGTGCTGGGCAACACTGGCGATCTGCTGGTGGTTCTTTCGGGCAGCGGCAATTCTCCCAACGTTGTAGCGGCGTTGCGTCAGGCGCGCGAGCAAGGTATTCGCTCCTATGCCGTGCTTGGCTATTCCGGTGGCGCGTGCAAAGAATTGGCGGATATTGCTATCCACTTTGCAGTGCACGATATGCAGATAGCCGAGGATTTGCAATTGATCGTCGGCCACATGATCATGCAGTGGCTCTATGCACATCGCGTGGAGCCTTCCGCGTGACGGCCACGCGTCGCTATGCGGTGCTCGGCAGCAACTCGTTTGCCGGCGCGGCCTTTGTTGCTCATGCCCTGGCGCAGGGCAGTGAGGTGTTGGGCTTCAATCGTTCGGCGGAAGGGCCTGCCATCTTTCTGCCCTACCATAGCTTGGCGAATGCCGGCGCGTATCGTTTCGTCCAGGCCGATATCAATCAGGATCTGGAGCCGATTCTTAGACAGATAGAGGACTTCCGGCCGCAGTTTGTGGTGGATTTCGCCGGCCAGGGTATGGTGGCCGAGAGCTGGCAGAACCCAGAGCAGTGGTACCGGACAAATATTCTGGCCAAGGTCGCCCTACACGATCGCCTGCGCCGTTTTGACTGGCTTGAGCGTTACCTGCGGGTCTCAACGCCAGAGGTCTATGGTAGCCGCCCAGAATTGATCGATGAAAGCGCGCGCTACAAGCCGA
>ORJL011272894.1_pt1 | contig 13444 bp, 12 predicted proteins | sample 1779941 | NCBI WGS metagenome assembly ORJL01 (sample SAMEA104232317, study PRJEB22302) | groundwater metagenome | biome: forest; feature: aquifer; material: groundwater | place: USA | collected 2011-08-07 | depth 5.8 m
TAGAACATACAGCCAAAAAAGACAAGCCAGTAATAATGTCTGTGGGAGCAGCATATATGAATGAAGTGGATGAAGCTGTAAGAACTGTTAGGAAATATAATAATAAACTAGTAGTATTGCATTGTGTAACAAAATATCCAACACCATTGGAATACTGTAATCTAAATGTCTTAGACACATTAAAATCAGCTTATCCTGACGTAATTTTTGGCTATTCTGACCATACTGAAGATCCTGTAAAAGCACCAGTAGCGGCAGTTGCTAAAGGGGCAAAAATTATTGAAAAACATATCACATTGGATAAAAGCATGAAAGGAGCAGACCAAAGATTTGCCGTAAACCCAGAGCAGCTAAAACAAATGGTGAAAGCAATAAGAGAAACAGAAAAAAAGATAAAAGAGGGAGAAAAGATTAATGTTGATGAGATTGTCTTAGGATCTTCTGAAAAAAAACCAACAGAAATTGAAATGTATGTAAGAGATTTCGCATACAGAAGTATTTTTGCTTTAAAAGACATCAAAAAAGGAGAAAAAATAACAAAAGATAATATAGAAATTCTAAGAAATGGAGAGAATAAGCCGGGTCTATTGCCAAAATATTATAATATGTTAATTGAGGGAGGATATAAAGTTGTTAAGGACATTAAAGAACATACTCCTTTAGTATGGGATGATTTAATGCAGAAAGAAGATAAAATGCCAAACATAATGGGAATAATTCAAGCAAGAATGAGTTCTACGAGATTGCCCGGTAAAACTATGACAGATATAGATGGTAAACCTTTTTTATTTTATGTTATCAAATCAATAAATCTATCAAAAAGATTAAATAAAATTGTAATAGCTACATCCACCAATTCAAACGACGATATTATTGAGAAATTTGCAGTAGAAAAAAATATTCCTATATTCAGGGGAAGTGAAGAAGACGTTTTAGATAGAATGTACAAGGCAGCCAAGGAATACAACGCAGATTTTATTGTAAGATTATGTGGAGATAATATGTTTCTCAATTTCGAAGTCATGGATGAAATGATAGATATAGCAGTAAAAGATAACTATGACTATGTTAATGATTTTTATAGTAAGTATGTTAATGAAGTTCAGGATACTCCAACAATAAGTGGAATAGTTTCTGAGGTTTTAAGTATAAAAGCACTTGAAATTATGTGGAAAAATGCAAAGAAGCAAGAGCAAAGGGAACATATAACAAAATATATAGTAGAAAATCCTAAGGAATTCAGAATAAAAAATTTTGATATACCTAAATGGTTGCAGAGGAATGATATAAGACTTACTTTAGACACCAAAGAAGATTTAGAACTCTTAAAAATTCTTTATTTCAAGTTCTACAAAGATAAAGACAAATTTGATTTGAAAGAAATAATAAATTATTTAGATAAGAATCCAGAAATCAGAAATATAAATTTAAAAAAATGATTCTTTTTAGAGTAGATGGAAATAATAGTATAGGCATGGGCCACATCTTTTCCAGTATTAATATGGCAAAAAAGTTGGAAAATTTTGAAATATTATTTGTATCAAAATATGAAGAAGGAATAAGTAAAATAAAGGAATTTAATTATAAAACTAAAAAAATTCCAGAAGATATTAGTTTAGAAGAAGAAATAAAAATTATAAAAGAGATAAATAAAAATTTTAAGATTGATATTATAATAATTGATTTATTAATAAAAGATTATTCTAAATATTGTAAGGAGATATCAAAAATAAATAAAAGCTTAGTTATAGATTATTTTGGAGATATAGAAGTCTATTCAGATATATTAATTAATTTTGATATATTACCAGAAAATCAAAATTATATTAAAAAAAATAGAAATACTATTTATTGTCTAGGTCCAAAATATGCTTTACTAAATGAAAAAGTGAATAAATATCACAACTTAAACAAAACAATTAAGGATAAAATTACAAATGTCTTAATCACAACAGGAGGATCAGATCCAAAAGATTTAACTCCAAGAATTTTAGATATTTTAAAAGATTTTAAAGAAATTAAGTTTAACATAGTAATAGGTCATGCATTTAAGAATAAGGTCGAAATTAAAAAAGGATTAGATAGTAGAAACATTAATTACAAACTAATAGAAAACTCAAATAACCTTTCTGAATTAATGTATAATTCAGATTTAGCAATTTCAACCGGGGGATTAACCTCTTTAGAATTATCTGCCATAGGAACTCCATTTATAGGGATTTCTTCTGCAGTATGGGAATCAAAAAGATTAAAAAAGATGGAAGAATATGGAATATGCAAATATATAGAAAGTTTTTACGGGTTCAAAAAGGAAAATTTATATAAGATTTTTAAGGAATTGATTAATAATAAAAGAGAAATCATGAGTAGTAATGGTAAAAGATTATTGGATGGAAATGGAATGGATAGAATCATTGAAAGAATAAGAAGTGTGATCAAAAATGGAAATAAAACAAATTGAAGACATAAATAATGTTTTAGGATTATTATGGGAATATGATCAGGATCATCAAAAAATAAACTTCCCAAAAGATAAGCCGAACTATGAAGAATTCAAGAAAAATATTATAAAAGAATATGAGGAAGATCCAGAAGGTTTCTTTCTCATATATGAAAATAATAATCCAATTGGATTTTTAAAGCTCAAAGTTAGATATAATTTATACAGACAACAAAAATATGGGGATGTTAGATGCATACATCTAGACACTTCATCTCGTGGAAAGGGATATGGAACAAAACTTTTAGAATTCGTCGATGAATACTTCAAAAGGAAAGAATGTAAGTACGCCTTCGCTGGAGTTTCAGCCTTCAATCAGGGATCTAATTCTCTATTTAAGAAACTAGGTTATAACACAACTAGAATGATTCTAGAGAAAGAGTATTAAAATTAATGTAAAAACTACAAAATATTCTAACAATTAGTTATATTCAAAGACAAAAAATAGGAGTTTAATCACAATAATCTATAAAAACAGGAATTTAATACATTAAATTATGGATTATAAAGATAGTCTAATAACCAAAGAGAGAAGTTTAAAAGAGGCAATGAATATTCTTGATAACAAAGGAACAGGAATAGTTGTAGTGGTTAATGAAAATGAAGAAATAAACGGAGTTGTAACTTCTGGGGATATTAGAATGGCTATATTAAATGGCATTAGTCCTAATTCTTCTGTAGAAAAAGTGATGAATAAAACTCCGTTTCTTATTGAAGAAGGAAATGAGAAGGATATATTCAATAATTTAGAAATAATAAAAAGATTTCCTGAGGGAGGAATTATAAAAATACCAATTATAAATAAAGAGAAAAAAGTATTAGACATTACCTCATTTTTAATTAATATTAACAAAAGTATAGAAAAAGAGAAAGAATATAATGAGATAAGAAAAGTGCTTGTTATTGGTGGAGCAGGTTATTTAGGCTCAGTATTGGTAAGAAAACTGATTAATAAAAATTATAAAGTAAGGGTCTTAGACAATTTAACTTATGGCGACGAATCAATAAGAGAATTATACACTAACCCTAATTTTGAGTTACATAAAGGGGATATTAAAAATATATCAGATATTGTAAAATCAATTAAAGGAGTGGATGCAGTAATTCATCTAGCATCTATCGTTGGAGATCCAGCAGGTTCAATAAATCCACAGCAAACTTTAGAATCGAATTATTTTGCAACAAAAAGTTTGGCAGAAATCTGCAAATATAATCAAATAAACAGATTCATTTTTGCTTCAAGTTGCAGTGTATATGGTGCTACAGAAACAGAAGACCTGATAAATGAAGATTCAGAGCTAAATCCAGTTTCATTGTATGCTGAAACAAAAATTAGATCAGAAGAAGAATTATTAAAAATGACAGATTCTAATTTTGCTCCAACAATTTTTAGGATGGCCACTTTATGTGGATTATCTCCAAGAATGAGATTTGATTTAGTGATTAATACTTTAACAGCTAAAGCCGTATTTGAAAAAATGATTCCAATATTTGGAGGAGAGCAATGGAGGCCATTTTTAGATGTTGAAGATGCTGCAGAAGCTTACATAAAATGTTTAGAATCTCCAATAAGCAAGATAAAAGGTACAATATTTAATATAGGTGGAAACAACAACAATCATAAACTTATAGAAATTGGAGAAAAAATAAAGGATATAATTCCATCTGCTGAGATAAAGATAAACAAAGAATCAAAAGATGATAGAAATTATAAAGTTTCCTTTGATAAAGCAGAGGAAATATTAAATTTCAAGCCAAATAAAAAGATTGAAAATGGAATAAAAGAGATGTTAGAAGCAATAAATAAAGGTGTATTTACTAATTATAAAGACAAGATATACTATAATTATGAATTTCTAAACAACAAACAAAATCCGAATTAGATTTTTTATTATCAATTCAAATAAATTAATAAATATTCATTTCTTATAATACAAAATAATTCTTTTTACAGCATCTATAACACATTTTACATCATCTAAACTCATTTTAGGGTACAATGGAATTGAAACTATTCTTTCCCATACAAAATTAGCATTTGGAAAATCTTCTTTTGTGTAACCATACTTATTGTTATAATAACCAGGAATAAATGAAGGAAAATGAACGCTAGTCGCTATATTTTCTTTTTTCATTGCATCCATAAATTGATCTCTATTTATAGTCAACTTATCAATGTCTAAAAGGATTGGAAACAAATGCCAGGCATGTTTTATATTATCTATTCTTTTTGGTAGAATAATACCCTCAAAATTATCAAACTCTTTTTCATATATTTTTGCATAACTACTTCTTATATCTAAAAAAGAATTTAATTTATCAATTTGGTGTATTCCCAAAGAAGCCTGGATATCAGTCATATTATATTTAAAACCAGGCTCTAACAATTGCCAGGTATTTGATGATCCTTCTTTAGAATATCTTTTCCAAGCATCACTTGATATGCCATGCAAACTAAGTATCCTTATCTTTTCAGCCAATTCTTCATCATTTGTCAATACAGCCCCTCCTTCTATAGTAGTCATATTTTTAATTGGATAAAAACTAAAACAGGTAATATAAGATATATTTCCCACCTTTTTATTTTTGTACTCGGATCCAATTGCATGTGCAGAATCCTCAATAACTTTTAAATTATACTTATCTGCTATTTCAAATATTTTATCTAAATCACAAGGTTGCCCAGCCATATCTACAGGAATTATGGCTTTAGTGTTTTTAGTTATTTTTTCTTCTATTTTGTTAACATCCATATTTAATGTATTTTTATCTATGTCAACAAAGACAGGTTTTGCACCACTATGAACAATAACATTGGCAGTTGCAACAAATGTTAAGGGACTAGTAATAACTTCATCACCTTGCCCTATTCCTAATGAAATTAAGCTCAGATGTAACGCCCCAGTGCATGAATTCAGGGCTACAGCATATTTTGCTCCAACATAACTCCTTAATTTCTCCTCAAATAATTTAGTTTTAGGTCCCGTAGTCAACCATCCAGACCTCAAAGTATCTAAAACTTCATTTTCTTCATCCTTTGTTATCGTAGGTAACGAAAACGGTAAAAAATCCGGTCTTATTGGTTTACCCGTAACAACAGCAGGTTTATCAAAATTTTCTTGCTTAATCATTTTTATAACAAATTATCAAAAAAGTATATAAATTTTATCTTATTAAATTTGTGTGTACTATTCCAAAATTATTTCATAAATTTGTTTTCTATAACTGCATCTAAAAACAATGTTTATAAACCCTTTTTTTACATTTATTATATGAAAAAAAACTACAAAAAAATGAGGAAGAAAGAAGAGCATTTAGTCTCACTCATTTACAGGCCAATTACAGAACAAATTGCAAAATTTCTTTTTAAAACTAACATTACTCCGAATCAAATTACTACTTTTGGAATTTTTATTTCAATAATTGCGGGTATATTCTTTTCACTTGGAGAATGGAAATATTTAATTATTGGGGCAATTTTAGCACAATGTGTTTTAATAACTGACTTGCTTGATGGACAAGTCGCAAGGTACAAAAAATTAAGAACTATGTTTGGTAGATGGTATGACAAGATTGCCAATAAAATATTCAAATATATTATGTTTCTTGGAGCTACAATAGGTGCCTACAGAGTTTCTGGTGATTATATGATACTAATTGTTGGTATTATTGCAATCTTCAACGTTACTATGATTTCTTTTGTTTCTCTTGTAAAACATTTTTATGATTTCTCTAAAAATTATAGTGAGTTACCAAAAACAAAAAAATACTTTATACCTTTCGGTATGATTACCGTTGTGGGATTATCAATTTCAGCTCTTCTTAATATTTTAAGTTGGTATTTATGGTTTTTTGCAATTTTTGGGACATTTGCTTGGATAAAACAAATTTTTAGTCATTATAGATTAGGCAAAGATATAAAAATCAAAGATTGATTTTTACACATTCAAGAAAAATGTTTATAATTCTTTCTTAGATCAATCATTAAGAGTATCTAAGATTCTCTTCATTATTTTCACAGTTTCCAATGGATTTTTGCCTATTGCAGTTTCTTCAGAAAGCATAACATAATCAGCCCCATGATGAACAGCAAAATAAACGTCGCTTACATCAGCGCAGTTTGGCTTTGTTGAATTCAAGGTAGACATCATCATTTCAGTGGCTACTATAACTTCCTTATTAAGAGCATTGCAGCTTTTTAAGATTTCAAGTTGATATTTTGGAACATTTTCAAAGCCAACAGAAGTTCCCAAATCACCTCTATCTATCAAAATTTTATCAGCCTCTTTTATTATTTCCACTCTATTCTCAAATCCTTCTTTATTTTCTATTTTTGCTATAACTTTTACATTGAACGGGTTTAACATTTCCTTTAACTTTTTAACTTCTTCAGCATTTTTCACATAAGAAAGGCCAACATAATCAAGCTTGTTATTGATTGCAAATTGAATCAAATCTTCATCAGTAACATACATATGCTTATTTTTTGTTCTACTTCCAGGCAAATCAACCAATATTGGAATATTTTTTTCTTTTAATTCATCTATAATTCTAATGTAGGGTATTCCAAAACTACCATTAATTCTAAAAATAACAGCTCCAGAATTTTTTAAATCCCCAATGAGATTATAACATGAGGGTCCTAAAGTACAAACAATTCCTTTTACCATTTTGTCAACCACCTCCAGGTTAATAATTTATAAATTCAAAATATCTTTAACTAAAAGCAATCCAGTTCTCGAAACATCTAATAACATATTTCCATTAAAAGTTCCACCCTTAATAATATCTTCTATATTCTCTTTTGTAGGTTCAAAGGCAAATAATTTGTCATGTTCCCAAGCCCCGCTATAAAACCCTGCATTAACAAGTTCTTTTTTAATTTCAGACTTTCCTATACCTTGGGATACTAGATTATTATAAAGTAAAAGAGCATTTTCATGCTTTTGTATGACTTCTTTTGAGCTTATATCATTTCTCCTTGATAAAAATGCTGATAAAATAGACCCATTAAAAGTAGGATCATTTACATCACCCTCAACAAATCCCACCAAACCTAAATCATTTAATTGATGCTCGGTCCAGCCAAGTTCCTCTTCAATTTCTTGATGAATTCCATCATAAAAAGGATCTTGCAAAAATTTCTCACTATAAGAAACATAACCCATAGGAACTAAGCTTACCTTCCCAGCCTCAACTTTGCCACCCCTAACTCCAAGAATTAACCTTTCATCTTTTGTAATGGAAGCTCCTAAAACCATAAATGGATTTAAACCGCTTACATATCCTGCTCTTTGAGCCTGAATTTCATAACTATTGGTGATCCCTAATCTTAAAGATTCATCTGGGAATTTGCCGTGATTTCCCATTGATTTAAGAATAAGTTCCTTCCATCCAGCCAACTGTATTGGTTTTTCTGGAGCAGTTAGTGGTCTATCAACAACTCTAGTACCATTATTTTCAAGGGATAACTTAAGAGATTCAAAATATTTCTCCCTATCTTGCCCTATTACACTATCTAAAATTTCATATTCAAAAGATGAACTAGGAATAACGTTTTCAAAACATTTATACCTATCAGCCTTGGATATTTTTTCCAAAAAATAACTTACCATAATTTTTACAAAATACGAAAATTTAAATAACTTGCTATAAAAATCTAATTTATGAATTCTTCAATACCACACGGAGGAAAGTTAATAAAAAGGTTTTTAGATAAAAGCAAATCTCAAAAAATAATAGAACAATCAAATGACATTCTAAAAATAAAGCTCAACCAGGATTTGATTATGGATGTTGAAAAAATAGCTATAGGATCATTTAGTCCATTAGAAGGTTTTATGACAAAAAATGATTATATTTCAGTGTTAAATAATAAAAGGCTTGAAAACAATAATCTATGGACTATTCCAATAACATTGAATGTAAATGAAGAGGAAGCAGAAAAGTTCAAAGAAGGTGATGAGATTGCTTTAACAGATGAAAAAAATGAGATTATAGCAATTCTGCATTTAGAGGAAAAATTTAAACAAAACAAAAAAGAAGAAGCAGTAAAAATCTTCGGAACTTTAGATGAAAATCATCCAGGGGTTAGTCATACATATAGTCTGCCTTCAATGATATTAGGGGGAAAAATAGATTTAATAAAAAGACCTTATTCAAAATTTAAAGAATTTGAATTAACTCCTGAAGAAACAAGAGAAATAATGAAGCAAAAAGGATGGAAAACTGTTGTTGCATTTCACACGAGAAACCCTCCACACAAAGCACATGAATTTATTCAAAAAGCAGCATTAGAATTAGTAGATGGTTTGTTAATACACCCAGTAATAGGAAGAAAAAAACCAGGTGATTTTGAACCAGAGGTTATATTAAACTGCTACAAATTATTAGCTGATAAATTTTATCCAAAAGACAGAGTTTTATTATCTGCCTTATCCACATACTCAAGATACGCAGGTCCAAGAGAAGCAATATTCACTGGATTAGTAAGAAAAAATTATGGAGCCACCCATTTTATAGTTGGAAGGGATCACACAGGTGTTGGAGACTATTACGGAAAATATGATTCTCATAAAATATACAAAGAATTTGAAAAAGAATTAGGAATTACTCCCTTATATTTTCATGGTCCAAAATATTGCAGGATATGTAATTGGATTACAACAGATAAAGTATGTCCCCATGATGATAAAGAAAAAATAGAAATCAGTGGCACAGAGATAAGGAATATGATAAAAAATAAAATATATCCTCCAGAAGAATTTATGAGAAAGGAAATAGCTGAAATAGCATTCAAAAGCTATGGAAAAAATTAATCCAAATAATTAAGTTCTTTAATTTTTTCAATAATTTTATTTGCACACTCATCTGGATTAAGCTCGTTTGTCTCTAAAATTAAATCTGGATTTTCAGGTTCTTCATAAGGAATATCTATTCCAACGAAATTATTCATTTTTCCTTCCTTTACTTTTTTATAATGTCCTTGTGGATCTCTTTCAGCTCTAATTTCAATGGGACATTTTAAATAAATTTCAACAACATTGCTTAATTTGTCTTTAATATAATCCCTAATGTAGCCTGTAGAAGAAATCAAAGGAGTTATACAAACTATTCCATTTTTCGTTAAAAGCTCAGCAACAAAAATTATTTTTTTTCTATGAATTTCTCTTTCTTCAGGGCTATATCCCAAATCAGGGGATAATTTAGGCCTTAGTTCAGTTCCATCCAAAATTTCATGTTTTATTCCGATACTACTAAAATAATCAGAAAGCTTACTAGCAATAGTGGTCTTGCCAGATCCTGATAATCCAGTAATCAATACAGTAAATACTTTATTTTTCATAACTTATAATAATTTAAAAAAGCTTATAAAAGTTATTCTACAAAGATAAAAAATAAATACAATAAATTTTTAAAAATAATTTTAAATAAATATAGTTAATATTCACAAAAATTTATTAAGATCAAGGGTTAATTATTCAATTGATAAAAATGTCAGAAAGAATTCCTATAACAATTATTGGTGGAGGAGTAGTAGGATGCGCTATAGCATATGAATTATCAAAGATATCAAAAAAAGAGATAGTTTTAATAGAAAAAAATGATAGGATTGCTGGAGAAAATCAATCTTCAAGAAACTCAGGGGTTATTCATGCAGGTATTTATTATCAAAAAGAGATTGAACCATTAAAAGCAAGATTTTGTGTTGAAGGAAATGAAATGCTTTATAGGTTTTGTAAAAAATTTGAAATTCCACATAAAAAAACTGGAAAGATTATTGTGGCCCACAATTTAGAAGAAGAGGAATATCTTGATTATATTGTACAAATAGCATTAGATAATGAGGTTACAGGAATAAAAAAAATAAATAATAAAGAAGTTAAAAGAATAGAACCGAATGTTGATGCTAAATCAGCTCTTTATATTCCAACATCAGGAATAATTGAACCAACACAATTTGTTAGAAAACTTCATATTTTGGCCCAATCAAAAGGGGTATTATTTTTAACTAAAAGAAATGTCATACAAGTAAACCCAGTAAAAGATTTATTTGAGATAGTAACAACATTTATGGATACTAAAGAAATATTTGAAACAGATATTTTAATTAACGCATCAGGGCTTCATTCTAACGAAATTGCAAGAATGGTTAACATTGATAACAATTATGAAGTAAAATTTATAAGAGGGGAATCTGCAAGATTTTACAAAACAAGAAGAAAAGACATTTCAATGAATGGTCTTAATGTTTATCCTATTCCATATGGAATTTATAATGATGGAAAAAAGGCAGAAGTTTCTTTAAATGATTTTAAGAAATTGTTAAAGGAGAAAAAAATAATAAAGACAGTAGGAACTCACTTAACGCCAACTTTTGATTTTAATAATAGGAATTATGAAATAGGATCTACAGTTACAATTGGTCCAATTCCAACTTCAGTCACTGATAGAGAAGATTATTCCTCTAACATTCGTTCTGAAGAAGATTATCTAGACAGAGTTAAAAGTTTTTTTCCTGAGTTAAGATTAGAAGATATAATCTTACATCAAACAGGAATTCAATTAAAGTTAAAAGATCAATATGATTTCGTTATTAAGAGGGATTCAAGATATTTCAATTGTATTCACCTAATAGGGATAGACTCTCCTGGTTTAACATCTTCCTTGGCTATAGCAAGGTACATATCAAATTTAATAAAAGAGGATATTAAGAATATTTAAAAATGGATTAAATCAAACACTAAAATGAATAAATCAATATTCCTAGATAAAGATGGAACTTTAGTAGATAATTCTGGTTATCCAGATATTGTTCCATCAGATAAAATCTATTTTAAACACACAGTTAACGGTTTAAAAAAATTTCAAGAAGCAGGGTATTTACTTATTATTATATCAAATCAATCATGGATTTCAAAAGGAAGAAAAACAGAAAAAGAAATTGAAAAGATATTTAAGAGTACAATTTCACAATACAATACAAAAGGTGTAAATATTAATAGTTATTACTATTGCCCACATCAAGAATCAGATAATTGCAATTGCAGAAAACCAAAAACAGGTTTGATTGAAAAAGCTATCAAAGATTTTAACATTGAGATAAAGAATAGCTTTATCATTGGAGATAGAGAACACGATATTCTTCTTGGAAAAAATATGGGATTAAAAACTTGTTTAGTAAAAACTGGAGAAGGTAAAAATTATGATTCATCGACAAGACCAGATTATGAAGCAGAAGATATAAATGAAATGGCGAAAATTATTTTAAAAATTAAAGGTAAAAATGAGAGATAATAAATATGAAAACTATAATCACAATTCCAGCATATAATGAAGAAAAGACCATTGGAAAGGTTCTAGATGAGATAAAACAAGTTATGAGCAAAACAAAGTATAATTATAATCTTCTTGTTATAGATGATGGAAGTACTGATAAAACCTCAGATATGGCAAAAAAACATGGAGCCATTACTTATTCTAATAAAGAAAATTTAGGTTTAATTAAAACTTTTAAAATCGAAATGGAAAAATGCCTTGACTTAAAGGCAGATATAATTGTTCACACGGATGCAGACGGACAATATCTTGCCGAGGACATACCAAAACTCATAAAAAAAATAGAAGAGGGTTATGATTTAGTTATTGGAAGCAGATTTAAATTCAAGAACAAAAACTTACCATTTCTTAAAAATATAGGAAATAAAGCATTTGCTTTAGTATTCTCTAATATAATGAAAAGAAAAATAACAGACACAACAAGTGGGTTTAGAGCATTTACAAAAGAAATTGCAAAAGATATAGAACTAATAAATAATTTCACATATACCCAAGAACAATTAATCAGAGCTCATAAAATGAATTATAAGATTGGTGAAATAGGGATAAAAACCAGGAAAACTAGAGAAAGTAGACTATTCAAGCATCCTTTACAATATGCTTTCAGAGCTTGGATAAATATTCTAAGAATATATAGGGACTATAATCCACTGAATTTTTTTGGGAAGATAGGCCTGTTTCTATTTTTAACTGGAATAATAATAGGATTATATTTCCTAAAATTACATTTCACAACAGGGATAAAAGGACATACAGGATTATTATTTCTTATGCTAATTCTATTGTTTTCAGGGATTCAAATAATGTTATTTGGTTTCCTAGCAGATATGAAGAAATAACGAAACACTATAATTTCTCGTATAATTTTTCATAATTCTTAGCGGTTTCAACAATATTAAAATCATTTAAGACTCTTTTTCTAGCCAACTTACCTATTCTTTTAGAGAGAGTTTTATTTTCAATAAATTTAATTATGGCATTCTTAAAATCCAAATAAGTTTTTGCTTTCACACCTTCATCTTTAATTATTATTTCATTTATTGGAACAGTATCAAAAACAATAATTGGTTTTTTCATTGACATAGACTCTATTAATACCATAGGAATTTCATGCTTTTCATAAGTATTAATTAAAGGATAAACAATCAAATCCGAGACATTAATCAGATTTTTTATATTTGTAAAATCTTTTATAAACAATACCTTTTTTGACAATCCTAATTTAGAAAATTGATTTTCTAAGAAATTTTGTTCCAAAATTCTTTTTTTTGTTGATCGATAAGAAAAGACAAACAAAATATTTTTAAAATTACTCATATGTTTTATAACATTCAACATCACTCTTGTACCTTTTTCTTTTTCTAAATCAATAAGTATCAAAACAACAAATTTCCCATTAAATTTTTTCAATAATTTTATATCTTTTTTGGAAGGTTTAAAATAATTTATATCAATTCCAGTATTTATTTTTACAACATTCTTTATTCCTTTTTTCAAAAGCAAGTCTTTTGTAAAATTGGAAATAGTGACAATTTTATCACCAAAAAACAATTGATTATAAATCGTTTTTAGTCTTGTTGGTATTGTTTGAATGGATTTTTTTGA
>ORJL010006960.1_pt1 | contig 13442 bp, 17 predicted proteins | sample 1779941 | NCBI WGS metagenome assembly ORJL01 (sample SAMEA104232317, study PRJEB22302) | groundwater metagenome | biome: forest; feature: aquifer; material: groundwater | place: USA | collected 2011-08-07 | depth 5.8 m
AGGCGCTGGCGGCCAGTTCGTTGAGGTCCGCGCCGGCGATGAACTGCCCCGGCTTGCCACTCGCGAGCACGAGGCCGTTGAGGTCAGCCCGCCGCGCCAGTTCAGCCACGCAGGCGCCGAGTTCCTCCAACGCGGCAACGGAGAGCGTGTTCACTTTCTGTCCGGGCACGTCGAACACCAGGCGCGCAATGCCGCCCGCCAGCAGGTCGAGTTTGAAATAGTTGCTCATGGCTCATGACCGTCGCGCAACCCACAATCGCAAGGAGGCGCGGCGCCGCAAAGTTGTTTCAGCTTCTGCCAGAGCAATGACTGTGCCAAGACCCTGGTTTGACCGTCAACCACACTACCCACCCTGGCGGGGTTGTGTCCCTGCGCCAACGCCATGCCCCAATATCAACCGAACGTAATCGAGTCTTGTGCATAAAATGTCGTCTATGCTACATAGAATGCAGCTATGAAATCAGCAGGCAGCTTCTTCACTCCAACCGAACGCGCCCAAGCGCGGCGGCTGGCCGAGCTTTCGCTCGTAAACCCGTTCCTGCCACGGCGTGTGACGCTCGAAGCGGAAGTCCTCGGGGGCCGGGCTCAGGCGGAAGATGATTCGTGGAGCCTCGCGTTCCACCCGGGGCACGAACGCTCGCAAGTCACTGACGAGTTATTGAAGCGCCTAACCGCGCTGGTCACGCGCCACCGGCCGGGGCTCGCCCCGCTGCCGCCGGCCAACGGCGCCGACATGGAGACCTACGAGCGGGTCGCACGGTTCTACCTGTACCTCAAGCTCCAGCGTGATTTCCACCGGGCGGCGAACGAGGCCGTCGAGGATCCCGGCGCTAAAACACACCGGATGGAATGTTGGAACCTGTTTGTTGAGGAAGCCACGCGCTGCCTGCGACTGCCCGGCCAGCCGGTGCTCGACGAGCCTGGCGCGGCGCGCCTTTTCGCGGTTCTCTTTCAAATCCGCCGCGCGTTCGTCCACATCTACAAACATATCGTAGGCCGCTCACCCGTAGTCGCGCGGCTGCGAGCGGCGGTTTGGGAGTCCATTTTCACACACGACCTCGAGCGTTACATCTCCTCCCGCCACCAGCGCATGGGGGACATCACGACGCTCATCACAGGGCCCTCCGGCAGCGGCAAAGAACTTGTCGCGCGCGCCATCGGGCTCTCGCGCTATGTCCCGTTCGACCCGCGCGCGCAGGCGTTCGTCGAGAATTTCGCCGGGTCATTCCACGCGCTCAATCTCTCCGCGCTGTCGCCCACTCTGATTGAATCGGAACTCTTCGGCCACAAGCGCGGCGCATTCACCGGCGCGCTCGCCGACCACGCCGGCTGGCTCGAGCGTTGCTCGCCGCACGGCACGGTGTTCCTCGACGAGATCGGCGAACTCGACGTGGCCGTGCAGGTCAAGCTGCTCCGCATCCTTCAGACGCGCGTGTTCCAGCGCGTCGGCGACTCCGTGGAGCGCCGATTCCGCGGCAAAATCGTCACTGCCAGCAATCGCGACCTGGACGCTGCCATCGTGGCGCACCGGTTCCGCGCCGATCTTTATTACCGGCTCTGCGCGGACATTCTGGTGACGCCGTCGCTGCACGAGCAACTGGCCGGTTCGCCGGGCGACCTCGCGCTGTGGGTTGAGTACATCGCGCGGCAGATGGGCGAGGACGAGCCGGCGCCGCTGGTCGCTGAAGTGATCGAGTGGGTTGAGAAAAACCTTGGCCAGGACTACCCTTGGCCCGGCAACTTTCGCGAACTGGAGCAATGCGTCAGTAACATCTGGATTCGGAAGACCTACCGCCCCGTGTCGCCCGCCCGCCATGCCGACTTGGCCACGCCGCGTGACGACGCGTGGCTCGATGCCGCCCGCGCCGGCACGCTCACCGCCGATGAACTGCTAAGGGCTTACTGCGCCCGGGTGTTCTCGCTGACGGGAAACTATCGCGCTGCCGCGCGAAAGCTGAAGCTGGACTGGCGCACCGTCCGCCTCCACCTCAGCCGTGCGCTCGAACATCCGACCACGAAGGCGGACGGGCGGTAAGCGGCTAACAGTTGTTGGACGGATGACACGTTTTTGCCCAATCGTTTTCGGGTTCGGGAGGCTACCGCTTCGGTATCGCGTGCAGGACAGAGGCCTCGCGTTCGCCTTTCGCGCAGCCTCAACCAGCTTGCGCAGAGCCACGGAGGCGGCTAGACAATCCCAACGTCCACTTCCCCCGGCTGCCAGAGCAAGCGTCCCTCCATGCCACCCGCGATCGCTATCGTTTGACCTGTGATATGCCGGGCCAGAGTGTCCGAGGAAAGGAAGACGGCGGCGTTCGCGATGTCCTCGACGCGCGCGATTTGTGGTAAGGCCATCGTGGCAACGACCCGCCGCACCGCGTCGGTATCGGCCAAATGACGCTCACTTATGGGCGTGCGCGTCCATCCCGGGCAGACGCAGTTGAGGCGTCCTCCACAGTAGTCGGCGGTGTGCGGCGCGAGCCGGGCGATTTCGTTTTTCAGAGTGCGAGTGAGCCCATATGCCAGCGCCGACTTGGCGGCGGCGTAGTCCGCGTGGCCAAGTTCGCCAAAAATGCCGGCGGTGGACGCAACCAGGACAGCGTTCCCCTGCCCTTGTGATTTTACCAGCCGGAGAAACTCCCGGCAGCAGAGGAACACCGAAGTGAGGTCCGTTTCAATGGTCTGATGCCACTGGCTCAGTTCCATCTCGTGCAACGGGACCGAGTCCTCCGCCCAGATCCCCGCGTTAGCGATGAGAGTATCCACGCGCCCAAACCGTTCCCGGGCATTCGCGAAGAGGCGTTTGACGTCGTCCTCTCTGCGAAGGTCCGCCGCGAGAATCTCGGTTTCGACCCCGCGCCGCGAGCGCGCGAAATTGTCGAGGGCGGCGCGCCGGGTGTGGTAGTGGAGGACCAAACGTGCGCCTTCTTCGGCAAAAGCGTGGGCCATCCCCATCCCGATTCCACCAGAGGCCCCGGTGATGAGGATCACTCTGTTCTTCAGGTTGGTGTTCATAGAGGAGGGTGGGCCGGCATCTCCTTTTCACCCGGCAAGGATCGTGAGAATAGTGCGCAACTCGCGTCGCTGCTCTTCAGGAAGGAAGCTCATGGCTCACCAGACCTCTCCGGCTTTGAGCTTCCAAGCACGGAAATCGTCCAGTTCCTCTTTCCACTCGGTCATCACGCGTGTGACCGTGACGAGGTCGTCGGTGTAGCCGCCCACCTGGGTGTCCGGTATGGTGTCCATGACCCGCACGAAGTGGTCGAGTGCAACCAGGATATGAGCGAAAGCCAGGACGGACAGGCCCGTATAGCGGTGGGCGAGGGTCTCCCGGAGCACTTCTGTAAGGAACCGCACGTGCTTGGCGACTTGCTGTTCGCAGAAGCCCGAGGGATCAATCGCACTCACCTTTTCTGTCACCACCTCAAGGATCGGCGATCCAAGAAACAGTTCGTGCGCGCGGAGCTGGGCGAAGCCCCTGCGACCGATCAACTCGTTCAGGTGCGAGTGCGTTTTTTGCATACGTCAAGTGGTCGGTGTTCGATTCGGTGATAGTGGTAGTCTCTTGGCTCGTCGTGGTCAACGCGGCAGTTTGATGGGAATAGACGATCGGGTCCGCTTATAGCAGCAAAAAGCGCGGACGGGGTTCGTCCGCGCTTTGAAAGGAGCTGGCTTAAGGGGAGCCCCGTGCGGCTAGCTTTCCTTGAGCAGGGCGATGAACTGCTTCATCGCCGTGGAAATGACTTTGTTCCGCTTGTAGATGGCGGCCAGGGGACGATGGAGTTCCGCGTCCTCGATGGTGATCGCCGCCAGTGTCTGCTTGGAGACCTCCTGGGTGACGGTTCCCAGCGGAACGATCGAGATGCCGGCGTCAATCTCAACGGCGCGCTTGACGGTCTCGACGTTGTCAAACTCCATGATGGGCATCACTTGGACACCGTGTTCCTTGAGCACCTTGTCGATCGCCTTGCGGGTGGGTATGTCCGGCTCGAAAGCGACAAACTTCTGCCCCGCGATGGCGCTGACCTTGACGGACTTGCTCTTGGCCAAAGGATGCTGAGGGTGGCAAATGACAACCATCAGCTCTTTGCGGAGCGGGATGATATCGAGTTTTGGATCGCGTGTGGGGTAGGCGACCAACCCGAGGTCCACCACGTTGCCCAGGACGTCCTCGTATACCTGGTTGGCGCGGCGGTACTCGACGTGCACGTTCACCGTCGGGTAATTCTTCAGGTAGCGCTTAATGTAGGGGGGCAGATCGTGGAGTCCGATGCTGTAAATGGTGGACACCCGGATGGTCCCGGAGATGATATCCTTGAGCTCCTGCAAGCGGCTGTGGAGGTTTTCGTAGGTCTGGACGATCTGCTTGCTGGCCTCGTACAGAACCTGCCCTTCCCGCGTGAGGCGGAACTTTTTCTTGCTGCGTTCGATCAGCAAGGACTTGAACTGCCGTTCAAGAGAACTGATTTGTTGGCTCACCGCAGATTGCGTGATATGATTAATCTGGGCGGCTTTGGTGAAACTTTCGGTTTCGGTTAAATCACAGAAAACTTTTAAGCTTTCGATTTGCATGAGGAAACTTAAACGTAAATTCCAGAAGAAGTCAATCCCTGTTAATAAGTTTTATTCCAAGGCTTGCTTAACTTTCCGCAGAAGGTCCTGGGCCGTAAAAGGCTTCTTCAGAAAGCCCACGTCCCCCTCCTGGCCCGGGTTTCGCAGGTAACCGCTCGAACAAATGATGCGGACGGCGGGTGAGAGTTGGCGGAGCCGCTCCATTAGTTCCCGGCCACTGACCACGGGCATCACCAAGTCCGTGATCACCAGGTCGATCGTCTGGGCACCGCTTGAGAATATTTCCAGCGCCTTGGTGGCGGAGTCGGCGATAAGCACCTTGTAGCCAAAACTTGTCAGGACGGTCTGCCCCATGGTCAGCAACAGTTCCTCGTCGTCTACCATGAGAATCGTCTCTTTGCCGCTGAGGTCGTCAGTGGTCAGGTGGCGGTCCTTGACGAAGCGCCGCTGAGCCGGCAGGTAGAGCCGGACGGCGGCGCCCTGTCCCACCTGGCTGGTAATGGTCACGCAACCGCCATGATTGGTGGTGATGCCGTAAACGAACGCCAGGCCCAACCCCCGGTGCTGGCCGGCTTTCTTGGTGGTGAAAAACGGTTCGAACACGCGGGGCAGTATCTCGGGGGCTATGCCCGGACCCGTATCAGCGATCTCCACGCACACGTAGGAGCCGGGGGGAACCTGCACCACCCCATCCTGGCGAGGTTCGCTCAGGTCCACGTTCCGTGTGCGGACCGAGATGCATCCCTTGTCCCCGAGGGCCTGGACGGCGTTTTCGATCACCTTGACGAATGCCTGCTGGATCTTGGCCTCATCGTATTTTACCGAATAGATCTGATCCTGGAGGAAGATATCCCATTGAAGGCTGGCACCGCTGGAAGTTCGGAACAGGGCGACGGTGCGACGCAACAGATCGTTCAAATTGCCCGGGTTCTGCTCTTTGGTGTCCTTCTCCTGGCGGCTGAAGGTGGCGAGGTCGTGGGCGATCTCGGCGGCTTTCTCCGCCGACTTCTCCACCTCGAGTAACGAACCGCGCCAGGGATGCCCCGGCTCCGCCTTGCTCAGCAGAAGGGAAGTGTGGCCCAGGATGCTGGTCAGGGCGTTATTGAAGTCCAAGACCACGGTGCGAGTGAGCTGCAGGGCGCATTCCAGCTTCTGCTTCTGAGCTGTGGCGGCGTCCAGAGATGGGGCTGGTTCAGGGGCCGGCGCGGGAGACTCTTTTTCGGGAGGAGGTGCGGGCTTGCAGGCCGGGGTGGGGGCGTCCTCGGCTGCGGGCAGGTCGAGGATTTTTCGAGAGGTCCAAGCCTCCGGCGGCCTCGGAAGCGGTTCGGCGGCAGCGGGCTGCGCACAGGAGGCGGTGAAGAGCTGCAATAGATAGTACTGGTGGCCTTGCCGGGTGACCGGCGAGGCCAGTGTGTTGAATGAGACACTCTCACCTGCCCCGGTAAGGAGGCGCGCGCACACGGATCCCCCGACGACGGAATCGACGCGTTTGAGGAACTCGGCGGCGGAGCACGCATTGTCCTGCGCCCAGAGGGAGGCGAATCGGGGCGCGCGGCCTTCAAGGCGCGCGCCGAATGCCAGCGCCGCAGCCTGGTTGGCGCGGCAGATGGCACCGCCTGGATCGACCAGAAGGGCCGGCCATCCGGCGGCTTCCAGCACGAATGTGTGTTCAGCCTTCATGCTCAGGCTCCATGCGCTCAGAGGATGCCAGAGCGGTCCGGCCGGCTCAACACTAAGTTCCAGAAGTTGGTAAAGCCTTGAGATTCGCCTGGAAACCGCTATCAAGTGGTGGACGATGCAATCAGGCCAGTTGCTGCTGAAGCGTTTGGTAATCGCTCATTACAAGAGTATCCGGCGGATCGAGCTGGAGACTCCGCCGCACCTCATTGTCCTGGTGGGCCGGAACAACGCGGGCAAATCGAACATCCTCGACGCGCTGGTCTTCGTGAGTGACGCGGCCAGAGGATTTGAACACGCACTGAGTTCACGCGGGGATGGATGGGCCGATGTGCTTCACAAAAAGCGCGATGAGGATAACGCGGAGGTGGTGCTGGACTTCACCCTGCCTGAGGAGGAGCGCATCGAATACATCATCCGCTTGTTTGGCTCCAACCCGGGGGTGGAAGTCGGATCGGTGATCGACTCGCATTTTCTGCGCGTGCTTACCCTGCGCCTCGGGTTCGGGAAGGACCACTTCCGCGAAGAACTCACGGTCAGCAACCTCAGACCCGAGGCACGCCCCTGCCTGCTCTTCCAAGCGTGCGGGAGTCCGGGGAAGGTGGAATTGTCGTCCGGACAACTGGAGGCCCTTTGTGCGCGTTGTGTGGGCGACCTCCCGCATGAGCCGCTGCCGCTGGCACCCCCGTCCACCGCCGCCGGGCCCGCCTTTCGCTTTTACCTCGGCAAGCCGGAAGGCTCGGAGGCCTACCCCGTCTCCCATGAGCTGGCGCTCTCCGTTCACGACCCCCTTGCAGCTCTGCAGTGGATCAACCCGCTGCGGCATCTCACCGGCCACGTGGCCATCCAGGGGGAGACGGAGCTGGCGCCCAACGCCGGAAACCTGCCCGACGTGCTCCATTCCCTCTACAACAACCGGCCCAAGCTGTTCCGGCGGATCGAGGCTGAAGTGGGCAAGCTGGTCCCCGAGTTGGGGGGTCTTTACACGCCCACATTCAAGAACACCACCACTGTCGGAGTGGTCGATAGCAAGGATGAGGATCTCACGTTCACAATGGACCAGATGAGCTTCGGGACCAAGTCCGCTCTGGCGATCATCACCAAGGTGGTGCTGGCCCCGCCCGGGACCTGGATTTGCGTCGAGGAACCTGAGACCCATCTGCACCCGCTGGCGCAAAAACGACTGGTCCGATTCCTGCTTGAGGAAGCCCGCGAAAAGCGCATCTTTGTGGCTACCCATTCCACGCCGGTGGCCGGTTGCACACCGCTTGCCTCCCTGCTGCTGGTCGAGCGCGACGGACGCAACTGCACCACGCTCACTCCTGTGGGCGAGGCTCAGGCACACGATGCCATCGATCACCTCGAGGTGCGCCCTTCATTCGATTTCACCGCCGACGCCCTGGTGTTCGTCGAGGAGCTGGACGACCTGCCGCTCTACCAGGCCTGGGTGAGGAAGCATCCTCTGGGCGCCAGGGTCCAGTTTGTCGATGCCGAAGGGGCGGACACCCTGCACTACTACGCCAACACGCGGGTCGCCCTCAGCAAACACGTGGACACGCTGGTTTATGTGGTGTTTGGCGCCCTCGCCGGCCAGGATGACCGGACTCGACGAGGCAAGCAACGGTTGGTCGAGCAGTTGGAACTGCCCCCCAACCGGATCGTCACTCTGGACGTTGGTGAGGTGGAGAGCTATCTGTTCGACAGCGGCGCCATCGTCCGCGCCTTTTACGGCATCGGGGTAACCGAAGCGGAGCTGGAGCAGAGACTTGCCGGGTGCCGCTCGCAGGCCGACCCCAAGCGCATCCTTCATGAACTGCTGCGAGATCTGAAGCTGGGCGGCTACGACGCTCAGGCGGGTGCCCGAATTGCCTCCGCCATGAACGAGATTCCCGGGCCCATCGCGGCCCTGTTCGACCAGATCGAGACCGAATCCAAGCCCTTCTGGGGCATCTAGTTCCCTTGCTGCGAAGGCGCGGCCTTCAGCTCATCGAGTTGCCCGCCGGCAACTTCGAGCTAACCACCCATAAAGGCCTGCTCGTCAAAGACAGCTATTGGCGATGGCCGCAGCGAGAGTTGGCTGGCAACACCATTGACTTCTTTGTCAAGGTTCTCGGCCTCTCGTTCAACACCGCGATGCGCCAGATCACCGGCCCCTAAACCACAAAAACGTCGCCGGCATCGTAGTCGTACGACCGCAGTGCGGCCCAAGCCACGCCCCGTCCGACGCTACGATGCCAGTCTGGCCTGAGCTGTGTTCTTCGGCAAATCGGGGAAAGACGCGCCTTACGGCGCACCAGTGCGGCAAGACCTTCGCCGCCCCCTCTGCCCTGTCCAACAATCCCAGCCAATCCGGTCGTAGGGCTACGACAGCATCCTGGCAATTTAGCCGCAAAACTCGATGTGAGCGCACCTATCCAGCAAAAACTCTATTACTCCAGTTCGGCAAAAAGTACGATGAGAAAAAAGTTCGTAACAGGTTCCGGGGTCCGACGGGCTGCGCCAGGTCTTCATCGTCTTCATCCGCCCCTGGGAGTCGTAGGTGGTTTGGCTCAGAGTCACGTTGTTGGCATCCTGGACGGAGCATTGGCGGAAGTGGGTAGAAACAGCTTGAAAAAACAGCCGCGGGACGACGAAGCAAAGTCAGCGCAGAACCGGTCTGACTCGAAAACTGATCCCATTCGCAATCACCTGTCTTGTATCCTGTCCACGCTGCCGGCTAGACTCTGTAAAACGTTGGATGACCCCTTTCACCTCTCACCTTCAGAGCATCCAGCCCACCCGTCAAGATGTTTCGCACTTTATAGGACTGACCCTTTTCCGTTTTTCCGACCGGAAGCCGCGGGCGAATTCGGCCTTGAATCCAAACGGCGCTTGGGTCAAATTATACGCGTGAAAGACACAATGAAACGCCGGGCAAAATCCGAAGCCGACTTGCTGGATCATGCCACGAACAACCTGATGCGGGCGCTGAAGCAGGACATGGTGGAAAGGGATGGTGGCGTAACTCGGGAAAAGCTCCGCAAGGAGGGTTATAGCGAACGCTTGCTTGGCAAGCTGGAACGAAGCTAGCTCTCATTCGTTCTTCCGCAGACGCATGAACTCGGAAACCGAGACATCCAGCAGCGGTGCGGCCTTACGCGCCAGCCTCAAAGCATCGAGGTAGGCAAGTCCGGAGGACATCTCTCGCACAATCCGCGATGTGGTCCAACCGCGCGCCTTTGCCATCTGAATGAGCGCCGCCAGATCCGTATATCTTAAGATGTCTTCGTGGCTCATGGGAGGATCTTTCCGAAAGGTTAACAAACCGCTGTGATCGGCTCAACATCGATTACCGTCACGCATGAATTCCGGCCTGCGGTTTGACCCTTGCTCCCGGCGTGGGCTGCGGAATTCGTTCTTTCCTTGCGTAATTTGGTTGTGGAAGTCGTGGAACTTATCGGTTATTTTTGTGCCATGACGCAAACGCTTGAAAAGCGCGTGGAAAAGCTGGAGCACAAACTGGCCGAGCTAACCACCCATTTTGTCGGCCGACAGCCGCGGAAGAAGGATTGGAAGCGGACATTCGGCCTGTCGCGCGGTGACGACGGCTTCCGAGAAATGATGAGTTTGGGACGGCAATACCGCCAGGGCGCCGGAGGTCCCGAACAAAACTCTCCCGCGCTCGCAGCGCGAATGGTATCCTTATTCCAGAATGAGCACGCGTGAAGCTTTGATTCAGGAGATTCTAAGACAGCCGGAGCCGGTGCTCCGCGAGCTGCAGCATTATCTGGCCTTCCTGGCGGAGCATCAAAAGAACGGGGCAAACGGGACCCCCGCTCCTGCCGCCGAGGCTTGGCCTGTCGGCTACTTCCAGAAGACCGCCGGCGCCCTTGCCGGCGAGCATCTGGAGCGTCCGGCGCAACTTCCTTTTGAGAAGCGCCAGGAGTGGTGATGGCCTTCCTCCTCGATGCTAACGCCTGGATCGTCTATCTCAAGTCGGCCGAATCGCCGATCCGCGCCCGCCTCGAAAAGCTTACACCGGCGGACATCCTCCTCTGCTCGGTCGTCAAGGCTGAGTTGCTCCACGGCGCGCAGAAATATGGCGATCGCGAACGCCGCCTGAGAATCCTCGCCGAGACCTTTGCCCCCTACGCCTCGCTCCCCTTTGACGACACTGCGGCAGCGGCTTATGCCAACATCCGGCATGAACTTGAGTTGGCCGGCGATGTCATCGGCCCGAACGACCTGATGATCGCCGCCATTGCGCAAGCGAAGAACCTGACCCTGGTGACGCACAATGTGGCAGAATTCGGACGCGTCGCCTCCCTGCGGATCGAGGACTGGCAGACCTGAGCACCGAGGCGTCCACGCAGGGCGGGACGGTGTCGCGGGCCATGAATTTGAATTCGCCGTCGCCGTCGCGGCGGCTGTAAATGTTGACGCCTTCGCCGTTGGCGAGGTTGAAGTCTATCTCGACCACGCCGGTTTTGAATTGGTCGTGCCAGAGCATGAAGGGTTGAATGCCATCCGGATGGTCGGCCATGTTGACGACGCGGCTGCTGGTTGGGTTCAGGGAGCCGTCATGCCCATCGCTGCCGGTATTCAAGGGCCGCTCCAACACCAGCGTGGGACTGAACACCGGGGTAGGTACCCGTTCCGCAGACTGGGAGCGCTGGCATCTTGCCGGCGAGGGCATGAGGAGCCCCCCACCACGCCGGCAAGATGCCGGCGCTCCCGGTCTTGGCGGGCTAGGACGCCTTCAGGGGCAACGACGAAATTGGCGATTATCGGATCCTTTCACGTATCCAAGAAGCGCCGCTGTGACCTTATGGCATCACCGCCCGGTAGAAGCGCACGCTGGAATTCGTCGATACTGAATCGTTGAAATAAAAAGGCGAATTCGTGATCTCGAAATACCGAATTGGCGTCCAGTTCACCAGGTCCCCGGACACCTGAACCAAGTAACCGGAGTTGATCGGCCCTTCCAGCGCCAGACTCAATCCATTTGTACTCCAGATTGGCGGCGGCCCCAGCCCCAGCGACACTCGCCAGGACGGCATCGTATAGACGCCCGCCAACACCTGGCCGGTTCCGCCATTGACCGAAAGCGACCCCGTCACCGCAAGACGCTGACAAATGGCCGTTGGCGCGCGTTCGTGGGAACGGTTGGATTGGGCTTAATCCGCAACAGCGCGTCATTGACGGACGGGGAAATTGCGGCCCTCAGAGCAACCTGGAAAACTCCTCTTTCGTCAGACCCGCTTCCCGAATCAAGGCCCGCAAAGTCCCCTTGGCCAGCTCGCGGTGGTTCGGCACCGTCAGCCGGCGCATTTGCGGATGGCGCAGAATGATATGGCTCCCCGTTTGGTGGTCCACCTGATAGCCGAGCTTCTGGAAAGCGCGGACGGCATCCTGTCCCGAGCAAACGGGCAGCCGGCTCATGCTGAAATCTCGACGACCTCCTCGCTAATGGGCGGCGGGATGGGTTCGCCGTGCTTCTTGAGGCTGGCCAAGTAGCCGGTCATGGCGTCCTTGATATTGGCCAGGGCTTCGGCGCGGGTCTTGCCCTGGGAAATGCAGCCGGGCAGCGCCGGACACTCCGCCACGAATACGCCATCCTCGTCCGGCTCGATCACCACTCGATATTTCATGCCGGTAATTTGAGAGCTACGGTTAGGAATGTCAACCGTCGCACTCCCAATGGTCAATGGTTCACCAAAAGTGACAAAAAAGACCGGGGTGCCCGGCGCGCAGGGCCATGCCGACTTTGGGGTCCGGTTTGAAGCCGCCGATTCCCGGCCGATGCCCCGCGCGCGAGCAGACGATGACGAATGGCCGCTGGCGCGCGTCTGTGGGAACGGTTGGATCGGGCTTGATCGGCAACAGCGCGTAACGCCGGCTAATCGTTCCGGAAATCAAACCGGCCAAGAAACTCGTCTGGCGACAAAACCGGCATCTCGCACGACGCCATGCTTCTTTTGCAATTCCTCGGTCAGAGCCGCATCCTCGTCGAACCCGGGCGGAAGCGTCACGGCGCCGCGCAGCGCATCCGTAGCCGGTGTCTTGCCCGCCCGGCTCTCCTGCCAATTTCGCGCCATGATCCTGAGTTGGCGCGCCACCACCTCGGGCAGCGTGGTGTGACGCGCCCGCGCCTCCTGCTCCGCCATGTGCAGAATTTCCGAATCCAAATTCACCGTCAATGTCGCGCTCACGCCACATAACCTACCGCGTCCGTCCCCCCACGACAAGCCCGCGGAAAGAAAGTGGCAAAATGGACCGGGTGCCCGGCGCGCAGGGCCATGCCGACTTCGGAGTCCGGTTTGAAGCCGCCGATTCCCGGCCCTTGCCCCGCGCGCGGGCAGACGATGAGCAATGGCCGTTGGCGCGCGTCCGCGGGAACGGTTGGATCGGGGCACAGCTCGGGTTTGCCGGCGACGAGCATGGGGCGGTTGTCCACGCAGGGCGGGACGGTGTCGCGGGCCAGGAATTTGAATTCGCCGTCGCCGTCGCGGCGGCTGTAGATGTTGACGCCTTCGCTGTTGGCGAGGTTGAAGTCTATCTCGACGACGCCGGTTTTGAATTGGTCGTGCCAGAGCATGAAGGGTTGAATGCCATCCGGATGGCCGGCCATATTGACGACGCGGTTGCTGGTTGGGTTCAGGGAGCCGTCATGCCCATCGCTGCCGGTATTCACTTGGGCCACGCCTGCAACGGATACAAGCACGGGTGCCAGGAGTGCGCAGGAGGTACGGACAGGCCTTTCAGAACGGTTGTGAAGGTGAGGGGATGGAACAATGGTTAAGTTCATGAGTGAGTTCTCCTTTGCTGGGAGTCCTCTGGCTCTTGGGACCCTCCTTGCGGTTACTCCAACGAAATCGGCTGATACACAAATTGCATCTTTGGTTCCTTTTACCCGAGTCGTGCTTATCAGGTGAGACACCATCGGGAGGCCATTGTTGAAGCAAGCTCAGATTTCGCTCAGTCTTCGCGAATTTCGCGAATCCAGGGCTGCATCAAGCTCGGTCTCGTGCATGATGGCGCGGGTTTTGGTTACAGGTTCGCCCTTGCAGGGCTTGGAGGATTCGTGGGGGAACGGTCTTCCTGGGCCTTTAGCCCAGGCTATCACATTGCGGGCCTTCGGCCCTGGAGACAATTGGCACCATGCAATTCGGTTCGGAAGGGCCGAAGGCCCGCGACGTGATAGCCCGGGCTGGAGC
>ORJL011113172.1_pt1 | contig 13438 bp, 12 predicted proteins | sample 1779941 | NCBI WGS metagenome assembly ORJL01 (sample SAMEA104232317, study PRJEB22302) | groundwater metagenome | biome: forest; feature: aquifer; material: groundwater | place: USA | collected 2011-08-07 | depth 5.8 m
GAGCCGAAGGCGACATCGCGATCACCAGTGGTTCTTGACAAAAATTCAATTCGCGCAATTAAAATTATAAAACAAAAAATATCCTGTTTGAAAATTTATTTTTCTTCCTTTTTCTTTGCAAGCACAAATGTTTGTCCAAGCCAGTAGGGGAATTGGGCGTCCGCAAGTCCTAATAATTTGACTGTTTTTGTTGCGATTTTGCAAACAAGTTTGCTATATGGTTCAAATCTGCTTGCTAAATATCCTAGTTGCAGTGTTTGCCAGTGTTTTTTTATTATGATAACTTCAAATCCACATTTTTCAAGCAATTTTCTTATTGTTGTTGGCGTGAAATAAAATAAGTGTACTGTTAAAATAAAAACCCATTTTCTTTTCATGAGTTTGGCAACAGATGAGTCAATGTCTGGGTAGTTAACAACAAGCGAACCATTCATTTTTAGTAATTTGTTAACTCTTGTTAGCGTGTCTGTTGGGTCAGGTACGTGTTCAAGAACATCCCAAAGTGTTACTAAATCAAATGATCCTGCTTCAAAATTGTTTTTTTCAAGTGTGCCTTGTTTTATTTCTATTCCGTAATTTTTTTTGCCCCAGTCGCATAGCCATTTATTTGGTTCAATCCCATTTACCTGCCATCCTCTTTTTTTTGCTGCGGCCAAAAATGAGCCTCCTGCTGTTCCAATATCAAGAAGTTTTCCTATTCGGACATATTTTTCTACTACTTTTAGTGCGCGGTTGAATGTTTTTTCGCGGCCTTTTGCTTGGCTTATGAATTTTTCGTCACTTCCCTCTGAGTATCCTTCTATTATTTTTTCAGGCGTAATTCTTGGATTTACATAAATTAGCCTGCAGTTTTTGCATTTTACTATTTGGTCTTTGCTTGGTTCATCTCCTGATGATTTGAAAAGTTCAACAACATTATCTTTGTCTGTATAAAGCGAGGGATAAACTATTTCATAGTCGTCTTTTCCACAAATATTGCAGTTTATTTTTTCCATTTCCATTTTAGTCCACCACCCTATATTTTAACAGTGTCCAAATTGCTTGTATTCCATCTCTGAATTTTATTTTTTTGCCTTCATTTAGGCTTCTTGGATAGTATGATATTGGCACTTCTAAAATTGGGTATCCTTTTTTTCGTATCTTTGCTGTAACTTCTGGGCAGAATTCAAATCTTTTGCAGTTTAGCTGTATTTTATCAATAACATCTTTTGTGAATACTTTGTAGCAGGTGGCTTCATCTGTTATGTGTGCGCGATACAATAGATTTGTAAAAAGTGTTATCATTCTTCCGCCAATATAAAACAACGTGTATGCTTTTTCATGTTGTTTTTTTAAAAATGAAGTATTTCTTTTTTTTTGTGTGTTGCTTATGAATCTTGAGCCGTATACTACTTTTGCTTGGCCTAAAATAATGGGTTTTAATAATATTTTGTATTCTTGAGGGTCATATTCTAAGTCTGCATCTTGTACAATTATTATGTCGCCTGTTGCGTTTTTTATGCCCGTTCTTATTGCAGCGCCTTTTCCTTGGTTTTTTGGATGATGAATTGCAATTATTTCATCTTCTTCATCAATTATTTGGCTTGTTTTATCGCTGCTGCCATCATCAACTACAATTATTTCTTTTTTAATTCCTTGCTTGTCAAGATTTACTTTTTTTACTTGGTTTAGAAGTTCTTTGATGCTTCGCTCTTCATTGTACGCAGGAATTATTATTGTGAGCTTTTTATATTGATTCATCGTGCCAAATGCAGTTGTGACCTCTATATAAATGTTAGGAATTAAAAGATTATTGGTTGTGTTCACAACATTAATAAATGTTTCAAAATAAAACAATAATGATGAATTATCTGGTGAGTCCCATATTAAAGCCAATATTTTTTTTAATTGATTTAGTGGGCAGCTTATTGTTTTTTTGCACAAAACTATTCTCTTGGCCTAAGTTTCCAAAAAAAATTTTGGTTATTCGCCTGGATCATGCTGGCGATATGTTAATGTCAACTCCTGTTTTTCGGGCTCTTAAAAACAAGTTTCCAAGCGCGCAGTTATTTGTTTTGTGCAGGCCTTTTGCCAAATCAATTATTGAAACTAACAAAAATGTCGATGAGGTTTTAACTCTTGAAGTTCCTTGGTTTAAGCGAAAAGATGCAGTTTCCTGGTTTCAAACTATTAAGTTTTTATTAAATCTAAGAAAAGAGAAATTTGATTTTGTTTTTGAGCTTCATGCAGACCCGAGAAATATTGCTGCTGCATTTTTAATTGGCGGTTTTCGTGTTGGTTATGCTGTGCGTGGTTTTGGATTTCTTCTTAACAGAATTGTTTACTATTCTTTAGATTCTAAACACACAATTGAGCGCAATTTAGATGTTGTTCGCAGTATTGGTGCAGATTCGAGTTCTAAGTTGGACATTTTTATTTCCTCAAAAGACACGCAAAAGATTAATTACTTATTAAAAAAGAATTATGTTTCAAAATATTTTTTAATTCACCCTTTTGCAGGAAGGCCTGAAAAATTATGGGATTGTTCTAAATGGGCAGAGCTTTGCACAGAGTTAATTAAAAAATATGGTGTTAAAATTATTGTTTCAGGGAGTGATTCTGATTCAAAAGCATGTGAGATTTTTAGAAATCTTGTTCAAAAAGAATTTAAATCAAATATTTTGAATTTTTGTGGTTTGTTAGACAATTTTAGGATGCTTGGCGCATTAATTAGTAAAAGCAAGGTTCTTATTTCAACAGATACTGTTGCTTTGCATTTAGCGCACGCATTAGGCAATAGGTTTGTTGCTTTGTATGGTCCAACAGACCCTGCCGTGTGGGGTTATGGCAGTAAAAAAGAAATCAGTTTGTATGTTGAGAATAGCGATTCTTGCGGCATTAATTGCAGAGTTGAAAAACACAGAATGACCATGCTTGATTCAATTAGTGTTAGTGATGTTTTATCTGCGATTAAGCGTTTATTAGGGCAGATTTAATTTTTCTATTATTTTGGTTGTTAAAGCTTCATTTTCAAAATTAATAATCACAGGTTTTCCGCCATAGTGTTCAACAACATCTAGTTCTTCTTTTGTGTGGGGCTCCCCTTTGATAAAAAAATCAGGCTTTATTTCATCTAGTAATTGTTTTATTTCTTCGTGTTCAAAAAATGTCACATAATCAACAGTTTCGAGTGCACATAGTATTTCTGCTCTTTGTTGTTGTGCAATTAGTGGTCTGCCTTCTCCTTTTATGCGTCTTACTGATTCATCGCTATCAAGTGCTAGTATTAGCACATCACTTAGTGTTTTTGCTTCTTTGAACAATCTTGTGTGCCCTATGTGTAAGATGTCAAAGCATCCGTTTGTAAAAGCTATTTTTTTGTTTTTTTGTTTTAATTCCTCTACGACTTCGCGCAATTCTTTTTTTGTTTTTATTTTTGAAGAATTTTCTTTTAATGTGTTTTGAAGCTCTTGTTTGCTTACTGCTACTGTTCCAATTTTGGATACTTTTATTCCTGCGGCATAATTTGCAAGCATTGTTGCTTCTTTTAGGTTTGCTCCTGCAGCAATTGCTAAAGCAATTGTTGCAACAACTGTGTCTCCAGCACCAGTAACATCAAATACTTCTTTTGTTCTTGCAGGAAAATGGCTTATGTCGCCTTCAAGTTCAAATAAGGACATTCCTTCTTTTCCGCGTGATAGTAAGATGTTTGCATTGCTTCGCTCAAGCATTTGTTTACCCATTTGATTTATGCTTTCTTCACCTGTGTTTTTCATGTTGGCGATTTCCGTTGCTTCTTTTTCATTTGGTTTTATTGCGTAAACACCTTTATAGAAATGAAATCTTTCGCTTTTCGGGTCTACTATTATTTTTTTGCCTATTTTTTTTAGTTCTAACATTATTGTTTGGGTTATTGTTCCTTTTGCATAATCTGAGACAAGGATTATGTCTATTTCATTTGCAATTTGTTTGATGTATTCAATCATTTCTTTTTCTTTTTCATTTTCTGTTTTTTCTTCATAGTCAAATCTTATCAAGTTGTGGTTGTTGCCCATCACTCTTACTTTTTGTATTGTTGGATTTTGGTGTACAAATATTCCTTGTGTATCAATATTTTTTGCATTTAGCAGCGTTATTAGAATGTCTTTTGCATAGTCGTCTCCTACAAGCCCTAAAAGATAGCATTTCGCGCCAAGTGCGCAAACATTCATTGCGGCATTTGCAGCACCACCTGGTGCACAGGTTTCATTTTTTACATGAACAACAGGTACAGGTGCTTCTGGGCTTATTCGTGTTACGTCGCCCCATATGAATTTGTCAAGCATTAAATCGCCAATTACCAGAATTTTTGTGCTTCCAATTTTCTCAAGTATTGGCAATAGCCCTTCAGTTTTTGTTGTCATTGGCGAGGATAAACTGGACTGCATCTAATAAATCTTTTGCAAGGTATGCGTGATTTGTTTTGCATTCTGCATCAAGTCTGCCTTTGCCTGTTTGCACTATTATTGATTTGCATCCTGCATTTTCTCCCATTTTTGCATCGCTTGTTTTGTCGCCTATTGCCCAGCAATTTGACAAATCTTCAAGATTGTGCAATTTTTTGGCTTGAAATATCATTCCTGCTTTTGGTTTTCTGCATTCGCAGTCTTTTAAGTATTCGCCTTTTGCTTTTGTTGGGTGGTGAGGGCAGTAATGCACGCTGTCTATTTTCGCTCCATTTTTTGACAGGTGTTCTAAAAAGTGCTGGTTGAATTTGTGATAGTCTGTTTCGCTGAAATATCCTCTTCCAATGCCTGATTGTGATGTTACTACAACAACAATATATCCTGCGTGATTTAATTTTTTTACTGCTTCAATTGCTCCAGGTATAAATTCGAGGTCTTCTATTTTGTGCATGTATTCTTTGTCTACAATTATTGTGCCGTCTCTATCTAAAAATACTGCGCGTTTATTTTGTTCCATATGCTTCAACGATTTTGGTTATCATGCTTGTTGTTGATTTTCCATTTATAAGATTCAAAATTTTGATTTCTCCTCCGTTTTCTTCAACAACTTTTTTTTCAATTATTTTATCAATTGTGTAATCTGCTGCTTTTGTGTGTATGTTTGGTTTTATTGCGCACAAAATAGCACTTGGCTCTTTTTCGTTAAAAATTACTGCATAATCTACGCATTGCAGCGCCGAAATTAATTTTGCTCTGTCTTTTTCACTATTTATTGGCCTTTTGTCTCCTTTATTTTGCTTGACAGAACTGTCTGAATTGACGCAAACAATAAGAACATCTCCGAGATTTTTTGCTTCTTGCAGAACTTGCACATGCCCGGTGTGCAGTATGTCAAAACATCCATTTGTTGTTACTATTTTTTTGCCTTGCTTTCTTAAATCATCTGCAATTTTGCTTATTTCTTCTGCTGTTGCGACAATGCCCATAAGAACACAAAAATACATACTTATTTTAAATGTTGTGCGTGTAATTTTTGAGAAAAACTTATCTTTCAGACCGCAAATCTCACTTCGTTCGAGTATATATAATGTCTCTGTGGCGCAAAGCTGCGCCATTTTCCTCAATTTTTTTTAAATTATTGCTTAAATAATTCTTCGTCCAAAAGTTTGCACCAAATATGTATTATCATTATGTGCGCTTCTTGTATTCTTGATGTGGTATTTGATGGCACAATTATGTGGAGTCCTTTTTTGTCTTTCATTGGCCCGCCATCTCTGCCTAATAGTGTTATTACTTGCAGTCCATTTGCATGTGCTCTATTTATTGCTTTTAGTACATTTGGTGATTTTCCGCTTGTGCTTATGCCCAAAAAAACATCTCCTTCTTGCCCGAATGCGTCTACTTGTCGTGCAAATACTTCCTCATAGCCATAGTCATTTCCAAGTGCGGTTAATGTTGAAACATTTGTGTTAAGCGCAATTGATGGCAGTGCTTTTCTTTCTTTTTCAAATCTGCCGACAAGTTCTGCTGCAAAGTGCTGCGCATCTGCAGCGCTGCCCCCATTTCCACAAATTAAAACTTTTTTGCCATTTTTTATTGCTTCAATTATTATTTTTGCGCTTTGTTCTATTTGTGGCGCCAGATTTATTGCAACTTTTTGTTTTGTTTCTATTGATTCTTGTATGTTTTTTTTAATCAAGTCAAGCATTTGTTAACCTCATCAATTGCCATTTTTGGTGTTATGTCTTTTATGCATTTGCCTTTTATTTCGTTATAGCAGGGTGGAAATGCGCCTTTGTGTACGTTTATGCATGGGCTGCAGTATTGTTTGACGTAAAGTGATTTGTTTTTCGCTCCATAAGGCGCAAATCTTGTTGGCAAATTTGGCCCGAATATTCCTATTGTTTTAACTCCTTGTGCAGCTGCAACGTGCATTGGGCCTGTGTCATTGCTAATAAATAATTTGCAGTGTTTAACTAGTGCAAAAAGTTCTTTCAGATTTGTTTTTCCGCTCAAATTTATTACTTTTTCTTGTTGTTCGCACAGTTTTTTTATTTTGTCATGTTCTAAATCATTTTTTGCGCCAATTAAAAGGACTTTTGCATTATATTTTTTGATTATGTGGTCAATTAATTTTGCATAATTTTCATTTGGCCACATTCTGTTTTTTCCTGATTCTGCAACACTTGCGCACACTCCAATAAGGGCATCTTTTTTGCTTATTTTGTTTAATTTTAGTAGTGTTTCAATTTTATTTTGGTCTTCTGTTGAGTATTTCAATTTGATTAGCGCGTCATATTTTTTGTCTATGCCTAAAAGTTTTGCAAGGTCAAGATATGTTTTTACAACGTGTTGTTGGTCATTGTAATCAATGCTTTGATTGTACAATTTTGCTCTCGCGCCATGGGCAAATCCAATCTGTTTTTTTGCAATAAATCTGCCAATTATTGCTGAAATGTTTAAGTATGGTTCACAGTCTATTGCCAAATCAAATTTCTTGAATAGTTTTATCGCTTGCCAAAGATTTTCTGGCTCAAATAAAATTATCTCATCAATAAAATCAAGTCCGCAATAGACTGCGTAATTTCTTTTTCTTGCAATTACTGTTATTTTTGCTTGAGGATATTTTTCTTTTATTGAGTGTATCATTGGCAGTGTTAAAACTGATTCTCCAACTGCCCATAATTTTATTATTGCAATTGAATTTATTTTGCCAAAGTCATTTTTTTTGGGAGCAAGGCCTAATATTGTGCAAATCACGCTTCCAAGAATTTTATCTGTGTTTCTGTAAAGGTTTACGTTCATTTGTTCAAGATGCTTTTGTTTGTGGTGATCAGGTAGTATTTTGAACTTTGAAAAACCAAATTGAATTTAGTTATCTCTTTCATTTTGCCTGGCGCCATTGCGTTTGGGTATTATTGGGGTTTCATTTTTTTGTTGAATTGCTAGTTTTGTTGTAATTTCTGTTAAGTCTTGTTCTATTTCTTCTATTTTTACAAATGCTCTAAATATTAAGTATAACAGCAGTATTATGCTAATGGATATTGCTAAATCAAGCCCTCTGCCAAGTCCAAAGAGTGCAGATAATGTTATTATTACCTGGGGTATGAATGCGACAATAACAACACTAATCCAAACAAAAGTCCACAATGCAAACTCTCCTTTGGTTATTTTGCTGTCATTTAGCCGAAAGTACGTTCTGCTTAGCGCAAAAAGTGCAAATATGATTATGATTACCTGTATTGGTTCTAGCATTTTTTTTTACCTAATTATTTTGCTCCATATTAGTTTGGTTGCAATTTTTATTGCCGCAAGTGGTTCTTGGTGTGAGTGTTTTTTTGAATATGCCGTGTATATTATTGTCACAGGAACCTCGGCGAATGGTATTTTTTTTCTGCGTACCTGTTCTAGTATTTCACTGCAATGTGGCATGCCTCTTTGCGTGATTTCTATTTGTCGTGCTGCATTTTTGCTCAATGCCCTAAACCCTGATTGCGGGTCTGTCATATTAACTCTAAAAACTATTTTCATAAACATTTTTCCTAGTTTTAGGACTGTTTTTCTTATTGGCGGGATGTTTGAGCTGTTATCAATAAATCTAGAGCCAAAGCTTATTTCCGCATTGTTTTTAATAAGGGGTTGAATTAATTTTTGAATGTCTTGCGGTCTCATTTGGCCGTCTGCATCAAAATGAATAATTATGTCAGCCCCCTGCATTAGTGCGTATTCTGTTCCTGTTTTTAGTGCGGCGCCTTGTCCTCGGTTTATTATGTGGGTTAGTGTAATTACGCCTTGTTCTTGTGCTATTTTTGCAGTATTATCGCGGCTTCCATCATCAACTACTATTATATTTTCATATCCTGCCTGTTGGAGATTTTCAAGAACTTTTTTTATGCTGTGCTCTTCATTATGTGCAGGAACAACTACAAATATTTTATCGCGAGTCATATCTGGTTTTTATATGCGGACATTTATTAAGGTTATGAACTCAGAGTATTATTTTTGGAATTATTCTTATCGCAAAATTTTTCGCGTAAAATTATTGCCAGTGTGCATATTGTTATTGCAGTAATTATTATGTTTGTTTTGCCAAGTTTTATTCCAAATATGTCTATTGTGTAGAATGTTATTGACATTATTGTTATGCTAATTGGCATTGCAAAAATTATTCTTTCAAGATTGCTTAATTTAAAGTTAAGCAGTATAAAATATCCTGGCAGAATTATGTAAAATAATATTGCAAATGCAAGGGAGTACATGCTTTTAGCGCTTGTTTGGCTAAATGTCGCGCCAATGCTTGCTGCAATAAATAAAATTATTGTTGTTGTAATTATTGGTGTTATTTCATTTAATTTTATCATTTTTTTGTCTCTTTTGAGGTTTTATTTATTTTTACTACTGCCATTTCGTTGTTATGCCATGCAATTTCGTGGCCAAGATTTATGCTTTCATTAAGGAAAAATGCCATGCAAGGATCAAAGCTTGTGCCTCTATATTGAAGCAAAACATAGTCAAAAAATTTTATTGGCACGCTTTGGTTGCCTCGATCAGGCCCTAAAAAGAAATATCCTTCGCTTAAGTTTTGGAATGGCTCAGTTATTTCTGTGAATGTGTTTATTCCTGTTCTTTTTTTTGCATATGTTTGTGTGCCATAAATTCCATATTCTCTAAATGCCCATTCTCCAGAATACTTATCAAGATAGTTTCCTGCGCATAATGCGCGTATGTTCTCAATTGTGTATCCGCGGTTGAGGTCTCCTTTTAAATTTACTCGTTCTGTAAAAAGGCTAAACTCGTGTTCAAACCCTGATAATGCAAAAACTCTTGAATTTTTTGGAGTATTGTCGCGCACCCATTCTATGCTTTGCCATTTTGCATCATTAACAAATGATGCGCCATCTATTGATTTTAGTGTTTCATAAGTTGGCATAAAGTTTTGCCAGGTAATAAACACGATTATTGCAATTATGGGAAGCAGGCCTAATTTACTTTTTATTTTTTTTGTTGCAGTATTAATTAGTGCCATTATCCCAATTGCAGGCAGCAGAACAATAAATGGGTATCCTTGAAATAGCTGTCTTTCTGCTCTATTTGCCCAAATGTGCAGTGTGTAATTGCTAAAGCCCACAAAAAGCAAGTATGCAATAAATAAAAGGTATGTTGTTTTGCCTATGCCGTTATTTTTGAAATTTATTAGTATGTGAATAATTCCAACTATGCTAAAAATATTTAGCCAAAAATCAAATCTTGGCCAGGGGAAATAGTCTATATGTTTTTGTGCCCCTTCAACAAATTGTCCTTTTATTTGTGTTGAAAATCCACCACGAAAATGGTCTTTTAGTGTTAGTGGGAAAAAGTAAATTATAAAAGGCGTCATTATTATTGTGGCAAGTAAAAATGCAAGTATGCATTCTTTAAAGCTTATTATTTTTTTCCATGCGCAAACAAACAAAGGCAGCGCAATAAAAAAAGGCGCATAAAAGAATAATTCGACATAGTGTCCAAGAAATATTTCAACTAAAAAAAGCCCGATTAAAGAATAAATTATTGTTTTTTGGTATGTTGATATGTCTTCTTGAAATCGCAAAATCATAAGGCAAATTATTGCAGGAATTACTGCAAACGTGAAATAATCATATTGAAATCCAACATACATTGGAAAAAGCCATTTGTGTGCAGGTATTGCGCCGAGTGCAAGTCCTATTAGTGCAACTTCATCTCCAAATATTTTTTTAACTATTAGAAATATTTGTAAGATTATTATTATTGAGAGTAAATTTACTGCAAGATATGCGCTTTGGTATGGGGATATTGTTGTTAATTTTGTAAAAGTTGCAATAAATATGTAGTATAGTGTTGGATGTGTTCCGATTACGCCTTCAATTCCGCCAGTTCTTGCAGGGCTATAATATTTTGCTTGTTCAGAGTCATAAATCCATTTTATGTGTTCTGTGTTTGCAAAAACATCATAAGATGTAATTACTGGTGGCATTGCTTTATCCAGGTTTCCTTGTGTGAAAGCAAAATTTCTAAGTTCAAGTCCCAAGAATGCGAATATTATAACGCAAAGTATGGATAATAATTCTTTTTTGTTCATGCTTTTTTGTTTTTGTCTTTTAATGTTTCTATTACGTTTTGTTCTTTTCCTTCCCAGTCAATTTTCCAAACATATATTTCTCCGCCGCCAATTAGCTGGTGTTGCCTGTTAAATAGCTTAAAATTTTTAAGTCCATGTCCTTCCATATAAAATAATCTTGTAAAAATGCTGTCTGCGTGTTCAGGCGATGTGATTATTGCGCGATAAATATTTCCAGATGGGACAACAACTACTGCAAATGGCGCAGGAGAGTTGTTGAATTCTTTTACTGTGAATTTTAGTGTTTTTTCATCAATGTATGAAACATATCTTGGATGTGCTGTTCCTTGGTCAAAAGTTATTGTTGTATCCATTGTTGTTTTATTTATTTTTATTCCATTTCCGCAAATAATTGTTTCATTTGTTACATCGCAAGAATCAAATCCTGATGCATATCCTGCCCAGTTTGATATCCATGTGTTTGCAGCGCCTTCATCTTGTAATGATTGAACTTCTGCGTATATTTGTTGTGCTGTTTGTTTTGTGTAATCAAATTTTTGCATCATTTCTTTTACTGCTTGGTCTTCTGATGTGTTTCTTAAGTTTTGCCACACGTATGCTTTTTCAAAATTCCACATTCCAAAATGTGACCAAACTCCTGCTTTTGAAACCATATCTTCTGATGTTATAAAAAAGTCTTCAGGCGGCGTGCAGTGTGTATAGTTTAGTATTTTTTCAGTGTTTTTTATATTTTTGCTTTCGAGATATTTTGCTGCATCTTGCTTTTTCTTTATTTTTACTAAGTCGTTCATTATTCTAATTGATTTTATTGTGTCTTGATTTGTTGCGCTAAATATTTCATCATATCCAAATCTTGAGCCGCAGTCAAGCATTCGAAGTAGTCCTATTGCTTCATCTTCGTTTTTTGTGCTAAGTGTTTTTCCAATCCAGTGCGCCATTGGTGAATTTTGGCTCGCACCATCAAAAGTAACTGCCCTGTCTGCTAGGTATTTGAAATGGTGTCCAAAATCCCACCATGAATTAATTATTGCATCCTGTGATGAATTTTCTTTTATTGCAGTTAATGCTTCAATCCATGCTTTATTTAGTATGGGCATGTCATTTCTGCTTTGCGAGTTTGCTTTTTCAACTTCGCCAGAATGTATTATTATTATGCCAAAAAGTAGCACTACAAAAACAGCAATTATTGCTTGTTTTAAATGAAGTGTTTTTTTGTTAAATTCAACTAATTTTTCATATATTTCGCCAGCACTCACTCCAAATAATGCAGCAATTGCAGGTGCAGTGAGTATTGCAAATCTTATTCCGTTTGTTGTTGCATAAAGGGTTGCAACAATCCATAATGTGAGAAATGTTGAATACATTGCTCTTTTGTATCTTGGCAGGCTTTTTTTTGTTAATAGTAAAACAAGTCCTATTGCTCCAATAAGTATAAACAAGTCGCCTCCTGCTCCTGAATCTATTGCGCCCCAAATTGATGTTGGGTTAAGTTCTGCAACTGTTGTGTAAACATTTGGAAATAAGTGTTCTTTTAAGTTTGCATGTGATGCTGCTTTTAGTAGGCTAAAGTTTAATGGGCCTAAAATGTTATTAAAAAATAGTCCAATTACTGTTCCTTCGAGTGTTGTTCTAAAAGTAACAAATAACGCAAGAGTTCCAAAAAAGTATGCGCTAAAAGTAAGTATGGCTTCTTTAAATTTGGCTCTGTTTAATAAAATCGTGTATACTACTTGAACTCCTAGTGCTGCAAGTAAAAAATCAAATACATACCACCATCCGCTCCAAGTGACTGAATAAAGTAGTATTGCTGCGCAATTAGCAGATATTAACAAATATCTTTTTAGATTTGTTTCTGCTTGTGTTGACTCGACAAAAAGCCAGCTAATTAGCATTGGGAAAAATAAATTGTGTGCATCAGTGTCTGCATGGCCCCATTGCGTTCTGCCAAGTGCTGCTGCGTTTATTCCAAGTAAAAGTGATGCAAAAATTCCCCCAATATTGTTTGTTAATTTTCTTGCAAAAAGAAATGCGCAAATAACTGCAAGTGTAACAAATATTATTGGAAAATATGCTGCTGCTTGCATTAGGGGTATTTTCGGGTTAAATATTTTTGCGATTTTGTATATGTATGCAAGCACGTATGGTTGTGCTTCTTCTTCGCCATATGACCACATTCCTGCAGGAGCAACCATGTGTGTATCCCACCATTTGTCATAAACTATTATTTCATCAACTCGTCCTTGCGCAACTTTTTTATCTCCAATATTTCCATGGTCAAGATAATTTCTTGCAAGTCTTAAGTAATGATACGGGTCAATGTCTGGCATTATGGTGTATTTTTGCCCGTTTTCTTCATATTGCATTGACTCTTTTAGGTATTGTGCTGTTTGTCTTGTTTGTTCTTCAATTTGTGCGCGGTTTTCACTAATTGCTTTATTTAGCTGGTCGTCTATTAGTTTATTTTTGTTGTCTTGTGGCAAATTTGGGTATTGTTGTGATATTGCGTTTGATATTTGAGACCGATAGAAATTATATACTGAGTTTTGTGCAAAATCATCAAGTAGTGGTAGTTTTTCTGTTTGAAGTCTCATCCATATTCCGCCCCATGGCAGATATCCTTCGTTTGGTGCAAATTGCAAAGCAACTGCAAGTAAAAGGCAGGCAATTACTGAGTACTTCATCATGATTTTTTTTATTGGTGTGAAGTCTATGTCTAAATTTTCATTTTGTGTTTCTTCTTCGTTTTCTTCAAGCACAGTATTTTTTTTAAACGCTTGTTTGATTTTATTTTTAATTGGTGTTAGGTAGTCTAATAATTGGTCGTCTTCTTTTGTTGCAGGAGCTAAATCTTGCGCAGGGTTTTCGCTTATTTTTTCTTTTATTTTATTTAGAATATTTTTTATTTTTTTTTGCATTA
>ORJL011478758.1_pt1 | contig 13438 bp, 11 predicted proteins | sample 1779941 | NCBI WGS metagenome assembly ORJL01 (sample SAMEA104232317, study PRJEB22302) | groundwater metagenome | biome: forest; feature: aquifer; material: groundwater | place: USA | collected 2011-08-07 | depth 5.8 m
GGTCAAATTTAAATTCATCAGAAGCCTTGAACAGTAATCCTGGTTTTGGTTTTCTGCAGTCACAACTATCGTCCCATCCGTGCAAACATGCATATATTGAATCTATTCTTCCACCATTTCGTTTAATTTCATTTACCATGTTTCTCTGTATCTCTTCTAGATCCTCCTTTGTCATCATTCCCCTTGCTATCCCTGGTTGATTCGTTATTATGTTTGTTTTGAACCCATTCTCTTTCAATAATTTTAATCCGTCCAGTGCTTTAGGCAGAAACTTAAATTCCTGCCACGTTTTTACGTAATCTGCTTTAGGAGCTTTTTTGTTGACGACTCCATCCCTATCAATCAAAACTATTTTTTTGTCTGCAAGAAATTCTTCAGTTACTTTCAATTTTTCTGGTGTGCCTATAGTGTAGTATCTTTGATCAGTTTGATATGCTGCCATCTGTCTTTTTTCTATAAGTTTAGGATAAAAATCAGCTTCCAAGGAAAAGTTGTCGTTTGGCATGGCAGATACAGCCTCGTTTTTCATGACTACAAAACCTATATCAACGGCATTAAGTCCAGTTTCCTGCCTGCGTTTATCATATTTAGTTATGTATTCGTTTTCTAATAACATATTGTTTTTGGTTATTCTGTTCTTGTTTGTATATACTGTAACTGTAGACAACGTTTTATGTCTTTCATACTGTGTCACTAGTTTATCTAGTTTTAATGGCCAATAATTATCACAGTACATTAAAAGGAAAATATCGTTCATGAGTTTTTCAGCATCTTTCAGACGCTTCCCTGTTTCAAATTCTACATCTCCAACAGAATACTTTATCTTTATGCCAAACTTAGAACCGTCTCCAAAATGATTCATTACTTTATCTGGTAAATATCCTAAAAGAAGAACTATCTCTTCTATACCATTACTTTTTAGTAATTCTATCAAATATTCTAGGAATGGCTTTCCGTTAAGCAAGACCATGGGTTTTGGGGTATTTTTTGTCAGTTCACCTAGTCTTGTTCCTCGTCCACCTGCCAAAATAATTGCTTGTTTTATCTTCATGGGATCCAATCTTTAATATCTGTCATTCTTGACGAAGTCTCTCCAATAGTCGAGTATGTCTTCAAGAAGTTTTTCGAATGGTATCTTCTGCTCCCATCCTGTTTTAGCTCTAAACTTAGAAATATCACCAATTAGTCTCGGTACGTTGGTTGGTCTTACGAATTTTGGTTCTATCTCTACAGATATTTTGCCTTTGTAAGTTGATAAAGCTATAAATCTGTTAAGTGCTTCCTTAAACGTATGGACGTGCTCAGCTTTTTCTGAACCAATAAGATAAAGTTCTCCAACTTCACATTTTTCTGTAGCTATCCAGTATGCCTCTACGATATCTCTTATGTGAGTGAAATTTCTCCTATCCTCAGTATGTCCAACCTTTATCACTGGTGGTTGCTTACCTGCTTCTATTTTTGCAATCTGATATGCGTAGGAAGAAAGTCCGAAAACGTTGTCTCGTCTCGGTCCCTCATGGTTGAATGTTCTTACTCTTATTGGTCTCATGCCATAAGATCTGAAATAAACGTAACTTATGAAATCCTGGGCTATTTTTGTCACTGCATAAGGATTTACAGGTCTTATTTGCGTATTCTCGTTTATTGGCACCTCTGATTCATATATCTCTCCATACTCTTCTCCTGACCCGGGCATTAGTATTTTTGGATTAATTCCAGCTTCTTTTACAGCCTCAAATAAGTTTACTGTGCCCTTATAGTTAACATCCATATAATGGCTCGGATTCTGCCAGGATGGACTTACAAAGCTTTCAGCAGCAAAATGGAATATTCTATCTGGTTTTACTTTCTTTATTATTTCTCTAATTGCTACTGGGTCGGTAAGGTCACAATCATGCCATGTTATTTTGTCCATAATATGTCTAATATTTCTAAGTCTTGACAAGTTCCATCGTTTGAGTCCATGTACTTCCATGCCTTTCTCAAGCATGTAATCTGCCATATGCGAACCTACAAATCCAGTAATGCCAGTTATCAATATTTTTTCCTTCATAATTATCACCTTTCAGTTTTTCTGAGCATTATCTCTATTTTTTTTCATTTCTAGAAGTCCATCTTCAATTGTTCTGAGTGTTATTCCTGACTCTTGTTGTGCTTTATCATTAGCAATTTTACAGTTTGGTCTTTTAGCCGGAACATTTATTTTTGATGAATCTATCCCAACTATCAAGTTCGGATCAACTCCAAACACTTCAGCTATTTTTCTTCCCCATTCCAATCTGTTTAGATGAGTGCTTCCAACAACATGGTAAACACCTTTCTTTTCTTTGGCAAGCAAACTGACAATGGTGGTAGTCAAATCTTTTACGTATGTAGGTGAATTGTACCAATCACTGCAAACCTCTACTTTCTTTTTATTCTCAATATTATCCAGAACATTGACTACAAAAGTTTTCTTCTGTCCTTTTTTTATCCATCCGTATATCTGGTCGGTTCTGATTATTAGATGATTTGGGCTCAGTGCAGTGGCAAGTTCTCCGCCTAATTTAGTGACTCCGTAAAAACTTATAGGTGCAGGGATGTCATCTTCGCTAAATTTAGAGTCTGAATTTGGAAAAACAAATGTTGTAGATAGATAAACAAGTTTCGCACCTATAGTTTTTGTTACCTCTGCAATTTTTTTTGTTGAGAGCGTATTTATTTTATATGCTAATTCTTTGTCCTTTTCACATATATCTACGCTAGGTATAGTGGCAGTATGTATCACTACGTCTGGTTCGAGTTTCTTTATCAGTTCTGCTGTTTTTTCCATTTCCAGTATGTCTAATTTGTATGAATGGGCACCACTAATTTTCATATCATTATTGAGGTAGGTGTAATGGACTTCTTCCTTTTTTCGTAACAATTCCTCTACGAGGTCTGCTCCAAGAAGTCCGCTTCCACCAGTTATAAGATATTTCATTTCTTAGTCGTCTCCATTAATTAGTTCAACATTCCTTTATTTTCCAATCATAGGGTATGTCATTTTTGAATGGGTCTATTCTTCCTATCTCCTTAGGGTCATGCGGTTCAGTTGCACAATTTACTATAAATGCTGGACTTACTCCGACTCCCTTCACGCCACTTGCCACTCCAGGTGGTATTTTTATCAATACGTAATTACTTTCTCCAGTGAATATCTCCATTATTTCTCCTTTGGTTTTGGAGTTCTCCCTCATATCATATAAAACTAGTTTAACCGTGCCAAATGGAACTGCATAATTCAAGGTTACTTTTGTGTGCGTATGCCAACCTTTCACCACTCCTGGGTAAACAACAGAGAAATAGACTTCCCCAAATTTCTCAAAATGCGGAGAATCCTTTCTTATCATGTGCATTATCTTTCCGCGTTCATCTGGTATTTGCTTCAATGGTACAATCAATACTCCGTCAATCATTTCAACACCTCATAATCATAAATTAAGGAGCCCAATATCTTATTTTATCGAACTTCTTTTTATCAAGTTTTCTCTGCATATCTATTATTGCCCCGTTCGTTTCAAGTAATGCGTTCACATCTACATTCTTCAATGTTTCATGCGCAACAGCATAGATTACCAAATCAAATTTTCCAGATGGCTTCTCATTCTTCAAACCAAAAACTTCTTGGTCAGATACAAGTGGCTCATATATATGTATATTTTTGAAGCCTTCTTGTTGCAGTGCTTCTACAAGATTTTTTATTCTGCTGCTTCGTAGTTCTGCAACATTTTCCTTATAACTTGCTCCAAGTATCAATACTCTTCCATTTGGAGCCAGTTGCTTTGCTTTGCTAGCAATAAATATAGGCATGCGATCATTGATTTTTCTTCCTGCGAGTATGAATTCTGGATTAAATCCTATTTCATGTGCCTTGTAAGCTAGATAGTGTGGGTTTACTGGTATGCAGTAGCCACCTACCAGTCCAGGCTTATATCTTACAAAGTTCCATTTTGTCGCAGCACCATCAAATACTTCTGAACTATCGAGTCCAAGTTTGTCAAAGAGCATGCTCAATTCGTTGAAAAGTGCGATGTTTATATCTCGTTGGACATTTTCTATGATTTTTGCAGATTCCGCTGCCATTATCGAGCTCATGGCATGCGTTTTAGTTATCTTATCATAGATCATCTTCATTCTATTCAGTGCTTTTGGATGAGATGCTGAAATGAGTTTTACTATTTTATCTACACTATGTGCACTGTCGCCCGGGTTCATCCTTTCTGGAGAAAATCCAATATGAAATTCTCCAAGTTTCATTTTGCTTTCTTTTTCAAGTATCGGAAGACAAAATTCTTCAGTACAACCTGGATAAACTGTAGATTCGTATACGACTATTGCCCCTTTCTTCATGTACTTACCTACAGTATGTGAGGCACTTTCCACATAGCTAAGGTCAGGATCATTATTTGGCTTTAGAGGTGTAGGTACTGACACTATAACGAAGTCTCCTTTTCCAATTTCATTTTCATTATCAGTAAAATTGATATTGTTGGTAATTTTTTCAAGTTCGTCTTTTGTTACATCATTGTTTCTGTCATTTCCTTCTCTGAGTTCTTTTATTCTTTGTTTACTTATGTCATAGCCTATAACTTTGTAGTGCTTGGCAAACTTTACTGCCAAAGGTAACCCTACGTATCCTAAGCCTATTATGACTATGCAAGTATTTCCCTCATCATTATTCATGTTTCTCAAACCATTTTATCGTTTCAATCAGTCCACTCTCTAAACTATCCTTTGGATTGTGATTCAGATATTTTTTCGCAAGCGACATGTCTGCATAGGAATGTTTTATATCCCCTTTTCGTTCTTTTTCGTATTTCGGTTTAATTTTCTTTCCCATTAGTTTGTTCAACGTTTCTACAAGTTGGTTTATACTAATCGGCTTCCCACCAGATATATTGAAAGCTTTGCCACAAGCAGTTTTAGGTGCCTTCAGAGCAAGTAAATTGGCATTTACAACATCTTTTACGTAGGAAAAATCACGAGTGGCACTTCCATCTCCGAAAATAGTTGGTGGCTCGTTTTTCATTATTTTGGATATAAATTTGGGTATGACTGCTGCATACTCGCTCTTTGGATTCTGTTTTGGTCCAAAAACATTGAAATAACGGAGCGCGACGGTTTCAAGATCATATAAATCATAGAATTGTTTCGCATGAAGTTCGTTAACTAGTTTGCTTGTTGCATATGGGGATATCGGTCCAGTCTCCATACTCTCAACTTGAGGTAAAATTGGATTATTTCCATAAACTGAGCTAGAAGATGCAAGTACTACTCGTTTTACTTTGCAGTCTCTAGCAGCCACCAATACATTCAAAGTCCCCATTATATTGGCATTGGTAGTGCCTATGGGATCTTCTATTGATTTTGGTACGCTCGGTATTGCAGCCTGGTGTATTACGTACTCCGCCCCATCAAATAGCTCTCTCATGACGTCCAGGTCGAGTATGGACATTCTATGAAACTGGAGTTTTTCTCCATCTGCAATCGGCACGTTCTGTACTCTACCCGTGCTTAAGTCATCTATGGCTACTATCTCGTAGCCTCCTTGGCTTAGCAATTCATCGCATATATTTGAGCCTATGAAACCTGCGGCTCCTGTTACAACTATCTTAGTCAGTTTACCCACCTTCTGAAGTTTAACTTTTTAATTAGATAATCTATGCTATTGTACAGTTATTCAATGTCTGATTCTCTTTAAATATTTTAGCTTAAATGAAAAATCGACGTTTTTAAACAATAACCAAGAAAATGGCCTACCGAACACATTTTTGTTATTATTAGATTAGTTTATCTTAATTTTTAGTTATCTGGCAGATCTATTTTTCTCTTCCAAAAAAGTTTCTATCTGCTTAACCATGTATTCTCTCATTTCATGGGTTATGCCAGGGTAAACCCCTATCCAAAAAGAGTTATTCATGATAAAATCGCTGTTTTTGAGATCTCCAACAACATCAAATTTCTCTCCTATGTATGCTGGCTGTCGTACGAGGTTGCCTCCAAATAGCATTCTGGTTGCAATATTCTTTGATTCCAGATGTGCCACAATCTCGTTCTTGGTGAACTCTGCTCCTTCTGCCACAGTGAGCATGAATCCGAATGAAGATAGCTCTACTCCTGGCAGGGTTTTGGGCATAATGAGCTTAGATGAGTATTTTGATAATCTTGAAAGGAAAAATTCATAATTTTCTTTTCTCTTTTTAATGAATTCCGGTAGTTTCTTTAGTTGTGCTACACCTATTGCAGCTTGCATATCAGTCATCTTTAGGTTGTAACCAATATTAGAATAAATGAATTTGTGGTCATAACCATATGGCAGTTCACCGAGTTTCCAGCAGAATCGTTTTCCACAGGTGTTGTCTTTACCAGTAGCACACCAACAATCCCTTCCCCAGTCCCTGAACGAATCCATAGCCTTTTTCAATATCGGGTGGGATGTTAATACAGAACCTCCTTCGCCCATTGTCATGTGGTGTGCTGGGTAGAAACTAGTCGTTGCAATATCTCCAAACGTTCCGACCAGTTTTCCGTTTAACTTTGAACCTACTGCATCGCAGCAATCTTCAATTAGGAAAAGATTGTGGTCCTTTGCTATTTTTGCAATTCTTTCTGCATCGAATGGATTTCCCAATGCATGTGCAATAATTATTGCCTTAGTTCTATCATCTATCGCGTTTTCGACCATTTCCGGTGTTGGGTTGTAATATCCAAGTTCTACATCTATAAAACGTGGGATAAGTCCATTTTGGAATATCGGATTTACTGTGGTAGGAAAACCGGCAGATACTGTGATTACCTTATCCCCTCTTACTAATCTTCGTTTTCCCATGAGTTTTGAGGTTAAGCAGGAAACTGCAATCAGATTGGCAGATGAACCGGAATTAACAAGTGAACAGTATTTATGTCCCATGATCTTTGCAAATTCTGCTTCGAACTGGTCAGAGAATCTGCCAGCAGTAAGCCAGAAATCCAGGCAGGAATCAACTAAACTTTTCATTTCTTCAGCATCACAGACTTTGCCTGCGTGAGGTATCCTAGTTTTGCCAGGTTCAAATTTAGGTGTACCTGTTTTTACTTTGTAGTATTTTTCTACCATTTCAAGAATTTCGGTTCGCATTTTTTGTTCGTTGTTTTCAACCATGAAATTACCCTCATCAGTTCATCATTTGTCATTCTGTTCAATATCTGTCAGTTGCAATTTTATCATAATCTACGATATTTTTGTTTTTACTGTACCATTCATATAACTCTTGGATTCCCGCGTCTATGTCGGTAAACTTCAAATTTTTAATTTCAGTTTTCAATCTGCTATTGTCTCCGCTATACTCTGATCCAAGTCCTTCATTTTTTACAATTATGTCAACATTTTTTCCAGATATCTTCTTGATTTTATTTGCAATAGTCAATAGATCTATGGATTTGTCAGGAGTTATGTTATAAAATTTGTGCTGACCATCATTTTCAATGAAATACTCCATTATTTTAGTTAAGTCGTTAACATGCAAATAATCGAAGAATACATTCTTGTTAGTTATTGTTATTGGTAGGTCAAACAGTGTTTTGCATATTGCATTGGATATGAATCTTATTTCATAATCTTCATATTTGCCGTAACAACCAAATATTTTTAGTACAACTACGTTATCCATATTCTCCAGATATTTTGAGCATACATATTTGTAAAAACCGTAGCTATCCATAGGAACATGAGTATCGAAATATGTTTCTTTCATTTTTGGGGCAAGGTGTAGTCTACTGTACTCTGCTCCACTTCCAAGCTGAATGAATTTTTTGAAATATTTCTTACATCTGACTACATTAAAGAAAAATTTCAGGTTTTTTTCTACACTATTTTCCAGGTTTTCATTTTTCTTTCTTGTGCCACCCCAATTCGCTGCATGGATAACAACATCAAAATCATTGGATTTTATGAACTCCTCTACAGCTTCTGTGTCTTCCAGGTCAAGTTCGCTGTGGGATGGAGAATAAAAGTTGTATTTATTAGATAACTGTTCCGATAAATTTTTTCCAATGAATCCTGCTCCGCCTGTTAAAAATATGTTTTTCTTAGCCATTATTATCCCTCCGATTTAAAGTAATTGGATTCTTTTTCATACGTTTCTCTGTCGAGGAACGGATACAAATCATCATATGCTTTTGAAATCATGCGGCCATCAGGCAATTTTTCTGATGATATGCGCGGCACTATCAATTGATTGTGGGGAGTTACGATCTCGCATATCACAGGACCATCAAAATTTAAGGTTTCATTGATCGCATCATCCAATTTACTTACTTTTGCCACTCTGATGAATTTTATTCCATAAGCCCATGCTAATTTTTCTAAATCCGGGCAACTCAAGCCGCTTTTTGTACTTTCCCCTACTAAACGCCCTTTCATATGAGAATTCTGTGTATGTCGTATTAGCAAATATCCATCATTATTCCAGACAAATAATTTTATGGGTAATTTGTAGTGAGCCATAGTTTGCAATTCCTGGATATTCATTTGCAAAGAGCCATCACCAGCTATGCAAACGGTCTGGCCGTGTTGCTTTACTACAGAAACACCAACTGCTGTGGGTAAAGCATAGCCCATTGTAGATAGCCCTCCAGTAGTCATAAATCTCTGTCCTTTCTTGATTTTTATGGCCTGTGAAACCACATGAAAACAGGAACTCGTATCTAATACTACTGTGTCATTTTCTTTCATATGTTTAGACAAAGCATCTGTGAAATAATATGAGTTTATTCCTTCAGAATCTTCTGCGTATTCCGAAAGTACTATTGGGTAGTTTTCTTTCCATTCTCTGCATTTTCTAACCCATTTGTCGTGGTTTTCTACAGATAATTTATCTACTATACTATTCAGTTCCTCTAAAAATACTTTTGCATCGCAATTTATTGGGACATCTATGTTTAAGGTCGGTTTTTTAAGTTCTGGTGCTTCGACATCCACTACTACTTTTTTGGCATGCTTACCGAATTCTTTGTAGTCATATCCGATCAATGATATACAATGTCTGCATCCAATACTTATGATTAAATCAGCATTTTGAATTGCAAAATGAGATGGTCGATCCCCATATAATCCAGGTCTTCCGACAAATAATGGGTGATCGGAATTTATGCTGTCTATGGCAAGTCTTGAAGTTATTACGGGTATCTGTAATTTTTCTGCGATTGAAATTGCAAGCGTTATTGAATTAGAGGTCCGTAATCCATTTCCAAACAGAAATAATGGTCGTTTAGCTGTTTTTAACATCTCCAGTAATTTAGGCAATTTTTCAATCAATTCATTTTTCCAGTTTTTATCTGCCTCTGGCTTTTCAAAACCATTGAGTTCCGAAGGTTCAATTAAACTTCCCTGAACATCTAATGGAATTTCTATCCAAACTGGTCCAGGGCGCCCGCTTTTAGCAATAAATAATGCCTTTTCTAGATGATATCTTATAGTTTTTGGATCTTCAACTACAACTGCATATTTTGTTACGTGCTCAAATATCGGTAAAGTTTCAAATCCTTGAATTCCAAATTGTCGTAAACCATTATATTTTATTTCCTTGGTTTTTGTTTGACCACCTATGATCATACAAGGTGTAGAGTCAAAATATGCACCAACTACTCCAGTAAGTGCATTTGTCATTCCAGGTCCAGCAGTTACACATGCAACTCCTATGGTTCCAGTTTCTCTTGCATATCCTTCTGCAGCCATTGCCAATGCCTGTTCATGGTGCATACACGTATATTTTATATCTTTATGATTTGCAAATGCATCTACCAAATGCATGCTAAATCCACCGACAATCATGAATACATTCTTGATTTGTTGGTTTGCAACAAATTCAGCAATATAATCTGCAACACGCATCTTCATATAACCACCAAAATTATCCTTCTTCACCCAATGCACGTTTTTTTGCCAATTCTGCAGCTACATCTGTTATGTAATCTTCTTGTCCTGCAACTATTTTTCTTCTTCCTAGCTCCATTAGTATATCTCTGGCATCCACATTAAATTGCTTGGCAACCCTCTCTGCTATGGGACAGAAGCCTGAGAAAACTCCTGCAAGACCGCTAGCAAGACTAGTGCTGCTAATTACTTGCGGTTTTTTCATTAATTTTGCTATGATGTATTCGCTATTATCCATGAGCTTGTAAAGGTTAATTCCAGTATTCATATTTATTTTGTGAAGTATCGCTACTAGAACTTCAAGCTGACAATTCCCTGCTCCTGCTCCAAGTCCTCTGGAAGTAGTGTCTATCATAGATGCTCCGGCTTCAAGAGCAACCAAAGAATTTGCCACTGCGAGTCCTAGGTTATTATGTGCATGGAAACCCACTTTTATCTCAAGGCCATTTACCAATTTTGTAACTCTGTCCTTTACATCTTTCTGAAGCAAGGTGCCGGCAGAATCCATGATCATAACTCCATGTGCTCCATAAGACTGCATTTTTAGTGCTTGTTCAAGTAACTCTTCAGGAGTTAACATATGCGTCATCATAAGTACTCCTATTGCAGGTACTCCCATTTTTTTCAGATATTTAATATGAGTTTCAGTTACATCTGCTTCAGAACAATGTGATGCTACAAATACTGTTTGTGCTCCGAGTGCAAGTGCCGGTTCCAAATCATCTTTTATAACTCCAAATCCAGGTATTATGAAAACTCCTAGTTTGGTTTGCTTAAGCTTGTTCTTTGCCAACGATATCATGTCATGATCTGACAATAAGCTCTTGCCAAGTTGAATTGATGATGCACCTAATCCGTTTCCATGACCTACAACCAGTAAAGGAATTCCTGCCTCTTCTGCCCCTTTTGCATAATCAACTATATTATCTGCTGTAAACTGATGCCTCATCGCATGGGATCCGTCTCGTAATGTGGAGTCTATTATCAGAAGTTTTTCCTTTTCCATGATATCATCATTTAGATCTTTTTTTTGCATATTCTTCTGCTACTGTCACTGCAGCAGATGTTATAATATCCAGATTTCCTGCATACGGTGGCAAATAATCTCCCTTACCAATTATTTCATTCATTATTGTTATTACTCCATTTTCGTAAATAGGACCAAGAAATAAATTATATCCAGGTACATATTTCTTCACTTTTTTTACCATCTCTTTTATGCTGGCAGTGAGCAGGAGTATATCAATATCTCCTTTGGTTTCAATATAAGTCGTATTATGCATATTGATGGGCGGTATCGCAGGATTAATATTCAGAATTACTTTAGCCCTTTTGACTCCAGAGAATTTCATAATCGCATTCTGAGTCGTGCTAACATAATTATCTATATTGATTCGAGTTGCAGGGCCAGCAGATTTTGAGGATATCGCAGTAACGTTTTCTACATATTCTATCTCAGGGTAGAGCTGTTTCACAACATGTGCAATCGGTATTGTTGCTTGTCCTCCACAACTGATAAGATTGATTTCTTGTTTGTCTAATGACGACTCCAGGTTTATTGTAGGGATACACATATCTCCTACCTGGGAAGGTGTCAGGTCTATAACAAATTTATCAAGTTTTCTGAACAATGGCCCATTTTGAATATGGAGTTCGGCATTTGTAGTATCAAATAATATATCAAAATTATCTGCATTTTCTTCTACGGAGGCCATAGAATCTGCTGCTGTTTTAATTCCGAGAGGTTTAGCGTAGGCAATTCCTTTTGATTCCTTTCTTCTCCCTGCGAATAAAGCGCACTCCAGATATTCAGAACGCAATACTTTAGCTAATAAGTCGCAACCTATATTTCCAGTACCAAGTATAGCAACTTTTATTTTATCCATGTGCCCACATTTCAACTATCTTAACTATTGCTTTTTCAATTTTGGTTTTCGATAAATCCAATATCAATAAAATTAAATTAGCGTATCAGTAATCGTGTCTTTTGTAAATATCTCTATGTAAGATTTTAAAAACATTTCTGAGATATTCAACAACTTAAATGTGGTTTCAAAGAAACATAACATCTCTATCAAACGTTTTCAAGTATGTGGTAGAAATGTTTATAACTTGAAACAAACTTAATATTTTCATCGTCATATCTAATTACAATGTTAATCTAGGTGTCCATATGGAAAAACCAAAAGTAGTCATACTCTGCGGCGGAGAAGGAACACGCCTACGCGAAGAAACAGAATATAAGCCAAAACCAATGGTTACTGTTGGTGGATTGCCAATTTTATGGCATATAATGAAGATATATTCACATTACGGATTCGATGACTTTGTGCTTTGCCTAGGGTACAAAGGTGAAATGATAGAACAGTTCTTCCGAAATAGTTCAATTATCGATAAAAAATGGGGCATAAATTTCGTTAATACAGGGTTGAAAGTGCAGACAGGGGCGCGTGTGAAGAAAGTAGAAAAATATGTGAACGAAGATAATTTCATGCTGACTTATGGAGACGGACTTGCAGATGTAAATATAACCAAATTATTTGAATTTCACATGAACAAAGATAAGATCGGTACGCTTACGGGTGTACAACCGCATACAAGGTGGGGAATCATAAAAACCGATGAAACTAATCTCATTACGGATTTTCTAGAGAAACCCAAGATACAAGATCATATAAACGGGGGGTTCTACTGTTTTAAAAAGGATTTCTTTGATTATCTTTCTGAAGATGAAAATTGTATAATGGAAACTAAACCGCTCCAGAAACTTACAAAAGAAAGACAGTTTATGATGTTCAAACATGATGGATTTTGGCATGCTATGGATACATATAAAGATTACCTAGATTTGAATAAAATATGGGATGAGAATAATGTACCATGGAAGGTGTGGGAATAATGAAAACAAATTTCTGGTTTCAAAAGAATATTCTGGTAACTGGCGGTTCTGGAATTCTCGGTTCATGGTTAGTTGAAATGCTCGTTGAAAAAGGTGCGAATGTAACAGTACTCCTCAGGGACGATGTCCAGTCTTCCAGATTATTCGAAACAGGAGTAGCTAAAAAAATTAATATCTCACGAGGGGAACTCGAAAGCTACTATGATGTAGAAAGAACAATAAACGAATACGAAATAGATACTGTTTTTCATTTGGGAGCACAAACAATTGTTGGAACTGCCAACCGTTCTCCTATTTCAACATTCAAGGCAAATATAGAAGGTACATGGAACGTTATGGAAGCATGTAGAAACGCCCCACTTGTCAAAAAAATAGTTGTTGCATCTTCAGATAAAGCATATGGAGACCAAGAGAAACTTCCATATACAGAAGATACTCCTCTCCAGGGGAGACATCCTTATGATGTTTCAAAAAGTTGTGCAGATCTAATTGCTCAATCTTATTACCATACCTATAGAACACCGGTCTGCATTGCAAGATGCGGCAATATTTATGGTCCGGGAGATCTTAATTTTAACAGAATCGTTCCAGGAACAATAAAATCA
>ORJL010528164.1_pt1 | contig 13436 bp, 10 predicted proteins | sample 1779941 | NCBI WGS metagenome assembly ORJL01 (sample SAMEA104232317, study PRJEB22302) | groundwater metagenome | biome: forest; feature: aquifer; material: groundwater | place: USA | collected 2011-08-07 | depth 5.8 m
CATGGTGGGATCGTTCATGGTAATCTTCCCTTTATATTGCGGTTTCAGCAAATCCTTGAAGCTCGTTATCTCCCCTTTCTTGATCAGGTCGGTATTGTACAGAATATAGCGCTGGAGGCTGGCGGTCATGGCAAAGGCCGTCTTGGCCTTATCTATGAAGGGAAGCTTACCGCCCCATACCTTCGGGTCCGTCACCTCAGGCAGGACCAGGAGCGGCTCGATGTTTCCCAGAAGGCCTATCGGTTTCATGATGGTGATCAGGGTTCCCGACCCGGTAGGGAAAAAATCGGCCAGGTTCAAACCCGCCGCTTTTTCTTTTTCCACACGGGTCGACATCTCCGCACCGCGGCCAAAAGCGGTAAATTCCAGACTGATACCGTACTTAGCCTTGAACGCCTCCGTCAGAGCCGTCCTTGTTGAGGGCCCCCAGCCGGCAGAATAGGCGGATACCGTCCCCTCCTTCTTGGCTGCTTCAGTAATTTTCTTCCATTCAGCCGGCTCTGCCTTGGCCTCTCCCTGCGTTGCCGAAGATCTTGGCACTGAGTCCGCACTGAAGACGACGCTTGCGGTCAGGAACATGGTCATTATCAACACCAAGCCGGTTTTACGCAAATTACGCCCTGCTCTGTTAAAAATCATTTTTACCCTCCTTGGTTGGAAAAGAAAAATTTCTTATTATATTTAATCCCGGAACCAATACCAGTTGTGTGTAAATCTAATATAATAATGACCGAATAAGTCAAGCAAAAAGGGGGAATACCCTTCCCGAGGCCCTGTTCTAAAACCCCCGATTTTTCCCATTTGCCGTTTTCTTCCCCTAGCAGCTGCCGGGAGGAACCAATTATCCTTGACACACACACTGCTTGTTTCCTATATTGTTTAACATCATCAGGAGGAAGAGATAAGGATGAAGCTAAAGGAGAAAGTGGCCATTATCACGGGAGGAGGCCGGGGAATCGGGCGTGAATATGCGCTCCGATTCAGCGAGGAGGGAGCCAAAGTCGTGATTGCCGATATCAGCTTCGAGAACGCTCAAAAGACGGCCGACGAGATCGCGGGTAAAGGCGGCGATGCATTAGCGGTTCCTACGGACGTGTCCAGCCAGTCCAGTACACTGGAGATGGCCCAGAAGACCCTGTCCCGCTTCGGAAGAATAGACATCCTGCTCAACAATGCCGCCATCTATTACGGCATCGGAATGAGGCGTTGGGACTCCTGGCAGCCGGAAGATTGGGACCGGATGTATGCCGTGAATGTTAAAGGAAGCTGGTTGTGCATGAAGGCCGTGGTCCCTCACATGATCGCCGGGGGAAAAGGCAAGATAATCAACGTCTCCTCCAATACCACGGATACGGGATTGGAGGCCCTCCTTCCCCACCTGTTCCAAGGGAGCAATCATCGCCCTAACAAGGAGCATGGCCAGGGCTCTGGGACGGCATAATATCGGCGTCAATTGCATCTCGCCGGGTTACACCATGAGCGAGGCCAGTACCGATATGCCCGGCAAAATCGAAGGCCTGGACGAGCTGGCAACACGAGGCAGATGTTTCAGGCGTGCCCAACAGCCGGCGGACCTCGTAGGTACGGCCGTTTTCCTGGCCTCTGAGGACTCGGATTTCATTACTGGACAAACGATTGTTGTGGACGGCGGCGAGGTTTTGCGTTAAAGAGTTCCTATCAGTCAGAACAGACAGATAGGTGCATTATTCTATGAAAGATGAAGGCAAACACGCAAAAATAATTGCCGCAGCCGTAAAGGTCTTCGCCGAGAAGGGTTTTCATAATGCCCGCGTCTCCGAAATAGCCAGGGAGGCCAAAGTGGCCGACGGCACGATTTATCTATATTTCAAGAACAAGGATGACATCCTGATCTCCATGTTTGAGCAGGAATTAGGTAAAATTGTCGAAGACATCCGCCAAGACCTGGAGCAAGAGAAGGACCCTTTAAAAAAAATTGAACGGCTCGTAATGAATCACTTGTCCATGGTAACAAAACAGAGACAGCTTACGGAGGTCCTGGGCATCGAAGTTCGCCAGAGCGCCAAGTTCATGAAAAAATATGTAAATAAACCCTTCATGGAATACCTGGATTTAATCCGCTCCCTTATCACCGAAGGGCAGGAACAAGGCCTCATTCGTCAGGAACTGGCGCCAGGAATCATGAAGCGGGCACTTTTCGGGGCACTGGATGAAATGGTACGCTACTGGCTTCTCTCAACCCAATCGAAGCACAGCATTAGCGAGGCAGCCAAACAGATAAGCGATGTTTTCATCCTCGGCATGATGACCGAAAAGGCGCAAAAGTTATACCCAAGACAGCAAAGTGCGGTCAGTTCTGCGGCATCGTAAATATTTTCTTGACAGACCTACTCGGCCCATGGTAGCTCTGGGCATCCAGGGTAATGAATGACGCTTCATTCATTGTGCTTTGATGTCCAAATATAGGCAATGACGCGAAAGGGGAACAAACGATGAGAATGAGATCAACCGGTTTAGGAAAGACCGAGCTGGAGGCGGAGGTGGCGAGCCTGGAACTGCGGGAGGGAATGCTGCTGCTCAATATTCAGACCACCAAGCCCGTCATTTGGCATATCAGAGCCGGCATCCAGCGCCAGGATATATTTAAGATGATGAAGTCAGTGCTTAGTTTTCGGGTGATCAAGCACGTGGTGGGCATGCTGTTCCGGGGCAATCATCCGGGACCCCCCGAATTCTAAGTGCCGGCAAGAAAAGCTCGGCGCTTTGGGGTGTCAGGAAGAATGAAAGGAGAAGAATAATGGCGGATGCGAGTTTCGATGCGGTTATCATTGGGGGAGGAAACAAGGCGCTGATCCTGGGGATGTATTTGGCGAGATACGGCGGGATGAGCGTGGGCATCTTCGAAAAGCGGCATGAAGCCGGCGGCGGATGGACGACGGACGAAGGAGCGGCGCCGGGTTTTCTCGGTGATTACCATGCCACGGAAGTTGCCGCCCTGTATCATCTCACCACGGCGAGGGATTTTCCGGAATGGCGTGAACTGGGCGGAGAGCTGGCGCAGACGAAGGCGGCCGTCGGGGGAGTATTCAAGGAGGATGGTTCCAGCGTGGTGATTTACAGCCGGACGGCCGATCCCGCGGGCGAACTTTCCGCCAAATCGATTGCGCAGTTGTCGGAACGGGACGCCGAGACCTGGGTCAAACTGCGCGAGCCCTACGAGAAGATTTGGGCGCCCTATTACATTGAGTACGTATTGAATCCGCCGCCGGCGGAAGGGCCAGATGCCATGGACCGGCTGATAGCCGACCCCCGGGCCGGCATAGATCCTTCGTGGATGATCAAGTCACCGCTGGAGGCGCTGCGGGACCTCTTTGAAAGCGATGCCCTGATTGCGATGCTGTTACGGAACATGCAGTCGGCGGCCAATGCCCGGCCCAGCGAAGGGGGCATGGGGCTGCATGTACTTTTCCATGCCTTGGGTGCGCCGGCTCTCCGGTGGGTCCTCGGGGGCACCCATAATTTTGCCCACGCGGCGGTAAAGATCTTTCTGGCCGATGGGGGCAAAATCTTCACGCAGCATGAGGTTGACCGGGTGATCGTCGAAAACGGGAAGGCGCAGGGGATCATGCTCGCCGACGGTTCCCGGATCGAAGCGAAGAAATTTGTGGTGAGCACCCTTGATCCCCACAGCCTCTGCTTTAAGCTCATCGGCAAGGAACACCTTGATCGGCGCCTGCTCAGGAGGGTTGAACACCTGCAGAAGTGGGACACCTGCATCACCTGGTATACCTGGGCGCTCCACGAACCGCCCAAGTATACCGCTGCCAAGGATAATCCGGACCTCAATGAAACCTGGCACGTCAGCATCGTGAGCCAAGACCCGGAGGAACTGGACAGGTGCTGGTCGAAGCGCAGGCTGGGCCAGATGCCCGGCCCGGAAGACCTGCAGCTTTGCATTTTTTCCTACCACTCGGACCCGCACCGGGCGCCGGCAGGCAAGTGCACCATCATGACGGAACAGTTCATCCTGCCCGGCGACAAGCTGAGCGAGAAAGAGTGGCTGGCATACAAGAAGCGCCATGCCGAAGAGGTGATCAGGGAATGGGGCAAATATGCCCCCAACATGACCTGGGACAACGTCATCGGCTACGTGCCGCTGACGCCCTACGATCACAGCCGTCTGGCCAACATGGCGCCCGAGGGCAACTGGGCGGTCATCGATGCGGGAATTCCGAGCCAATACGGTCGTTACCGTCCGGTTCCCGAGCTGGCGCGGCACAAGACCCCGATTAAGGATTTATACGCCACAGGATCGGCCTGGCCTCCCTACGGCGGGGGGTTCAACTGGCAGGGCTATAACTGTTACAAGATCATTGCCGAGGACTTTGGTTTAAATAAGCCCTGGGAAAAGCACGGCAGCAAGTGGTAGGGAAAAATCAGGAAACGCTCATGTCGCGCAGGGCACCACGAAACATGAAAATATTGTAGTCATTCCGGGCTTGACCCGGAATCCAGGTTTAAAGGACTGGAGACCGGCTTTCGCCGGTATGACAATTTTTTCGCATTTAGGAGGAAAAAATGGGTGAGAGACGTTTTGATATAATTGTTATCGGCGCTGGTCCCAACGGCCTGGAACTGGGTGCCTACCTGAGCAGAGCGGGATTAAAGGTCCTGCTCCTGGAGAGGAGGCTGGAGGTTGGCGGCGGATTGGCCACGGAAGAGGTCACCCTTCCCGAGTATCGCCACAACACCCATGCCGTCTACATGATGATGGTGGACTATGCGCCTGTTTACAACGATTTTGAACTGGAGCGCAACTACCGGGTACGGCACATCCATCCCACCCTGGAGTTTGCCCTGCCCCTTTCCGACGGCAGATGCCTTGGCCTTTATACCGACGTCGAGAAGACCTGCGCCTCGATAGCGCAGTTTTCCCAGCGGGACGCCGAGGCCTATCGGACCCTTTCCCATATCGCTCATCGGGCGGTATCGCAATTTATCGGTCCGGCGACTTATGTCCCGGCGGTCCCGGCACTGGACCAACTGGTGGCCCTGCAACAGACCGAGATCGGAAGAGAACTTGCCGAGTTCTCGGAGAAATCACCCAAGCAATTGGTGGACGAATATTTTGAGAATGAACATGTCAAAGCGCTGATGTTGTATCTGACCACCCACTGGGGCTTAGGGTACAACGATGCGGGAATGGGTTACCTCTTCCTGCTCTACCTCGACCGGGCCGCAAATTACCGGCTGGTCGTCGGCGGCTCCCATAACGTTGCCCAGTCGCTCCACAAGATCATCTGCGAGAGCGGTGGGGTAGTTATAAACTCCAAGCTCATCAGGCGGATTATTCTGGACAATGGCCGGGCCTCGGGGGTGGAATTGGAGGATGGCACTGTGTTCACGGCGGACAAGGCCGTCGTGAGCACCCTGGATCCCAGCCAGACCTTTTTGAACTTGGTGGGAAAGGAAAACCTGGATGGGACATTTGGAAAAAAGATCGAGGGGTGGATGTGGGAGAAATACAGCCTCATGGGTTTGCATCTCGCCCTGAAGGAAGCACCCCGCTTCACCGCAGCGGCAGCCAACCCGGAAATCGACAAGGCCTTTATCTATCTCCTGGGCTATGAAACGGACGCGGAGTTGATCGCGGACTATGAAGCTACCTATAGTGGCGAGTTGCGGAAGCAGGCGGGCTTCAACTGCTGTTTCCCCACCGTCCACGACCCCTCACAGGCGCCGCCGGGCAGGCACACGGGCCTCCTGTCGCGTTTCGCCCCTTACCGGCTGAAGGATGGCGGGGCGGAGCGATGGTACAACGTGTCGTTCAAGGAAGAGGTGGCCGAGCAGTACTTAGCTACCCTCCGGAAGTATGCACCCAACATGAACGAAGACACGGTCCTCTGGAAGTACCTCTCCACCCCCGTGGACGTGGGAAACAAATTCCTGGACATGGCGGCCGGCTCCATCAAGCAGGGCCTTTATCATCCCTTTCAGATGGGCTACTTCCGGCCCAGTGAGGAATGCTCCAAACATCGAACGCCGGTAAAAAGCCTCTACCTGGCCGGCTCCTGCTGCTATCCGGGCGGCTGCATCATCTGGGGCCCCGGTTATCTGGCCGCCAATGCCATCGCCGAAGACCTGGGAATCGACAAGTGGTGGTCCGAACCGGAGATGGTCACCAAGGCCCGTCAAGAGGGACTCCTCTAAACGGTGACCGGGCGCGAGAAGGAACAAAGTACAAGTAAACGAAAAGCGTAATGCTATATTGATCATTATGGGCGGGAGGTTTGACGATGAAAAGAGAAGAGGCACTGGTTGATTTAAGAACGACCCTGGACTGGGTCAAAGAGGAAGTCAAGGTAATCGATGTCGAGGTGGACCCAGAACTGGAGGCAGCGGCGATCTGCAAGGCCCTGGATGAGGGACCGGCCTTTGTTTTCAACAAGGTGAAAGGCTATCCCCATGCCAGATATACGTGCAACCTCTTATCGAGATGGGATCGTTTTGCAAAGATCGTCGGCGCCAAGGATCATAAGGACATAAAATTCAAGCTCCTGGAGGCCATGAAGAATCCCATCCCACCGCGGGAGGTCCAGACGGCACCCTGTCAGGAGATTGTTATTCCGAAAGAGGAATTTGACCCCCTTGCCATGCTTCCCCTGCCCAAGTGGACGGAAGACGACGGCGGCCGCTTTTTCGGCTCCGGTGTGCATTACATCTCCGGGAAATATGCTGCTCCCGGCAGCCAGCTCGCCCATTACCGGATGAGTTTCCGGGAGAAGACGCGGGCCTCGATCAATATGGTCCCCGGCGGGCACGGTGATTTGATCGCCACCAAATTCAAGAATGAAAAGATCCCCTGCACTGTGAACATCTGTCCCCCCATCGGCGTCTCCATCATGGCCATCGGGACGGGCATCCCCAGCATCCTGCCCTTCGGCATCGACGAACTCGGGATTGCCGGTGGCATTCACGGGGCGCCAATAGACATTGTGAAAGCCAAAACGGTGGATGCTTATGCCATTGCCAATTCCGAATGGGTGATCGAAGGCTATATCAATTCCAACGACAGAGTGTGGGAAACTGAGGAGGCGGAAAGGCTTGGCGTTCAAGGCGTGGCGCCATTTCACCCCGAGTGGGCGCGCTATCTGGGCAGGGCTTACCGGGCAACGCGCAGTTTTGAGGTGACCGCCTTGACGCGGCGGAAGGACAAACCGCTCTATTATATACCCCTGATCGCCAACGACAGCGTTAATCAGATCATCGAATTCAACCAAGCTTGCTGGATGGAACTGGGGGAAAGGATACTCCCCGGTTTTGTGGTGGATTGCAATAGTTTCCAAGGCTTAACCTGCTGGAGCGGCGTCGTGTTTCAGGTCAGAAAACAGCGGCGGAGCGATGAAGGGATGCAGCGCAACCTGATTGCCGCGGCGCTGGGCGCGGTGCGGGGCATGAGGATGGTGATTGTGGTGGACGAAGACATCAATATTTACAGTCCCGAGGACCTGCTCTTTGCCATCAATACCAGAGTGAATCCCGAGACCGACATTATCAGAGGCGTGGGAGCCCGCGGACAAAGTTTCCAGCCTGCGGAGAGGCATTTTGCCGGTGCGCAAGCGGGACTTACGAGACCGACTTCCGTCTTCGAGGGCGGCATCGGGTATGACGCCACCGTGCCGCTCGGCGGCAACCGGCGGCCGGACGGGGAGTTCTACCGGGGCCACTACGCGGTGGACAAGATAGATCTCAGGAAATGGTTTACCGAGCAAGAGATCAAAGACATAAAGGCCGGGCAGTCGGAATATGTCAGATACCTCGGCGAAGCGGGACTTTCTTGAAGACAAGTTACGTGATGTGCTGAATGGAGGCCCGTAGTGGCTGATGGACAGGCGGAATACCGGGAATTCAGCGACCTTTTGAATGACCTGGGGGAACGGCTTCAGGAAAAGGTTTTCATCGAATCCGCAGATGACCGCCGGAATATCACTTACGGTCAATTCAGCGCCGTCTGCAACCGGCTCTGTCATTTTCTCGCGGATCAGAAAATCAAGGCCAACGAACGGCTGGTCCTTTTAGGACCCAACAGCATTGAATGGCTCATTGTCTTTTTTGGGGTATTGAAATATGGCGCGACCATCGCGCCTTTGTTCGAAGAATACTCCGAAGATGAAATGTGCAACCTCTTGAACAGGATAAGACCGAGATTCATCTTTTGTAGTGAGGAATTGTCGAAGCTTTTGCCCGGTGGGTTTTCTGGTGAGCAAATTCCATTTGCCCGCTGGGGTTGTCCCGCCCCAGGAAAGCGGGAACTTTTTTCAATCTTAAGAGACTTGCCGGCACAGCCTACGGTGCGGAGTGTTGCCGTTAGGGAGGACATTGCCGTAATCAATATCACCTCAGGAACCATGGAGGAACCACGATGCGTTCTAAGAAGTTATGAGAGCTTCTTCTTTCAGTCCCCGGGAATCATCGAGCGGTGGGGTTTAAACGATCAACAAACCGTATTGGAATACCGGTCATTTACCTGGTTGTCTGCTGAAGCGCTCACTATTACGCCGACACTTTTGAGCGGCGCCAAACTGGTCATTGCCAAAAAATTTTCCCTGAGTCGCTATTTTGAATGGTTAGACCGCTATCAGGTCACAATTTCCGCCGGTGTTCCGGCGGTCATCAACATGCTCCTGGAGCGGCCGATGAATGTGCGGGGAGAAGATTTCCCCGCTTTGCGCTTCATTTCCAGCAGCTCCGCATCTCTATTCATCGAGAAACAAAAGGAGTTTGAAAAGCGATATAATATCCCGCTGGTTCAGCTCATGGGTATCACCGAAGCGGTACTGGTGGCCTTGAGCAGCCCTGAAGAACGCAAAGTAGGCTCAGTAGGGCGTCCGGTGGCCGTCACTACCATTACCATCAGGGATGGAAAAGGGAACATCCTGGGCCCCGGAGAAGAAGGCGACATCGTTATTCAGGGAAAGAATGTCGGGCAGGGATATCTTTTGGCGGACGGCAAGGTGGAAAACTATGCGCCGGACGGTTGCTTTGCTACCGGTGATATAGGTCATCTGGACGAAGACGGATTCCTTTATGTCACCGGACGCAAGAAGAATCTAATTATTCGGGGAGGTATCAATATCTCCCCTTTGCACGTGAACAATATCCTATCCAGGCACCCGGGCGTCCATGAAGTGGAGACTATCGGCGTACCCGACCCAATATACGGAGAGGAAGCTGTATCTTTCGTAACCCTGAGGCCGAAATGTAAAGCCACCAGCGAAGAGCTTATGGCTTACAGCCTCTTACAGTTCCCCCGGCAGATGCTTCCCAGGGAAATCTTCATTTTAAAAAAAATACCGAAAACGGCTAGGGGCAAAATCAATAAGGCCAGGTTATTAGAAATGTATCTGCTCCAGAGAAACAGTTCCGGCGCTTCTTGAATTCTTGGTTTAAGCAGTTTCATAAGAACTGCTACTTTATATTAACAAGGGGGGGAGAAGAAGCATATGAAAAATCATGCGTGGGGGTACATCATCGCGGTTCTGTGTGTAACATTTTTTGTCGGTTCGGCAGCCGGGCCGGTCGCTGCCAGCTCTGTGAAGGCTCAAGCAGCCAGCGCCGCACCAACAACAGCCGGGGGAAAGCAGAATTGGGACTCCGTGGTGGCTGCGGCCAAGAAAGAAGGCAGCCTCTCGCTGTACGCACTCTGGCGGCCGGAGACCAGGATCGCCCTTACGGAGGCGTTCAAAGCCAAGTACGGCATCGACATCAACTTTACACCTTTCAGCCGCGGTCAGGAACTCCTGGTCAAGGTGCAGACGGAACAGAGGGCCGGTCTCTATGTTGCCGATGTATTCGGCGCCGGGGGCAGTTCCCTGATCGCCAACATGAAACCGGCAGGTCTCCTGGGGCCGATGGAACCTCTCCTGGTGCTCCCCGAAACCACAGATGGAAAGTACTGGCGCAACGGCAGGTTTCCTTTCATCGACAGAGACAAGACATCGGTCGGCATGATCGCCAGTCTTCCGAGATACATCGTTTATAATACGAATCTCGTCAAGAAAGGCGAGATAACCACTTTCAAGGACCTCCTGAAACCACAATATAAAGGCAAGATTACCGTGAACGATCCGACAGTTTCCGGTTCGGGGAAGGACTGCTTCGTCAACCTGGCCCTCAACGTATGGAACTTTGATGAAGCAATAGCCTTCCTGTCACAACTGATAAAGAAACAGGAAGCGGCCATTGAAAGGGATAACAGACAGCATGTGGAGACCGTCGCCCGCGGTAAATATGCTATCGGTCTCGGTTCCAACCCTGACAATCTGAACGGGCTGCTGAACGTTGGTGCACCCATGGACGCGGTTATACTCAAGGAAGGCGTTGTTTTGACTGCCGCAGCGGGCTGTCTCGCCGTACCGGTCAAATCGGCCCACCCCAACGCCGCCAAACTCTTCGTAAACTGGCTCTTGGGAAAAGAAGGACAAACGGTGTTTGCCAGGAGCTTTGGCAATCCCAGTCTGCGCATCGATGTTCCCACTGAGGGATTTAACCTCCTCTTTCTACCTCACCCCGAAGAAAAAATCTTCCTCGATACTGAAGAATCAATACTTTTCAGCAATAAAATGATGAGTGCCGCCAAGCAGGTTATAGAAGACGCAAACAAATAATATCCGAAAGGTAGCCCGATAGGAGATAGCTGGTAAGCTCCATAAAGAAGGCATCATTGGAACTGCTCAGTAGTCAGCATTCAGGAACCATAGTTCAAAATAGAAGGGAAAGAGATGAAATGAAGTTAGAAGAGAAAGTGGCCATTATCACAGGGGGTGGCCGGGGAATCGGGCGCGAATACGCCCTGCGATTCAGCGAGGAGGGAGCCAGGGTCGTGATTGCCGATATCAGTATCGAGAATGCTCAGAAAGTGGCCGACGATATCAAGGCTAAGGGTGGCGATGCACTAGCGGTCCATACGGATGTTTCCAGCCCGCCCAGTACACTGGAGATGGCGCAGAAGACCCTGGCGCGGTTCGGAAGAATAGACATTCTGCTCAACAACGCCGCCATTTATTACGGTATCGGAATGAGGCGCTGGGACTCCTGGGCGCCGGAGGATTGGGACCGGATGTATGCAGTGAATGTAAAAGGAAGCTGGTTATGCATGAAAGCTGCAGTCCCTCATATGATCACCGGCGGAAAAGGCAAGATTATCAACGTCTCTTCCAATACCACGGATACAGGCTTGGAGGCCCTGCTCCCCTATACCTGTTCCAAAGGGGCCATCATCGCCCTTACACGGAGCATGGCGAGGGCACTGGGACGGCATAATATCAGCGTCAATTGTCTCTCGCCTGGTTACACCATGAGCGAGGCCAGTACGGATATGCCGGGCAAAGTCGAAGGCTTGGACGAGTTGGCAACGCGAGGCAGATGTTTCAGGCGCGCCCAACAACCGGCGGACCTTGTAGGCACGGCGGTTTTCCTGGCCTCTGAAGACTCGGATTTTGGTACCGGGCAAACTATTGTCGTGGACGGCGGCGAGGTTTTACATTGAAAGTTAGTCTAGTGTCATGTCAACGATACTCTGTCATTTCGAAGGAGTCTTTACGACTGCGAAATCTTAGATTTCTCCCTGCGGTCGAAATGACATTCCTTGATTGACGAGACACTAGAGGAAATGGTGGTTTCATCTAGAAAGGAAAGGTAACGGCCAAGGCAAAAAACTGGCAACTTGAAAAAAATCCACTATAGGAGGATGAAGATGAACATCAATACAGTAGGACGGTATTTGTGTAACAGGGCTTTTCTTCTGATTTGTATTTTGTTGTTGGCTGCCGGTAGAGGCTTCAGTTATGAATCACCGGAAAAATCCGGCAAGGCTCCTGCAGCTCAACGGGAGACCAAAATGGATCAGAGTGAATGGAATGAAATCATCGCCGCTGCCAGAAAAGAAGGTCGGCTCATCATCTATGCCAGCACTATCGGGGATGCCCGCCCGGCTATTACCAAAGCGTTTGCGGAAAAATACGGTATCTCCATTGAATTTGTCCAAGGCAGGGGAGCCGAGCTGGTACAGCGGCTGAGCACGGAAAGAAGTAATAGCATATATCAGGCTGATGTTGGATTCCAAGGCCTTACGACTTTCTTCAACCAGATGCAGGCAATGAACATGACAGTTCCGCTTACACCGATGTTTGTACTTCCCGAAGTTAAGGACCCCACAAAATGGCGGGGCGGACAGATGCCCTTTGTTGATAAGAAAAAGACCGTAGTGGCGTTTGTTCTCACTGTTCAGCCCCATGTGATTATCAATACCAACCTGGTCAGAGATAATGAGATAACATCCAACGATGATTTGCTGGCGCCCAAATGGAAAGGGAAAATTGTCATCAATGATCCAACTTTGGCCGGCAACGGCGCAGAATGGTTCTCCTACATGATGCTGCGCGCTTACGAAAGGCCGAAGGCGGAGGCTTACATGAAGAAACTGGTGGCCCAGGAGCCCGTCGTCTTGAGGGACCAGCGGCTGCTGATTGAGTGGGTGGCGCGGGCAAAGTATCCCATTGCCATTGCCAGCGATCACGGCGAGACTGTTAAAGTAATGCATACAGGAGCACCTCTCAAATTCGTCAAGATAAAGGAGGGCATGCCGCTGACTTCCGGCCCCCTTAACCTGATGGTTTTCGACAAAGCGCCTCACCCTAATGCCACCAAACTTTTCGTTAATTGGGCTCTGAGCAAAGAAGGTGTCGCCGTGATATCATCTGCTGCGGGATACCCTTCGCAACGGCTTGATGTTTCCAACGGCAAGCTTGATCCCATGCTGGTGCCCGATCCGAGGGAAGTCGTTCCGGGTGAGGACTATAAGTTGCAACAAGGCCCGCTAATGAAAATGGCAGCGGAAATATTCAAAAACCTGATCCAGTGACCCTGTGTGAACTTTGGAGGACGCACTACCTGTTTCCGTGACGCGGGAAACAATTCAGCAGGGAATCAATTTATAAGATGATTCCTGAAAACAAAAAGGGGGTAGGGAAATGAGAAAGATTTTCGTAATCATGGCAACCGTAATTTTTTCCTTTTGTTTCTTTCCTGGTCAAGGCAGGGCGGAAACCAAAACGATCATGATCAAGGCATTTACGAACTGGCCGGTGACGAACAATAATGTCGATGGCTTCAAGCATTTCATTCAGCTGGTCAACGAGAGGGCCAAAGGCGAGCTCGAGATCAAACTCATGGGCGGTCCGGAGCTGATCTCGGTAAAGGAATCAGTGGGCGCCTTGAGTAGGGGCATGATGGATATGAGACATTCGAACAACGTTCATTTTGCCATGTCCCAGGCCGCCGACCTAATTTCCTCCACTGAAGTGGCGGTAAAATTATGGCTGGACCCCGAATTTGTCCGGTTGATAAACGCCTACTACATGGGTAAGGCAAATATTGTGGTTTTGGGCAATGCCGGG
>ORJL010998398.1_pt1 | contig 13435 bp, 15 predicted proteins | sample 1779941 | NCBI WGS metagenome assembly ORJL01 (sample SAMEA104232317, study PRJEB22302) | groundwater metagenome | biome: forest; feature: aquifer; material: groundwater | place: USA | collected 2011-08-07 | depth 5.8 m
GGGAAGATGTGGAGACCAGCGTCGAGGTAGTCCTGCCGGTTGGCCACCATGACGCTCCACACGTGGACAGGCACCCAGAAAGCTATCAGAAGGCAGATCAGCACCAGCGTCCAGGAAAAACGGGCGTCCATGGCGACCCAGCCGATGATCACCGGCGACACTCCCGAAATCGAGCCCAGAAGATGCGTCCAGGCGGTCTTTCTCCACAGCACCGCCGAGATGGTGCCGACGACTCCCACCACAAAGCAGATGGGATTCAGAAACCATGAAATCGCCAACCCCGCCGCAATCAGCCCGAGAGTAAGGGGAAGCACTTTGTTGGGAGGATAAATCCGTTTCGATGGCAGGGACCGGGTGCAAGTTCGCCTCATGACACTATCTATATCACGGTCCAAATAGTTAGTAAGCCCGTTGCATCCCTCGCATCCCAGGGCTACGGCCAGCGTTGCCACCAGAAGCCTTCCGGGATCGGAAATGCCTCCGCCCGCCATTATAGCCGCGCTGATTCCCAGGAAGGTCAACAAGAGGCTCTCCCTCGGTTTCAGAACCTCAAAGTAGCTCGACAAGGTGCGATAGGGCAAGGCTTTATCAGACATTTGTATTCTTCGACGGCACCCCCGCGCCGGGCGATAGCTTCCGATCTTCCCATCCCTTGATAACGCTGGCAGCCACCTCTGTCACCGAAAGGCCGTCGGTATTCACGGTGAGGTGCGCTATCTGGTAAAAGGGGCGCCTCTGTTCTTTCATGGCGGTTATTCTCGCCAGGGGGTCGTTCCCCGCCAAAAGCGGACGGTCCTCGGGGCTGGGGGACTCTTTAACATCCTTGAGCAGTCTCTCGTAAATCGTCTCCGGGCGGGCCTCCAGACACACAACGAGCCCCGATCGTTTCATCAGATTGCGATTCTCTTCCGATATCACCGCTCCACCACCCGTGGCCACAACTTGCCGCTCCTTGGCCAGGCATTCCTTGACAGACTGACCTTCCCTGAGACGAAAGGACGCTTCACCTTCACCGGCAAATATCTCCGGTACTGTCTTACCAGCTTTCCTAGCTATTTCCTGGTCCAGGTCCACGAACTTCCAGCCCAACCGCTCAGCCACCATCTTACCGACAGTGGATTTGCCGGTGAACGAAAAGCCGATCAGAATGATGTTGCGCCGGATTAGTGACGGCATATCTTGTCTGGATTCTGGCTAATGGATTCCGTGTTGCTATTCAAGCGGCGTTCTCATGCTGACCATGTTGAGATACCCGCGGTGGTTGTGCAGGGTCTCGCTCAAATGGTCTCCGCCGAACTTCTCGAGCATGGCCTGCGCCAGGACTATGGCCACCATCGCCTCTCCCACCACGCCGGCAGCCGGCACCACGCAAATATCGCTTCGCTCGTAATGCGCTTTTACGGCCTTGCCCGTGGCCAGGTCCACCGAGGGGAGCGGATTGGTCATAGTAGCGATCGGCTTGACGGCAGCCCTGATGACTATCGGCTCCCCGTTGGTCATTCCGCCTTCGATCCCACCTGCACGGTTTGTCCGGTGACGCCACGCGCCGCCATTCTGCGCTGGAGGCTCGATGACATCGTGGGCCTCGGAGCCCCTGACTTCGCCGAGACCGAAGCCGTCACCGATTTCTACCCCTTTTACCGCATTGATGCTCATGACGGCCTGCGCCAGGCTGCCGCTGATCCGGCGGTCCCAATGGGCATGGCTGCCCAGCCCGATGGGCACACCGTTGGCTATTACTTCAAAGACGCCGCCGACTGTGTTGCCCGATGCCTTGGCCTCGTCAATAGCTTTCATCATCCTCTTTTCGGCTTCCGCGTCCAGGCACCGGACCGGAGAAGCTTCCACCCTGGCCCAGTCAAAGCCGGCGCCCACGGCGGCATGCTGGCCGCCGATGGACAGCGTGTGGCTATGGACCTCAATATCGAACTCTTCCAGGAAACGCCGCGCCACGCTTCCCGCGGCAACCCTGGCTGCCGTTTCCCTGGCGCTGGACCTCTCCAGGACCGGCCTTATGTCGTGCAAATGATACTTGATGACCCCCGCCAGATCAGCATGCCCCGGCCGCAATTGCGTCAGCGGGGGCACCACGTCATCGACAGGGCAGACATTCATAGACTGCTTCCAGTTCTCCCAGTCCCGGTTTGGTATCATGAGGGAAATGGGGCTGCCCATGGTCTTGCCGTGCCTCACCCCGGAGACGATCTCGGCATGGTCCGATTCGATCTTCATCCGCTCCCCGCGCCCGTACCCGGCCTGCCGCCGCTTCAAATCTCTGGCAATGTGGTCCTCGCTCAGGGTCAGTCCGGCCACCATTCCTTCCACGATGACAACCAACCCTTTCCCGTGAGACTCACCGGCGGTTAAGAAGCGAAACACTTTACTCCTAAAAGAACCGAATTCGAAGGACGGACTTACCTGAGTGCCTGACGGGCGGATTCTAGCATTATGTCAATGGGCGCTTCTCTCCCCGTCCAGAGTTCGAAAGAGGCGGCGCCCTGGTACACCAGCATTGGCAGGCCGCCCAGGGTGCGAGCGCCGGCGGCCCTGGCTTCTTTAAGGAAGACCGTCTCCGTAGGATTATACACCAGATCATATGCCAGCGCCCCCGGCGGAATAAGGTCTTCCGGCAGCGGGGTATCCCTTTCCTGGGAGCCTTTCATCCCCAGCGAGGTGCAGTTGACCAGCAGATGGCAGTCTCTCAGGATCGGAGCCACGCTATCCTTGTCAAGGGTAACAACCGCGGCCTCCTGCCCGGTAGAAACAAACCGGCGCAAGTCGCCCAGCAACTTATGGGCGCGCTCCGCGCCCCGGTTGGCGACGGTCACCCGGCTTGCCCCGGCTTTAAGAAGCGCGTAAACCACCGCCCGGGCGACTCCACCGGCGCCGATCACCACAACTCGCTTCCCGCGGGGATCGAAGTGCCCGTCAACTTCCAAGGCATGCAAGAACCCATACACGTCAGTATTCGTTCCCAGAAGGCTCCCGCCTTCTTTGAAGATCACATTCACCGCGTTTATCGCCGCGGCGTCGCCTCGAAGGCCGTCCAGAAACGGTATCACCTGCTCTTTGTACGGAACGGTAACGTTGGCCCCCCGGTTCTCCTCCAGACGAAGACTTTCCACTCTGGATTTCAACTGGTCTTCCGGGGTTTCCCACCTCTCATACGTCGCATCCAGCCTGTAATGGTCGAACGCCGCCTGCTGGAAAATCGGGGAGATGGAATGGCCGAGAGGATAGCCTATGATCCCTACGTGATGCATTCGCCCCTATCTTCCGGGCAAACCGTCGAGGTAACCCTGCAGTATGTAGGCCGCGGCCTCGGCATCCCTTCTCTCCTTTTGCTTGTCCTTTCTTGTTCCGGCATCCCGCATCGAACGGTTTACCGAGAAAGTGGAAAAACGCTCGTCCTGGAATTCCACGGGAAGGGATAAAGACTGTTTCAGAAGCCCGGCGAACTCTTGCACCTTCAGCGCCTGAGGCCCGACCTCACCGCTCAATGAGCGAGGCAACCCCACCACGACGCACGACGCCTTCTGCTGCACCGCGATTTCCCCGATTGCCTTGATAGCTTCGCCGACCTCGGAGTATGTTACCGTCTTCAAGGGCACCGCGATGACGCCCCCCGGACTCAAAGCAACCCCGATGCGCTTCTCGCCCACGTCCAGCCCCAGATAGGTCTTTTCGGATTCCGTCATTCAGGCCTTGCTTCTGAGAATCGTTTTGACTTCGTTAAGGGCCTCGTCCAGCTTCTCTTTGTCTTTGGCGCCGGCCTGGGCCATATCGGGCCGGCCGCCCCCGCCCCCACCGGCCACCTTGGCCACTCTCTTTATGATATTTCCGGCATGGAGACCCTTCGCCACCAGGTCAGGAGTCACCATGGCAATGAAACTAGGCTTATCGTTTATCACGGCCCCCAGCACCACTACCCCGCTGTGAAGCTTATCACGCACCAGATCCCCCATTTCCCGCAGGGCGTCAGGGCTGGAGGCGGATACCTTGACTGCCAGCACATTCATGCCATCTATTTGGTCGACCCGGCTCAGAAGAGACTCGACATCCTTCCGGGCAAGTTCCCTTTCCAGAGAAGCCGTCTTCTTCCGCTCTTTGTCGAAGTCTTCGATGATGGAACAAACCTTGCTGTGAAGATCTACGCACGACACTTTCAGTTCAGAAGTCAGCCTGTCCAGGGCGCCCATCCGTTCCTCGACAAAAGCCAGCGCTCCTCTGCCCGTGGCCGCTTCTAGCCGGCGCAATCCGGCCCCGATACTGCCCTCGGCGATAATGTACATGAGGCCGACCTGACCGCTGCTGGTCAGGTGAGTCCCGCCGCACAGTTCCCGGCTGAACGGGGGATCGCCAACGCTCACCATCCTTACCGTATCGCCGTATTTTTCTTCGAAAAGCGCGATGGCCCCCCGCTTGAGCGCCTCGCTGTGGGCCAGCACCTCAGTAGTCACTTTCAAATTGTCCCGAATCTTGCCGTTAACAATGTGCTGGACTTCCTTCAGTTGCTCACCCGTTAGGTCTCCCATATGGCTGAAATCGAAGCGAAGCCGCTCAGGGTCTACCAGAGAACCGGCCTGCCGCACCTGTCCGCCCAGAACTTGCCGAAGGGCGGCCTGAAGCAAGTGGGTAGCCGTGTGATTTCGGGCGATATCCAGGCGGCGGTCTTCATCCACTTTTGCCTCTACTGTCTCACCCGTCCGGATCTGACCGGCCGCGATTTTGCCCCGGTGGACAACAATGTCGGACCTGGCCCATTGGACGTCGGTGACTTCCACCCAGCCGTCTTTCCCAACAATCTTCCCGGTGTCAGCCACCTGGCCGCCTTTTTCACCGTAGAACGGAGTGACGTCGAGGACAACTTCGACCTCGGCGCCCTCGCCGGCCGCGCTTTCAGATCCACCCGCCGTAGCCACCGCCAGAATCCTGGCCTGGCTGGAAACCTTGTCATACCCTTCAAACTGGGTGGAAGGCAGAGAAAGGGAATTGTAATCCATGAAGAATGACTTGTCCTTGTTGCCGAACTTGGCGGCTGACCGGGCTCTTTCTTTCTGGGCAGCCATCTCCTTCTGAAACCCGGCGGCGTCAACCGTAAGGCCATGCTCGGCGGCTATTTCTCCGGTCAACTCCGCCGGAAAGCCATAGGTATCGTACAGGCGAAAGACGTCGGACCCAGCTATTGAAGAGGAACCCGCCGACTTAGTTTGTGCAACAATCTCTTCCAGGATGTTCAGCCCAACGTCAATCGTCCGGCTGAATCTTTCTTCTTCTATCGTTATGACCTTTTGTATGTAGCTGCTGTTGGTCACCAGATCCGGATAGGTACTACCCATCTTTTCTATGACCAGCCGCGCCACCTCGTTCACCGAGCCCGGCGGCAGCCCCAGTTTCTTGCCACAGGCCATGGCCCTCCTCAGCAGTCTCCGGAGAACATAGCCCCTTCCTTCATTGCTGGGGACTACGCCATCGGATATCAGGAAGACGATGCCGCGACTGTGCTCGGCTATGACTTTGACGGCCTTTTCAGCCGCATCCCCCGACAACTTTTCTGCGGGCCCCAGCGACCGTATCTTCTGGACAGTAGACAAGAAGACGTCGGAATCGTACACCGTCTCCTTGCCCTGCATCACCAGAGCCACCCGTTCCAGCCCCATTCCCGTGTCAATGTTAGGCTTGGGCAGCGGTGTCCGCCGTCCCAGTTTGTCCTGGTTATACTGGGTAAAGACCAGATTCCAGATTTCTATGAAACGCCCGCACACACACGTAGGCCCACAGTCCGGGCTTCCGCATCCGAATTCCTCTCCACGGTCCCAGTGGATTTCACTGCACGGCCCGCAGGGACCGGAATCTCCGGCCGGGCCCCAGAAGTTGTCTTTGTCCCCGCAACGCGAAATCCTGCTGGACGGGAAGCCGATGCTCTCCCACAACTTGATGGATTCGTCATCGTCGCGGAAGACGGTAACATACAGTCGTTCCGGCGGCATCTTCAGGTGAACAGTCACAAACTCCCAGGCCCAGGCGATAGCTTCCTTCTTGAAATAGTCGCCGATGCTGAAGTTACCCAGCATCTCAAAGAAGGTCAAGTGCTTGGAATCACCGACGGAGTCAATGTCCGTCGTCCGGAAACACTTCTGGCATGACGCCAGCCGGGGAGATGGAGGAACGGCCTCGCCCAGGAAATACGGTTTCATCTGCACCATACCGGCAGTGGTCAGCAGCAGCGTTGGATCCTCGTAAGGAACCAGAGATGAACTGGGAAGCACCTTGTGCCCCTTGCTTTCAAAGAACTTGAGAAAAAGGCTTCGTATCTGGTCAGTGGTCAAAGATTGGCTCCGAAATGGAGACGGCGGATGAGAGAAGGAGACAGTGGCGCGAATCCGACATCGCCGCACTACTTTCTACCTTCTCCTTTCTCCTCTCTCCTAGATTAAAAACTCTTTTAACGTTCGATAGACATTGCGCAGTGATTCCGGCAGCACCCTGGTGTCAGCCACGATGGGCATGAAGTTGGTATCGCCCTGCCAGCGCGGCACCACATGGCTGTGGATGTGGTCCTCGATGCCAGCGCCGGCCACCCGGCCCAGGTTCATGCCGGTGTTGAATCCGGCCGGGCTGAAGGCCTTCTTCAACGCTTCAATGGCTTTGGCCATCAATTCCATGTGATCGGTCAGCTCTTCGCGAGTCATTTCCTCAAGGTTGCCGTAATGGCTGTAAGGCACTACAAGGAGATGGGCCGGGTTGTACGGATAGGCGTTCAGAATGACGAAATTCTTCTTGCCCCGGTAGACGATCAGGTTATCTTCGTCCTTGGCCTCTTTTGTCTTGTCGCAGAAGATGCAACCCCTGGGCTTTTCAGCCTTGACGTAGCCGGCCCGCCACGGGGCCCATAACCGTTCCATTAGTTGCCTTTCTCCAGTAGCTCAATGCCTTGCCGTGGTCTGCAAATAACCCAATATTATATCAGATGAATCATCAAACACCATGACCGGTTGGCACGCCAAAGCAGCGGCGACCCGGCGGGTCGCCCGAGAGCGTGGGATTACTACGAGAAGACAGGCGCGAAGGGCCCCAAACCGTGCACCGGGGGCTGTCAACCCAAGCTGCGACGAAGGGTCTTTGTGGTGGAGCGGCCGCCCCCGCGACTGAATTCCTGCTCCCCCCGGCGCGGGGAGAGGCTACGCGGGGACGACGGGGAGGCTGGTAGGACAGGCATCCCTGCCCGTCCAAAGGCCTGTCACAGGCAAGGATGCCTATGCTACCCGCACCGTGGCGACAAACCTAACCGTTGTTCTTGTCCCCGGCAGGGGCACGCCCTGCCACTACGCCCCTTTTAATACTTCATGCCGGAGGCAAGCCAGCACAAGGAATTGTCAGGATTTCCGATTCGAGCGCAAGGTAGTTCGGCTCAGGGACGAGCCCGTCTACGCACCGAAGGTGGGGGCGTCAGTATTAGTCTATCTTTTCGAAAGCGCTCTTGGGAGCGCCACAGATGGGACACGTCTCTGGGGGCTCATCACCGATATGAATGTATCCGCAAACGGTGCATCGAAACTTGTCTGGCATTTTGATCTCCTGGTTCGAATTCTCTAAGCTAGTCGCTTGTAATCAAATGTCTCATCGAGCAGCATTTCTTTGTATGCCCCGATGTTCTTCTTGCCGCTGATAGCCTGTGTCAACTCCGCGCTCCCACGAACGTCGTTGAGCAATACACACCCGATAATGGTATCATCCTTCAAGACCAGCTTGCGATAACTACCTTTGCTCTTGTCTTCTTTGACCAGGCTTTGCTGCTTGCTTTCGGCGTCAATCTCACCGGAACTGACAAGGCTGATGCCCAGCACATTGACCGAGTTGGACGGAGTTGTTCCCTGGTAGAGTTCGCTCCCGCCGGCCATATTGATTCCCGCGACCTCGCCCTGCCTCTGGGCAGCCGGGATTATCCCGTAGAGTATCCCATTGTGTTCCGCCACGTCTCCGGCGGCGAAGACATTCTTCAGGTTGGTTTCCATGCGGTCGTTAACGACGATCCCCTTGTTGACCTTCAGGCCGGCTTTGCTGGCCACCGCGACGTTCGGACGGACCCCGGCTGAAATCAGGACCAGGTCAGCCGGGAGCGACTCACCACCACCCAACTGCACCTCGCTCGCCTTGCCGTCACCTTTGATTTCCGCCACCTGTTTGTCCAGGTAGAATTTGAATCCGGTCTTCTCTTCAAGCTGCTTTTTGAGGATATCAGCGCCCGCCGGGTCCAGTTGCCGGGGAAGCATTCTTGGCGCCGCCTCGATGACAGAGACTTTGACCCCATATTTGGTCAAGGCAGCGGCTACTTCCAACCCCAGCACTCCGGCCCCCACTATCACGGCCGTTTTTGACTTCCTGGCATATTCCCGGATACGGAGGGCCTCATCCAACCAGCGCAACGTGAACACTCCCGCCATGGTAGCGCCCTTAATGGGCGGCACGAAGCTGTAACTCCCCATAGCGATGAGCATTCGGTCTCCAGACAACACCTTCCCACCGGCGCACTTCGCTTCCATCTTCCCGGGGTCAATCTCCACCACGTCCTCGTTAAGAACCATGGAAATGTCGTTCTTCTTGAACCAGTCAGCCCCGTAGACTATGATCTGTTCCTCTTTGGCATCCCCGCCGATGACGCGAGGCAGCATGGGCCTCGAATAGAAGGCATAGCTCTCCCGCGTCACTATTTCGATGCGACCGCCAGGGTCCTTTTCCTTTATCTTTCTGGCGGCGGAAACACCGGCGATGCCGTTACCCAGAATGACGTACTTACTCAATGAAAAGTCCTTTCATAACCATTACTTCTTTCGGATGGACAGCACCGTTTCCCAGCTATCAGCGTGCTTTTCCTCGTCCGACAGGATTCCCTCCAACAGCAGCCTAGTGACCGGGTCATTCTCTTCGACGCACAGCTTAATGTGGGCTTTGTATTGGGCGATGGCCCTGTTCTCAGCAGCCAGATCATCCTGGACCATCTTAGTCAAAGAACCGCCAAGGAGGATTTCCGACGGCTTCGCCGTCGGCTGGGCGCCGAAATAGACGATCCTCTCGCCCAACTTCTCCATGTGCCGCATCTCATCCCTCGAATCTTTGCTGAACAATTCGGATATTCCCCGGCTTTCCATCCCCTCGCACATGAAGTGATGCCACAGGTACTGGATCGTCGCCGCCAGTTCGTCGGCCAGGTCCTTGTTGAGGGCGTCGATTAGTCTTTGGCTGGCCATTCTCGCTTCCTTTTCCGGGCCTTCCAACATGCTGTCCAGCCCGAAGTTCCGAACCGCCTATTTGGATTTCTTCACGTAGACTCTTATGGTGCCCTTTTCTTCTTCCATGCCCAGGAACTCGTTGCCGGTGGCCTGTGCCCACACGGGCATGTCTGCCTTGATCCCCTCATCATCCGCCAGTACTTCCAACACCTCGCCCTTTTTCATCTCCTTCATCTTCTTGGCGGTGTTGGCGATAGGCATAGGGCAATAGAGGCCAACACAATCAATAGTAGCATCAGCTTTCATGGATGAGACCTTTCCTTTGTAGTAGGGGTAGCGCCACGGCGCGGTCTATATGAACAGGGTGACTTTGGATTCCTTGGCTTCGGCGAGATAGCTGGCCACCCCGCAATACGAATCCACCACCGGTAAGAACGCTTCGTGCGGGAGTCCCATGAATCCCATGGTAGTGGTGCAGGCGTTGAACTTGACTCCCATGTCATGGGCCAGGGTTATCAATTCATCAACGGTAGGAAACTTTGCTTCCTTCATGATCTTACCCATCATCCACGGGCCCATGCCCATCATGTTCAACCGCGAAAGGGGCAACCTCCGGCTTCCGCCCTTGTTCATTAAGTTAAGCATCTTCTTCAAAATGCCTTTGCTCTTGAACCTGGCATCGTTCTTCTTAATGACGTTCAACCCCCAGAAAGTAAAAAATATGGTTACCTCCATGTTCATGGAGGCGGCGCCAATGGCTATGTTCAAGGCCGCCAGCGCCTTGTCCATCTCGCCGCTGAACATGATGATCGTTACCTTTTCCTTTTCCGCCATAGTCTTCTACTTTCTGGACTCCTAGCTCAAAACGCCGCCGCACCGGGGACAGGTCTTAGCTCCCTTTTCCACCACAATCTTGCAGGTCACACAATAATTCATCAGGGTTCTGCAAGCATTGCAGAACGGTGAACCCTCCGCCATCAACTCGTCTTCGCAAAAAGGGCACAAGCACTTCCTATTCGCCGCCGTCTTCTTCGTGACCGCCTTTTTCATCGGACTTCTCCTTTATTTTCCCGGTCTTGTACAGATAGTCTTCGATTGCCTTATGCAAAGCGTCGGCTCCAAGATTGGAGCAATGCAGCTTGTTCTTAGGAAGGCCGCCCAATTCGTCGGCTACAGTCTGGTTGGTGATGGCCATGGCTTCGTCTATGGTCTTCCCCATAGCCATTTCGCTTACCATGCTGGAAACTGCGATGGCGGCGCCGCAGCCAAAGGTCTTGAACTTGACGTCCTTCAGCCGGTCGTTTTCAACTTTGATGTAGAATGACATCATGTCGCCGCAGACGGGATTCCCAACTTCTCCGACTCCATCAGCATTCGCGATTTCGCCCACATTCCTGGGCTTCATGAAATGGTCCATGACCTTGTCACTGTAGATCGGCATTTTAACTTACTCCCTGGCGGGCTTTAATATACTTATCATACAACGGCGACATTTCCCGCAGCCTTGCGACGATGGGAGGAAGCGCCTGAAGAACGTAATCGACATCTTCCCCCGTGTTGTCCACCCCGAGCCCGAAGACCAGCGATCCCTGGGCCAGGGCATGCTGAACGCCCTGTGCGAGCAAAACATGCGAAGCTTTCAGCGCCCGCGACGTGCAGGCGGACCCGCTCGAGGCAGCTATGCCCTGCATATTCATAAGCATCAGCATCGCTTCGCCTTCGATAAACTCGATGCAGAAACTGGCGTGGTGCGGCAGTCTGACCGTGGGATGCCCGGTGAGAACGGCATTCGGCGTCTTCAGAATGCCCTCGATAAGGCGATCTCTCAGAGGCTGAACGTGGCTGGTCCTGGCCGTCATATCCTTTTTGGCCAACTCCGCGGCCTTTCCCATGCCGACAATACCGGGCACGTTGTCCGTACCGGCCCTGCGACCACCCTCTTGAATGCCTCCATCGAATAACGGGATGAACCGAACGCCTCTTCGAACGTAGAGCGCCGCCACTCCCTTCGGTCCATAGAACTGGTTGGCAGCCATGCTCAGGGCATCCACTCCCATCTCTTTTACGTCGATAGGAACATTGCCGGCGCTGGCCACCGCGTCAGTGTGGAAGGCTACCCCCGCTTTCTTAGCCACCGCCGCAATTTCTTTGACAGGTTGGATGGTCCCAACTTCGCCGTTAGCGTGCATCACTGAGACCAGTATCGTGTCTTTCCTGATGGCTTTAGCCACTTCCGCCGGATCTACCATCGCATACTTGTCCACTGGAACGAAGGTTGAAGTGAATCCCGACCTCTCCAGCGTGCGGACGGAATGCATCACAGAGAAGTGCTCAATGGCCGATATAACGATGTGCCGGCCCTTTTCCTGGTAAGCGTGAGCGATCCCTTTGACAGCCAGGTTGTTGGACTCGGTGCCCGTGGCAGTAAAGACGATCTCTTCGGGCGCAGCATTAACCAGCGCCGCTACTCTTGCCCGAGCCTCGTCCATGGCGTCGCGGGCATCGTCTCCCCAGCTATGAAGGGAAGATGGGTTTCCATAGAGTTCCCCCAGATAGGGAAGCATGGCATCCAGAACCTCGGGCAGCACCCGGGTCGTCGCCATATTATCCAGGTAGACTTTTTTCATCGTAATTGCCACGCCTTAGCTTCGAAAATCGCTCTATTTTACGATTGTTTCCCTATTTATGCAATTTCTTCGCGTATGGTAACACCATGATAACGGCAGCCAGGTCTCTAAGTCATAAAATCCCCTCAGAAAACCTTAAATAGTTATTACATTTCGCGGGAAGAAGTTTGACTTGACGCCAATCGCGCCTTGTGTGTATACTTAACACTGCAATCGATCCGCGTAAGCGGACGGTGAGCATCTTCTTGAACTTATTTCAAAACAAGAAACGCCGCTTGGATCTTCCGACCGAGACGGCCATAAAGAGCAATCTTTACGGTAAGCCTTCTCGCCTCTAAAGTCGGGAAGGCTTTTTTTGTTTTTGAAGCAGGGGAGAATGGCCACGATAGGTTTCATAGGAGCAGGCACAGTCGGGACAGCCCTGGCCGCATCCCTGGCAAAACAGGGGTACGCGGTGGCAGGGGTCTATAGCCGCAGCTTTTCGTCCTCCGAAAGGCTGGCCAAGATGGTGGATGGGTGCCATATCTACAACAGCGGACAGGAATTGGCCGACCGCACCGACTTCGTTTTCATAACAACGCCTGACGGCGTCATCCCCGCCATTGCCACGCAGATACAGTGGCGCCCCGGCCAGAGCGTCGTCCACTGCAGCGGGGCCGACTCGACCGCGGTGCTGGACCCGGCAAGAAAGGCCGGCGCGGCGGTCGGCTGTATCCATCCCCTCCAGACCTTCGCCGGAATATCTTACGCCATCGAAAACCTTCCCGGCTCGACTTTTGCGCTTGAGGCCGATGAGCCACTGCTAGGCCAGTTGAAAGACATGGCCGCGAAACTCGGCGGGCACTCGGTGGTGCTGCAAGCCAAAGACAAAGTTCTCTACCACGCCTCAGCGGTCATCGCCTGTAATTACATGGTCACCCTGATGAAGATGGCCACCGAACTGTGGGAAACCTTCGGAGTTTCCTCCCCCGAAGCCAGCCGGGCGTTAGCCCCGCTTCTCCGGGGCACCATCAACAACATCGTCAACGTGGGATTTCCCAACTGTCTCACCGGACCCATTGCCCGGGGCGACACCGGCACCATCAAGAAACACATGGACGCCCTGAAGCAATTGCAGGACTACCCCACTATCTTCTACCTCTACCAGGTGCTCGGGATGCAGACCATCCCGATAGCCCTCGAAAAGGGCCGTATTGATCCCCAGAAGGCCAAGGAAATGCTCGCTCTCATGGCTCCCCCGGAGTTGCCGCCGATGCCGGCAAGAGCCCGCGAAAACTAAGCGTCAGGAGGAAGGCCGTGCGCGTAACCATAAACGATATCAAGGAAATGAAGCAAAAAGGTGAGAAGATCACCATGCTCACCTCGTACGACTACGCCATAGCCAAGATGGTCGACCAGGCCGGCATCCCCCTGATCTTGGTAGGCGACAGCCTGGGAATGGTGGTGCTGGGATACGAATCGCCCATCCCGGGGACCATGGACGAGATGATCCACCATACGAAGGCCGTAGCCCGGGGCGCCAAGAGGTCGCTGGTAATCGGCGACATGCCCTTTATGACCTCTCACTGCAGCGTTTCA
>ORJL011485524.1_pt1 | contig 13435 bp, 5 predicted proteins | sample 1779941 | NCBI WGS metagenome assembly ORJL01 (sample SAMEA104232317, study PRJEB22302) | groundwater metagenome | biome: forest; feature: aquifer; material: groundwater | place: USA | collected 2011-08-07 | depth 5.8 m
CGCCGGCAGGATGCCGGCGCTCCCAGTCTGCGCGACATGGCCGGGCGTTGGTCCGGCTGGAGTCGCTCGAACGTCTCCCGCGCGTTCGAAGGGAACGCGCCGCCTTTGATGTCCATTATGAACCTCGACAACCTGCACAATCTGTTCCGCCGATGTTCTCACCTGTACGCCTGGCTGGCCACAAGCCTCGTCGCCGTGACATCGGCCCCCACGCTCGGCGCGGCCGACCAACCCCGCTTTGACCAAGTCCCCGGCGTGGTGGTTAACCACCGTCCCGCGTCGTCGCGGACCTACCTCGGCTCACCCGGCATTGCGGTGTGGACCAATGGCAGCTACGTGGTTTCCCATGACTTCTTCGGCCCCGCCACCCAGGAAAACCGCGTGGCGGTGTTCTCCTCGGAGGATCGCGGGCAGACGTGGCATCCGCTCACCGAATTCGAGGGCGGGTTCTGGTGCTCTCTGTTCGTGCATCGCGGCGCGCTCTACTTGTTGGGTTCCAGCCGCGGCAACGGCGAGGCGGTCATTCGACGGTCCACCGACGGCGGACGCACCTGGACGGCGCCCAAGGACGCTCAGTCCGGCCTGTTGCTCGCCGGGGCAAAATATCACGGTGCGCCTGTGCCCGTCGTGGTCCACAAGGGCCGCATCTGGCGCGCGATGGAGGACGTGATGGGGCCGCCCGGCTGGGGCAAGGCGTTTCGAGCGTTCATGCTCTCGGCGCCCGAAGATTCCGATCTCCTCGTGGCCACCAACTGGACCCAGAGCAATGTTGTGGGCAGCGACCCTTCCCTGCTCGGCGGCAAGTTTGGCGGCTGGCTCGAAGGCAATGCGGTCGTCGCGCCGGATGGCGGCATTGTGAATGTGCTGCGCGCCGATTACCGCGCCGTGCCGGAAAAGGCCGCCATCCTGCGCGCGAGCGCGGATGGCAAGAGGCTCACCTTCGATCCTGCCTCTGGCTTCATCGCTTTTCCCGGCGGCTGCAAGAAGTTCACGATCCGCTTCGATTCGGTCACTCGGCGCTACTGGTCCCTAGCCAACTACACCCTGCCCAAGCACGCCGGTGGAAACATCGAGCGCACCCGCAACACGCTCGCCCTGACCAGTTCTCCCGACCTTCGCTCGTGGACCGTCAACTGCATCCTCCTCTACCACCCGGATGTCGTTCACGTAGGATTCCAGTATGCCGACTGGCAGTTTGATGGCGATGACCTCATCGCGGCCATACGCACCGCCTATGACGACGGCTTGGGCGGCGCGGGTGGATGCCACGACGCGAACTTCATCACGTTCCAGCGTTTCCGCTGCTTCCGCGAGCTGACCCTGGCCGACTCGGCGCCCACCCCCGTCGCCACAGAGAAGGAGAACTCCACAACGAAACCGACTCCGCATGAACGCAATTGAAGCCACCAGCAAGGCAGCGGAACTTACTGTGGGATGATTCGGTAGAATCGCGACCGGTGCGCTCCCATGCCGGACTCAGTAAATGTCGTCTCACCCGTTCGCGGATCAATGACGCCGACGGTTACCCAGGTGATCATGTCGTCCGAGGCCTGTACCAACAGGACGACGTCCAACTCGGCCGGCGCGCTGAACTCGAATGTTCCGTCGCTCTTGCCCGCGACCGAACCAGCCAGCGACGGCGGTACCAGTCGCACGACGGCAGTCGCGGTCATCTGCGCTTCCTGGAGCATTTCGGCCGCGCCAATAGTCGCACGGTTGGTTACGGGGCCAAACACATCAGCTAAGATCAGGAGGGGTGGCGGGTTGGCACCCGCGGCATTGGTCAGGATGCCAAAGAGGCGGGCGAGATCCGCCACCGAGGCAACTTGGGCTGTCAACTCCATTTCCACTGTAGCCGCGGGCGCAAGCTCTCGCAGAGTCCACTCGAGCCGGTTGGTATCGAATACGCCCCCGGCAGGCACTGTGGCGCTCTGGAACGTAAGGCCGCTGGGTAGGATGTCCCGCACCGTGACGCCGGTCGCCGACGCGCCGCCGACGTTCTGCGCGGTGATCGTGAATTGCACCAACTCGCCGGGCCGCGCGGCGTCGCGATCCGAGGTCTTCACAATCTGGAGGGCGACCGCCTGGTCGTCGTTGATGATGGTGCCGGCCGCCTGCCCTTTCCACAAAGAGGCGTTCACAGGACTGTCGAGGTTGACAAAGAAGGTCTCGTTCGGCTCGACCTCCGTGTCGCCGTTCACCAAAACGCGGATGCTCTTGACGGTTTCACCGGAGGCAAACACCAGATCTCCAGAGGCCGCCACGTAGTCGCTGCCCGCGGTGGCGGTGCCATCGGCGGTGGCGAAATGGACCGTGACTGTCTGGCCGCTGGCGGAGGAGAGTTGGGCGAGGAACACCGCCTCGCTGACGCCCGCATTGCCTTCGATCACGCGGACGTCCTGCAAGGTCAGGCCAACTTCGATAGCTAGTTGATCGTCATTGAGAATGGTGCCCTGGCCCTGGGGATCGTCGAGCATTGCGTTGACCGGATTGGAAAGGTCAACGAAGAAGGTCTCGTTTGACTCGACCAGCGTGTCACCGTTCACCCGCACCGCGATGGTCTGAGATGTTGAGCCTGGCGCGAAACGGATCGTGCCCCAATTTGTCCGGTAATCCGTCCCTGCCTGGGCCATGCCGTCGGCGGTGGCGAAGTCAACGGCGACCTCTTGAGAGGCGGGTTGCGACAGAGAGACCGTGAACACCGCGGCCCTCTGGCCCCGATCCCCTTCAACTGTTGCGGCGTCGTTGATGTTTAGGGTCAGAGCAGCATCATCGTTGCGGATGAACACCATGCTCATCCAATTAGCCAGGTAGGCGTTGGTCGGTTGGAATAGTTCGACATAGAAGTGCTCGTCCCATTCCACCTTCGTGTCACCGACCGCCTTGACCGTGATGGTCTGATTCGTGATGCCTGATGGGAAGGTCACGACTCCGCTCGAAGGCAGATAGTCGGCATCGGCGGCGGTTGCGTCGCCGTCGCCTGTCCGGTAACGAACACTCACCGGCACTGTCCTGGGTTGGGAGAGGAACACATTCAGCGTAACGTCCGTGGTCTCGGAATTGCCCTCGGTGATCGAGGCCATGGAATCGAGGGAGATGCCAACATCGACTGTTTCGGTGTCAAAGCGGTTGGTGATGACATCGTTGCAGAAGAAGCGATCGAATTGGGGGGGCGGTGTGCTGACGCCCTGCGTTTGCGGCCGCACATCCACGCGATAATCGCCCGCAGGGAGGTTCTTGAATTCGAATTCCCCGTTCGCGGTGTATTGATACATGCGGGTGTCCAGGGCGGCGTTGGCGTTGGTGCTGACGACGTCCACATCGCCAAACCGAGGGGTCATCGTGACCATATAGCCAATGCCAGTTGCAAGCTGGCCGTTGTGATAGATCACACCGCGTTTGATGCCGCCGCCCGCGCCACGCCAGTTCAGGTATATGCCCTGGTCGGCGCCGGTCAGCTTGGCGAGCCGATAATGGAACCCGTCATCAGGGCCTCGGAACACCAGGAGGGTCCAGGTGCCAGGGATCGCGGAAGGCACGTTGATCTCCGGACCGGGGCCAAGCGGGACTACCGTGGGCGGCATCACCATGTTACCCAGGGGATCGATCAACGCCAGCACCTTGTTGATTGCCAGCGGCTCGGGCATTCGGTTGGTGAACAGGTCCACTACCAGATCCTCGCCTGCTTGCACATGGAAGACCCACTTGCCCGGATCGCCTTCAAAACCGCGGAAACTCGGGCTGTTGAGCCCCGCCTCGGTTGCCCCGCAGAATTGCAGCTTATAGTGGGTCTGGGTTTGCAGTGTGGGCGGTGGGGTGCGAATTTCGACTCGGAGGACATCCCCGGCGGTTCGGGCCGCGAGCGTGACTTGGACATTGGTCGAGAACGGATGCTTCGCCGCCTCGGCGGCGGTATAGGAAACGTAGGCTTCGGCCACCAGCGCCCCCGATGAGTCATAGACCCGCCCCTGCAAGCGCTCCGGATCGGTGGCATTCACCGTTTGGGCGGTGAACTCGATGACCATGTCCCCGCCGGCGGCCTTGACGAACCAGTTTTCGACTCCGGTGTAATGCCAATTCATCACCAGCGGCGTGCAAACGCATGGGCCTTCCCCGGGCAGGTTGTCTCCCCCGAACGGCGGAAGCTCGTCGCTAACGATCGTCCCTTCGGCGGGGCTGAGCATGATGGCCGCGTTGGTGGCGTTGGACAGACTTACATAGAAGTGCTCCTCGGACGGCTCTACCAACACGTCACCGATGACATCGACCGGGATGTACGCGCTGGTTTGCCCTGCCGGGATCACCAGCGTGCCGTTGGTTGCGACGTAATCACTGCCCGCCACTGCGGTGCCATCGCTGGTGGCGTAATCCACGCTCACGGGAACCGCGCTCGGGGCGGAGAGCATGACCTGGAACTGGGCCTGGACGAAACCGGTATTGCCTTCGGAAACCGCGGCATCATCGATGTAGATCCCTATCGGCCCCTCGCTGTCGTCGTTGAGAATCGTCCCCTGCCCATCAGGGGAAAGCATGAGGACGTTGGTCGGGTTTGAAAGATGGACGAAGAGCGTTTCGTCGGGCTCCACTTTGGTGTCGCCGTTTACCATGACCGTGACCGGCAAGTTGGTCATTCCTGGCGCGAAGGTGAGGGTGCCGGAGGCTGCGGCATAGTCGTTGTCCACGACCTGGGCGGTGCCATCGGTCGTGGCGTAATCCACGCTGACTGGCACGGTGCTGGGACCGGACAGGGTGACATGGAACATCAGGTTGGTGCGCTCGTTGCCCTCGACACAGGTGGCATCATCAATCGAGATGTTGGCAAGCATCGGTTGATCGTCGTTGACAATGGTGCCGATGCCCATGTCCCGCAACAGGGCCGCGTTCTGTGGGTTGCTCAGGGTCATGAAGAATGTCTCGTCGGGTTCGACCAAGGTGTCCCCTTTCACCGAGACATTCAAAGTGACCGTCGTTTGCCCGGCTTGAATCAGGTTGTCGCCGGATGAGTTTCCAAAATCCTCGCCCAGTGTGGCGGTCCCATCCGAAACGGCGAAGTGAAACTTCACAACCTGATCAATGGCCCGGGATAGAGTGACCGTGAAAGTGGCGCGAGTCAGCCCGGCGTTGCCCTCCACCACCCGCACATCATCAATCGAGAGGGTTGGCGGCGCGACGTCGTCGTTCATAATGGTCCCCTTGCCCTGCCCGTCCAGGATGAGCGCGTTCACGGGGCGGTTCAGGTCCACGAAGAAGGTCTCGTCCGGCTCGACCACCCCGTCTCCTAGAATCGGCACGCGAATGGTCCCGGTCAATTGTCCCGCGGGAATGGCCATCGTCCCCGCCACTGCGGTGTAATCGCTGCCGGCGGTCGCGGTGCCATCCGAGGTGGCGAAATCGACCTGTACCGCCGCCTGCGGGTTGGCCCTGGACAAGGTTACCGTGAACACCGCGTCGGACGAGCCGGCGTTGCCTTCCTGGACTACCACGTCATCGATGGTCAGCCTGGGTTGCTCATCGTTGACAATTGTGCCCTGTCCTTGGGCGTCCCGGATGATGGCATTGACCGGGTTGGCGAGGTTGACCAGGAAAGTCTCATCTGCCTCCTCGATTGTGTCTCCAAACACCGGCACGCGAATTGTCCCGGAAAGCTGTCCCGCCGGAATGGTCAATGTGCCAACCGTGGCCTGATAATCACTCCCCGACAGTGCCGTTCCGTCCGCCGTGGTGTAATCCACTTTCACATCTCCCTGGCAGGCTTGCGACAACGTGACGGTGAACACCGCGTCCGCCGCGCCGTTGTCACCTTCCACGACCCGCGCGTCGTCGATGGTGAGCGTCGTGCGGAAGATCAGTTCCACACGCCCGACCATGGCGTCGAAAAAGGCCCCGGAACGGCCGCCACCGGTGTATTCGCTCTGCGTGGCCGGCTGAAACGAGTCATAAACAAAACGCAGTTCGCCAGCGCCGATGTCCTCGAGGAAAGCCGCGGCGACCGCCCGAACGTTCGCCGGACCGCCTTGGGATTGGTCGCCCGGACGAACAGTCCCGGTGTAGCCGGAAATGCGGTCGTTGCAGGGGATGCCGCCAATGTCGTATTTGATAACCATGCAGAATTCCGGCATCGGCCCCCCGACGAGCGGCTGGCCGTTGAGCGTGAAGGAGAATGTTCCGCCCTGGTAACGCCGGGTTTCGGTTTTGGTATTCATGTCATAGCCCCAGTCCTGCCCTTCGGCATCCGCGCCCAGGCTCATCATGGTGTACTTGGCTTTGAGCTGGGTGATGTTAAAACCGTTGTTGCCCAGCGCCGCCAAGAGCTTTGGGAAGCCCGCTGCCGGGTTGAAGCAGTGAATGCCGCCGCCGGACACGGGGTCGATCCCCGCGTAATCGCGCGAGGCCATGTAGTAGTATGCGTTTTGACCGCCGCAGGCATCCCAAGAGGTGGGATGCCCGGTCTTGACCGGTTCTGGCGCCGGACCGCCTGAAGTGTGCCACGCGATCGAGCCTTCATGATCCGCCGAGGTGCCGCTGGCTTGAATCTGGCCGGCGACCGGCAAGACCGGCGCCTGGGCGTCTGGCGCGGCCGCCTGAGCGAAATGGTTGCCAAGGACCATGCCTGCAGCGATGGCCATGCTTTTGGGGAGAATCCACCAAGGGATTGATTTCATAATGGTGATCCGGTTAAGTTGAACGCGAAGTTGATTAAGTCAAAACGAGCCCCCGCTGTCAAGTGATTTCTTGCGCTCAACTAATTCTATTCTACTTTGTCAGATTCCAGAACTCCTGACATAGCCCGCGGGATTTCCTGCGGTTTGCTTGATGCTTCCGGATTCTGCGACATCATCCTCGTGCTGAAGTGCAGCGCACTCACAAAGAGTGTCTTATATGCTTAGTATGCTTCTCGAATGGGCCTTTATCTTTAACGCTTGTTGAATCACCTGCAGGCTTATCGCATGGAAGGACATCCGAGGACAATCATAGAGTTTCGAGACTGCTTTGGCACCTAACAGGGCTGCCGATCCTTCATCGGCTGCTAGTTATCTTCTGACACGCGTCCATTCGTTCAGATATGCCTCATGCTGCTCCCTGATGACCTGCATGAGTGTATGGCATTGATACGTCGGAGGTGGTAGATTGCCATGCAAGTGATCGTCGAGTGCTAATTCCGTGGCAGGCAAACGACCGATGAGGTTCGAGACCCACGCCACCCGGAACAGGGTGGTCGGAGTGGACTCCGTATTCCTTCCCCGTCGTCATCGCTCCGGAATTCACTCGGCTCCGCGGGCCGGCAAGGCATAGACTGAAGGCATGGCCACCAAGCTTAGAGGAACATTGTCCCTGACTCTCGCACTGGGCCTGAGCGGCTTTGCGGGCGCGCCACCCCTCTCCATCCTCACGGGCATGACCGGAGTCGGCGACGCCAAGGCATTGCCCGGATCGGCTTTCGCCAACGTGCGGGACTACGGCTACATGGGGTGGGATAATGGCTTGAATGACCCCGTTTACCGGATCAAGACCTCGCGCTATGCCATGTCCTTCCAGACCACCACGCTCGGTCCCACGGCGCTGTTTCCTCTGCTGAATCCGCCCTCGGAGTCCGCCGCCTTGGTCGAGAGCATTGCCGCTGGTTTCCCGCCTTCGCCGAAGGTCGCTTTCGGCTGCCGGGTCAGCGGCAATGGGACGACCAACAGCGTTACGGCCACCAGTAGCCCTATCCGCGACGCCCAGCTTGTGGAATGCGGCAAGTTCTTCCAGCGGCGCTGGCACAAGGTGAGCCTTCCAGGCGGACTCGCTCTGAACCCACAGCAAAGCGGGCTGGAAGTGGCGGCCTGGCCGGACCGCCTTTCCTTTGTGCTGCGCCTCGTGCCCACGAATACGATCACCAACGGGATGATCGAGATGACGCTTGGGCTGACCAACGCCTATGCGACGCTGCTCGCCAACGGCCCTGGCAGCGCGTTGCAGCGGACGGACGGCACCGGGTTTGTGTTTCTGAAGAGCGCTGGCACCGATTCCCTCGTCGTGAACCCTGCCAATGGTCTGGTGACAGCGAGGACCGTGGCCGGCGATTGGGCGGCAGGGCGGGAGTACTCCGTGGGTCTTATCGTCTATCCGGTGGCCACTAACGTGGCGGGTGCGTTGAACACTGCGGTGGCGGCGGAAACTTCGCCCCTGACCGTCAGCGCCACCGAGCTTGTCCCCGCCCGAACCAACCTGGTCACCTCCTATGACACGGATCGCGGCTGGGATCGGATCTCTCTGCGCAATGACGGAGCTGTGGGAGACAACGGCATGGTGCGGACGCGCATTTCCGTCACCAACGACACCTCCAGCCCGCGCGTGCTGCGCCTCAATTTCGATGGTGTCCTGTTCTACATCCCCGGTCTCACCGCAGTGCTTCGGGACGAACAGCTCAACCCGCTGGGCATCCCCGTCCAACTCTCGAAAAACTGGCACACGTCCACTCCGGCGGAGCGATTCCAAGGCGAGTGGTTTCACGGACTCACCATGCTGACGGTGCCGGCGGGCGCCTTCTTGAATTTCGAAGTGGCGATAGTTGGGCAGAACTGGGGCGGAATGCCCGCTGCCACGCATTCGCAGCTATCCGTCATCGGCTACTTTGGGCACGGTGCTTCACAGTGGGACGAGGCGGCCTTGGGCAACTACGGCGAGGCCCTGTGCTATGATGCCGATCACGGTCTGACCGACAACGACTGCACCGATTCCAGGCCCATGCTTACGCTCAACGCGCAGGGGAAGCGGGGGGCATGGTGCGGCAACGTGGGCGGGGGCTCGTTCTTCCGCTGCTTCGACACGGCCGGCAGTCAACGTCGGCACAGCCAGATGCGCACGCGCTATGCGCGCAATGGCCCGAACCTCGCGGAGGCCGTGTATGCCGGACGAACCGCTGACGATTCCATGGAGTTCAGTTACAGCGCCGGCCTCTTTCGCTCAGACGATTACACGCGCGGCATGCACCGAATCCGTATCGAGGTGAAGGCTGACACGCCATTCAGCCGCCTGGCTTTTTACCAGCAGGCTGGCGATACCTATGCCTTTAACCAAGGCACGACCCTCGCTTACGGCGACGCCGCCCACCTCGCGCCGCTGAGGCAATGGACGGCGACCGTGGGTCAGAACAAGTATATCGGAATTCCAGTGGCACTCACGGGCCCGATGCCCTGGGCCGCCACCTTGGACGCGCCGACCGAGGCGGACTACACCGCGGCCAATCATGGCTTCGTGATCCGCTCCTGGAAGGAGCGCATCAATGGCTCCAACGGTGTGCCGCCCTACCTTGTCGAGCGGAGCCTGGCAAGCGCCTCGATCTTCGACATCGTGCCGCCTCCAGGCGTCACCACGCTAAAAGCCGGCGACTATGTGGAAGCGGAGATAGTGCGCTTTTACGTCCCCAAGTTCGCCACAAACTACTATGGGCCGAACGCCCATTTCCGCGCTGCTTTGACGAACTACGAGAACAGCTACCGCCTCGCGCTTCGCGAAGCCGCGGGCAACAACCTCAAGGTAGTCGTTCAGACCGGTACCTTGGAGCATCTCTTTCCAGCGCAAATCCACGCAACCAACAACCAGGCTGCCTTTACCGTTACCGGCGGGCTGGGATCCGTGCCGTTCACCTTTTCGGGTTTGAGTGATTATCGCAGGCCGGTGCTGGAGGAGAACGTTGGGGGTGTCTGGACGCCGTTGGACCAGGCCGTGCATCGCAATGATTTCTGGCAATGCGACTACAACGCCGAGGCGGGCGCGTGGGAGATCACCTTCACGGTAAAACTCGATGGGATCCACTACCAGAGCGTCGAGTCGCTCATGAGTTCACCGCAGACGCGCACGTTCCGTTTCAGTGTAGGGTCGCCACCGTGACAGCCGCCCGGTCGTTGTGCGTCTGGCCGCCACACTCCTTGACGCACGAAACTTCGTTATTGGGAGACCTTGCCGGGACAAGGCGCTACAAGCCGTCACGTCCCCGCCGGCAATCCCAAAGGGATTCGGTCCTCCAGCCCAGGGTTGCGAGGAACGAGCTACCCTGGGTAACCGGCGAGAGAGGAAAACAACCCCAACGGCAGAGATTTATTAGGGGTAGATAATTTGACAGGCTCGCAACTTCCACGCGGACCCCGCTTTCCATGCTCCAACTGAAACGTAAAATAGAATGTGGCGGTTACTGGTTTTATCTACTTTGCGAATGCTCGGAAGAAGCCCTAAAGTAATGAATAATACAAATCATTGTCGTTGCTTATTCTGTTAAGAACCGCCATATTTTATTTTACGTACGCCCTTTGTCCGTATACGCTCTGCCCATGAATATTTCCCTCTCCACAAAACAGCTCTGCTTCACAGGCCCCGGCGGCTCCCTCCTGGTCCCCGATGGCGACGAGGTCTCTCGCCGCCTGGCCATGCTCATCGATGGCCAGTGCGAGGGCCTGGGCCCTTCCAAGGCCGCTCAAAAATATGACGTCACCCGCCAACGCTATTACCAACTCCTGGCCGCCTTTTGCGAGGAAGGCGCCGAGGGTTTGCTGCTGCAAACCCCGGGACCCAAGACCGATTACCGTCGCACCGACCAAGTGGTCCGGCTGGTCATCCGCTCCCGCTTCCTGGACCCGGATTGCTCCCCCGCCGTCATCGCCCAGAAAATCCGCCAGCAGAGTCATCCCATCAGCCAGCGCAGCGTCGAACGGATCATCGCCGATTACGGCCTGCAAAAAAAAACTCTACGCCCTTAATCCCGCCAACCCGCCCCAGTTTGTCGCGACCCAGCGCACCCGCAAAAAGCGGCGCTCGGCGCCCGCCGATCCCAAGAGCCTGGAGCGACAGATCCGCCAGGTGCTGGCCGACAAGATTTCGGGCAACCAAGTCGGCATTTGGCTCCTGCTCTCCGAGCACCTGCGCCTGGGCACTTGGGACCTGATGCGCTCCTGGTCGGGCCTGCCGCCCGAGCGAGTCGAGCCGCGCCTGGCGTTGCACCTGGTTAACGAAGCCGCCATGTGTCTGTGCTCCTACCGCCAACGGCGCACGCTTTCTCAGAAAGGGTTTGAGTTGGCCAATGGCCTGCCCTTTGTCCCCACCGACATGGCCATCCACGACCTCTTGGAGAGTCACACCGTCCAAGAGGCCCAACAACTGCAAATCGCCCTGGGTAAATTGCGCCGCGCTGGAGGACATTTCGCCGGCACCCTCCTGGCGCCGGACCCCCACCGCATCACCAGCCACAGCAAGCGCCAAATGCGCCGACACCGCTTCAGCTCTGAGGAACAACCCGCCAAAATGGCTCAGACCTTCTTCCTGCTGGATTGCCACACCGCCCAGCCCGTCTGTTTCAGCCTCAGCTCTCCGGCGCAGTCGGTGGCGCAGGCCAGCCCCGAGCTCTTGAAGGTGGCGGCGGAAATCTTGGGGGCCTCTCAAGGCGCGGCCGACAAGCCCTTGATCCTCGCCGACAAGGAACACTATTGTCAGGAACTCTTCTCCTCCGTGCGTGCGGGGAAGGTCTTCGACTTGTTTTGTGCTCTGCCGGCTTACCCCAATTCGGTCCAACGCTGGAGCGAAGTTCCTGCCGCTGATTTTACCGAGCACTGGCCCGGGTACGCCACGGCCATTGAGCCCTACCATTTTAAGGCCGAGCCGGAGGCCCTTTACCACGAGTACGTTCAGCGCGGCGGCCTTCGTCAGCGAGATTATCAATACCAGGGCTTCCTAGGCACTTCCGAGCGTTCGCAAGTTCCTGCACTGACCAAGGACTATCCGCAACGCTGGCATGTCGAGGAGTTCTTCAAGTTCAACCAGGCTCTGGGCTGGCACCGCGCCGGAACGCTCAACCTCAATGTCCGCTATGGCCATCTGTCGATGGTGTTGGTAGCACAGGCCGCCATCCACCAGTTGCGGCAGCGATTGGGCGATCCCTTCGCGCAGTGGGACGCCCCTCATCTGGCCCGCAATCTCTTTGGGTGCCTGGAAGGAGACGTTCGGGTCGACCATCAGACGATTGTGGTGACGCTCTACAATCCGCCAAACGCCTCGCTGCTCCAACACCATTATGAACATCTGCCAGAGAAACTGGCGCGGGAGGGGGTTAATCCCGAGATCCCCTGGCTCTACAATTTCAAACTCGATTTCCGCTTCAAATAATCCACAAGTCGCGCTATCTCCACAAAGTGTCAAATTATCTACCCCTTAAAAATCTCTGCCAACGGGGTTGCGTCCCGTCGGCGCGCACCCCCGCCGACACCGGCCCCGGCCCCTTCGCAGGCGCTTCAGTCACAGACATATCGATCATCCCATTGGATAAGGACTGGGGATGGCGTTGGCGATGTGGAGGAGTGAATGGGCAGCCGCTTTCAACATGCATGCCAAAATGAATGCGGCAGGGCACACCGCGTGACGCCTCGCGGGAGTATTCATAGGCGGAAAAGGCAAAGAGGCTTTACTTGATTGTCTTTCCGTACCGCAGTCTTGGGGCGACCTCGAATGTCTCGGCGTCAGGGTCAATAGTGACCGTGGTTTCGTCCGCGAAGGTGGTTCTCTGCTTTGGATAGCTCTTGTCGATGAACTCATGGCTCTTCATCTCCAGCAGGGCAATACGGCGGTGCAGCGCGCACATTACCCTGGCCATATCGAGCTCGGCCTCTTGCGAATCCGAGATGTAGGGAACGCCCCGTTGAGCAGGCCGAGCCACTGAAACCCGCAAGCGTAAGCTTGCGCTGACTTTCTCCCCACCACCGCCGGCAGCCCAGACGCCACCCTTGCACGCCAAGGCAACACGCCAGCCCCTCGGTCGAAGCACGTTCCCATCCGGAGAGATTTGCGCGGACTTACGTCCCGCGGCTACGCCCAAATGCGCGGCCCTCGTCCCCCCCGTAGCCGCGAGCGTCAGCTCGCGCTGACTTCCTTCCCCACCACGAACGCCAGACCGCCCTGCCCGTCGTGAGCCGGAGACGGCACCCTGTCTCAAACCCGAACGGCGTTTTTCGGAGAGATTTGCGCCGACTTACGTGCGGCGGCTACGAAGAGCGGGGCGATCATCACTTCCCCATGGCCACATATGTCAGTTCCCGCTAAGCTGCTCCCCATGAACCCCCCGCCGCGCCGTCCCCGCCACCGGGCGAGCAGAAACCGCCTTCTTCCTTCTCCCACTATCTCCCCCGGTTACGCCGCGAGTTTTATCAGGGCGACGCCGCAGTCTTCTGGACCCTGCCCATCGCTAACCGCGCTCACGGCTGGCTCGACGCCAAGTTCCACGCCGCATTCCGCGAGATCACTCTCCACGCCGCCGCCCGCGAGGGCCTGCTCTGTCCGGCCTATTGTCTAATGCCCGACCACATCCACTTCGTCTGGATGGGCCTGCGCCTGGCAACTGACCAGCGCAACGGAATCAAGTTTTTCCGTGAGCAACTCGCTCCGTTCCTCAAACCCGCGCGTTTTCAGCATC
>ORJL011713697.1_pt1 | contig 13435 bp, 12 predicted proteins | sample 1779941 | NCBI WGS metagenome assembly ORJL01 (sample SAMEA104232317, study PRJEB22302) | groundwater metagenome | biome: forest; feature: aquifer; material: groundwater | place: USA | collected 2011-08-07 | depth 5.8 m
ATGGCGATGCCGGCGAGGACGTTCTCGCTCGTCGCCTCCTCCATAAAATTCTTGGGCGCGACGATCTCGATGCCCTTGCGAGCCTCGGCGTCGGCGGGCAGCACGGCGTCGATACCGCCGAAGTGGTCGACGTGACTGTGCGTAAGGATCACCGCGACGACGCGGAGATCACCAAGGTACTTGCGCGCCAGCGTCAGCGCCGCGCGCGCCGTCTCCTCGGCGGTCAGCGGGTCGACAACGATCCACCCGCTTCGGCCGCGGATCAGGGATAGATTGGAGAGATCGTAGCCGCGCACCTGATAGATCCCTTCGGCGACTTGAAACAGGCCGTGCTCGCGATTGAGCTGCGCCTGGCGCCAAAGACTGGGGTTCACGCTTGAGGGCGCGGCACCATTCTCGAAAGCGTACGCCGACACGTCCCAGACGGGCTTGCCATCGCCAGCGACCACCCGAAGCTCGTCGTCGCGTCCGACCAAGCCACGCCGCGCGTCGTCGAAATCCTGCTGGTCGGTCAGCGGCAGGCTCGCCGCCACCGCTGCCTGGGCCGCTTCGGTAAACGACGTCGGCGCCGAGCGCTCCCGATCCTGCTGTTGCGACGATGGGAGCTGGGGCGCCGGCGGCGCTTTCGAGCAAGCACCAAGGACCACCAAGATCGTAATCAGCGAGGCGCGTCGTGTAGCGGGATGATTCGCAGCGAATCGATGCATCGGTAACCCCCGAGATGGCGTAAGGAAGCACAGACCGGTCGTCCGGAGCAAGGCTCGTGGGCAGCATGCTGGGCGCGCGGGCTTTCCGAAATGGCCGCGCAGAAATCTAGTCGGCGATTTTCCATTGCCGCGGGCATAAACGACCGAGCTTGAGTAGCGGTCGCGATTCGAGCATCCTCGGGTTTCGAAGCGGAGGCAATGATGTTCGTCAGCCGACTCACCCGGCGATCGCGGCTAGGCACCTACGTGGCAGCGGCCGTGGGGATCCTATCTTTCGTGTTTTTCAGCCGATCCGCCGCCGCCGAAGCGGTCTACTTCTCTGTTCTCTCCTACAATACTCATGGTCTTCCCGCCTGGATCGCACGCGACCAACCCGAGGAGCGCTTTCCACAAATCGGCAAGCTGGCGGCGACCTACGATATTGCGCTGTTTCAGGAAAACTTCGTCGATGCGGATTTCCGCGCTTTGGCCGACGCCTTGCCCGGCCGTTTCATCGCGCGCGGCAACGGTAGCCGGGCGGGGTGGCTAGCCCTGCTCTCTACGTTTTGCGGCAGCTGCGGCTCGGGGTTGACGACGGCCGTTAACGGTCGATTCCAGGCTGAGCTGCTCGACCGCAAGGGCTACGGATCGTGCTCGGGATGGGTGGGGAGCGCCAATGACTGCTGGGCGACCAAGGGCTACCTAGCCACCCGCCTGCGGCTGACCAATGGCGCCAGCGTCGATGTGTACGATCTGCACTTGGACGCGGGCGGTGGCGAGACAGATCACGACGTGCGGCGCGCGCAGCTCGACGTGCTGCGCGCCGCGATCAAGCGTATGAGCGCCACCCATGCATTGATCGTCGCTGGAGACTTCAACTTGGACCCACGCACCCCGCGCGACCGAATCCTGCTGGATCGGTTTGTCGGCGACCTGCAGCTCGTGCACAGCGACGCTGGGGGAAGCGTGACCAAGTGGGCCGAGCAAATCGACCACATCCTGTACCGCTCCGGCCAGGGTACCGAGCTGGAGCTTGTCGACTCGGGAGAAGCGAAAGAATTCCTCGCTGCCGGCAAGACACCACTCAGCGATCATCCCGCGGTCTTCGCTCGGTTTGAAGCGAAGCCGTAGCAAGCCCCCCGAACCTCGCCACGGGTTCATGGCCGGGCGAGGCTCGGCGTCAGGTGGCGCCGAATCCTCTTCGTCTCGTCGGGTGAGGTCAGGGCACCGCCGCGAGGAAGTCGAGAACCGTGCGGTTGAAGAGACCCGGCGACGTAGATCTCGTTCAACGTGGGCGCGGCGCCAACGCACTGCGGCGCGGACGCCCTTTTTCCGCCTCCATCCCCTTCAGGTCAACCTTTCGCAAGCGAGCGACCTGTTCTTCGACCCGGCGATCGACCTCGGCGAGAAGCGCCCGGTCGCCCGCATACTTCTCGACCATGTAGCTCAAGTCGGCGAGGTCGTGGATGAGCAGCTGCATCGCATGCTCGCGCTCTTTCTCTCCCTTGAGCACCGCAAGCAGATCGAGAACCAGGTCCTCGATCTCCGAGCCTTCGATAGAGAGCGCGATCTCGAAGGCGCGCTTGAGAGTCACGCCACGCTCGGCCTCGGCCTCCGCCGCGGTGAGAAGACTGCGGAGATGGAGGACGTGCTCGCGCTTCAGTCGCGGCGCCGCCGGCAGCGCGCGCTCCGGCATACTCTCGAGCAATGCCGCCACCAGCGCCAGCGCGCCAAAATGCCGCGACTCGTGTTGCGCCATGTCGAACCAGAAGGCGCGCACTTCATCGGGGTTCGGGAATGAAGTTTCGAAATGGCAATACAGCTGCATGGTGCGGCGTTCGAGCTCCATCGCGGCATCGATCAGCTTGCGCAGCAATTCCGGCGAACGGACATGGTCCGAACGGACGTTGTCGGGCTTGGGGTGCTTAGGCGGCATGCGCCGCCGTGTAGCACACAACGCCGTGTCGAGGGAGAGAGCGCACCCCGGTTTGAATCAATGCTCACGCGGCGGGCATCGACACCGTCAACATGTGTGCGCCGGGATCACCGGCGAAGCTGGCTACGGAGAGCTCATACTCGCCCGGCTCGACGATCCAAGCGCCACGCTGGCGCACGGCAAGGGTCTGCAGCGACACCGGAATCTCGACCAGGCGCGACGCCCCGGCGGCGAGATCCACGCGCGCAAAGCCGATGAGCCGACGCGCCATCCGCTCGAAGCGCGACGCCGGCAAGCCGCCGTAGACCTGCACGACGGTGGCTCCCGCGCATCTTCCTGTGTTGCGTACGCTAACACGAAGCTCGCGCTCCGTACCCTCGCCGTGCACAACGACCTCGTCGATCGAAAATGATGTGTACGAGAGCCCGAACCCAAACGGAAACGCCGGTGCGTGGCCGTCGCGATCGAGCTTCCACTGACCGTGCCAGAGATCGTAGGTCGCCGTATTGGCATCACGGTCGAAGTGCGGCAGATGGCCAGGATCCGTGGGAATCACGAATGGGAGACGGCCGCTTGGGTTCGCATGACCGAGCAACACATCGGCCAGCGCGTGGCCACCCTCCATGCCCGGATACCAGAGCATCAGGATCGCGCCCACGTCGTGGCGCCAGCGCTCCATCACCACGGCGCTACCGCCCATGACGACAACGACGGTACGTGGATTGGAACGAGCCACGGTTTCAATCAGCACCTCGTCGCTCTCCGCGAGCGTGACGGTCCTGCGGTCACCGCCTTCGGAAAAGCCGCCGCGATCACGGGCGGTCTGTGCCGCCTGGCGCAGGCGGTCGCCGATACTGGCGTCGGGCAGAGGCGGAAACAGGTGGAACAGGTCGGCGACGCCCTTCGTGTCAATGTACTCCCCTTCGTCCAGATGCGTGTAGCCGATGACAACGACCGCGACGTCCGCGTCGGCGGCAGCCTGCGCCGCATACGAAAGGTCGACGCCGTCCACCTGAACGATCTCCGTCGCCGGGAGCGCCGCACGCAAGCCCTCGAGCGGGGTCACGACATGAGGTGGATGCACGTTGCTGGAGCCGCCGTCGCCGATATTCGGCTGCGCCGCGAGGCGTCCGATCAGCGCGACGCGTTTCAGCTTCGAGCGCTCGAGCGGCAACAGGGCCTTCTCGTTGCGCAGCAAAACGATACTCTTGTTCGCCGCTTCACGGGCAAGGGCACGATGCGCGTCGCAGGCGGTCACGTCGACCGGGCGAGCGGCCAAAGAGCTGAAGCGCAACAGGGTCGCGACAATGCGCTCCACGGCGCCGTCGACGATCTCCACGCGCAGCGTGCCGTTCGCGAGCGCGTCCGGCAGTCCCTGCGCGCGTTGCTGCCTATACGGCATTTCGATGTCGAGCCCGGCGTCGACGGAGAGGACCGCGTCGCGTAGCCCGAACTGAAAGTCGGAGATCACGAACCCGTCGAACCCCCACTCCTTGCGGAGAATATCGGTAAGCAGGGTAGGATTCTGCCCGCACCACTCGCCGTTGAGAGAGTTGTAGGCGCTCATCACACTGGCAACGCCTTCGCCGACGACGCGCCGGAAATGCGGCAGGTAGACCTCATGCAGGGTGCGTTCATCGGCCGTCACGTCGACCTTGAAGCGCGCGTTCTCCATCGAGTTGCAGGCGAAGTGCTTCACGCATGCCATGGCGTGCCGTTGCACACCGCGCGCCAGCGCCGCGCCCATTTCGCCGACGTGGTGTGGGTCTTCGCCGTAGGTCTCCTGCGCCCTTCCCCACGCCGGGTGGCGCAGCAGATTGACGCAAACGCCGCCGTAGAACGTGGCGCCCACAGCGTGCAGCTCCTTGCCGATAGCGTCGCCAATGCGTTCTTCGAGGCTGGGATCGAAGCTGGCGCCGCGCGCCATGCTAACGGGGAACGCGGTGTTGTGGCCGACGACGACGCCGCGCGGGCCGTCGCTGAACTGGATCCCGGGAACGCCGAGGCGAGGCACAACCGCCGCCGGATACGGGTGCTCGAAGTAGCCGCCTTGGATCGCGTCGATCAAGCCTTCCCAGAAAGGCGTATCGCCATCGAGACAACCGAGCTTCTCGTCGAGGGTCATCTGCGCGACGAGATGGCGCGCTTCCTCGTGATGATCGCCGCCGGCACGGACACGCTCTGCAGCTTCGTCAAAGGAATTCATCATTCGGGTATCTCCGTGTGGGGCAAGACTATGCCGAAAGACAAAGGCAGCACAATCGGGCGTCGTAAGCCGCTGGCGCGGCGTCAAAGCAACAATCGCGGCATGGGGTATTTGGAGTGGGGTATTCTTGACAGCCTGCGTGGCGCCAATTACGGTGGCGGCGCTTATGGGGGTCCTGGAGACAATCGCCAAATTCGTAGGGAGTCCTGCCGCGCGCCAGCGCCAGGTCGGGGACGCCGTAGCTCGCTGTTACGCCGCCACAGTTCAAAACAGCCGTCGTCTGCACCAACTGGCCGAGCGGGCACCGAATACGGCAAGTGCCGCAGGGCTAAGCGAGTTGGCTGCCTCGGAGGAGGCGGTCAGCGCACGCCTGCTGGAGGCGTTGAAGGCCGCCGCAAGGAGCGCTCCCGCGATCGAGGAAGCGCCGGAGTCGGCCACCGCGCCGAGTCATTGGGGTCGACTCGTGCAAGCCCTAGAGGCGCAACGCAGGCTCGTGCAGACCTTGCGCGAGCATACGGCTGAATTCGCGGAGTCGTTTGCGGCAACCGCGCAGCTCTTCGACGAGCTGCGCGCCGTCGAATCCATGCACTGCGAACGCCTACGCGCACTGATCGCCCGAGCTGACCCGCAGGCGATGAACTAGCGCCGCCGCGACAATTTCAAGCTGTCGCCGATACCCAAGATCATTGCCATATCGGGTTCGCCTGCGCGCGCGGAGGGCAGGACGACCGCAGGAAGTTGCGATCGATCCCGATCGACTCGTCGCCACCATCGTCACGAGTAACATCCAAGTCGTTCATCTATGGCGCCCCAAGGAGCCGCGTGAGCCAGCCTAGTGCGGAAGCCAAGCGCACGTTATTCTGATTCTCACTGTGAATGTCGGTGTCGTTCGAATCGGGATCCGCAAACGCGTACCCATCGTGGTGAACAGCGAGAACGTCGGCCGTGCCGCCGTGGCGTTGATTCTGCGCGAAGCTGGCCGCGGTGCCGAGTTCCTGGCCATTCAGCGCGCCGAGCGACCGGGCGATCCATGGTCGGGACACATGGCCTTGCCCGGCGGGCGCACGGACCCCTCGGATCACGATTTGTTCGCCACAGCGGCGCGGGAGACTCGGGAAGAGGTTGGAATCGACCTCCTGCAACATGGTACGCTGATCGGCCATCTCGATGAGCTCCAGGCTGTCGGCGGCGGCAAAGTGCTACCTCTGGTCATTACGCCGATTGCTTGCGAGATCAGCGCGCCGGTAACCTTGCAGTTGAACAGCTCTGAGGTTCGCGACGCCGTCTGGATTCCTCTGGCAGCGCTCCGGCGGGCCGATGTGCAAGGTCATTTCACATATGAGCTCGACGGGACCTACATGCGCCATGCGGCCTATGTGTACGAGGGCTACACGATCTGGGGGCTCACTTACCGAATCCTCGCAAACCTGCTGGTGCTCCTCGACTGATCAGCCTTGCCTCACATGGGTGCTTACCCTATCTTCGCGGCTTCGCATGCACATCACGCTCTTGCCCCAACATAAGGAGATCGAGCTGCCGGGACGCCGCAGCGTAGGCAATCTCCTCAAGGACTTGGGGCTTCTTCCCGGCACAGTGATGGTAATTCGCGGCGATGAGCTGATCACGGAGCAGGACATGATCGAAGCAGACGAGTCCATCGAGATCCGCAATGTGATCTCTGGTGGGTAGGCGGCGACTTCGAAGAAGATTCGCGGCAAAGGGACCGTGGCGATGAAGTGCAAACGATGCCGACAGAAGGCTCAGGTCCACCTGCGCCAACACAACGCCGCGTTCTGCCAAGCATGTTTCATCCCCTTCTTTCAGCGGCAGGTACAGCGGGCGGTCGAGAAAGAGGCGATGTTCACACTCGACGAGCCGGTGCTCGTAGCGGTGTCGGGTGGCAAGGACAGCTTGGCACTTTGGGAGGTGCTGACGGGGCTGGGCTACACGACCACCGGTTTGCACCTCGCCCTCGGAATTGGAGGGTACTCGTCGACATCGACGCTTAAGACGCAAGCGTTCGCGGAGAAGCTCGGGCGCCCGTTAATCACCATCGCCCTGGGCGACGAGGGGTTGTCGGTCCCGGTCATGGCGAAGTTCACCAATCGCCCCGCGTGTGCCGCCTGCGGTACGGCCAAGCGACACTACTTCGATCGTGTTGCGATCGAACGGGGTTTCCCCGTGCTGGCGACCGGTCATAACCTCGACGACGAAGCCGCCCGCCTCCTCGGCAATCTCATGCGCTGGCAGACGCGTCATCTCGCCAAGCAGAGCCCAGTATTGCGAGCAACGCACGCACGCTTTGTAAGAAAAGTGAAGCCTCTGTTCCGGGTGAGCGAGTACGAGACCGCGGTGTATTCGTTCCTGCGCGGAATCGACTACGTGATCGAGGAGTGTCCCAATGCGGTCGGGGCAACCCAGCTGGTCTTCAAGGACGCGTTGAACCGCATCGAAGCAGCCATGCCGGGTACCAAGCTCAGCTTCGTCCAGGAGTTCTTGCGCACAGGGCGGCCGCTGTTCAACGAGACCACGACGAGCGCCCCCAACAGCTGCACCCGTTGTGGGATGCCGTGTTTCGGCAGCACCTGTTCCTTCTGCAGCCTCATCGAGGAAGTCGAGCGCAAGCAACAGCTCCTTCACCATCGCGATGGAGCTTCCCCGCCCGACACCTCGCAACCAGCCTGAGGAGGTATTCTCTCATGGAATCGGACCAGCGCAGCCGCCTGCGAGCGGGCGATAGCGTCTTGTTCATCGACCGCAAGGAGCGCGAGTATCTGCGGACCTTGCGACCGGGCGGTCGCGTCAAGCTGCGCAGCGGAAGCATCCAAGCCGACGATCTGCTTGGAACGGATGAGGGTCGTGTCGTCTTCAACACCGCGAAGGAGCAGTTCTTGATGCTGCGACCGACGATTGCCCAGCTGATTCCAAACCTGCCTCGCAGCGCCCAAGTCATCTACCCCAAGGACATCGGACCAATCCTGGTGTGGGGCGATATCTACCCGGGTGCCACGGTCATCGAAGTGGGCACCGGCCCGGGCGCCCTGAGCATGGCGCTGCTGCGTGCGGTGGGACCACACGGACGGCTCATCTCGTATGAGGCCCGGCAAGAGTTCGCCGACATGGCGCAGGCAAACGTGCGCCAGTTCCACGGCGAGACCCCGAACTGGACCGTGAAGGTTCGCGACGCCATGTTGGGGTTCGACGAGCGCAACGTCGATAGGATGACAACGGACCTCGCAGAGCCCTGGCAGCTGCTCTCGCATGCCTCGGAGGCGCTGCGCCCTGGTGGCTTGATTCTAGGATATGTCCCCACCGTGCTACAGGTGAAGAGTTTCGTCGATGCTCTGCGCAGCTGCGGCGCCTTCGCCGCCATCCAATCATTCGAGACGCTGACGAGATTCTGGAATGTGCGCGGTCTCAGTGTTCGCCCCGAGCATCGCATGGTGGCGCACACTGGCTTCATCGTCGTGGCGCGACGCGCCACGACCGCCGACCATGAGAGCGATCGCGTGGGGCCAACCGAAGACGCAACCGACGAAGGTACTGACTTGGGGGATTGACGACCGTCCTTAGCGGCGCCCACGCCGGGACAGATTCGATCGCCGATGCACCGCGTGTGGGGCAGGCAGCCGGCTCCATTCGCAGTTGGTCCGAGACCGGCCGACGACGACGTACCCATCTTCCCTCGCAACGACGTTCGTTGACTCAAACATTGGCATGTAGTAGCGACAGCCTTCATAACGTGTTGGCACGATGACCAAGGACGAAATCCGGCACAGAGTCCGGGCGCGCCTGCAGTCGACGGGCGCGACGAGTTTTCCGGGAATCCAATCACCAGTTCCCAACTTTGTCGGCGCCGATCGCGCTGCTCAACTCTTATGCGAGTTGCCGATGTGGAGGCGCGCCAAGGTCGTCCTCCTGACAAGCGATCCACCTCAATCGAGCCTACGGCGACTTGCTCTGCGCGACAATAAAATTGTCTATCTCGCCATTCCAAAGCTGCGACGCGAGCGCTGCTTTGTCGAGTTGGACCCGCAGCGCCTCGGCAGTCGGGCCGCGCGCGTCTCGAGCTTGCGCGGCGCCATGCGCTTCGGGCGCTTGATCAGCCCCACGGAAATGCGTCCTGTCGATCTGATGATTTGCGGCTCGCTGGCGGTCACTCGCCAAGGGGCGCGCTTGGGCTCCGGCGGTGGGTATTGCGACCTCAGCTATGCGCTGCTCCGCAGCGAAGGAAAGATCCGCGAGTACACGCCGATCCTGACCACAATTCACCCTTTCCAACTGGTCGATGAGCGCCTCCCCATGCGTGGACACGACATCCCCGTCGATTTCATCGTCACTCCGGCACAGGTCATCGCGGCGCCCAGTTTACATCCACGTCCCCGAGGCGTCATCTGGGAAATCCTCCGCGAGGAGCGTATCCTGGCGATTCCCCTCTTGCGCAAGGGTCGGCGTGTCGGACGAAACGCTCCTACTCCGCGTCAACTCTGATCTAGTCCAGCGAGCCATCGCCTATTTCGCCAATCAGGCTGAAGCACCCCAGAGTCAGTTTCCCGCAGTGCAGCGACCCCCAGGCGTCGTAGCGCGCCGCAACCTTGATCCCCGTGCGCAAAGCCCTAGAGGGGCTTTGCCGTCGCAATCCGGCCCTCAATCGCTTGCGTTTGTAGATGGCGTGCGGTAATTCCGCCCGGCACTTGCAATGAGTACGTCGGGCGCCCCCTCAGGGGCGTCGCGGCTTGCCGGGAGGACAAGATGGCTCAGGCGGGACAAGCACACAAAGAAAGCGCAATTGGTACAATTCTCGGCTGGGGCGCCCTCGCAATCTTCGCGATCGGCTTCGCCTGGTACGTGGGCGCGCCGCTCATCATTGGTGAACGGTGGGCCGATAAGCAGAACGACGCGATTCTGCTCGTCAAGAATTCTAAACCCGGCGGTTCGCGGACGATGGACGACATGATTCGCGACTACTCCGTGAAGATGCACGCCAACGATCTCTATGTTGGCGAGTTCAACTGGAGCGCTATCCAACGTGAGGGCGCCGAGTACGAAGTCACCCTACTGTGGCGCGAAGCCAACGAGCGCAAGGCCGCCCTCTGGCGCGTCAACCTGGAGAGCAAGGACATTCGCCCGCAGGGCGATGAAGCATCTAGCTTGGTGAAGCGGATCCAGGTAGAGAGCGGCCCTTCCTGATTCCACGCCGAGTGTGTACCGTGGTGTCCCCTCGCAACGCCCGCTCCCGTCCCCTCCGGGCGCGCCGGACATGATCCTCGATCGCTCCCTCCGGACAGAGCCGCACGAAACTGCTCGAACATACAGTGAGCGCGATGAGATCGTCTACAAGCCCCACGGGAAAAAGATGATCGGGGATTAGATCATTCGGAGCCACACCGTACGTAACGGCGCATATGAGCAGCATGCGACCCACTCTGGGGACCCTGCGGTCGAACAGCATCCTAATGTAGACGGCAGCCGCTAGAGCCGCCGCTCTTCGTGCCGCAACCCACCCTTCGCTCCGCCACACCCGCCACAGGCTGCGATCACAGATTGGTGCGAATATGACCACGGCGGTGAAGAGCAGCGCCTGAAAAGTCCAACCCGACCACCGCAGCCACACGACTTGCAGCACCCGGTTCACTCGACGGAACGTTCGGCGCACCGCACGTAGGAATCCTATCGAGCCAGCTCGCAGCCGGGTCTCAATCGTACCGCTCCCCTCCGCAGCACCCTGAGCTCCAATTTCAGTACCCCGTCGATCACCCTGCATCGACGCCAACGCGATCCCGCGAGACACGCCGCCGACGCTAATCTCCTCAAAACCGACTGCAGGCGCGACAGTCGCTACCCAAAAAGCAGCAAGGCCGTATACCTTCGCACTCTTCAACGCACGCCACAGAAGCGCACGCCACAGACGCCCCCGTCTGCCATAAACTGGCCGTCTCAACAACGATTCTATTGCCCGCGCGTCCGTGAAAGGAGCCGCTGGACCTTCTCCTGTATTACATTTGGGTCAACGATAGGCTTTGCTACGTAATCATCGCAACCCGCCGCTAGAGCCTTTTCCTCATCCCCCGCCATCGCCTGCGCGGTCAGGGCGATGATAGGGATCGCACGGCCCTCCGGCGTCGCGCGGATACGCCTGGTCGCCTCCCATCCATCCATCACCGGCATCTTCAAGTCCATAAAAATTAAATCGGGCGGCGAGGCTGCAACCGCCTCCACAGCTTCCGCGCCATTGCCTACCTCGTCGATGACAAAGTCTCCGATACGTCGAAGCCGATAGACCAGAATACGCCGATTATCGACATTATCCTCTACGACCAGGATCCGGGTCTGTCCACTCATGGCTGCGGTCCCACAGTTTACTTGCGACCGATGGCTATACAAGCGAAAAAAAAGGCCGATCGACAAGCGATCGGCCTTTCATCGTCCTGAAGCCCCGTCCCTTACGGAATAATAAACCGAACCACGTCGCCCTGAGGATTAGCCCCAGAATGGTTCAAATTGAACGCCGCAGTCGACGGTCCCGGTGCACCGGCCAACAAGAGCGCTTGCTCCGCGACTCCAAGGAGGCCGTGACCCGCGTTAGTCTCGCTTCCGAGGACCGGCTTAATAAGGGTCTGGCCTCCGATGGTCCCCTGCACACCGATCGAGAATACTGAGTTCTGTCCCGTCACCCTCGAATCGATAAACACGAGTTCCAGGTCCGCGTAGCAATCGACCGTTGTACGCGCCGAAAAGCGTTGCTCGAATTCGTTGTAGACCAGGAACTGTACCGTCGTCGCGAGCTGCAAATCGGGCTCTTCAAAATTCTCAGAGCACGGAACCAGGGTCAACCGATTCGAACGTGTAGCCCCACCCAGGTTCGGCGTTCCGTCGAAAAAGTGGTTCATCCACAGCGAGCGCGGGCAGGCTGCGTATTCGCTCACCTGGCCTACCGGCGGAACCGGACACTCGCTTGAACCCGGAGTGCCACCGAGGCATAGGATTAGATCGTTCTGTGCACTCTGGTCGCTCAGACTCGCCTGAATACCGATTGCACTGTATGCGCGCGCGTCAATCACCGTTCCACCCGGATTCGTAGTGATAGTAGTCACGGTCCCAATCAGGTCGTTCGCATTCAGCGGCAGCGCCGCCGCGGATGAGTCGGTCATTTCGAGGCATTTCAATTCCCCGATGAACGGGTCATCAACAACAGGGGGAATCGCCCCGCTTCCGGGGCCAGGTACCTGCAAGCCCGCGCTAACGTTCCAGCCGACAGTCTGATTTGGGCTCAATACAAGCGTGAAATTCTCTGCAGCCCAAGTCGGATCGTCACAGAAGTCGCCAACCCCTCCGATCGCCGTGCACTGTGCCGTGCGCGTGCAGGGCGCACCGCTGACTGCGCAGTGTCTCGTCGCATCCACGTAGAAGCAGTGGACCGCCCGGGCGTTCAACGAGTTAGTGTTGGTGAGCTGGACCGTCGTGTCGGTACTTGCCCCAAGAAATGCGCCGACCGAATCCAGCTGTACCTTTGGAACGACGACGAGAGCGGCGGGCGCGTCCGATGCGACGGACGCCGCGCTGGCGCTCCCCGCCAAGAAGCCCGTTAGCCCAATTGCGGCTACCGTAATGGTTACTGCAGTGGCGGTCCTTGCGCGTACGAACATAGCGGATCTCCCTCCCCCTGCGTGGTGGCTGAGTGCTTTCGTGCTGTCAAAGCGTCGCATGATATTCCCCGCGCGATCTACTGGATAATACGAATCTGCGTGCTCGAACCCGTGCCAGTGCCGTGTAGGTTTCGACTCGCCGTCGCGACGTCGCCCGCGCCACTCGTATGCACTGTCGTAAGCACACCCACCGCAGGCGGATTCGCATTCAGGGCGAGATACCCGAACGGTGTGCTAAGCTGGCCGCCCGCGCTCAACGCCCGCACTGCGGATACCGTCGACAGATCGATATTTCCAATACAAGAGTAACTCAGGCTACCGCTCAGCAGCTGCTCAAATTCGTTGAACGAATTGAATGTGGCTGTGCCTTGAGTGGCGATTCCCGAGTCGATGTTGAGCTCGCATGGGATCAAGGTAAGAATCGCTCCCTGTGATGATCCCGCCCCCAAGACCGGATCCGGTCCACCGACGGCTGCCAAGTTGACTTGCGTTTCCGCCGGGCAGGCCGCGTATTCGGTCCCTAGGTCGAGAACCGTGTCCTTTGCGACACTGACCGCAGGAACAGCGATCGCGTTATAGCGGTTCTCGTCGCCCGTCAGATCAACGATTGTTGCTGCCCCGGTCAGTTTGCTCAGACCCGTCGGGAGCCCATCGGCACCCACTTCGGCGCAGGTCAGAGCACCAGAAAACCCCGGGGCGACCGGTGGGATGACACCAGGATCGAGTCCTGAGTTTGGAGATCCAAACGGATCGGATCGCACGGGCCGACCAGCTCCGACCGTCCACTGCGTCGGTTGCTGTTTCGTCAGCGTGAGAAGGAAGTCGGTATGCGTACACATCGGCTCCCGGTTATCACCTGCCTGCGCATCCACGTAGAAACACAAAACATGGTTCAGCATCGTATAGGTGTTGCTGATCTCAATTCGGGTGTCGAGATTTGCGGTGCGGACGACCTTTGGAA
>ORJL011908598.1_pt1 | contig 13429 bp, 14 predicted proteins | sample 1779941 | NCBI WGS metagenome assembly ORJL01 (sample SAMEA104232317, study PRJEB22302) | groundwater metagenome | biome: forest; feature: aquifer; material: groundwater | place: USA | collected 2011-08-07 | depth 5.8 m
AAGACCCGATTGTCTATAGTAGAGAAAATACACAAAACTATGCTGAGAACAGTTCTGATATGGAGCCTTTTGGTTTAGAGGATTGTACCGATGTAAGTGATGTTGCAAATAATCTGAAAATAACATGCAGTGGTACCAAGACAGTATTAGTACATGGTGGAGAACCACACACTCATTTGTTTACCTGTGATTATGAGTTTTCTAAAACTCCAACAGAAAAATTCTTCGTTGTTAGAGATGAGTGTAATTAAAAAAAAATCTATATTTACTGAATTCAGGATAGTTTTATTATTACAGAATTGAGGTAAGAAACGTATGTTATTGATGACCTGATTTTTTAATCTTTTTTCCCATTTGCCAATAGTCTTCCAGAAATCGCTCTATCGCACGTACGACAAGCTGTTGGTATTTTCTATGATTTTCTTCTGCAATAGTTTTTAATGCAGAAATATCTTCTTCAGGAATTCTTACAGAAATAAGTTTGGTTTTACTGGCTCCGAGTAACTCTCTTCTTTCAGCAGGAGATAAAACTCGACTTTCTCTCATGACTGAAAGACCCTCCTTCTTTTCAAAAATTTGGGCTATTTCCTCCCAGTTTTTTTCTTGTTCTTTTTTATCTATTTTTTCTAATTTTTTCTTCATATATTTTTATCCTTTCTGGAGAGGGTTCAAATGATGTGATCAAGTTTTTGATCTCTCTGTGTCTTTCCCATACAACCAAAAGACATCTTCCTTCTTTAGTCTTACCAATCGTCCAATATCTCCTAAAAGGAGGAAAATGGAGTTGCTCTGGAGCTATCAAAGGAACAACCGTTGGATCTTCAAATACCACATCCCAAGCTTCCTCTACAGTAACATGATGTTTTCTTATATGATTTGCTGCCCAGTCCTTGTTGTTCCACATCAGCTATACTGTACCAAATCTTTGTCTAATTGTAAATATAATTGTATATATATTAAGTAGTTTCTGTCGTCAACTTGATTATTTTTTTGTGCACATGCTACAAGGGCTCTCTGTTTTCTAATCCAATAAAAAAATAGGAGGATTACAAAATATCAAAAAAAGTTTATCATACTTCTTTTTTGTCTTTGCCAAGATGGGGCTTATTGTTTATAAGGGGCTGCCATGTATTTTATAAGAATAACAATTCTCGCTATATTGATGGCGGGATGCAGTGTGCAGAAGATGGCTGTGAGAACAACAGCCTCTCTGATGAATGAAGCCTCACCTGCCTTTGAAGAAGAATCGGATGTTGACCTAGCCAGCGAAGCCATACCAGCAAACTTGAAGATGATGGAAGGGCTCTTGAAGCTCGATCCTGAAAACCCAGATCTTCTCCTTCTTCTCTCAAAAGGTTACGGTGGTTATGCCTTTAGCTTTTTAGAAGATAAAATGGAGGCACACTCTGGAAAGCCAGCGCTTTATAACCATTACAAAAAACGAGCCCAAAATCTTTATCGAAGGGCACGTGATTATGCCTTAACCTATTTAAAATCTTACGATGATTTTGCTAAAAACCTTGATGCCCACTATCTTGATTTTGAAAAATCGCTTTCTATTTTTTCAAAAAAAGATGTGCCTTATCTTTTTTGGGCAGCCTACAACTGGGGAAATCTGGTTAATCTATCCAAAGAAGATCCAGAAGTTGTAGCTGATGTTTCCAAGGCAGAAGCTATGATGAGAAGGGTGGTGGATTTAGATGAATCTTATTTTTATGGTGGTGCCCATCTTTTTCTTGGAGTTTTTTATGGAAGCAGGCCACAGCTTTTAGGGGGAGATTTTAAAAAATCTAAATTTCATTTTGAAAAAGCATTAGAAATTTCACAAGAAAAATTTTTACTCGCTCATTACATGTACGCTCGGTTTTATGCCGTTCAAACACAGGATGAAGCACTTTTTAGTAAATTATTGAAGCATGTTTTAGGCAGCCAAGAAAATATGTTTCCAGAGCAAGAGCTTGCTAATCGCATAGCAAAAATTCGAGCACAACGGTTACTTGCACAAAAAGGAGATTTTTTCTGATGAGAAAAACCATATTGATGATGAGTTTATGTGTCATGGCCCTTAAAGTTCAGGCAGCACCTTATGAAATTAAAACTGCCTTTTTAGCACCTGAAGGGTCGGCTTGGATGAATGTGATGCATGAATTTGATACTGCTCTTAAAAAGCAAACGAATAATGAAGTAAGCCTTAAAATTTATGCTGGTGGCATTCTTGGAGATGAAAAGGATGTTATTAGAAAAATGCGGCCTCTTACACATCAGGTTCATGCAGCTGGGTTTACAGGTATGGGATTGGGCGAGGTTTTACCGGCCATTCGTGTTTTTGAACTGCCTTTTATGTTTCGTTCCTATGAAGAAATTGATTTTGTTAAAGAAAAGCTTTTTGATTATTTTGGAAAAGAATTTGAAAAAAAGGGATATGTATTTCTTGGCTTTGCTGAAGCTGGTTTTGTTAATATTTTCTCTCAAGAACCCATTGCCACGTATAATGATATGAAAAAGGCAAAAATGTGGGCCTGGGAGGGGGATCCCCTGGCCAAAGCCATGTTTGAAGCCTATAGCATTGCACCGGTGACGATGTCTGTGACCGATGTTTTACAATCATTAGAGTCAAATATTGTTAACTCCTTTTACGCACCACCCCTTGCTGCCCTAGCCTTACAATGGTTTAAAAAAGTTAAGTACATGACGGATCTACCTGTAAATTACTCAGTAGGTGGGTTACTTGTGACAAAAAAGAAATTTGATACATTGCCTGTGCCTCACCAAGAAACATTGCGGAAGTTATCACGTGAGTATTCGAATAAGCTTGTTCTCAAAATTCGTGAGGATAATAAAAAATCATATGAGGTTTTAAAGAAAGCAAAAATAGAATTTGTAAAAGTAACGGCTGAAAATTTAAAACCTATTGTTGATACAAGTGAAAAGGTGCGAAGTAAACTTGTCGATAAGCTTTATACAAAAGACCTACTGGATCAAGTCATGGCACTTGTTAAAGAGTTTAGAGACAAGCAAACGAAACTTGCGAAACAATGAAAATATTAAAAACCTAAAGTGTTTGGCGTGCGAGTTGTAGAACTCTTTGAATATCTTCCTCATTTATATAAGCACCACATTGTACTTTACCTTGAAGACATTCTTTTCTTTGTGCTCCCTGCATGATGATAGATTTAATTTGTGTCGGTGTTAAGTTCGGGTTGATGAATTTTATCTGTGCCGCAATTCTGGTAATAAAAGGTGTTGAATAGGAAGTTCCATTCCCTCTTTTTATTCCTTCTTCTTGTGTTATAACCGAGATATTTTCACCGGGAGCTGCAACCTCAACATACTCCGAGTTGTAGTTAGAAAAGCTTGAGAGCTCTCCATCATTATTTACGGAAGTAACCTTAATAAGATTTGGAAGGTTTAATGCAGCTGGATATTTGGGTTTTATTTCAAGATCAGTACTGTCATTACCTGCCCCAGCAATAAATAACATATCTGGGTGGCTTTTAATGGTATCGCGTATGAGTGTAATTTCTTTTTCATCTTGGAAATATATACTCATATTAACAATTTTGGAACCGGTAGCATGGGCTAATTGGATATCTTGAGCGAATGAAAGCCCCGATCTTCTGTCTGAATAAATAGGCAAAAGAGCGATATCATCCATATCTTTTACAATGATTCCTGCTACTTTTGTGCCATGGCCTGTGACATCATAGGGCTCTCTATTGGTTAAGGTTGATCCTATGACTGAATATTCTCTTACCTTTAATTGATCTTTAAGAAATCTGAAATAAGTGCCATTTTTAACTCGCTCAATACTTTTTTCAATAATGGCTAGTTCTGCAGATAATTCAGTTGGAGTTATATCAAAATACACAAGAGATGGGCATTTTTTTTGTTTTTCTAGGAGATCTTTTTTTCTATCTTCCAGATAAGTAATTTCTCTTTTTTCAACTTCTTCTTGTATAAAGGGTGTTGGCATGCGGGGTATTTTATACGCTAGCTCAGGGTGATTATAGGCTACGCCTGTATCTAAAACAGTGACAAGAACTCTATCTGTTCTCTGTGCTGATTGAAGAATTTTTTCTATAGAAAGTTCAGTATATCCACAACCAGAATATATTTCTTCCAATGACAGAACATCTTGTGAGATACGTTTTTTATATGAGAGATACGCTGGTTCCTCTTCAGGGTTGTCAGAAAGTTCACTAATCCAGGCTTCTGGTGCTAAACTGATGGGTAGTGATGTAATAGTACCCTCATCAACAACTGTCATTATTTCAGAACCAAGGTTTGTAAAAGAGAGCATATTTCCCTGATCAAAATCACGAATATGATGAGTTTGGAGTAAGGCTTGTTTGAGCTTTTGAAGATATTCAAGAGGTGGGATGGGAGGGGTAGATCCAAAAAAATAAATAGGGATGTCTTCACTTCTGTTTAGTAAGGAATTGATTTCACGATATAAGGAGGCCTCTTCCGGTGACAGTTCATTATCAGTTATACGTATTAATAAATCCTCAGTCTCAGCTAGTTTATTTTCAGCTAGGGGTGCGCCCGGGATTACTACTAAAAGGCTCCAAACAAGAAGAATAAATGAGATTTTTAAAACACGCATACGTGTCTACCTAAAAAGCAAAAACTGTTCCATCCTTAAAAGTTAATTATTTCAAATGGTTAGCAAACTTATTTCGCTTCAACTGTGTCTAAATTTTTAAGAGTAGCGGTATAGTTGAAAGGAGTTCAAATTAAATCAAATACTTATACTGTCAACTTCATAACTCTTGATTGTTTCTAGGGTTGACGAGTAATTGACCAAATTACCTCGTGTTTTGAAGGTTGTAAGCACAGCTATTGATAAATATAATCATATGTATTATAATATTTATAGATTATGGGAAAAACAGTCATCTTTGGGGATTTTGAATGGGATGAAGAGAAAGAAAAGAAGAACATTGAAAAACATGGATATGATTTTGAAACAGGAGCCAAAGCATTTTTAGATTCCAAACGGGTTATTTTTACAGATGAAAAACATACTGCAATGGAACAAAGGTTTTTTTGCCTTGGAAAAGTAAAAGGTGATGTTTTAGCTGTTCGATATGCCAGACCTGGTCGAATTAGAATTATCGGAGCTGGAGTGTGGCGAAAGGAGAAAAAAATATATGAAAAGAAAAATAAAATTTGATCCTGATAGGCCTTACGGTAAATTAACATTTATAAAAGATGATTTACCTTCTCCAGAAGAGCTTGCAGAGAGTTTTAAAACGAAAAAAATCACTATTGATGTAGAACAGAACACTTTAGATTTTTTTAGAAAGAAGGCCGAAAAATCTGACAGTAAATATCAACGTCTCATGCGAGAAGTTCTTAAAGAATATGCAAAAAAATATGGAACTTGAGATATTAAGAACTACCTCCCCGCTTGTGCGGGGAGGTAGTTCTTAGAACATGTGTGTATTAGTTTTTTGGATATTTAACTTCTATGGTTCCATTAACAGGTATTGCAGAGCTTATAGCCCTATTAAAGCCTTGACCCTGATCAAATCTAACAACGGTTGCTGTCCACATAAATCCATCAATGATATCTTGTTGTTTTACATCATAAACAAGATGAACATAGCCTTTTCCATCTTTGCGTTTAAGTGCAGCGTTTTGTTGAGGGCCATTCAAGATGATGGCTAATTTTTCGGTTCCTTGCCAACGAGCTACGACATCAATTTTTCCAGGTCGTTGAACGTGAAATGAAAATTTTTCTCTACTATCACTTTTTGTGATTTTAAAAGTGTTTCTCACTGTGCCGTACTGAACAGGCTTGAATTTGTATATGAGAGTTGGTTGTTTGTAGACAATAATTTTACCAGAATTGTCACCTTGCTGTGGCTGAGAAGGTGTTTGAGCTGTGGTTTGACCACTTCCCGATCCTGTATCCGATCCAGAATTTTGACTTGTTGTTTGTTGGGAACCCTGGTCATCATTCTGTGTTCCTTGATTTTGAGCTACGCCTCCCTCCTCTTGCTGTGGTTCATTTTGAGCTGTTGTTTCTCCACTTGTTTCTGCACCTGCATCTTGATTTGAACTTCCACCTGTAGAAGCTGTAGAGCCAGTCGAATCTTCATAGGGATAATAAACTTTAAGTGTTCCAGAAATGGCTCTTTGTGAATTATTGGTGAGTGTAACTTTCCACATACCTTCTTGAGCTGAACGAGGTACGCGATAATTTATGCGAAGTTTTTCATGTGGATCACCCTCATTTTGCACCATGTTAGCGCCACTGGGGCTTTGAAGTGCCATAACCATAGAATCAGCTCCACCTTCAGCAGATGATGCTAGCCCTCTTGTAGTGAGTGAGGCTGTAACAGATCCTTGTGCATTCACATTGAAACTAATGGAATCTGTACCACCGGGAGGTACAGAAAATGATTTTGTTGTATACTGTCTGCTTCCTGATCCATCCATAACTTCATCAAGAGCAACGCAGCCAACTAAAAATAACCCTGTCATTCCCACATACAATAAATGCTTCATATTCATAGATTTTATCCCCCTTTAAAATTTTAAGTTCGTTACTATTTTCTCCACGAGCGGCTAAAAATCTTCTCAATTCGTGAAAGATCTGCTCCTGGCAAATTATTATGGCGTAGTATTTCTTGATACACTGTTTTTCTATCTTCGTTATGTTGGTTTAAGACGCTGCGTGTTCTAGCATCAAGATCAGCTCTGGCTTGTAAATAACCCTCATCCGTTTCATATATTGAACCAGACTGAATGTGAGGAAGGAGAACCTTATAATTAGCTATTATTTGTTGTTCTAAGGCCTTAATTTTGGGGGAATCCGTGCGGATATTTGCTTCAGCATAGGCAGCAGAAATAAAAGGTATCCACCATGAAGACTTATCATTTTTAGGTTTGTTGTCACCAGCCCCTGCCTTAACCTTTTCTACAAATTTATCTGCTGCTGCTTGAACAGCAGCTTCGGGAAAGTAAACATTGACTGTAACGCACGAAATAACAAGCAAAACAACAAGTCCGTGATAAAGCATTTTTAATGTTTTCATTTTTGAGCTCCTTAGTTTTTATTATATACTCTTATCGTAATATTATGAGAAAAGTTTAGTATCATTTTACATAGGTCTTGTTCCAGTCGATGTTTTTGAGACGCTCAATAAGCTCTGGAAGGGGAATTGTTCTATGAACCTCATTTTTATAAAGTACATCAACAGAGGGTGGGAAAAAGCTCCCTTTAATTAGATAAGCGGTTGTGCCAGAGGCATAATTTGGTTCAAGTTGCAAAAGTTCTCCGTCGAGGCTCGCTTTAAACCCCAAGTGAGAATACTTAAACCTGTCCACAAGGCCAAACATAAAACTATTGGAGAAAGAGGAGGGGTCTCCGCTTAATTGTGTAATATTCTTTATAGCCTGAATACTAATAACTTGGCTTGAGTTTGAATCGCTCACATTTTTTACCTCCATGGCAAACGAAGTTGGTTTTTTATCTATAATGGTGAGATTTTTAATGTAGCCTTCAACTGTTCCATCAATAATTCCAAATCCAAGGTCTTGAGTTATAGGTAAGAGCCGCACTTTATTTATATTGATCGAACCCACGGCAAGGGTGGGAACAAGGCCAAAGGGTTCAGCAATATTTAAATTTTTTATAACAACACTACCATCCCAAGCATGAAGTGTTGTTGTTCCCTTTATGGCCAGGTCGCTACTTGTGAGTTTAAATAAATCAATTTTAGAATTAAGATTTCCACTTGTTTTGGGGAGTCCTAAAAACTCGCATATTTTTTTAAAAGATAGTGTGTGTGCTGAAAATGACAACTCCACACGTCGTTTATCTTTAGGAAAAATTTGAAACAGCATTTTTTTAAAATTAAGGGTGCCGTCTAATACATTTAAAGAAATGGGTGTTTTAATTGAAATGGCGTTATTAGCATTAGTTAATATAAAAGCTACTTTTTTTAGTGAGATTTTATCTTGAGTTAAGCTTTCAAACGAAAATTTTCCTAGGTTTTCAATTGCAGAGAGCTCTCGTGATTCATTTTGAGAAAATGAGAATGGAAGAAGAAGGTTTGTGTTCTTGAGATTTATTTTCTTAGAGGGGCTGTAAAGAGAAAACTCGCTAAGCCCACATTCACCTGAAAAACTAAGATCTTCTAGTTGACCGTGAACATTTATTTTTAAATTTAATCCGCCCTTTATTTCTAAATCTTTTAAAAAACTATACGACTCAGAAAGTGATGATTGTGTAATTGTTTGCAAAACCGTGATGTTTTCTAAAGCGCTTGCAATTTCAAGTTGTATGGATTTCCCTTGCGGTTTTATCTCTCCGTGTGCTTCTAAGAGCTTTTTCTCATTATAATACAGCTCTGCTTTTGGAACTTTTATTGTGAAAGTTTCTTTGTCTTTTTGAAGTTGGAGAGCGAGCTTTGAAGTAAAGAACGTGTTTTTAAAATTTCCGTAAAAACTATTGTATACAACTTCAGAATCTCCAAAACTTAATTCTAAATTTACTTGCACAGGGTTCACGTTTTGTAAATCAAGCACGACATTTCCGTGCTGTTTTATTTTCATTTTATCAATAAATATTTTTCCGTCTTGTGATTCAAAGGATATGTGCGATGAATTTTCTCCAAGTTTTAATGTGAGGTTTTGATTGTTCAGAGAGAGCATTCCATGAAGTGAGGAAGATCCGCTAAAACTTCCACTCTGGTTTTTGAAAGTAAAAGAGGCAATTTCAATTTTAAGTTTGTTTAAATGAGGGAGCCAGGTAGGCAAGGTCTCGGGCAATGCCAAATTTATATCTTGCTGAGCTTCATCTTTTTGGCTGATATTTAACTTCAGTGATGAGCATTTTATAACAAGTGATTCAAAATTAAGATGAATGAGCTTCCACGGATTTTTGTAATTTACTTTGAGTAATTCAATGCTAGATTCAAACGTCTTATCTTCATGTGCAAGATTTATGTTTTTAAACTCAATTGAAGAAAAGGGTTTCCAATGGATATTTCCAATTTTTATTGAATTTCTCGTTTTTTCTTTTATTGTTTTTTCAAGAAAATTGATCATATGCTTATTTTCTAAAAGAAGGGGACACAGAGCAAAAATAAAAAGAAAAGCCAGTATAATCAGTGTACCTGTGCTTATAAGGGCAATTTTACTCAACTTTTTTATAACAGGATAGATCTCCACAATTATCGATCGGTAGATTTGTTACACAACTAAAGAAGTGAGGCTATTATACCGATTTCCTATTTGTATAAGATTATTATGAAACCATACCGACGCGCAAAAATTATTTGTACTATTGGACCAGCTACTTTTTCTGAGAGGGCTATAACAAGACTCATCAAAGCTGGCATGGATGTGGCTCGTCTTAATTTTTCGCATGGAGATTATGCTGATTATAAACGGATCATAAAAACCATTAGAAAGCAGAGTAAAAAATTAGGTAAACCCGTTGCGATTCTCCAAGATCTGCAAGGTCCCAAAATTAGGACAGGAAGACTTAAAGCTTCTTCAATTAAACTTCAACTTGGGCAAGTTTTAACTGTGACAACGAAGAAAATATTTGGAGACGAAAGAAGAATTTCAATTCCGTATAAACCCTTGCCTCATCTTTTGAAAAAGGGAAACTCTATTCTTATAGACGATGGATTGCTCGAGCTTAAAGTTATTTCAACCTCCAAGGAAGATATTCGATGCCGTGTTATAGCTGGCGGCATTTTAAAAGAACATAAAGGCGTCAATATTCCTTATGTTAAAAGAGAGGTTCCAGCACTTACGAAAAAAGACATTGAGGATTTAAAATTTGGCCTAAAAAACAATGTAGATCATATTGCGCTTTCATTTGTAAGAAGCGAACATGATATTCGAGCTCTGAAAAGAAGAATTCCAAAAAATAAAAAGGTGTGCGTGATTGCTAAGATTGAAAAACCAGAAGCCATGGATCACTTGGATGAAATTTTAAAAGAAGTGGATGGCATTATGGTTGCACGCGGTGATCTTGCTGTAGAGAGTTCTACTGAAGCTGTGCCACGCTTACAAAAAGAAATTATTCGAAAATGTAATCATGCTTTAAAACCTGTGATCACAGCAACGCAAATGCTGGAATCTATGGTTGAGCACCCGCGCCCAACACGGGCTGAGGCATCAGACGTTGCCAATGCTGTGATTGATGGAACAGATGCTCTCATGCTGTCAGCAGAAACAGCTACAGGAAAGTATCCAATTAAAGCTGTTGAAATGATGGACCGCATTATTCGAGATGTTGAAGGGGTGCATACCCATGATGGCTCGCGTAGCTTTATGGATCCATATCACCATCATGGTAATGGTGACCCCGAGTCGCACATTCGAGCAACTGAAAAAGCGGCCTGTGATATTGCTCGAGAAGTAGGTGCAAAACTTATTTGTTGCTTAACAGAGAGGGGGCGTTCAGCCCGTATTTTGTCTCAAGCTCGGCCCGAGCAACCTATCATAGCCTTTACAAGTGAGGAGTTAACATTAAAAAAACTAAGTTTTGTGTGGGGTGTTCAAACGCATGTTTTTAAGGGACTTATAAAAACTCGGAATCTTTTTAAATCTATTAGAAACAAGCTTATACAATTGGGGCTTGTAAAGCGTGATGATAGAATTGTTATTACAACGGGCCTTTTTACCCATTCACCCGATACGGCACGTATCGTTAAATTGCATAAAATTTGAGTTTCAAAATCTGTGATATAATTATACAAAATATGAAAGAGTGTGGTAGAACTAATGTCAGTATTAGGTAATAAGAATAAAGTAATGAGCATGGTTCGTTTAGACATTCCAGATCTTGAGTTTATACTCAAAGTAATAACATTAAGACCAGACTTAAGAGACGTCATTAAAGACGCAAAGATGAATAGTGGTTTTCTGCCTGATGAAGTAGCAGACGAGCTGCGTGATCTTTGTGGGGCTCATTTTCAGACTCATGGGTTTGATGACGATAACAATCTTACCGAAGAAGGTAAAAAGCTTGAAGCTCTCATCGACAAACTCTTTGTCGAGTAATTTTTCTGATTCATATCCTCACTTCCACTAGACGCACGCCAATGTTTTTGCTAATGATCATTCATATGCAAAAATCTTTTGGTTGTTCAGATCCAAAAATTATTTCTTACGTAGAGAAAACTTTTGCTCCAGAAGATGGCATTTTAAAAAAAGTTCGTGAAGTTTCCATTAAGCAAGGGTTGCCCCCCATTCAATTAGGTTCTATGGATGCTTTACATGTAGAAGTTCTTGCGCGTATCTGTCAGGCGAGGAAGGCTGTAGAAATTGGAACGTTGGGTGGTTATTCAGGTATTGCAATTTTAAGAGGTATGGGGAAAAAAGGTAAACTTTTTACTTGTGAAATTGACTCTCATCATGCCGAGGTAGCAGTAGAGAATTTTAAAATAGCGGGTTTTGCAAAAAATGTAGAAATTTTAGTAGGCCCCGCTCTTAAAACGTTAACTACGATAGAAAGAAAAGGTCCCTTTGATTTGGTTTTTGTAGATGCAGATAAAGAGAGTTATCCGGCATATCTTAAATGGGCCGACAAAAACTTGAAGATAGGCGGCATTATTTTAGCCGACAATACTTTTGGTTTTGGCCACATTGCTGATTCAAACGCAAGTGATGAAGTAAAAGCGCTTCAAGAGTTTAACCGCACATTAGCTAAAAATTCCAATTTTCTAGCTACTATTCTTCCCACAGGTGAAGGTCTCACGGTCGGCGTAAAAATAAATTAATGACAAAACGAGAGTCACGCGCTGCGTTACGGAATATTGTTGTCATCGAAATCTCCTTAAGATAATTAAATTGCGGGTTTAGAATGTGTTTTTTTATAATAAGGAGGTTCTTATGTTGAAAAAGGGTTTATCGTTGTTTCTTGGTTCCTATCTTTTTTTGTCTTTAATTTCCGTTTACGCAGAATCTAGCAATTCTCAAGATCAAGTTGAAAAACTGGTGAAGCAGGGCGAGAGTCTTATTAATTTAAAAGATTTTCCCCAAGCAGTAAAAGTTTTTGAACAAGCTCTGGCACTTAACGCCAATCATGACAAAGCAAATTTTTATGCTGGTTTCTTAAAGCCTTTTACATTATTTGAAGGCTTAGCTCCACGAGTTTTACCACTTCTCACAGGGCTTAATTCTAGTTTAGAAGAATTTCTTAAACAACTAGATGAAATGAAGAAAGACGCAGATAAGTATAGTTTGTATTTGCCGCAATTTTTAGCCTATGTTTTTAAGACAGATAATCCCGATGGTAGCCCTATTAAATCTTGGGAAAGTATTGCCGAAGCGCAAGATTATCTGACAGGAGAAGGCAGTGCTTTAGAAGTTTTAGAAGAGGCGGTCTCTCGTCTTACAAAGGTTCAAGTAAATGATAGGTTTTCTATAAAAGTTAATTTTTCGTTGGTACTCGGTGATAAAACGGGAGATGTTCCAAATAAAGAATTTGAAGTGAACGGTGCAGAAGCGGCTTTGGTTCGAGGTGCATTTCAATTACTTTTATTTGCTGGAAATATGGTTTCAGCCTATGAGCTTGATACATTAGCACAAGTTAATAAGAACCTGGGTGAACAGGCTTCTTTCCAACAAGTTGTTGAAGAACTTCGCAAAGAGGAAAATAGTAAAGCGCTTTTATTGAGAGAAAATGGTGCAGTACGGCTTCACAATGCACATAGAAATTTAATCGGTGTTTTTGATTCAGTTGTTTTGGCGCTTGATCTTGCTGTAGCAGAAATCTCTAGAGGAGATGATCAAACAGATGATTTGCTTCCGGCAAAAGATCTTTATGAAGCAGCTCCAGATTTCAAACCTGTTCTGCTACGTATCAGAAAATTGGTTTCTACTCGATATGAAGCTATCGATCCAACTACTAAGAAAGTAGTTACGGTATTAAACTTACCAGCCTTATTTGATGGAAGTATTGCAGATTTAAAAGTGCTTCTTCCATCCATATTTGATGAAGAAGGCAAACCTATTGGTTGGGAAGATAGTTCTTTAGGTGGTCTATTTCCTCAAGGAGATTGGCCAGAAGCTATGGATAAGTTGGCGCAAGATCCAGAAATTCGAGAGCTTCTTCAAATTATTTTTGGGTTTTTTAATCGCTAAAAGTTGAGCAGGCTGTAAAATATTCTTTGTAATTAGAGGAAGACCGTTCTTGTCATCCCCGCCTTGTCTGTAAAACAGACAAGTATAGGAGGGGATCCAATGCCAGAGCGGTCTTTTTTTTGCATCTTTACTGGCATATTTTTTGCACAGTGAGCACTTCGGGTATGAAGGCTCGTTGTGTTTTTTTAGTATTGTTGTGTGTCTTTTCTCTATGGCTTGGGGGCTGTCCGCGTGAGCTTCTAAATCAGATTAATGGAGTTTTTTATGAGGGAAAAGAAATCCCTGATAAATGGAAAACTCTTCTTTCACA
>ORJL011341665.1_pt1 | contig 13427 bp, 12 predicted proteins | sample 1779941 | NCBI WGS metagenome assembly ORJL01 (sample SAMEA104232317, study PRJEB22302) | groundwater metagenome | biome: forest; feature: aquifer; material: groundwater | place: USA | collected 2011-08-07 | depth 5.8 m
GAAGGCCTCAACAACAAGATCCGAGTGGTCACCAGAAGATCCTATGGCTTTCGCACTTACCATGCTATGGAAACAGCTCTCTATCATAACCTTGGACGACTACCCGAACCGCAACTCACCCACAGATTCTGCTGACCAAGCCTTTATCCTTGTCAGTAGTCTGACCATGGGGAGACCTTTCCGTTTAATGTGTCGAGTACGTTGCCAATCATGACAGACCAATCCCGGTTGCCTCACAGAAAATGTGCCTCGTCGTTTGTCGCAGCCCCTGACAAGTGCGTGTTCCCTCGGCTGCGGAGCGGTCGGTCCCGGAATTCGGGGTTCCAATTCATTTACCACTCGCCCGGACCGGGAGCGCCGGCATCCTGCCGGCGAGTGGATGAAGAGGAGCCCGCCACCCCGGTGAGATGCCGGCGCTCCCAGCTAAAGGGCCGATGTTCGAGTCACACGATATTCTTAGGATGGGCAAGAGGCGGGGATCGCAAAGCGGGCATGGAATCCTGAACATACTGACCCCCTCGCGGCTACGCGGTTCCTCGCGTAGCGAGGTGCTGCTGGTAGCCGTGGATTTCAATCCACGGCAAAGTGGCGGGGTGCGATTTCGTCGCGTAGCGCCGATTGATGCGCGACCATGTTGTGGCGTTCGGGCGTCGCGATGCGACGCATACCGTGGGTGCGTAAAACCGTGGGTTGAAACCCATGGCTACCATCGGTCCGTCGCTCCGCGACGAGGCTTTCAAGAATAATGTGGTGGTCGCACGACGATAGCGATGGCGTGATCGGGCGGCCTGATCCGGTACGGCTCGGTTGCTAGACGCATTGGGCGTCGGAGGGTTGAGGTAGCCTGCGGCACGCTATCGCATCAAGGAAACTCAAGACCTCCCCAGAGAAGTGAAATGCACCCATCAGGGGTTGCTGAGGCTTCGAGCGTCGGTTCTCCGAAATGGCTCACCAGCTTCGCTCGACCCGGTTGGGCTACGCTTTGCGCGGAGTTACGCCCGCTGTTAAGAAGAAGGCAGCATCCGGCGTGAGCTGGATCATTTTTCGCTGGTGCGGTCGAACGTCCAGTGCGGAGAAGGAGGTTAGAGCGGACTGACGTCCGCTGCTACGAGGAGGGCTAGCCTCCGATGCGCTCAAGCTGGAACGGAGCGAACAGACCGTATCCCACCGTCGAGTAGTCGGCGCCCGGAGGTGGACCGGCCTTGGGGCCATTATGGAACATGCCAGGCCACGCGGAGCCAAGCCCCGGCTTGCCGTGGTGCGGCCCGAGGGTGTTCTTCAAGGTCCCAACCACCACCACGGTGATGGTATTCTTTCCGCGCTGGAGCTTTCCAGATACGTTGCACTTCCACGGTGGGGCGGTGATGAAACCGGCTGGTTTCCCGTTTACAAGCACCTTGGCCACGCTCCCATACCAGCTCGCGAGCGCCACCGCGTGGCGCCCGGAAGGCTGCGACACGTCAAACTCCTGCCGGTAGGCGGCGCCCGCGCTGTAGAACGGGTAGCCTTGCTCGTTCCAGGGCCCAAGTTTCAACGCAGCGCCCGGCGCGACAACGAAGCCCTTCTGCGAGGGCTTGAGGGTGAACGCGCCCAACAGGTAGGCAGGCTCGAGTTCATGGCGGATGGTGAAAGGGGCCGCTTTGAGCGTGATCGTATTCTCACCCACGCGCGCGACTGAGGACAAATCGATGCGCGCGAACGCGCGATCCAACCACCATTGCCCCTTGGCGGGAACGAGCGGCTTCCCGTTGCAGGTGATCGTGTAGAGTTCGGCGCTCTCAATGACGATGGACAGCCCGGGGGGCACCCCGGACTCGACCACGAAGTGGTAGGCAGCCTCGAAACCGCTCGCTGCCGGGAAGGTCTTGGTGATCAGTTCATCCCGGAACTGGACCGCGCTATCCCATGGGTTGCGCTCCATGCCGTTCCTCTGAAAGGCGAACTGGGAAGCCTGGTAGAAGTAACTGTCTTTGAGGGTCTCTCCGCCTGCGGTGATATCAACGTAGTCGAGAGTCAACACGTTCGGCTGCTCGGGCTGAACCTCGGTCGGCCCGGAGGGTGGGATGACGGTGGCAATTTCGGGAACGGCCCGCGACGGTTTGCCTGGCTTGTTCGCGAGGAAAAGCAGCAGGCTGCCCGAGGGAGGCAGGTCAAATGCGGCACGAACACCCGAGCCGGAAGCCTCAAACGGCCATATCCCGCCCTTGCCGGTGCGGAGGTCCCACTGTTCCACCCCGTGAGCCGAGGTCTCGAACTCACCCGCGGAACGATCGGTGATGCTGGTGTTTACGAGCAGCAAGAGCTGTCCGTCTTCGAGAGTCCGCCGGTGGTGGAAGAGAATGCCCTTGTCCCCGTCCTTACGTTGCAGGCTGAAGCCGGTCTTTTCCTGGAACGGCCGTAATACCGCGGGAAGGGCGCCTGCCTCAGTTGTCCGCCAGCCAGGGCTCTTGGCCAATGCGGCGCCGCGCTCGGAGACAGCGCCGTCCACGCGGGCGGGTACATCCCCACAACAAATCACGATGCCGCCGCCGCGCAGCAGATCCTCGATCAGGCGGAGCGTTTGCAGGTTGAGGTTTTCGGTGAAAGGGGGGATGACCAGGGCGGCGTAGGCCCGCTGGCCCACCCGGAGGCTCGCGCCAGAGACCGAGCCGTGGCTGGCCATGATGTCTTCGCAGCCGATGTCATACTCGACCTGCGCCCGTTCGAGGTCCAGAAGCAGGTTCTGGAAGGCATCGCCGACCTCGCCGAGGCGGGGATGATTCTGAGCCTCATTGTCGTACATCCAGGCGGTCGAGGTCGGTTCGAGCACCAGGATGGGGTTGACCTGCGCGCCCTGGGACATCGCCACCGAGAGGCGGGGGGGATAACTCCCGTTTTTGTGATAGGCCCCCCACCCGGGCTCGTGATACGAAAAGGACTGCGGATGATCGCGCTTGCGGGCGCCACGGATCGTGATGTAGGAGAGATGCTCATCGAGGGTGTTCACGCCCAGAACCTGAAGCCAATCGCCGATGCGTTTCATGTCCTCGAACCGGAGATCCCATCCGCCAGCCCCGTAGAGCTCCACGAGGGTGCGCTTTTTTGCGAGCTGGTTGGCCACGCTGGAAAGCTCTTTGGCGGCGCGCACATTCCCGAACTGGGCATGAGTGCTCTCGGCGTACTGGTTCATCAGGATGTCGATGGCGGGCCGTTGATGCCAGGCGTACATCGCCATGTTGTCCGGCACCCCCAAGCAACGCGGCCAGTCGTGCTCCCAATAGTGACCGGTCCATTCGAGATTGTTTCGCGAGCAATACTCGGAGTAAGGCTTGGCCCAGTGCGCGATGAATTGATCGAGGAGGACCTGGAAATAGTCGTGTCGCACTTTGCGCCAGTCGCCCACCGCGTAGTTCAGGCTCGGCAGGCGCTCCAGCAGGCTGTAACCCCAACGCTTTTGAAACTCCGCGGGCAAGCCATCCGTCCAAGGAAGCCCCCCTGCGGGATGGATATTCGGCTCGTCCGTAAAAGCCCCGGGGATACGTTTGCCGAATTGTCCTCCGATCTCGCGCTTGTACGCATCGAGGGTGACCTCCAGGAACTTCTCGGTCACGCCCGGGTAGAGCAAGTCCACGTAGCAGCGTCCACCGTGCCACGGCGAGTTGCCTGCCCGCAGCAGTGAGGCGACAACGTAGCGACCCTCGGCCAGGGTCTCCCCCGCCTTGACTGCCGCAGTGACGTCCTCGATTTGATCCCCGTTGAGCCGGTGGACACGGATCAAATCGTCCGTCCACTTAGGCGCTGCCTTGGCTTCGCGCAACGCCAGACCCCGTCCTCGGGATTCGGGCATCAACTCCGGCACCCAGCCCCCCGCGAAACCCGAGGGGTAGGAATTCTCATCGTAGATCCACACGTTCATGTCCAACCGCTCGGCTTCCTTCAAGGCAACCCTCCAAAGGCGGAACCAATCGGCCGAAAGGTAAGGGGTCATCAGGCCGGGCCGGGGATGGACAAAGACCTGTTTGACATGTTGCCCGGCCAGGTCGCGCATCGTGTCGGTGATCTGCTGCTCGGTGAGTTGGTCGTTCCATACCCAGAGCGGCGCGGTGCTGAACTCGCGGGTCGGCTTGAGAAAGAGTTTCTTAACCGCCGCTGAATCCATCGCGCCAGCCGGGAAGAGGGAGCTCGAGAGAGCAAAGGCGGCGCAGAACGCGGAGAGAAGCAGAGAGCCATGAACGCGGGCAGATTTCATGCCCCCGAGCGTGCGAAGGAGGTGGACTATCCACCTTGATGCAGGTCAACGGAAAACGGTGATCCCCAACAAGGCCACCAGGAGACCCAGGGCAAGCCGGCAAGCGCTGCCGACTCGGATCCGCGCCTCCGTGGCGGTAATCCAGCCGATAAAATCCCGAAGTCGCCAAGGAGCAATCGTGAACCAGACGGAACAGACGATCCAGACGTAGGCCAGCACCACCAATACCAGGCGCCACTCGGTCTCGGCCCACCGGGCGGTATCCAGCACCACCTTGGACAGCAGCAGCAACACCACCGCCAACCCGCGAACGGCAAGAAAGTCCCGCACGAAGATGCACGAGCCCACACCAATCACCGCGAACCCGATCAGCATGATGGGCTTGAAGGCCGCGAAGTCCGAGATGGTGTCCATCCTCAGGTTGTAGAGAAACCATGCCGTCCCGGAAAGCATCAACGCGTAGCCCCAGGGTTCGGACCGTGGGAACTTCCTGAGGGCGGCCCCAAACGCGGCCGGCTTCAGCAACCCATAGATCTGTGGCAGGGCGATGCCCAGGCCTAGAAGGATAGCCAGGATGGAGAGCTTTTGATGAGGCATATATCAGTCCAAATTCACAATGGCGGGATCCCCGTAGAGAGTGACCGCGCTCGCTCGGGCAATTCTCACGTCGAGGAGACGGCTCGTGTGCCGCAGGGCTCCCTCGAAAACAACAATCTTGTTACAGCTCGTACGGCCTTCGAGCCGGGCCGGGTTCTTCCGGCTCAGTCCTTCGACCAGGATTTGCACCTGGCGGCCCACCATCCGCTCAAGCTTCCGCGCGCCGATCTCGTTCACCAAGCTGAGCAACCGTGCATGGCGTTCTTCCCGCACAGGCTGGGGCACCTGATCGGGCATGAGGGCCGCAGGCGTGTTCCTGCGCTCCGAATACTTGAACACGAACGCGCTATCGAACTCAACCTCGCGCGCCAGGGCCAGCGTCTGCTCGAAATCCTCCTCCGTCTCCCCCGGAAAACCGGCGATGAGATCCGTGGAGATGCCGATCCCCGGCTTGACACGGCGCAGTTTCTCGATCAGGGCCAGGTACCGCTCCCGGGTGTAGCCCCGCCGCATGAGTTTAAGCACTCGGTTGCTCCCGCACTGCACCGGAATATGAGCGCTTTCGCACAGCTTCGGCAGCCGCCCGTAAGCCTCGACCAGATCGTCCCCATAGCCCTTCGGATGAGGCGAGGTAAAGCGAATGCGGTCGATGCCATCCACTTCGTGGACAGCCTCCACGAGCTGCACGAACGCCGACTTGCCGTTGATCTCCGGGACGGTCCTGCGCCCATAGCTCGTCACGATCTGCCCCAGGAGAGTGATCTCTTTCACCCCCCGCGCGGCCAGCTCGCGGCACTCCTGCACGATGTCCGGGATGGACCGGCTCCGCTCCAGGCCCCGGGTAAACGGCACAATGCAGAACGTGCAATGTTGGTTGCAGCCCTGCATGATGCTGACGAAGGCCTTTACGGCTTGCGGCGTGCCGCTGGGCGTTGGAACGTGATCGCGAATCGCGGACTCGCTGCCCGCCTCCTCGTCCACGTCGCAGACCTTGTCCCGCCGCCCCGCCAGAATGTCCTCCACATGATCCGCCGCACGATGGAACTTCTGAGTGCCGATGACTAAATCAACGCCGGGCATGCGGTCGAGGAGTCCATGTCCCTGGCTCTGAGCCATGCAGCCCATAAAGCCGAGGACAACGTCCGGACGGTTCTTGCGAACGTCCGCGGCCAGGTGTTGCATCTTGCCCACCGCCTTCTGCTCGGCGGCGTCGCGCACACTGCATGTGTTGAGCAATACCACATCGGCCGTGGCATCGGATGCCGCCAGGGTATAACCCTTGGCAAGAAAGCGAGCCGCGACCGCCTCCGAGTCGCGCTCGTTCATCTGGCAACCGTAGGTCTTGATGAAGACGCTGGGCATGCTCTCGAAACCGACGGTTACAGCGCCGCCGCGACCAAGTCGCCCACTTGCGTGGTGCCGTAACCCATCTTGCCGGCGGCCAGACTCTGGATTCTCTCCCGAGTCACCTTGATGACCGCCTGCTCGATGGCGCGGGCCGCCTCGGTTTCACCAAGGAAATCCAGCATCATCTGCCCGGCGCAAATGGCTGCGAGGGGATTGATGACATTCTGGCCAGTATATTTCGGCGCGCTGCCGCCGATCGGCTCGAACATGCTGGCACCCTCGGGATTGATGTTGCCCCCGGCGGCGATTCCCATGCCGCCCTGGATCATCGCGCCCAGATCCGTGATGATGTCGCCAAACATGTTGTCGGTCACAATCACATCAAACCACTCGGGATTCTTCACAAACCACATGGTGGTGGCATCGACGTGCGCGTAATCCCGTTGGATGTCCGGGTAGTCCTTCGCCCCGATCTCGTGGAAGGCCCGTTCCCACAAATCAAAAGCAAACGTGAGCACGTTCGTCTTGCCGGACAACGTCAGTTTCTTGCGCTGATTGCGCTTACGCGTGAACTCGAAGGCATAGCGGAGGCAGCGCTCGACTCCGCGGCGGGTGTTGATGCTCTCCTGCACCGCGATCTCGTGCGGCGTGCCCTTGAAAACAAAGCCGCCGGAGCCGGTGTAGAGCCCCTCATTATTCTCGCGGACCACCACGAAATCGATGTGCTCAGGCTTCTTGTCCTTGAGCGGGCAGAACCGCTCGTCGTACAGCTTCACCGGGCGCAGGTTAATGTACTGCTCCAACTCAAAGCGGAGGCGCAACAGAATCCCCTTCTCGAGAATGCCCGGCTTCACGTCGGGATGCCCGATGGCACCCAGGAGAATCGCGGGGAACTTGCGCAGCTCACTCACGGCGCTATCTGGCAGAACCTCATTGGTGCGCAGGTAGCGCGCTCCGCCGAAGTCGTAGTGGGTGTAGTTGAGCTTGAGGGAGAACTTCTGGGCGGCGACATCCAGGACCTTAATGGCCTCGCGGATGACTTCCGGCCCCGTGCCGTCGCCACCGATGACTGCGATATTATAACTCTTCATAGACGCTGTGAATCCGCCCGTAGGCGGAGGGCGTGCATGCTAGACCATCCTCCGCCTGTGGCAAAGAGTTTTTCATGGCAAGCAGGAACTTCCCCTTGATTGCTGTTGCATTGACGTGGTGCCAATACGAAAGTCCCTCGTGAGCGAGAGAGATCCAGGTTTGCGTGGACGGGGGGCGGCCGGCAATCCGCCCAACCGGTTCGAGTCGGTTACGCTCGAGCGGGACAGCGATTGGGACCCGGAACAGGACCCGGCGCCCAAGACCCATTTCTACCGGGACATCTCGCAGAGCCTCATCACCTACAACGACAGCCCGGACATCCCGTTCCGGGCCAGCATCAATCCCTATCGCGGCTGCGAGCACGGCTGCGCCTATTGTTATGCGCGGCCGTTCCATGAGTACCTCGGCTTCTCCGCCGGCCTCGACTTCGAGACCAAGATCATGGTCAAAGAGGATGCGCCCGAGCTATTGCGGCGCGAGCTCTCTTCGCTCAAATGGAAGCCGCAAGAGCTGGCCATGAGCGGTGTTACCGACTGTTACCAACCCATCGAGCGGCGGCTCCAGTTGACGCGCCGGTGCCTGGCCGTGCTGGCCGAGTTTCGCAACCCGGTCAATATCGTCACGAAGAACCATCTGGTGACGCGCGATCTGGACTTGCTGCGCGAACTGGCGGCGCACCGGGCGGTCAGCGTGCATTTCTCCATTAACTCGCTCGACAGCGAGCTGGCCCGCAGGCTCGAGCCGCGGGCCGCCTCGCCGAGTCTGCGGCTGGCGGCGGTCGAGGCCCTATCGAAGGCGGGCGTGCCCGTGGGAGTGCTGGTCGCCCCGGTCATCCCGGGACTAAACGACCATGAGATCCCCGCCGTTCTGGCGGCGGCCAAAGCAGCCGGAGCAGGATGGGCCGGCACTGAGATCGTGCGGCTGCCGCTGACCGTCGCGCCGATTTTCGAGCAATGGCTGGAACTGAACGCGCGCGATAAAAAGGACAAGGTGCTGGCCCGGATCCGCGCGATCCGCGGCGGCAAACTTAACGATCCGAGGTTTGGCTCGCGCATGCGAGGCGAGGGGATCTTCGCGGAACAGATTTCACAGATGTTCCGAGTCGCGCGGAGAAGGGCGGGGCTGTCTGACGACGGCCCGGAACTTTCCACCACCGCGTTTCGGAGGCCGGAAGGTTCGCAATTGGCGCTCGGGGTTTGACTGAGGAAGCCTGGATTGCCCCGGTTTGCGCCAACCGTCCGAGGAGAGGCCAGCACTCGAACCTCAGGCCGGTTGGCCCTCGTTAGCCGAGCCTTTCCGCCCAGTAGCCGGGACGTCGCTTTGCATGAGCTACCGCGAGGACCCAAATGTCCTCCGAGCGCTCGACGTAGTAAATCGAGAACGGGAATCGCGCGAGTCTGCACTTGCGCGCTTTGGGGCATCCTGCCACGAAGGGAAACCGCTGAGGATTAGCGCCGAGGAGCTGCAGCCCCTCTCGAACCCGCTTCACAAAATCGAGAGCGAGCTCAGGCCCGCCGCGTTCTTCATAAAAGCGTTCCGACGCGCGCAGCTCACCTTCAGCTTCGGGGTGGAGCGTGATTCGCTTCACCGCGAGTGTTTGGCCGTCAGCTCATCCAGCACCGCGAAGGCATCTGTCCCGGCAACCGCCCCAGCTTCGACTTGGGCAAGCCGGCGATTGAGGGTCTCGACTAGGTCGAAGCTCTCCGCGTCTTCGCCATAGACGGTCTTGGTGAGGCGATCGAGGGCCTCGGCTTGCTCCACAGGCGCCAGTTTCTTGAACTGCGCCTCAATTCTTTCGACGGCCGCTGACATACGCATACTCTATCATAAGCGCCGAAGCTTGAGCAAGCGTCGATTCCTTGCCGCCCGACGGTCTCAACGTTATACGCGGAGTTCCTTCATGCCACTGAGCGCAGGCAGCCCAAGGACCGGCAGAAGTGGTTTGAGAGCGCCCAGGAATCCGACGGCATCCTCAGAGTGGCGGGGGTCATTACCGCCTTACTTCAAGAAGCGGCTTCTGACGGTGGGCGACCTCATCAGCGAGCCCTGCCTGCTCCTTCTGGAGTAACGGCTCTGGCAGCCCATCCCTTTCAAGATCGAATCGCGCATGGCCCAAGAGGCGGAGATCGGGCCTGCCGCCCGCAACGCCAACTCCGCCGTAGCGCGATGATGTGTCCGACAAACGCTACATCTTGCTCATTAGCCAGGCATGAACCTCAGGGATACGGCGAAGGTGGAGAGTGATATGACCATCGTCGGGCAGGAGCCGAGCCTCGGCCTTGGGGATTTTGTCGGCCAGCCACTTTCCGTGGGAAATGGGAACCATCAGGTCTTGCTCGCCGTGCATGACCAGAACCGGAATTCGAATCTGACTCAGTTCGAAACCCCAAGGCTTGACGAAGGCGATCTCGTCGTCAACCCAGCCAGCCCTGCTCTCTCCGATTCCCTCACGCATGCTGCGGAGCACGAAATCGGCAAAGTCTGTGGTTAACACTGCGGCATCGGCCGGGCATAAGAGCGACTTCAAAGCCTGCGCGAGAGTTTCGGGGGTTGCGCTCAATAGCTCAGATGCCTCTGCCTCCACAAGCTGCTCACAAGCCTCCCGGCTTTTTAGTGCGGCACGGCTCAACGCGATATTGGTCTCCCCCGTCCCGGCGAAATAGTCCAGCCCTTCTGCCGGGTATGGTGTTGGGGAGGCCAGTACGGCAGCAGCCACGACCAGACCTGGTAGCAGGGCGGCACAGGCCAGAGCGTGTGGCCCACCCCCCGACACTCCCCAAACTAATAGGCGATTCAGGTTGAGCTCCTTCGCAATCGCGGCGACATCCTTCGCCGCACTGGCCACCGTACGACCTGGATGGGCCGTTGACCCTCCGTAGCCCGGTCGCTCGTAGCCGATCAGCCGGATGCCACGCGACTGTGCATCCTCAACCCAGCGGTGATAAAGGAGTCCGGATTGTGGCGTTCCCCTCTGCACCAGAACCGGTACGCCATCCGGTTGACCCGCTTCGTTGATACGAATCTTGCGTCCATCTTCTGTTGTAAGGGTACGGTTACTGCCATCAGGTCGCAGCGGGAAATATGATGGGTTTTTCTTCATGCAGGATATTGTGGCTGGCGCTCGGGCGCTTCACCGCGTGTGTTTGGCCCTCAACTCATCCAGCACCACGAAGGCATCTGTCCCGGCGACTGCCCCGGCTTCGACTTGGGCAAGCCGGCAAGTGAGGGTCTCGACTAGGTCGAAGCTCTCCTCGTCTTCGCCATAAACGCTCTTGGTAGAGCGCTCGAGGGCTTCGGCTTGCTCCGCAGGCGCCAGTTTCTTGGACCGTTCCTCGATTTTTTCAACGGCCGTTGACATACTGATACCCTATCACAAGCGCTCAGACTCGATCAAGCGTGGAACCCGCACACCTTGCACGCGCTGGCCACGTGGCCATGAGCGGTGGCAAACTCAACGATCCGACGGTTGGCTCGATCATGCGAGGTGAGGGGATTCCTGCGGAACAGACTCCGCACATGTTCCATGTCGCTCGCCCCAAAGTGGGCTTGCGGGAGGACGGGCTGGAGATATCCACAGCGGCTTTTCGTGTGCTGCAGGGGCCGCAGTTGAGGTTGGATCTCTAGCCGGGCGGGGCAAGTGGCGTGCACTCCGCCGAGCCATGGACACGCTACGGCAAGCCGCTCCATCCAGCGGTCTGGATTATGGACCGAAGCTCGGTTTCAACGGCGGCAAAGGCGGGCAACTGACGGAGCGGACCGAAATCCTCAATGAGTTCTGCAAGACGATGGCAGGCTTGGGTGGGTGAGAATCTTCTCAGCCGTCGCGACGGCAATTCTGTCGCCTTCAGCAGCAACTCATGCAAGGCCTGTTTTGGGTTGGGGAGCCCCTCTATCTTCTCTGGTGGTGGAAGCGATAGAGGCGATCTGCCTGCCGGATTGCCTGCTGCGCGGCGAATAGCGGGCTCGTCGAACAAGAACCAGGCTTCAGTCATCCGGACGGGCACTACACAAACATACGGTTTGCTGGCCAACAGCTCACCGGAGACGCGTTGGATGGCCTGCCGTATCTCACCGATGCGGTCCTCACGCGGTTGACACTCGGCGTCGCGGTGTACGAACAGGAGGTCACAGGGATAAAGGTCGAGCGCGGCTGCGACCTTCTCTTCCAACCGCCGCGGCGGAGCGGGCAGCGGACGGAGATCGGCATAGGCTGGTTCGATTGGCCGCGCGACGTTGCTATGGATAAGCAGCCACCGAAGAGGATAAAGAAGAACGGCGTCAGTTGGCCCGTCAGCCAGAAGTGTGAAGCGCAATGCACTCATCCGCCGGAAGGCATTGGCAGAAGTAGCTGGCGGAAGTCGTCCCGATCGATGACCCGGCGGGCTCCGGTTGGATTATCGCGCTCAGAGGCAGAGGGGTTCAGGTAAGCAAGGAGGTTACCCTTGCCGGTAACTCGGTGATCCTTGATTTTCTTCGCGCGCCAAGTGCCTTCGAGGCAGCTAAATTGCAGCTTATTAAAACGGACACGGGGACCTGCTTCCAGCGGTGTGCCCTGGCGCACGTCCTCGACCAGTTCCGCCAGCAGAATGGAGTCATCCGGGGCTTGTTGGAACACCACGGGCGAATGGGTATTGACGATGACTTGGCGAAGTGGGTTTGCGTCATCGCAAGGCTCGTTGGTATCCGCAGCCATGTCTTGAAGCAACCGAAGCATCGCCGCGACGCGGCGGGGATGGATGCCATTCTCGGGTTCCTCCAGACAGAGCAGGCCGCCCGATTGGTGGTCAAATTCCATCACTGCCAAGGCCAGAAATCGCAGGGTTCCATCCGACAGATCGCGCGCCGGATGGACAGTTCCATCCCGCGAACGCACCAATAGCGTGAAACGCTCGCGAGTCTCATCGCGCTCAATGATAACATCGCGAACATCTTCCAGGAGAGAGGCCAGTCGGTTAGCCACCTGTGCATATACGGCTATGGCTTTGCCCTCGTCTGGCGTACCGCTACCGTTTGCCGCTGATCGGCGGGCAAGATGGTAGAGGGTTGCCGCTATGTGTGAACCGTCCGAGTTCATGCGCGGAGGTGCTGTGAACTCGTCAGGCCGACGGAGAGCTGAGCCCTCGAGCTGCAAGAGCCGCCACGACTGCATCTCCCGTCGCACCATTAGGGCAGTGGGGTATTCTCCAGTCTGGACGGTGCTCAGCATCGTGCGCGGCAGCGCTGACGCAGGCCGTGTTAGCAGGCGTCCCGACCTCCCATCTTGGTGCATCCGGACAATACGCTGCCCGTCCTGCTCCTCGGTAGAGACGAACTGGGATGCTCGGCGTCCCTCCAACACCGAATCCCGCCATTCCTTGCTGACCGGAAACAGTAGATTTTCGGAAGCGTCGCCCAACCGCATGGGCGCAAGCGTCTCTTCCAGAACTTCCAAAGGACCAGCGTCAGGGTGGGGAGAGTCCTGCCTTCGCCATCCAAGCCGCAAGACATAGCGCACAAGCGTGATTGAGGCCTCGACCGGTTGGCCAAGATCGTCAAGCGCTTGCTTCGGTAGAATCATCTCGGCCTCAAAGCGGATCTCCTGGTCATGCTGGAGGCCCATCCGGTGGAAAATGCCTTTCACATCGCCCGTGCGCCGGGACTCGTCGCGCACTGAAAGCGCGGCTTCTGCCAGGGTCCTTTCAGTGAGTGCGCTCAGGAGGAGGATCGAGTCAAAGAGGTTCGATTTCCCGACCCCATTCGCTCCGGCGACGCAAGTAAAAGGACCGAAGCGGACATCCACGTCCACCAGGTTCTTAAAACCCGAAACTTTGAGCCGCGTTAGCATTGCACAGTCGCCTCATTGTCCGACGGGTCGAAGCCGCCCGTTGAGCGGTTCCATCCGTTCGACTGAACTCGGTGTTGCAGCCGTGGTTTTGCCTTTTTCCAGCGAACTCATGAATGAAGGCTACTACGGCAGGGCTCCGCCTGTCCAGCAACCGGTTGGGATGATTGCAGGGCCTTCTGCTTGTCCGCCTCTGTCAAAAAGACTGAACCGAACCGCCGGCTCAAACGACTCTCTCTTGAAAGCAGATGGACGGCACCGATTTAGTTCAGGACGACTTGCTGGTCCTGCAATGCCAGCAAGGGGACATGGCGGGCTTTGACCGGCTGGTTCGGCGGTGGC
>ORJL010234927.1_pt1 | contig 13423 bp, 12 predicted proteins | sample 1779941 | NCBI WGS metagenome assembly ORJL01 (sample SAMEA104232317, study PRJEB22302) | groundwater metagenome | biome: forest; feature: aquifer; material: groundwater | place: USA | collected 2011-08-07 | depth 5.8 m
ATCTTTTTTCATTGTATTCTACCTCGTACTGCTTCATAGTGATTTGGAAGTCCTTCTGCTTCGGTAAATATCTCCATGTGTTTTGAAATTTTGGATAAAACGGATTTTGAAGTAGATATCTGAGTGTTTACCTTGATAAAATCCAAAACTGAAAGCGAGCCTCTTATTTTACCAAATCCGTTTGTGGGTAAAATGTGATTTGAGCCTAAAAGATAGTCACTTGCAGATGATGGAGTATCACTTCCTAGCAGTACTAATCCAGAAGAAGTGACTTTGGATGCAAAATCATTGGGATTTTTTGTCATAATTTGTAGATGTTCAGGAGCCAATTCATTTGCAAGTTTTATCATATCTGAATTATTCTTGCATATTGCAATAAAGCCATTTTCTTTAAGACTAGTTTTTACAAAATTATTTCTCTTGATTTTATTAGATAATTCAGTAATAATTTTATCCACTGACTTTGCAAGTTTTTCTGAATTTGTTATCAAATAACAAAAAGTATCATTGCTATGTTCTGATTGGGAGATTAGATCTAGTGCAATATATCGTGGATTTGTAGTTGCGTCTGCAATAATTCCTAATTCGGTAGGACCTGCAAGCATATCAATTGCTGTCCTCTCGCTAACCATTAACTTGGCAAGTGTTACAAATGCACCACCTGGTCCGACTATTTTGTCTACTTTAGATATTGATTTTGTGCCAAATGATAATGCGGCAATTGCTTGAGCACCACCAACTTTGTAAATTTCATTTGCACCACATAGATCTGCAGCTACAATAGTTAATGGATCAATTTTTCCATCAGAATTAGGAGGAGATACAACTACTATTCTTTTTACTCCTGCAATTTTTGCAGGAACTACAGACATTATAACAGAGCTTGGATATTTTGCCAAACCACCTGGAATGTAACATCCTACACTTTGTATTGGTACAAATTTCTTTGAAATTTTTATTCCGTCTATGTTGATAGTTTTATTTTTTAAGATGGATTTTACAGCAGATTCAGTTTTCTCCAGTCTTGATTTAGATAATCGTATTGCATCTATTTTATTTTTAGATACTTTGGAAAACGCATCTTTTATTTCAGTTTGTGATAAGCGTAATGAAGTAATTTTAGCACCGCTAAATTTTTTTTCATATTTTTTTATTGCAGAATCTCCATTTTTTTGTACGTTTTTTAAAATAGATTCCACTATAGACTTGTTTTTTTGTGGCTGTTTTGGTAATACTTGAGCTACAAATTTTTCAACATTAGCTACTTGAATTATTTTCATCAATTTTCTTCATCACGCTTAATCTCCTCTAGCTCTAGAATTTGTCGTGGTTCATGAACTACCAATCCCTGTGCAATTTTTCTTAGTTTTGGAATTAGTTTGTGAAAGTCTTCTTTTTGAATAACTGTGTTGATTCCATACCATCCTTTTTCGCTAAGTGGACTTATTGTTGGTTTTTTAAGAGAAGGTATCTGCTCTAGGAGTTTTTTGAGATTCCTTTCTTCTACATTAAGGTAAATGTGGAGATATTTTCTTCCATGTACAGCACCTCGCATTAAAGTTACAATATCAAATATTTTTTCACGTTTTTGTGGATCCCTTAGAGATTTTTTGTTAACAATCAAATGTGCAGTGGATGTTAGAATCTCATCAGCTATTTTTAATTTATTTTGTTTTAGTGTGGTTCCAGTCTCAGTGACATCCATTATTGCATCAACATCTTCAGGTGGTTTTGCTTCTGTAGCACCAAACGATAAATGAATTTGAACACTCTTGTTTGTACCAAGTCTAACCCAAGGTGTCACAATTAATGGATCTTTTGTGCCATAATATTTTTTATAAGATTTACATTGTTTTAGAAATTTTGATGCAGTAGTAAGATACTCAGATGATATACGGAGTGTTTTTTTCTTTTTAGCATAATCTGCTATCATTTCATCTAGATTTTTGTAGTGATATTTGTCAGGAAATGCAACAACTAGTCGAATTTTTCCATACTCTAAATCCAATATTGCTTCAACATCTGCTTTAGTTTCAGCAACCCAGTCCTTTCCAGTTATACCAACATCATACAATCCTTCAGCTACCAATGTTGGAATTTCTTGTGGTCTGAGCATTTTTACAACAATGTTTGGATCATCAAGGTATACTCGATACGTTCTGTCTTTTCTATTTACTTTAGTCCATGATCTCTCAAGAAGTTTGAAGGTTGCCTCTTCAAGACTGCCTTTTGGTATAGCAAATTTTACCTGAAACATTGCTGATTTTTTCACTTTTTATCTATATAATTGGATGTTTAAATTTGCTCTAGTAATTCTTTAGCTCTATCAAGTGAAATTTTCTTTTCCTCAATCATTTTCTGTACAATTTTATCTACTTGATCAGGTTTTGCTCCTGCTGCTGTAGCCAAGTTTCTTGCATGTAATCTCATGTGTCCTTTCTGAATTCCTTCAGTGGCTAATGCTCTAATGGCGCTATAATTTTGGGCAAGACCAGTAGCAGTCATTACACATGCAAGTTCTTGAGCAGAAGAAACTTTGAGAATTTTCATACAGACTTTAGCAATTGGATGAACATTGATAATTCCTCCAACTATACCAACAGATAACGGTAATTCTAAAGATCCGACAAGATTTCCCTCACGATCTTTAGTCCATTTGCTAAGAGAGCGGTATTGGCCAGATCTTGCAGCATATGCATTTGCAGCTGCTTCAATTGCTCTGCTATCTTGGCCTGTTGCATTGGCAACAGCTATGATACCATTCATGATTCCTTTGTTATGAGTGACTGCTCTGTAAACATCATTATCTGCAAACTGATACGCCAAAATAATATCATCAACCACATTTTCTCCTCCAACTTCTTTTTTATCAAAAACTGCTGTAGCCTTTGCAATTCTTTGTGTGGAGTAATTTGATAAAATACGAAGTAGTGTTCTTCCTCCAGTAATTTTTTCTAGTAACGGTGAAACAGCTTCGCACATTGTATTTGTAATATTTGCCCCCATTGCATCACCGACATCAATTAATAATTCAACAATTAGCATTTTTCCCAAAGGAGTGTCAATTTCCTTACAAGATACTTTTTTTGCACCTTTATTCATTTTAGATAATGTGTTGCTCTGTGAATTTGCAAGACTTATGATTTCTTTGGAAGATTCTTGTATTTTTTTTACTGCTGAATTGATATCAGTATCTAATACTTGAATTTGCCCAATACTAAAAGATTCATCAGCTGTTGCTTCAAATCCTCCTCTGATTCTTGCAATTTTTGCTCCTTTTGATGCTGCAGCAATTACTGATGGCTCTTCAATGACCATTGGAATAAGATAGTCTTTTTGATTAATCTTAAAACTAGTTGCTACCCCTAAAGGTAATGAGAAAGTGCCAATTGCATTTTCTACCATTTTATCAGCTTTTTCAAAAGAGATACCACCATTATTATTTTGTAAAATTTCTAATTCTTCGGCAGACAAATTTGCAAAATTGCCAACAATATCTAATCGCTCTTTTCTAGTTTTTTCAAAAAATTTTGAAATTGATGAATCACTCATTTTAATATCCTCAATAGTTTATCATCCATGCTGTCTGGAAAACCTTTTCCATCAGTATTTGAAGTAATTACATAAAGACCTCCATCTGGACTTTGCACTACATCTCGTATACGCCCAGCCCCACTTAGAACGGTTTTCTGAGAGTTTAGACCATCAGCAAAATCTAGTTGATATAGATTAGTGGCTCTAAGTGAAGCCATAACAAAATCAGCCTCCAAGTTTATTTTATCACCAGAATAGTAGAGTATTCCACCAGGTTCAATACTTGGATCATAACACATTATTGCGTTTTCAAATTTTTCATTCCCTGTGCATTGCTGCTCAGGCCAACCATAATTTTTTCCTGGTTTAATGAGGTTAATCTCATCATTTTTTTCAGGTCCAAGTTCAGCCAGATACATCTGGCCAGTATTATCCCAAGCCATTCCTTGTGGATTTCTATGCCCTAATGAGTACACGGGAGAATTTTGGAAGGGATTGTCTTCAGGGATAGTACCGTCATCGTTTAATCGTAGAATTTTTCCAGATAATGAATCAAGATCTTGGGGTAGATGTGAAGAATCAGAAACAGTTCCAGTTCCTACGTATAACTTTTTATCAGGACCAAATTTTAAAAATCCACCATTAGTAAATACAGAACCAGGTATTTTATCAAAAATGGTTTTTGCGTCTTTTAGTTTATTTTCTGATTCAGTGATTTGTAGTATTTTATTCCAAAGTTTTCCATCTTCTTCATAGGTTAAAAAAACATAGATGAGGTGATTGTTAGAAAAATCAGGATGAAGTGTAATTCCTAATAATCCGCCATCAAATACGTTTGCAGGACGCAATGTAGCTAATGGTTCATCTAATAGAACATTATTTTGAATAACTCTAATTAGTCCATCTTTTTCGGTTACAAAAATTCTGTTATCTGAAACTGCAATTGATCTTGGCTCATCGAGATTTTCTGCCAAAATTTCTACAGAATTATTTTCAGGTTTTGATGAAGGTGGTTCTGGAATTGGTAAAGGATCAGAAGATGATGTCAAAACAAATATTGAAAATGCCAGTGCCGCAATAATTCCGGCAATTCTTAGTTTTTTGTCCACAAAAAATGAATCATTTCAAATCATATTAATTACTTTCAAGAATTTGATAAAGCGTATATAGGCTCACACTCATTTACGAGTCAGCGGGGTGGGGAAGCCAGACTCTTTAGGGCTAAGTCATCCCGGCGGGCTCATAACCCGCAGTTCAGTAGTTCAAATCTACTCCCCGCTACTTAGTTTTCATATACGCAAAACCATGAAGTTGATTCATCAAATTTTGATTCTTTGTTAATTCTTCCAATTCTTTGTAATGGTCTGCTAAGATGCCTGTGTGCAGAAACATTAGGAATGTACAATTGTTTTTTGATTTTTCTAGGGATTTCTAAAGTTACTTTGTTTGCTGATTTTTTACCGCATTTTGTGCATTGATATCCTTGGGTTTTTCCTTTTGATTTCATTTTTTTATCACATTTTTTACATACAGGATTAGATTTTATCAGATTTTTTTCAAGATTAATCACATCGATAAACTCAAGATTTAGAATCCTAGGATGATTTTTTGAGGCTTTTCTAATACCGCCTCCAATGCAAACCTTATCTCCTTTAATCAAACTTAATGTCACAGAAGACATTCCAGTTGGTTTGTAAACAGCACATTGTAATTCATGTCCATCTGAAAGAATAGAGAAAAAAACATGGCCGCCTTTTACAATTTTTGGTTCATCAGATATGATCCCAGTAATTTTTCCTGAAGCATAAGGTCTAATGTTTGTTGAATTAAATTCATTTTTCAAGTGATCACCTGTACCTTGATTAGATTTGAATATCATGTAACCTGCTAATTTTTCACTAGTTTTCAAAATTTTTGTTGCGTGTAGTAACGAATTTACATTTTCACCACGCACTCCATAAAAAACAGGATCAGGACCATGAGGAGTAATTAAGACTCTATCTTTTTTGTTATCAAAGCTGTTAAAAGTATAAGGCAATGTTTTTTCTTGCATTGTTTTTACACTTTTAGCGGAAAGGTTTCTCGCTTTTCCAAATTTAGAATTTTTTCTATAACTTAATAGCTCCAACGTGTGATCTTTAAAATCATAACCTATTGCACCGATTGCACCTACAAGGCCTTGACCATTTCCTTGGTAAAAAAATTCAATGTTATTTTTTGTCGCAAATTTTTTTGCATGATTTCTGTTTATTAGCTGCCATAAAGCTAGTTTGCTGAATCTAGTAAATTGTTCTGGAATTTCTTTACTCTCATAGAAAACCAGACCTGGATTTGCCCCATTTTTTATATCAGAATATTTTTCAACAAGATTTTTGATTTGGTTTTTGATTTTTGATGGATTTTTTGTTCTTATTCGCAGAGAAACTGCTCCATTACCTCGTGTTTTCCAAGGAATATTTGGATTGAATCGAATTAATTTGGGAAAGTCAAGAAATTCAGTATCTTGTTTTTTTAGCCAATCAACAATTTTGTAAGCAAGAAATGTTGTGCACATTCCTTTTGGAGAATCTGTGTCATCAAAACCAATGTTCAGTATGTGGGTATTAGTCATAAATGGATTGTAGAATTTCAGACATTTTTAGTTGTTGCATAACACAGTTGGTTTAAATTAATAACGCCGTATTTTTAGCTGGAATTGATAGTAATAGACGAAGAGCGAATCTTTAAAGAAATTGAATCGAAAAAACCTGTATCAGTGTCTCTGAATGGCCCTGATGGAATCTTACCTCAAGTACAAGAGACTGCCATGAATATTACAAAAAGATTTGGAATTCCTGCATATGTTTTAGCTGATACCACTTGGGGAACATGTGATCTGAATTCAAATGGCTCCAAAGTATTAGGGGCAGACATCCAATTCAACATTGGACATACTATTAACACTGAATCATTTGAGAAAAATCTAATTCTAATTAATGCCTATGATGATGTGGAATTTGATAGTGTCGCCAAAAAGTGTATTGATATTCTCAAGGGAAAGAAAATATCTCTAGTTACAGATAGCCAACATTTGCATCAGATGGATAAAGTAAATGAAATTTTAACTAGTGGTGGAATTGATGTAAAAATTGGCAAGGGGAAAGGACAACTAAATGACGGTCAAGTGTTTGGTTGTGAGTTTTATCCAGCAACAGAACTCAAAGATAAGGTTGATGCCTATGTTTTTTTAGGACAGAGTAATTTTCATGCAGCTGGAATTGCACTTTCAACTAATATGCCAACATATGTTTTAGATCCTTATTTTAATGAAGTAAGAGAAGTCACAGAATTTGCTCAGAAATTAAAAAAGAAAGCCACTCTTGCAATTTACAAAGCAGCTGATGCACAATCATTTGGAATAATTATTGGACTTAAAGAAGGACAGATATCCAAAGTATTTGCTTTAAAATTTAAAAAAGAATTAGAAAAAGAAGGAAAGACAGTTCAATTATTTGCTTTAACTGACATCACAAATGAGAGATTAAAAAATCTAAAAGGAATAGACGCATTTATTCAAGTAGCTTGTCCCAGAATTTCTACAGACAATCAATTTGACAAGCCGGTTCTTTCTACACCTCAGGCAAATGCACTTTTAAAAATATTAAGACATGAAAGCATAGAAGGATATCTAGAAATTCCTCACTGGCTTTAAGATACTAGTTTTTGAAATTTTTGATTATCTGCTAGTTTTTCAAAAGATTTAGTTTTTTTTGCTTTGATTTTATATTGAATTCCTTGCAAAATTGCATTTTCAAGCGTATCAAGTGCATCGTCTATTCTAGAAAGCATCGCAAGATTACAAGATTTATCAAAAAGGACATCGCCATTATGTGGATAGTCATCTAAAATTTTATTGCAACAAAGTATAGATTCTTCAAATTGTTCCATTGAAAACAAGATTCTTTCTTTGTGATACAGTACAATGTTGTATTTTGAATTATTCTCCAAAATAGTATTGCAATAATTTAATGCCTCAATAAAATCACCTTTTTTTCTTAAAGAGGATATTTTGTTTACTAAAACAGAAAGATCTTCAGAATCTAATTTCAAGGCACTGTCATAACATTGTATGGCGCCATCATAATCTTTCAATTTATTTAGTGCATAACCCTTGTTGTTAAGAGAACCAATATGATTTGGATTTTCATGGAGAATTTCATCATAATAAATAATTGCTTCTCGTAGTTTGCCTTTTAAAAATAATCTATTTGCTTCATCAAGAATAGAATCAGTTTTAGGATTTCTAGTCATCATTAATTTTACATCAAGGCTTCATTAAGATTTTTCCAAATAATCCTTTTCCAGTTAACATCTTTGTATGAGCTTCTGCTGCTTGCTCAAGTGAATAAACAGAGTCAATGACGGATTTAATTTTGCCTTGAGACATCCAGTACAGAGCTTGTTCTAACTCAGCCCTAGTTCCTTGAGTTGAGCCTAAAATATTGATGCCTTTGAAAAAAATATGGCGTAAATCTGTTTTAGCATCATAGCCAGTTGTTGCTCCAGTTGTAACAATTGTTGCGCCATACTTTAACAAAGTCAATTCCTTATTCCAGTGCGAACCACCAATGTGCTCAAAAATTACATCTACTCCAGTTACATCTCCAAAAGGCTTGGTTATTTTTTTAGAGATATCACGGACTTCCTTATACCAGTCTTCTTTTCTATGATCTATTGCATAATCAGCTCCTAATTCTAATAATTTATCTAATTTATCTGGACTAGCTGTGGCAATTACAGTACAACCAAATAATTTAGCTATTTGAATTCCATAATTTCCAACACCAGAACCTCCACCCATAATCAAAACTAGTTGTCCTGGTTGGATTTTTGCTCTTCCAACTAGCATATGCCATGATGTCAACAGAGTCATTGAAGCAGCTGCTGCAGAATCATATGTGACATTATCAGGAATTTTTACGACATTAACTTCTGGCAAATGTGTAACTTCACAGTATCCTCCCCAAAGTGGACCGGTTTCAAATCCCCAAATTTTTCTCTGTCTGCAATCATATTCTCTTCCACTAGTACATGATTTACAGATTCGACATGACATGTTTCCATGAGAAACAACTCTATCACCAATTTTGATATTTTTTACATCTTGACCTATTGCAATTACTTCACCTGCAGCATCTGTACCTGATATGTGAGGCAAAGGTACAGCCAGAGGTTTTCCCCTCATTCCCCAAATATCATCATAATTCAAAGATGCACTTTTTACTTTGAAAATAACTTCATTGTGTTTTGGTTCAGGTTCAGGAATGTCTTTAATTTTTAAAATTTTAGAAAAATCATCATCTATAGTATAGTTATCATACACTAGGGCTTTCATGATTGTTTTGAATTTTTTCTGGTTATATGATTTGTCAAGAATGCCTTAAGACCACAAACAATTATAATCATAACACCAAAAAACACAGCATGTCTGAAATTGCTGCATTACCTGGAGACAAAATAGCATCAATTGAAGAATATGAAGCAGGATACAATACTTTTGACGATGGAGACATGGTTCGTGCAGCAACTGTAGGTAAGACAGATCTCAATAAAGAAACACGAATGGCAAACATAAAGCATCCAAAGATGATATCTATTCCAAAAGTCGGAGATATCATAATAGGAACTGTAGCTGCAGTTATGTCTTCTATGATAGCAGTATCAATTGATTACATTAATGGCAAACCAACAACATCAAAAGTTGAATGTATTTGTTCAACAAGAAATCTCAGAAAAAAGAATGTGGCCTTGGTAAACGATATTGTTACATTAAAGATTCTAAATCACCTAAATGGTACAATTCATGCAGCAATTGAGGAGCCACACTTGGGTGTATTATTTACAAAATGCAGAAAGTGCGGTGGAAAAGTAGTCCAAATGCGTGATGCCATCAAATGTACAGAATGTGCTTGGATTGATGAAAGAAAACTTTCAGCAAATTTTGGTAACAGTGATTTCGTAAAGCTGAGAGAGTAAAAAATGATACGTGTTTCGTTCCAAGGTGAACGAGGTGCATATAGTGAGGCAGCAGCTAGAGCGTTTTTTAACATAGAAATTCAAACAGTTCCTCTTCTAACCTTTGCAGAAGTTTTAGAAAATACCACACTAGACAAAACAGAGTATTCTATTTTGCCAGTAGAAAACTCATTGGAAGGTAGTGTTGGAGAGAGCTATGATTTGTTGTATTCAACATCACTTAATGTCATAGGTGAAACTTATCATAGAATTGAACATTGTTTGATAGGAACAGAAACTTTGAATGATGTAGATACTGTGTATTCCCATCCACAAGCATTAGGACAGTGCAGAAACTTTATTGAAAAACATAACATGAAAACAGTTCCCACATATGACACAGCAGGAAGTGTAAAGATTATCAAAGAATTAAACAAAAAAAACATAGCATGTATTGCCAGTAAGGATGCATCTGAGATTTACAATGTGCCTGTAATATCAGAAAATATTGCAAATAATTTGAATAATTACACTAGATTTTTGATATTATCAAAAAACAACAAAGAAGAAACTGGAAAAGACAAGACATCAATAATTTTTTCCATAAAGCATGAACCTGGTTCTCTTCACAGAATCATAGAAAACTTTCATAACTATAAGGTCAATTTAACTAAAATTGAGTCACGACCAACCAAGACAAATACTTGGGAGTATAATTTCTACGTAGATTTTGAAGGTCATGCAAAAAATCCAAGAATTGCAGAGATGCTAGATAAAATTAATCACGAAACACTGTTCATGAAAATCCTAGGGTCGTATCCTTCAGCAAAACTAAACTAGAATCCTTTTGGCTTTCTTAAAGTAAAGCCCATACTAAATCCAATAATTACCATACCTGAAGTAATTACCATGATATCATAAGTAATCCAAATAGGATCAGAGTTTCTAATCAATACACCTGTAATTTGCAGTTCTTGATTACCAGTGTTTTGAATTTTGATCTTAGTTTCACCATCATTCAAGTGGGTCCAATCGAGTGATAGTTCTTTCTTGTGAGATGTTTTTGGAATTTGTAAGCCATCTCCTGGACTTTCAAATGTTATATCAAATGTATCTCCTAAAATTTTCATAGATTGTGGTGTATGTGCAGGAGCAGGAATAGTATAGAGAGTAGAATCTCCAATTGCAACAGTATAATTTTCATTTATAGTTATAGTTCCGATATGTTGAATCAAAGAAAAAGCGCCAATTGCAATAATAGTGCTACCTACAATAATTCCAATAATAGTTCTCTTTGATAACACAAAAGAGTGATTTATGATACTGCTTAAAAAATTAACTACATCAAAGATACGTCATGGGGTTGACTTTCAGCAAATCCAGCACCAGACATTTTGATAAATTCTGCATTTGCTTGCATTTGTGGAATTGTGTGCGCTCCACAATAACTCAATCCTGAACGTACACCACCAGTTAATTGTTTTAAAATATCAGTTACAGTTCCTTTGTAGGGAACCATTGCTTCAACGCCTTCTGCAACAAAATCATTAAGATCTTCATCAAATGAGATAGAACCTGTTTCTTTTGACTTTCTTCCCAAAGATGCTCCAAGTGAGGCCATTCCACGATATATCTTGAAACGTTTACCATTTTTTGTCAATACAGTTCCTGGCGATTCATCTGTTCCTCCAAGCATACTGCCTACCATCACAGAAGATGCACCTGCAGCCAATGCTTTAGTAGCATCACCAGAAGTTCTAGTTCCACCATCAGAAATAATTGGAATGCCGTAATCTTTTCCAATCTTGGCACAATCCAATACTGCTGTTAATTGTGGCACTCCAGAACCAGTAATTACTCTAGTAATACAAATTGAGCCAGAACCAACACCGACCTTAACTGCGTCTACTCCTGCTTTAATTAGATCCTCGGCACCTTGTGCAGTTGCAATATTTCCAGCAATTAATTCACATTTAGGAAACGCTTTTTTGATATTACGAATTGTATTAATTGCATTTTCACTATGACCATGAGCGATATCAACAACTAGTACATCTGCACCTGCTTCTAACAAGGACTCTGTTCTTTCCATAAAATCTCCCTTTACACCTACAGCAGCTCCAACAAGAGGTCTTCCTTTCTTATCTTTTGATGCAGATGGATAGTCCTCAATATTTGTAATGTCTTTGCTTGTAATCAGACCTTTAATGAAACCAGATTCATCAATTATTGGTAGTTTTTCAATCCTGTGTTTATGCAAAATTTTCTTGGCTTCATCCAAGCTCACACCAGGTTTTGCAGTTACAACATCTTTTGTCATAACATCTTTGATAATATGAGTATCAGTTTCAAATAACAAATCTCTATCAGTAACTATTCCAACCAATTTAGAATTAGAATCAATAACTAAAAGACCGGAAATTTCTTTTTCTTCAGCATAATTTACTGCATCTTGAACAGTTTTATCAAGATGAATAACATATGGATTTTCAATCATTACACTGCCGGATCGTTTTACTTTAAGAACTTCATTTGCTTGCTCTTTAATGGTCAAAAATCTGTGAATGATTCCTATTCCTCCAGCACGTGCCATAGCTACTGCCATGGAAGATTCAGTTACAGTATCCATATTTGCACTAACAAATGGAATGTTAAGAGAGATATTACGTGATAATTTTGTGCTTAGATTGGTTTGAGTTCTGCTAGTGATATCAGAATATTTGGGTACAAGAAGAACATCATCAAAAGTTAATCCTTCTTTGAATTCCAATGAAACCTTGTAAAGATGATCAAATATGGATTATAAGCCTTTGTGTCTTCCAGACAGTTTTGCTGCAATCGTAATGGCATCTTTTGTTTCTGCTACATTATGAGTGCGAATTATATCGGCACCATTAAGAACAGATACAACCTCGGCAGCAAGAGATCCAAATAATCGATCGGATACATTTTCCTTTCCCAAAAGTTTTCCAATAAATGATTTGTTTGAAACAGAAACTAAAATTGGATATTGTTGTTTAATTGATTTTAAATTTTGAATAACAGACAGATCTCTTTTTAGCCAATCAGATTTAATTTTTGTAAAAAAAGATCCCTTTCCAGACTTTCTAAAAAAACCAATAGCAGGATCCAAAACAATCTTACTTGACGGAATTCCAGCAATTTTTGCAATTTTTAGACTAGCTTTTAGGAGATTTTTAGTGGATTGTATATTGCCAACTACTGTCTTAGAATCAAATGCACATAAAATAAGTGACGGACTATATTCTCCAATTACATCAATCATTTTATCATCATACTTCAATCCGGAAATATCATTGATTATTTCAATTCCATGTTCTAAAGCAGATTTTGCAACATTTGCCCTACATGTATCAACAGATATTGGAAGATTGGATACATTTTGAATAATTTTAATTGCATTTAGAATTCTTTGCGATTCTAGTTTTTCAGATACTGATGTAGATAGATATGGTGCAGTGGACATTCCTCCAATGTCAATAAAATCTGCACCATCAATTTCCATTTGTTTTATTGTGTTTGTAATCTGTTGTTTTGTTGTTTTAATTGATTTTTTGTAAAATGACTCGGGACTGGTGTTTAAAATGCCCATTATTCGGACTGGATTTTTCCCTCCTACACCTACATTTCCAAGCTTAGTCACATGATTTATCATAAACCATACCAATTTGAGTCATATGATGATTTCAGGTTGGAATAAAAGATATTCAGAGATCCTACATGAATTCAAATACAGTGAAAAGCAAGATACAGCATCAGCAATTATTTTGGATTCGATTTTAAAAAAAACTGTTCCCATTAAAAAGATCAGTGAGCAGATAAAAGGAAAAACTGTTTTTGTTATAGGTGCAGGTCCATCATTATCTTTAGCCAT
>ORJL010611448.1_pt1 | contig 13419 bp, 12 predicted proteins | sample 1779941 | NCBI WGS metagenome assembly ORJL01 (sample SAMEA104232317, study PRJEB22302) | groundwater metagenome | biome: forest; feature: aquifer; material: groundwater | place: USA | collected 2011-08-07 | depth 5.8 m
CTCAAGCGGTTTAAAGAAAACACCGAACGCCCAAAAGGTTTCACCAAGGGTAAGGGTCACCATAAAACAAGCGGCAACCACAAACCACCCGTAAAATATCTTCGGGCTTTTCAAATTTTCAGACACCACTTCTTATATCTCGCCAATATCAACCCAAGCATAAATGGTGCCATCAAGTCTGTCAAATCACAAAAGCAAGCCACGGGAGTACCCTGGCATTATGAACAAGCTAGAATAGTCCTCGTCCGGGATACATTGCGCAGATTTTAAGGTTGTGCCGTCCAGTACGGGCGCCGGGGAAGTTTCTCCGGAGGTAGCAGGGGCACCGGCCGCTTTCTTCCTTTCTCTTCATAGCCAAGCATATCCCGCCTTAGCCCCATCAGTTCATCCCTAAATATCCTTGGCTCCATCTCCCGCAATGAATTGGAAATCAGGGGCTTGTACTCCATCTGCCCTAGAATGTCCTTTTCAAGGTCAATACCCGGAGCTATCTCAATAAGCTCAAGACCGTCTTTAGTAAGCTGGAATACGGCCCTCTCGGTGACAAAAAGAACCGTCTTCTCCTGTTTCGCCAGAAATTTGCCGTCTACGGTGACTTGTTCCAGACGGTTCACAAATCTCCTGTTTTTCCCCTCTTCAGTAATGGCTATTTTGCCCCCGCCGACGTTCACCCGCAATCCTCCCTGGGTAAAGGTACCGGTATAAATCAATTTCTTGGCGAAGTGAGAAGTCGCGGGAGCACCTCCGGGGCCATGAAAAACCTTGCCAAGTCTGGACAGGTTGACATTGCCTTCTTTATCAACCTGCAAAAATTGGAGAAGGCCAAGGTCCATACCACCGCCTGAATACCAGTTGAAAACCTCTTCATAACTGAACCATGATGTCGGATTGATATGGACTTCCCTTCCGTAGCTGAAACCACCCAGAGTACCGTGCTCACGGGATATCACGAAAAGGTCCTGGATATCCTCCTCCAGTGTGAGGTGCGTTACTCGGTTTACCGGAATGCCCCCGCCAAGGGTGACAACCTGTCCAGCCTTAATCTCCATGGCAGTTCTCCGGGCGACTACTTTGTCGGCATCCAGAGGTTGTAGCAGAGCCGGTGGGGGTGAAACCCGGACTCGTCCATCAATACCAGGGTCGTATTGCCCCGGAAAGCGTTCATGCTGCCACTGCTCTTCCGCGACGACGATGGCATCTACCAGGACTCCGGGTACGAGCACCATCCGCGGGTCGATGCTGCCTCTCGGCATCACTCTTTTCACCTGGGCAATAACCTTGCCCCCGCAGTTTTTCGCCGCCATCGCTTGATAGAGCACCGCCTGCGTGAGTCCTTCCTGCTCGAGACTGATGTTCCCATCTTCATCGGCAGTCGTACCGCGGATGATAGCGACGTTGATGGGGAAAGTCTTGTAGAGGAGCCATTCTTTTCCCTCGAACTCGACTACTTTTATCATGTCTGCGGTGCTGATGCTATTGCATTTTCCCCCCTCGACACGGGGGTCAACAAAAGAATGGAGTCCGACTTCGGTAAGCACCCCGGGACTTTTTTTAGCTATTTCCGTAAAGAGCTTATGGGAGATACCGAACGGTATCGTATAAGCTTCAACCTTATTACCCGCAATCATCTCAAGGCGCTTGGGGTCACTTTCATGGGATAAAACGCTAACGATTAATCGCTTGAGAAAGCCTTCGTGCGAGAAGGGTTCAAAGCCTGAGCCGATGGTGATAGGGGTAGTCTCGAACAAGGTGAGATTACGGGGATGCCCTTCCGCGAGGAACCTTGCTTCCAGAGCACGCAGTACCGCCACCGGCGTCAACGTGCCTTGCCCTCCGACGGAACTGATGGTGTCCCCATCGTGAATAAGCTTTACCGCGTCTTCAACTTTGGTTATCTTGCTCATAGCTTCCCTACTTCTCGCCCGAAGTCTTTTCGCAAACTATTCACTGTTAAACCAATGGCAATTAATCCCAGCCATTCTCCAGCAGTTTGTTGGTCTCTTCCACCGTCTTTGCCTTCAGGCCGACAGCGTCCAATGTCCTGCCCGTCTTGTTATAATCCACCCCGGCTATGGTAGACATAAGGGTAATCACCGAGTCATGTATCGGGGTCGGTACGCCAGCGCGGCGCGCGGCTGAGGCACGCTGCACCAGACCAAAAGGCACCGCCTCTGACAGGTAACGATGTTCCGGAAGATCGTCCAGGCGGTCCTTCCACGCCCACCTTACCACTTTGGCTTTCGTCCCAACGGCGGCGTTATTAGCCTGCCAGTCGGTTTGATTACCGGCGACAAAGCTCTCATGATAGATTTTGCTGATGGAAAAGCCCCAGGCAGCCTCGATTGCTTTGCGTTCGTTGTCGCATTCAGTGGTCAGTTTGCGCATGGTAACGCTCATGCCTTCTTCCATGATGTCCCAGAAGACGAACATATCGATTGCCGAGAGGCTGGTGAGTACCGCAATAGGCTGGTGGATGATGCCCCGCGATACCAATGCCGAAGCCAGCGAGTTCTTCGCCGCCGGGGTGCCGGGATATACTTGAGTGAGCACCGCCATCGCTTCCTCGGTGCGTTTGGCCGGAAATACCCCGATGCGCTTGGAAAAGGCGGCGACGCCATACTGATTACCGTGACTGACGTTGACGACACCAAGGTCAAGGAATCTAGCGCCGTGAGGCAGACCTGGGTACTCGGCACAGATAAAGTTCTTTTTTACACCCTTTTCACGAAAGACACGCGTATACTCGACTGAGCCGAGTCCGCCCTGGCAGCTCGTCATGATTACCTGCCCATCCTCGACCAGAGGAGCCAGCTGTGTCGCCATCTCGTGCTGAGTAGGGGCCGAAAGAGGGACGATTACCAACTTGGCCCCCTTTACAATCTCCGCCATATTGTTGCTGGCGTTGGCTAATTTGGCGGTGCCTTCAATCCCTCCGATTAGTGTTATCTTTTTGTTTGCAAAAACGGCGGCGGCATGGTACGGATTACGCGCCCATAAATGAACTTCAAAACCGCGCAGCGCTAAATCCCCAGCCACCGCATGAGCACCGGGACCTCCACCAAGGACTGCTACTTTACCAAGAGCCATGTCTATCCTCCTCTTTATTTTTGATTACCTGATATTCTGCCAACGAGTGTTTGGCTAATAAGCTAAACTATCATCAAGAAGGTGGCCTTGTCAAGGCAAGAGCAACGAAAGACACTATAAGCCGCTCGTGGTGAGCCTGTCGAACCATGAGCGGCTTAAAAACCCTCTGTTATTCCCACCGCAATGTAGCGGAATTGGGCACTGATGGACTAATCGCAACTAAGCCCAGCCATCCTCCAAAAGTTTATTTGTTTCCTCAACCGTCTTTGCCTTCAGGCCAACAGCGTCCAATGTTCTGCCTGTCTTGGAAAAATCCACCCCGGCTATGGTAGACATTAGTTGAATCACCGAGTCGTGTATCGGCGTCGGCACGCCAGCGCGTCTGGCGGCCGAGGTACGCTGCACCAGGCCAAAAGGTACTGCTTCGGTCACGTAACGATGTTCGGCAACATTATCCAAACGGTCCTTCCATGTCCATTTTATTATGCGGGAGTTTACTTTGGTGACATCGTCGCTTGCCTCCCGGTCAGTCCGCTTACCCTCGGTAAAGACCTCATGATAGATTTTACTAGGCGTAAAGCCCCAGGCAGCTTCGATTGCCTTCCGCTCGTTGTCACACGCAGTCGTGAGTATGCGCACGGTGGGGCTTAGCCCTTCCTCCATGATGTCCCAGAAGACAAACATATCAATCGCGGAAAGGCTGGTAAGTACGGTAATAGGCTGGTGAATGACGCCCCGCGATATCAGGGCTGAAGCCAGCGAGTTCTTCGCCGCCGGTAAGCCGGGATACACCTGGTTGATAACTGCCATGGCCTCCGCAGCACGTTTAGCGGGGAATACCCCGATTCGCTTGGAAAAAGCGCTAATACCATAATTGCTGCCATGAGTCACGTTGACGACACCCGCGTCCAAGAACCTAGCCCCATGGGGCAGGCCCGGATACTCGGCGCAGAGGACGTCCTTCTTCACTTTCTTTTCCCGGAAAATGCGCGTATACTCCACTGAGCCAAGTCCGCCCTGACAGCACGTCAGGATTACTTGCCCGTCCTCGACGAAGGGAGCCAGATTTTCGGCCATCTCATGCTGGGAAGTAGCCGCCAAAGGGATTATTATCAGCTTGGCGCCCTTCACAATCTCCCCCAGGTTATTGCTGGCGTTAGCCAGCTTGACGGTACCTTCGAGACCCCCGACCAGTTTTATTTGTTTGGTTGCGAAAACGGCGGCGGCATGGTACGGATTACGCGCCCATAAATGGACTTCAAAACCGCGCAACGCGATATCGCCTGCCACCGCATGAGCACCGGGACCGCCGCCAAGAACTGCTACTTTACCAAGAGCCATTTAGTCCTCCTCTATTTGATTACCTCGGTATTTTGCCAAATGGTATTTGGCTCTGCTGTGCCTAGCCTATACGCCGGATGAAACGACCGTAACTAATCCCAGCCATTCTCCAGCAGTTTATTTGTTTCTTCACCCGTCTTTGCTTTCAGACCAACAGCGTCCAAAGTCCTGCCTGTCTTGTAGAAATCCTTCCCGGCTACCGTAGACAAGAGGCTAATGACGGAATCGTGTACCGGGGTCGCAACTCCCGCGCGTTTGGCGGCGGAGGAACGCTGTACCAGGCCAAAAGGTACCGCCTCGGCTATATAACGATGGTCGGCGACATTATCCAGACGGTCTTTGAATGTCCACATTATCCTTTTCGTCTTTACCCCGGACTCTTTTTCCGCAGCCTGCCGGTCGGTTTGCTTCCCTTCGGTAAAGCCTTCACTGTAAATTTTGCTGGCAGTAAAACCCCACGCAGCCTCGATAGCCTTGCGTTCATTGTCACAAGCGGTAGTAAGTATGCGCACGGTGGGGCTTAGCCCTTCCTCCATGATGTCCCAATAAACGAATGCGTCAATCGCCGAAAGGCTGGCAAGCACCGAAATGGGCTGGTGAATGATGCCCCGTGATATTAATGCTGAAGCCAGGGCATTCTTTGCTGCCGGTGTTCCGGCGTATACTTGATTGAGCACCGCCATCGCTTCCTCGGTGCGTTTGGCCGGAAATATCCCGATGCGCTTGGAAAAAGCGGTGTTACCATGCTGATAACCGTGAGTCACATTGACGATACCGGCATCCACGAACCTGGCCCCATGGGGCAGGCCCGGATACTCGGTGCAGAGCACGTTCTTCTTCACGCCTTTTTCCCGAAAGACACGCGTATACTCGACCGAGCCTAGTCCGCCCTGGCAGCAGGTCATGATAACCTGCCCGTTCTCCACAAAAGGAGCCAGATTTTCGGCCATCTCATGCTGGGAGGTAGCCGCCAGAGGAATTATTATCAGCTTGGCACCCTTCACAATCTCCCCCAGATTATTGCTGGCATTAGCCAATTTGGCGGTGCCTTCAATACCACCCACCATTTTTATTTGTTTGTACTGGAATACCGCCGCGGCGTGCCAGGGATTGCGTGCCCAAAAATGCACCTCAAAACCCCGCAGCGATAAATCGCCGGCGACCGCATGGCCACCCGGGCCTCCACCAAGAACCGCTACTTTACCAAGACCCATCTTTGTCCTCCTCTATATTTTGATTACCTGCTATTTTGCCAAAAAAGAAGTTCGTATGATAGAGCTAAACTATCACTAAGGTGGTATCCCTGTCAAGCTAATTACCGTCGGGCAATATGATTTGTCACTCCATTGTTTGACACGGAATCCGGTCTCTTTGTGGATTTGGGTAGTTATTATTGTATGCCGACTTCGTCAGTATGGATAAACACTAATATATATTCTTTATCATCGGATTTGATGTTGCCCATCTAAAATGTTATTATCGAATTAAGAGCCTAAAAGAGATTAGATGAAAAAGAAACCAAGTAGTACAAAGAGTAGCCGTCGCGGCCATTTAAAACCAGCCTTGGTGAAAGTAGTCACCGTTGGCGTCGGTTTGCTGATGGTGTTCTCCCTGGTCAGCTTTTTCTGGCAATCCGCAACACCGGCAGCGGCTCCTTCAGCCAATAGAGTAATCATAGAAGGTTTCGCCTTCAAACCAAATACTCTCACCGTTCCGGCGGGCACGATAGTTACGTGGCACAATAAAGATTCGACCACTCATACGGTAACCGAACGGAATAACACATTTGTCAGCAGCCATTTGACTCGCGATAGCTCCTTTAGCTTCACCTTTACGCAAAAGGGTACCTTCGAATACTATTGTAGCTCGCATCCTAACATGACCGGTAAAGTTATCGTGCGCTAAAGTCACCCTGACCGACAAACCGATGGCAGGAGTTTTGGGTATTTTTAGCCTACCTGGCATCCAGAATCTGGTTGTTTGAAGCAAATATAAAGTCTTCGAGAAACCGCCAGGAGACTCAATTATCTTGGAGGTAAGAAATGCCGGACGAATTAACCGAACTGCTGGACACTGCTATCTACCGGGAAATAGCATCCCAGGCTTTTTACATCGCCGGGCAAGAGAGAACCCAGGACCCGGGCGCTAAATCACTGATGAAAGAGTTAGCGGAAGAGGAAATGAGGCACTCACAGTGGCTGAATGGACTCAGGGAGAAGGGATTAGCGAAGCTGGTGCAACACCGGGAAAATATCCCTAACCTCATGATTAGCGAGTATCTGACTGGCGGCGATACTCTACAAGAAGCCGGTTTGCAGGATACTCTTATCTTCGCCATGAAGCGCGAGCAGCAAGCGGTGGAATTCTACGCAAAAATGACGAGTATAATCAGAGACAAAGCCGCCAAACGCCTCTGCGAGAGGTTGGTGCACCAGGAACTGAAACATAAGTTGCGACTGGAAATATTCTACGACGACTTTTTCTATAGGGAAGATTGAATGATGCTTAAGAGCACCGTGAATTAAATGGCGCTTGGCGGAGGGTAAAGAAAATGGCAACTCGGCTCACAGTCAAGGACGTTCTGCAAAAGGGCATACAGAAAGAGATTGAATCCCAGCGTTTGTACACCGATTTAAGCGGAAAGATGACAAACCAGACGGCGCAAGACGCCTTTACTCAGCTAGCGCAACAGGAGAAAAGACACCAGTCCTTCCTGGAACAATACCTGCGCGGTGAGCTAAAAGAAGGGGTGTTGAGCCATGCACAAGTCGTTGACTACAAGATTGCCGAGCACCTCGACCAGCCTGAAATAACCTTAAATATACCGCTCAAGGATATCTTTCTGCTAGCGGCGAACCGTGAAAAAGCATCCCATGAATTTTATTTGAGTCTGGCTAAAATCCATCCCGCAGGAAAAGTGCGAAAATTACTTGAGGACCTGGCAGCACAAGAGCTGGAACATAAGCAGAAAGTCGAGTTCTTGTTCACCGAAGTTGCCTTTCCTCAAACTGACGGAGGATAGTAATCGAAAAGAAGGAGGTACTCTGATGAATTGCAACCGATGCAACCGTGAGCTTTCCGAAGACGAGAGATATGTCTATGATGGAAAAGTATTCTGTGAAGACTGCCTGATGAAAGTTGGCTTAACCACCAAGGAATGCGACCCGTGGGCCACCTTTATTGAGACCAGCGGCAGGAAGCGCCACGGAGAGACAGGGGCCGCCGGGCTAAATGAAACAGGGACCAAAATCTACGAACTCGTGAAAAGCAAGGGTAAAGTCACCCGAAAAGAAGTGATGGAAAGTCTCGGCCTTAATGAGCCAGATTTAACCATTCAACTGGTTCCGCTGATGCATGCCGATTTGGTTAAAGAGCTTGGGTTTGGTGACAACATGTACCTGGTGGCAGTCAAATAGCCTGTTCCCCGGATGCCGGGAATCCGCTTCGCCAGCTTATCCCTCTATGTTGTTACTATCTAGTATCTTCCGAGGGATTGGTTCTGCAACCGGACGATGTTACCATTAAAACAGGAACGGGGGAATGGCGCAGAACCCTGTCCGCCACACTACCCCAGGCCCAGCGGGAAACACCTGACCTGCCATGAGTGCTCATCACAATCAAGTCAACCTGGTTTTTCTTGGCATAATCTATTATCTCTTCGGCAGCCCTACCCGATACAAAAACGCCTTGGACTGCTATGCCTTCTTTCTTTAATCTAACGGCCATTTCTTCAATGTATTCTTTGGCTTGAACCTTGTTCTTTTCCTCCGCCTGGACAATCCACCTTGCATCCATCTCCCCGGCATAAACCATGGGAGAAAGAGGTTCCGCCACTCTAAATAAGACCACTTCCGGGACCTTGCAGCCCGTGGCTACCATCATGACATGAGACAAGCTGCATTCTGATAATCCCGAGCCGTCCAGTGGTACTAATATTTTCTTGTACATCTTCGAACTCCTCAATAAATCTTTCTGTCCTTAAAATGGCCTTTCTTTTATTGTAATTCTCCAATAGCTCTTATGGCAAGACCCTTCTTTGTACCAGTTTACGCTGGCGCCAGAGCAGAACAAGCAAGACAATGACTGCGACGATGATGACGGCTATGGCGGTTAGCTGAGCCTGCTTCAGGCCAAGGAAGACGACCTCATTATCGCGCCAGGCAAACACAATTATCTGGCTCAGCGAATAGCCCAGGATATAGACGAAGAACAATATGCCCGGCGCTACTTTTCGCCGCAACCACCAGAGGATGCCAAAGAGCATTATGTTTGTTATGGCCTCATACACCGCAGCGGGTTGATAGGCGATGTCATGCCGGGGCGCAAACGAATTGCTGTTGGCATACACTACTCCCCAGGGAAGATTGGTGGGGTAGCCGATAACATCCCCATTGATAAAGTTACCGATGCGGCCGAAGAACTGGCCCACGACCCCAAAGAGTGCCGCAACATCCATTAGCTTCAATATTGAGATGCCGAGGCGTTTGGCAACTACCAACATTACGATGACCACGGCGAAGATGGCGCCATAAAAAGCCATCCCGCCTTGCCAGACTGCCAGGACACGCCACGGCTCGCTAAGATACGGACCCAGCGGCTGTTGAAGGACATAGTATAGCCTGGCACCAATAAGGCCGGCGGGAACAGACCAATAAACGATTTTCTCAAACTGGCTCGGCGTGAATCCCTTAGAGCGGGCGTAAGGCCAAGCTACCAGCAAACCGATGGTGATGCCCACTATGTACATCAAGCCATACCAGTAAACGGAGATGGGGCCGAGAGAAAACGCTACCGGATTTATATTAACGACTATCATTTACACCGCTCATAGAACTAACATAGCATCCCCGAAGCTGTAAAAGCGATACTGCCGGACAATGGCTTGCTGATAAGCCAGATTGGTTAATTCTTTACCGGCAAAAGCAGTCACCAGCATCAACAACGTTGACCGTGGCAGATGAAAATTGGTAATAAGGGCGTCCACCAATCGGAACTCGTAGCCCGGTAGAATGAAAAGACTTACCCAATCGGCAAAAGGCTCGATTTGGGGCAAGCTATTTTGCGCCGCCGCCTCGAGCAGCCTGGCAGAAGTAGTGCCGACACAGATGATACGCCGTCCCTCCCGCTTCGCCTGGGACAACGCAGCGGCTTCTTCCTGACCCAGGACGCCGTATTCGCGGTGCAGCGCATGTTCATGCGGGTCATCTTCACGGACCGGCCGGAAGGTATCGAGACCGATATGCAGGGTAACGAACAAACAGCGCACTCCCTTAGCGGCAATTCGGTCAATCAGCTGCGGGGTGAAATGCAAACCGGCAGTAGGGGCGGCGACGCTTCCCGCCACACGGGCATAGACCGTCTGATAGCGTTCCGACTGCGCCAAAGGGGTATGGATGTAAGGGGGTAATGGAATGTGGCCTAGTTGGGGCAGTAACCCTTCATCGGAGAAGCGTATCACGCGCATCCCGTTTTCACCCGCCCCGGTCACTTCACCGGTAACTCTGGTTACTTTCCCGCTATCTGCCGAATCGCTGGCAATCTCAATCTCGGTGCCAACCGGTGCACGTCGGGCTGGCTTGACCAGAGTCTCCCAGACATTGGCGCTAATACGGCGTAATAGCAAAAGTTCTAATTTACCGGTGCTACTGGCTTTTTTGCCGCCCAGACGAGCCGGGATAACACGGCTGTTGTTGAAAACAAGGACATCCCCGGCTTGCAGGAAATCGGCTATGTCGCAAAAATGGCGGTGTTGCAGCGAACGGTCGCCGCGGTTTACCACCAGCAGCCGCGATTGGTCTCGCGGCTCAAGCGGGGTCTGGGCGATAAGCTCCGGGGGAAGCACATAGTCGAAGTCGCTGGTTTTCATAAATCATTGATTCTACTGGATATTGCTTTGATGGTTCTTCTTCTGGCTGAAAGCGAAGATATACACCATCTCCAGGATGCCCAGTGTATTAACTATTAGCATCACGATGAACCAGATAAGATGACCATTTCTCCCGGCTCGCCATAGCGCCATACCCTTCCATACCATTGACCACGCAATAGCTAGAAATAATGCCACCAAAATGGCTGGTGAAAGAGTTGAAATCCCCCAATCGGATAGTTCCATTGGCCACCTCCTAAGTGTTTAACGAATTAGCGTAGTGAGTATTAAACAGCAAGAGTGGACAAATGTTTTATTCTTTTTACCATGTTCGGGTGAGTGGTGAAAAGCTCCATCATCTTATCGCCGGCACCAAGGTGGACGGTCTTCTGCCGAATCTCCATAAGCTCGTCGTAGCTGATTGTGCCGCTCCGGTCACGGTCAATCTGGGCTAGCTCTCTAAGCTCGTTCCAGGCCCGTGACGGGTCATTGAGAAAGAATGCCTTCATGCCCCCAACCTTATGCAGCTCTTCGTTACCTTTGAGGCGTGCGCTGCCGTAGACGAGCTTGTAAAGTGCAGAGGCGAGATGGTTTGGTTTATTCCCCAGCTGCACACTGCCCTGGTCGGCATAGTACTCACGTATCCTCGACCCGTAGAGTACCAGGAGATTGGTGATGAAGTAGAGCAAGAAAGCCCCGATGCCGATGAGCACGGTGACATTTCCTCCCTGCCGGCGGTTCCCCGACCCACCCCACATAAAGCTCCAGGCGAGCCAGTACATTATCATCGGTATGGCGGAAAGCAGGGTGATAACCAGCATATCTCGGTGCTTGATGTGAGACATTTCGTGCCCGAGAACGGCTTTAAGCTCGTCCGGCCCCAAAAGGTTCAGAATACCGCGGGTAACGCAGATGCGGCCATCCCGCTGCGTACGCCCGTAGGCAAAAGCGTTGGGAATGTTCAACTCTGAGATGCCGACACGAGGTTTGGGCAGCTTTGCTCTTTCAGCAAGCTCGGCTACCATACGGTGCAGCTCTGGCGCTTCTTTTTCCGAGACCCACTTTACCCGCATCGTCCAGCCCACCAGAGCCGGGCCAATGAGATACTGGAAGCCCAGAAAAACGAAAGCCAGAACAAGATAAGAGACGGCGTTCCCCGCTCCCATCCAGGTGCCGATGGCAACGATGACACCGTAGAGAATACCAAAAAGAAGGGCGACTAATAAGAACATCCTCGTCTGAAGCCCCATACAATTCCTCCCTGTGAATTACCGTACCAACGGGGTCGTTTCCCAATCTCCCTTAAGATGGGTCTTGTATTAAAAGTCATTCTGAGGAGCGAAGCGACGAAGAATCTCGGTGTGGGGCTAGGGGAATCAATCGTCCCCACCACCCCGATACCCTTCGCTACGCTCAGGGTGACACGGTTAAACTAACTTTTGATACAACGCACTTAAGATGCTAGAAAGAGGGACTTACGCCCCTCTTCAATGCGCCAAAGGGTTGGCCAACAACCTCGTTTTGACTTCAATCCAACACTCATATTATATCAAAAATGCGGGTTAGGCACAAAGGTTTGGTGCGTGATGATGGCCTCAGAAATCCATCCTTTTAACCCTATCTCTTATGCTCCCCACTTTCTTTCCTAAGGCAACAGCCGGAAACCACCACCTTCGCACTACTTCTGGATGAATTAATGTGGTAAGATAAACATACTTTATTGTTGGGTGGTGGTTTCGATGGCAGAGACCAAATACCTTTTTGCATTCCTTCCATATTTAAAGACTACTGAGCCAGTGAGTTATCGTAACCTTATCGTTAGAAGTAGCGATGACAATACCGGGTTACCATTGGAAGCAATCCTACACCTTGAAACTCTCCGTACTATGTTTTTCTTACGCGACCATCTCCGAATAATGCGGATGTCTTATGCTTTTCACGCTTCGACAAACAGCTTAACATCTTCGCAGTTTATACAGCAACTTCTAGAGTTCCAGACACTTTTAGCTTATATTTACTCTTCACCTCACCCGCAAGAAGGAACCCCTTTTTTAAGGAGCGAACATTCCAGCCTATATTTGGTTCAGCCTTCTAAACAGGTCCCCACAGGATTAATTGTGAATAACTATAACACCGAAATTTTACCTGAAGCTCAAAAAATTAACACTGAATCAAGGCATTTCATAGAAGGTTATGAAGTTCGGCTTAATGATAAATCATATTTTTGGGTCACTCAAGGGAGCCGGATATATCCTCCAACGATTAATTTATGGCTCAATATATCTCAGGATTTAAGTAACGATTTTTATCATATCCACTCTGAATCACGAATATATCGCCCATTATTTGAATATTTCCTATCAAAGAAAGAGAATGACAATATAAGTGAACGGATACTTACGGCGCTCACCTGGTATAACAGAAGCACAGAAATTGACATTGATGAAAGTGTTGCTTTAGTCAATCTTGCTATCGCGTTTGAAAGTTTGCTAGACCTTGAGCAAGGGGAGCAGCTTACTGCCCGATTTAAAGATGCTATCGCCCTTCTTGTGGGTGATGTCCCTCGCCTAGACAGTTGGTTAACTCAATTTTATAAGGCTAGGTCTGATATTGTTCACAAGGGCAAGTCAACTAGCCTTATGTTTGTGGCTACCGATAATCCACAAAAACCTTCGGAAAGGCTAGATTCAGAATATCGTTCTTTGGTTTCTTATGGGCGTCAAATTTTTCTGGTCTGTGTTTCGACAATAATGACTGGCTCACATTTAGCCAAACAACTAAACTTAACGTCCTTACTAGTGACGAATCAACAACGGTTAGAAAGAATTTGTCATATGCTTAGGAAGCCGGATAGAACTCCTATCGACCGAATATCTGCTTGCAGTCAAGATGTTCAGGATATTGATACCTATCGCTTCGTCACAGAGAAAGGACTTAGATGTGATCAATTGATAGGTACTGCCAAACTTATGATTCAGGAGTACCTGAATTCTACGCCCACCGAATCCCCTGAACTAATTGAAGAAATGAAGAAATTTACGAATACAGACTCTGCAAACCACTACGAGGCATTAGCGCTCGTAGAAAAGATCAAGGAACAGTTTAAAAGTCATCCAAAACACTCC
>ORJL011354370.1_pt1 | contig 13417 bp, 11 predicted proteins | sample 1779941 | NCBI WGS metagenome assembly ORJL01 (sample SAMEA104232317, study PRJEB22302) | groundwater metagenome | biome: forest; feature: aquifer; material: groundwater | place: USA | collected 2011-08-07 | depth 5.8 m
AGGGACTGCTGGGTCCCGACCGAACGGACGGGCTGGTCCTCGAATGGGGTAATTTTGAGGCCGTGGACAAGCTTCTGGATAAGGCGGCCCGGCGCGAGGGCTGGCTGGGCAACCTGCTGGCCGGAGGGCCCGTGCAGGTAGCCGAAGCCATCGGGGGGGATGCCCTGAAGTGGGCGGTCCATACGAAAAAAGGGACGCCGGCGATGCACGACTGGCGCGCCCAATTCGGCCAGATGCTGCGCGAGCTGGTGGCCAGCGGCGGTATGAAACCCCAGGGGGGAGGATCAAAAATGGTGCCTCCGGATCTCAAGTACCGCGAAAAGTGGGGGCCGCTCAAGCAGGACGATCCCACCGGCTGGCCGTGGTCACAAGTCTTGTCCGAACAGATGCGGCAGTTCTGCGGACTGATGGGCGGCTGCTGGTTTGCCCAGATGCATATGAAACCCGACGGCCTGAACAGTATGGTCGATTCACTGAACGCCACGACCGGCTGGGACTTCACTCTGGATGAGGCAATGCTGGCCGGTCAAAGGAGCATGATCATGCAGAGCATTTTCGGCAACCAGCGGGGCTGGATCGCCGAACACGACTGGCAGCACGTGGGGCCGCGCTTCCTCGAACCGATCCCGGACGGGAAGAACAAAGGCTTTACGATCGCCAAATGGCTTCCCGATCTGGTCTATGAGTATTACCGCCTTACGGGGCGGCACGAAAAGACCGGCCGGCCTTTCCCGGAAACCCTTGCCCGCCTCGGCCTGGAGGAATTTAAGGAGTGGGCCGAGCCGGAATGATTCCCGGGCGATGACCTCTAAACGCCGAAGGCCAGACTTTTGACCACTACCGGTACGAATCCCTCTTCCGCGACCACTTCGCCGATGTCGATAAAGTCCAATTCCGAGAGAGTGACCTCGTCAATGCAGGGCATCTTCCATTTGGCGGCCAGGATACCGCCGATGACGGAGGCCACATTGTGCACGAAAACCAGCGCGACCGGTCTATCCTCGGGTGTCAGGGTCTCGAAAGCGCGATCTATGCCCCGGGCCATGTCCTGTATGGCGCCATAACCGAGAAAAGCCGGGGTCGAGAAGGCCAGGACGAAGGGTGAACCGCAGACCTCGGGGTCACGTTCCCCCAGGATTTTTTTGACGGCGGCTTCTGTGCGCTCGATTACCGGCGGCTCCCAATCAACAGGTACGACAAAAACCCGAAGGTTGCGCGCCGGGAGATTGGCACATTCCGGCACGAAGATGGTCTCGCCGCTCAATTGTACGGTGTACTGTGAGGCGCCGATGACCGTTGCCCGAATCCCCTCGCCGGAATTAAGGATCCGGAAAGCCCGCTTCTCCGCCTCGGTCCTGATTTCCCTGCCGAACTGTGGCCCCAGGTCGCCGAAGGTCGAGTCTTCGCGCCCGTAGATGTACTCGGAAACGCCGCCCGAGAACATGATGCCGTCCAGCGGCGGCAATGCGCCCAGGCCCGGGGTGACATAAAAACCTTCCCAGGGTGGATTCTTGCCGCAGAGGACATCGAAGATGGCCTCTGCCATGCGGCTGGCAAGACGGCCGCATAGTTCATCGGAGATCATGGCGCCCAAATCGAGCTTCAAACCGAGGGTTTCGAGAAACCGCCGGCCGCCTTTTTCCAAACGGACCAGGGAGCCGGCAGCGTCATAGGCCACCAACCGGGCGCCGGCATTGACCGCCGTGGTGCACCGAATCCTCCCGTCTTCGATGAGGCTGATTTTGGTCGTACCACCACCGATGTCGATGTTGACCAGCGTCAAGCCCTCTTCACAACTTTTCAAAACCGCGCCTGAACCGTGTGCCGCCATGATCGTCTCCAGGGTCGGTCCGGCCGTGGCGCAGACGAACCGGCCCGCCTCGTCGGCGAACAGTTCGGCGATTTTCCGGGCATTGTCCCGCCGGGCCGCCTCGCCGGTAATGATTACCGCACCCGTATCCACCTGTTCCCGGGTCAATCCCACTTCCTTAAAGGTACCGTCGATGAGCTCCCTGAGCGGTCCCGCTTCGATGTTCCAGCCCTCCGAGAACGGCGTCAGGAGGATCGGCGAGCGGGCGATGATCTTTCGTTCCAGAACGATCGGCTTGCGCTTATGCACCGAGGGGTAACCGATCAACAGCTGCGAAAACATGAGATGGGAAGTCGAGGAGCCGATATCGATGCCTACGCTGGTTAGATGCGTATGCGGCCCCACCGCCCCTTCATGATCGTGACCGTGATGCGAATGCGTAGTTACAGCCATTTTCTTCCCTTCTTTTCTTTCAAACTTCAGACTTGACAGGTTCGTAAAAATTCAAAATTACCTCATGACGTCATTCCGGCCCCCAAGGGGATAAGCCCTGGCCGTAATCCAGCGTTTTTAATAACTTGTGACGTTACTGGACCCCGGTTTTCACCGGGGTGACTACTTTTTACGAAGTCGTCAGTCTTAACTTACCGGTTCGTCCAGGGGGAGGAAAAGGTCGGCAAGCGTCAACTGCCGCTGCCACATTCCCTGCTCCCGGCAATAGCGAAGCAAGGTATTCAGCACCTTTTCGTTGCCCTTGATTCCGTACCGCCAGGGATCAGGTCCCAGGACCGCCCGCTGCTCTTCCCATACCTGGCGGTTCCAGGCGAAATTCGAATAAGTGGCGTCGGCATCGTCTCGCAGGGCCAGTTCTTTGGCCCGGCAGCAGGCCGCAAACATCTCTGTCGCGGCCTGCGGGTGTCGATCCAGGTAGGCCTGATGGAAAACAACGGCGTGGCTCGTGGGGAATATCTGCGTGCGCCGGTAGTAATCCTGTTCCACCGCCTTCGAGTCGCGAAAAAGCCGCCGCAAACCTTCCTCATGGGGGAAGTCCGGCACGATGATGGCGTCAAACTCGCCCTGGAGCAGGCGAAGGGCCAGCGACCCTTCGCCCGGTATGGTTTCCACTGCCGTCCCCGCCGGCAGGGTCACGCCGGCGGGCGTTTCTTTCCGCACGATCCAGTGGATGTCTTGCAGTTTCACGCCGTACTCGTCGCCCAATATACCCCTGACCCACATCGCACAGGTGTTGAGCCAGCCCGAAATCGCCACCCGCTTGCCCTTCAACTGGGCCGGTCCCTCCAGGGGCGAATCATCGCGCACGAAGATGTAGGAATGGCGGAACTTGCGGTTGGGAAAAACGGGGATCGCCATCAGCGTATTGGCCTGATTTCTGAGGGCCAGATAGTTCGCCAGTGAGAACTCCCCCGCATCGTACTCGCCGGCCAGGAAGGCTTCATGTCCCTGGCCGTCATCTTCGAAGGTTACCGCCTGCAACTCGAAATTCTCCAGCCCCACGCGGCCGTCGCACAACGGCCTGGCCCGTAGATGGTAGCCTGAAGCATAAGATAAAACCGGACGTTTGCTCTCACTCATGGCAGCCTCCTCAAGGTCGTAACGTTACTGCAAAAATAGAATCACAGAGTCATGCGGGCGCGTCACCCCGGTGAAAACCGGGGCGGCACCCAGTACCTCTTATTCCTGGATTCCCGCCGGAGTTTATGCCCGTGGGTACGGGAATGACAAAGGAGGGGCCTTTCCAGGTCTCCGAGTAAAACTTAATCCGCCGTTTCCCCTTGCTGGGTAATCATCATGCCGATGTTTTCCATCGCCGGCCGCCCCGTATGGACCAGGAAGCGCGCCGGTTCCTTGCCGGTACTGAAGTGCTGATGCCAGGAAAAGACCGGGATCGCCATCGTGTCGCCCTTCTTCCAGTCATAGCGCTTGTCGTCAATGATGCTGTAGCCGTCGCCGGCGAGGATATGGTTGATCTCCTCATAGAGGTGGCGGTGTGCTCCGGAGCGTTTTCCCGGCTCGATCTGGGCCACCAGTGTCGACATCACCTTGACGTGGAATCCCAACTTCGGGTCGACCACCGGCGCCACCCATCCCATGGGCGTCTTCTCGAACTTCAGGTCTTTGGCTTTCACCAATACCTTGCCCTTGCGCCGTGCCTCTTCTTCGCGCTCGGCGAATTGCAGCTGTTCGAAGTAGATTTCCGCGGCCTTCGATCCGGCATAATCGGCCGGATTGACGTGCTGCGGGATGCCGCGCTGGGCGCCCGGTATTTCCATGGCGCCCGGCAGCAGGCTCTTCATGGCGGCACTGTCATTTTGAGCAAAAACCCAGTATTCCGGATAACGTTCATCTTCGTAAATCGCAATGCCGACACCCATGGACAGCGGTCCGGTTGTGGAAGCGGTATAAACCATGTCTTCACTGGAAAGGTTCATGTGCCGGTGCCAGGCGAAAACGGGGACACAGAGAAAATCACCTTCCTCCCAATCGTACTGGACGCCGTCGATGACGCTGTAACCATAACCCTTGACGATGTGAATGACAGCCTCCACGGTATGGCGGTGCCCCATAGTCTTCCAGTGGTTTTCCTCGGCGCCGGGGGGGAAGCCATTGATCCAGAAACGAATGATGCGGGCATTGAAGCCGATCCTGGGATCTACCAGGAGCACCCAGTTGCGCCCGGCAAATTCCTTGTCGATCTTTTCCCGGGGAACATGGACCGGGGCCTTCTCGCGGCGCTTGAGTTCATCCTTCGCGAAGGTGACCATTTCCATGTACATTTTTAAATAGTCTTCATAATTAGGCGGTTTTGTTTCCATTTATTCCTCCGGAACATAAAAATAGTTTTTCTCTGCACAACGTGCCGGGCCCTCTTGACCCTGCCGTTTGCTCCAACAACCGATAAACCAGTTTACAAATCCGTTTGTGCTTCCTGGCTGAGGGGATTCTGAAGGCCTCTGCGGATATATTGACAGCAGGCGCTAAGGACCTAATCTCGCTAAACGGGATAAGTGCGTTAACGAAATCGCTAATGACTGCCACAACGATAAACGGAATGTTTTATTGTATGTCGTATATAGGAGAAACCAGGTTTTCTGTCAAGGACAAAGGCCCAAAATCTGACCGGAGTTTATGGGCGGCCGGCATCAGTTGTTGCCGGCGCCGGGTCCAGGTCGTGATCCCGGCCGGCAACCAGAGAGGTAATAATCCCCGCGGTGGCCGCCAGGGCCGCTACCATGAAGGCGCTGTTCACCGCCCAGACGAAGGCGACAGCGTCCCCTTTGTCCTGCCCGCCACCCAAAAAGTTGGCGTAGCGGCTGCTGAAAACGGCACTGCTGATGGCGACGCCCATCACCATTCCCAGGTTCCGATTGCCGGCCAGCATGCTGGAGGCCAAGCCGAGACGGCTGCGGGGAACGCATCCCATGATGGCGCTGTTGTTGGGTGATTGGAAGGTCCCGGTGCCGATGCCGATCAGGGCCAACTGCAGGGCGATATAGGCGAAGGACGTATCCGGGGTCAGGAGGCTCAATCCCCAGAGGCCCGCAGCGGTCAGCGCCATGCCCAGACCGGCGGGAATGCGGGTGCCCACTTTGTCGGAGATTGCCCCGGAGATGGGCGCCGCAATGAGATAAAAGAGGGGAAACGATGTCAGCAGCAGCCCCATGTCCCTGGGCGCCATATGCCGGACCCGTTCCAGGTAGAACGGCAACAGGAATACCAGACTGTATTGGGCAATGTAATTCAAGAACGTACTGGTATTGGCGGCGCTGAAGAGGCGGTCGCGAAACAGGTTCAGGTCAACCATGGGGGCCTTGGATTTTCTTTCAGCAATAATGAACAGGGAAAACATGAGCAGAAAGGATAAGAGCAGCAGGCCGCCTGTGCCGGAAGTCCAGCCCCATTGCTTCCCCTTGCTGAGGAACAGCAGGAGCGACGTCAAAGCGAAAAAAAGTGTTATCGCTCCCGCGGTATCGAAGACCTGGATTTTCCTGGCCGAAGTGGCGGGCAGGGAATACCAGCTCCAGAGGAAGCCTATCAAGCCGATGGGAATGTTGACGAGAAAAACCGACCGCCAGCCGCAGGCGGCTACCAGCATCCCGCCGATAATAGGGCCTGTCGCCAAGCCCATCGCCACCGTCATGCTGCTTAGCCCCAGGGCTTTCCCTCTTTCGGCGGCAGGAAAAGTTTCGGTCACGATAGCCGATACAGTGGCCATCATCATTCCCGCCCCCACGGCCTGGATTCCCCGGAAGATGACAAGTTGCCACAAAGCGGCGGCCATGCCGGACAGTCCCGAGGCGACGATGAGGATGATGAAACCCGTGAGATAAACGGGCCGATGGCCATAAATGTCCCCCGCCCGTCCGTAGGCCAGCATCAGACTGGTGGCCACCAGAAGGAATGACATGGTGACCCAGCCCGCGTTGCTGATCGTGGTATCGAAATAGCTGGCAATATAGGGAAGCGCGATATTCGTGACGCTGCTGTTGAGAGGGCCGATATAGGTCCCCAGGAAGAGCGATATTAATACCATCCATTTTCTGTCTATCGTCAAATCGCTGGTCTCCCTTATTCCTATCTCATAAAGATTTGAAGATCTGTTTGACCGCCTCCCCGCCGGCGGCCTTGCCGGTATGCCGGCCTTCGCTCGTGGAGGAGCCCAGTCCGGTTTGGCTAAATGTTGCTGGTATTATCAGATGATGGGCAAGCGGTTGCTCTCACTGGCTGGAGAGTATAAGGGAAGCGCTGTTTGTGGGTCAAGGAAAAAGGGGCGGCGGGGGAAAGGCTGCTTTTGCGTTATCTCATTCCCGCTGCCTTCTGCAGGATGTAGACGGCTTCCTCGATGCCGATTTTTCCGTCGCCGTTCACATCTCTTTGGCAATCAGGGCAGGATGGAAGGGCTTGAAGCGAGAGCCCGGAAATAATCTGCAACGCCAGGATGGCATCATCCAGCCTGATCCGGCAGTCGCTGGTTAAATCGCCGGGCAGGAAAGTGCCCTGGAGCGCGGCCCAGGCATTGATCCGGCCGCCGGAAGCTATCTGGCCGGCAACGGCCGGTATTTTGTCCACCGAATTCATGATGGCCACTTTGATTTCGGTATATTCCAGGGAAGGACATTGGGCCAGGATCAGGCCGGCCAGACCGGCAACCTGGGGGGCGGCCATGGAGGTGCCGCTCATGAAGGCATAGGAACGGGCGGCCAATTTGTTGATCACGGTGACAACGGGATTTCCCATGGCCTTCAAGGCCTCTCCGTCAGCCTGCGTAATGGACACCACGGGCACCCAGTCGCCGGCGCTGCCCAGGGTGCCGTTGAAGCTGCCAACATCGTTGTTGTAAATAATGACGCCCACGGCGCCGGCGGCTTGCGCATTAGTCACTTTTTCATAAAAGTATAACTCCCCTCGTGCAATCAGCGCGATATTCCCGCTCACTGCGACAGGACATTCCCCCGGCCTGCCTAAACCGCAATCGTAAGCGGTGCCGGTAATGCCCCCTTCCGCGGTAATGCCGGCATACGTCATGCCGCTGGCCTGGTATTCGACAGGCACCGGCCCGCCGGTTCTGACCTGTGCTACGGTTGCCGTCCCTTCCGGCATTGTTGAATAAATCTCCACCCCCGGCGCCATCACGTCCACGCTGGCCAATCCGTAATTGCTGAAGCCGGCCAGATTGTCATTGCGATCGCTGGCCGCCACGGCAATAATGTTATCCAGGGCATAACCGGAAGGGTAATTGGGGCCGGCATCATCGGTGTTCCGGCCATCATTGCCCGCCGCGGCCACCGCCAGGATGCCGGCGTTTTGCAAGGCCGTAAAGGCATTTATTTCGATATCGCTGCTGGCACCGCCCCCGAAACTGCAGTTAACGATCCTGGCCCCCTGCGCCAGGGCATACTGGAGGGCTTCAATAATGGCAAAGTCGCCGAAGTAGGTTCCGTTGTCAGCCTGGACCTTCAGCGGCATGATTTTGACCTGCCAGTTCAGCCCGGCAATTCCTAAGCTATTATTCCCGCCGGCGCCGATGATGCCGGCAATATGAGTTCCGTGACCGTTGACGTCCAGCGGGTCGGCATCCCCATTGGCCGGATTGGTCTCATCATCGCCGGCAAAGTCCCAGCCCCGGATATCATCGATATAGCCGTTGCCGTCGTCGTCCACGCCGAGCTGGCCGTTTAATTCCGCCGCGTTCAGCCAGATATTGTCTTTCAAATCCGGATGCAGGTAGTTGACGCCGGTATCAATGACGGCCACGACAACTTCCGGGTCCCCCCTGGTAATATCCCAGGCTTCCCGGGCCTTCATCATCGTTAGTCCCCACTGCTGGTAGACGTCGGGGTCGTTGGCGGCCAGGTTGGGGTATCTTAAAACATGCTTTTCCACATGCTCCACGATGCCGGCGGCCTGGTAAAGGTCCATCGCCTCCTGCTCCGCCAGCCCTTCCCGCAGCTTTATCCTTTGCAGCCGCAGATTATTGATGTTGCCCAGGACCTGGCTTCCCAGGGAACGGTGCAAATCTCCAATCTGCCGCTCTGATGCCCCCGGTTTAAATTTTACCAGTAATTCTCCCGGCTTGTAACGCGGCCGTTCCGGATTGTCTGCCGCTGCACCCGAAGCCCTTTGCGTTGCCGGGGTTGGAGCTGGCGCATTTGCTCTACCGGCGGACACTTCCGGCGCTGCTTGCTGTATTGCGGGGCCGGCACTCGCGGAAGGCGCAACCTGGCTATCCCTTTGTTCTTTTGTCCCCGTGAGCGCCAGGGCGCTGACGATGCGGTAGGCTTTCCTGTCGGGCAGATATTCATAAACGAGGGCGTTACTCTGGCACAGTTGCTTCAAGGCCTCTTCGATCGTTACGTCGGTCAGCTTGATATTGATCTTGCCTCGGAGGCCGTCACCCAGGGCAATTTCAATTTTCGCCTTCTCGGCCATCTCTCGTAAGACCTCGTCGATATTGGCGTCCCGGACATCCAGGGATAGCAGATTGTCCTGAAACCGGATGCCCGGTCCTGCAGTCGGTAAAAACCCGGTTATAACGGCGGCGGCATAAGATTGCGGGGTCACAGGAAGTGGGTCAAAAGGACCAAGGAGACCGTGGACCAGAATGGCTGTTATCAGGATTTTTTTCATGTAATAAGCTTTACTTCACGGAACTGCGCTACTCTCTGTGAGGTGAATAACACAACCCCTGCCCTTTAGGAAGGGCCTTTGGTATTTATTCACAGGTCATTGGCAAGGCTTTAGAAAGGAGAGGATGAACATCAAACATCAGTCCCTATTCAAATTTCAGGGTACCAAAGTATTGCGGCAGGTGAAACTTCGGTGTTGGATGATCGACGAAGGACCAAGTAAGCCAGTGGGGATGGGAAGTCGCATCGGCACATTTACAGAAATTCGCCTTCCAGATGACATCCGGTGCAGGTTGGCTGGCGCCCGGGCAGTACTTCCGGACGACCGCAAAGGGCAAGCGGTACTCCAGGGACCAGGTGGTGGGCTCTTCGATTTCCGGATCAACGATTTTCGATAGGGTGTGGCCAACTTTAACACTGTCTCCATCTCTGGTCGCCACGGGGATGGTCTCCTTTCCTTCCGGGTGCCACCAGAAAAGCATCGTGCCCCCGCAATTGATCTCGATGTTAAAGTAGGAAAACCCGAGATCGGGGCCCGGCGTGAAGAAAAATTCCACGCAACTGTCCAAACAGACAGGGTCTTGGTATTTCTTTGCTACTGCCCGGACGTAACGATCTGCAACGTGAAAGATGATATAGAGAGAGTTGTCATCCCAAGCTAATTTGGCAAAAACATTGGGGCGGTGATCCGGAACCGCTCCCATGTGCTGCTGGATAACCAGCGGCTTAATTTTGTCCCAAGCCGGTTTGTTCCAGTTGCCATCGATCTCGATAGGTTCGGGGAGTTTTGTCACCTGATATTCCAGTGGCGCATTTCCCATTCCAGACTCCCCTCTCTCGTTCCGACACCGCAAATTCTTGAATCACTTTAAGGCAGCTATCTCCTGTGCCAATTCTGGCCACCCCTGTGCCCCCGTCTGTCGCCGTCTGTCGGGTCGGACCGAGCTATGTTGCTAACACTACTGTGATTTAATCCCAAAGGCAAGTGTTTTTAAGCCTTAAACATCGACTTTTATGTGCCAAAACGCCATTGTAAGCCGCCGGGGTTCGGTCATCAAATACGGATGCCCGGAACTACCAAATACCTTACATTTTCTTAGCATTGCGTTCGGGAGGCGTTTTCTCTACGCTGACCTAGCAGATGAAAATTCTTAGAGCCCCCGGAGTGAGCTGTATCCTGAAGCAGAAGATCGGTGGTTTTTACCACACGCTGCCCTTGTTACGGCAGGGCAAGCATTAAGAGAATGGTGGGTTATATGAAAAAAAAGATATTAGCGAGATTACGAGCGGTCATATGTTCAGGGGGAACCGCTAAATCGTACATCCTTTACCTGCCGCTGGCGATGACCATCCTCCTGGGTTGGCCATTACTCGCCTCCGCCCATGTCAAATGGTTCGTCAAGGAACATTCCAAACCCCTGGTTCAAGTCAGCCAATTTTCCTTCACCGAACCCTGGGTGCAGATCTGGGTGGGCATTATCCTGGTCTGCGTCACGATAGCCCTGCTTTTGGAACGCTATCTTCCCAATCCCCCCGCAAAATTTATGACCTTTGTGCATAACCACCGCCAACAGGCCCTCCACCTGTTACAGATGCTGGTGGGGCTCGCTTTGCTGCTGACGGCAGTCAAGGGCGCCATCCTTGCGCCCCATCTTTCAGATAAAAGCTTCTTTGGCCTCCTCCTGCGATTCATCCAAGGGGGAATCGGCATCTTGTTCATTGCCAACATAATGATCCGGTTGGGGGCTGTCCTGATGATTTTCCTCTATCTCGCGAGCTCGGTCCTGTTCGGATTTATTACTTCCTTGGAATATTTCAACTTTCTTGGGGTCGCGCTGTTTCTCTTGCTCCAAGCGGCTTCCGACGACCGCGTCCGGTCCTATGCCGTACCAGCTTTGAGGATTCATACCGGGATAGCCCTGGTAGTGCTGGCCTTTACCGAAAAATTGATCGACCCGAACCTGGCCGTCGGCTTTCTGGAAAAATACAAGATTAACTTCATGCAGGCCCTGGGCGTGGATTTCTTCACCGACCGGCTCTTCGTTCTCTCCGCGGGATGTAGCGAGTTAATTTTTGGAATTATTTTTATCCTGGGATTGATTACGCGCATCAACACTTTAACATTGGCCTGTTTCCTGACTGCCAGCAACCTCTATTTCTTCCTGGTCGGCAAGACCGACGAGGCATTCCTGGAACTGATCGGGCATATGCCGTTGATCGCCGTCGCCATCCTTTTGATCCTCTATGGCGGAGGCAACAGATTGTGCGTGTCCCACCTCCTTTCTCGCAAGGAGACGCCGCGGGATCAACCCGTAGCAGGCCTCTCTGAGGCGTGACTTGCAGGCATCGGGTCGGACCAGGCTATGTTGCCCACATAGCTGGCTGGCAATGGAGCACTGCGGAATTGCCAGTCGGAGTGGTACTTTTAGCCTCGGGGCCAATACATAATTATTCCCACACCGATCAAGGCCACGAAACCGCCGAGGATATCGAATCTATCCGGTGTTATTTTATCGACCTGCCAGCCCCATGGAATTGAGAGGACGATAAAGACACCTCCATATGCTGCATAAACACGACCAAAATTGGCAGGTTGAAACGTCGGAATGACCCCATAGAGAACGAGTATGGCTGCACCGATAAGTCCGTGCCACGATGACCTGCCTTCACGTAACCATAGCCAGACGAGGTATCCGCCGCCAATCTCACAAAGACCAGCCAGGACAAAATAGAAGATTGATTTGATCGTTGCTATAGCGTCCATTCATTTCCATTCAAGAGCCACTTGCATCAGCAGTTTAAATCCCTCTTCGATGGCATCCTTTTTGGTTTTGAGGCTGGACACCTTGAGAGCGGATTCCATCAGATCGTCCTCAATGACTACATTCATTCTCATTCCTGCCTCCTATGTGTATACTCAGGCCATGCTATACACATTAATTTGATCATGTGAACGATTTTTTCTGGTGGTACATCGGGGCGAGCTGAGCGCGTGCCGCGAACGCAAAAATAACCCGCCGGGCCTCAGACATAGCGGAAAACCGACCAGCGATATTCCCGGTCTGGTTCATTGAATTGTTGGCCCTTCTCTAATATATATCCAGTTGTATCTTTATAGCCTCCTCAATCTTCAACATATCGTTCTGAGAAAGGACGCCGGCGCGCTGAAACAGCCGTAACTTGCTGACGGTCGCCAATTGATCTGCCATGGCCTTGCTCTCTTTACCATCGAAAACCACCAGCGCCTCGCTGGGATAGATGCGGTCTGTTTTACTCGTCAGAGGGACAACCTGAACTCGATTGAGAAACTTGTTTGATGCATCATTGCTGACGATGACGGCAGGACGCTTCTTCTTGATCTCCCCGCCAATGGAAGGGTCAAAATTGACCCACCAAACCTCACACCGTTTCATGAGCCACATCCTTGAAGGTATTCTCGGCCCATTCCGCAGCTTCCGTTTCCCGCTTCTTGTCCTTAGCCATTTCAGCGTAGGCCGCTTCGAGGTTAGGGCGGACAACGTGTGGGCGGACTATTTCCTGGATAAATCTGCTTATTTTTCGGGGACCGATGGTCTTGCGGAGCCCCTCATAAACCTCTTCATCAATGGTTATGGTCAATTTTTTCTGCATGGCATACCTCCTCTATACGTGTACTATACGTGTAGCCGCTCGGCATGTCAATGGCAAAAGTCAGACGTTAGCCACAGGGATGGGTCTATTTCATGAGGCCAACGGGGCGAGCTGAGCGCGTGCCGCGAACGACGGGATCAGCCAAAGGCGGGCTCCATTTCCCCGCCGATTGGCTGCAGCTGATCGTTATACGGTCTTTGTTTCTCTCGCATACACGTATGCCTTTCTTGCCCAAAATATGAGGTCCACTTCGGGCCAGTCATTCCGAAACAAGGTGAAACTGATCCATGCGTCACCCAACTCGGGAATCAGACTTCCGCCAGTTGCGACGGCTCGTTGATTGAATGGGGCGTTTAACCGAAAGGTAACCGTGTTCATACCGGTGGCAAAGCCAAATATGATGGTTTTTGTAGAAACGACTATATACCGGTATAAGGATAGGTCAGGACAAAAATACTGGACGTCACCGAGAGGCTTTACGGCTTGCATCAGCGCGTCTGATACATCAGAATGGGCTGAAGAATCGCGGACAAAGTCAAGAACGGGCTTGTTCCAATGGTTTGATATGTTATCGGGAACCTCTTGCTCCATGGTGGCCTCTTAATGTTGCTTCATCTAGTGTTTCGTATAATATTCGATTCTCGGGGTATTCGGGGGGGTATTCGGGGGACACCATATTTAACTCATTTTCTTTTTTGGTCCTGGCTTGCCGCGTTTCAAGGAACGGCCAAGGGTCGATTCCAACTTTTCGACAAATCCCGTCGCACCGAGTGGCCTACCGGTGCGCTCATGTTTTCTAATCTCCTTCAACTGTTCGTCTTCAGGTCCAGAA
>ORJL010761651.1_pt1 | contig 13416 bp, 9 predicted proteins | sample 1779941 | NCBI WGS metagenome assembly ORJL01 (sample SAMEA104232317, study PRJEB22302) | groundwater metagenome | biome: forest; feature: aquifer; material: groundwater | place: USA | collected 2011-08-07 | depth 5.8 m
CCGGCTTTGCCGGGGCCGTCCGTGCGGAGCGGAGCCTCATTAAAGGGGGGTCGCGGGGAGGGGTTGGGGCGCGGGGAGGGGAGGGGCCGGCGGGGGCGGCCGGAGCGGCGCGGCACGGTCGCTACTTTGGGCCCCCCGGGGTGGTGGTACCGCTCGGGGGCGTCGCGCAGGAGACAGCCACGGGTGTTTCGCATCCGGGAGGGCTCCACGCATCGTCTGGTTTGGCTTCGCCGATCAAACGGCAAGCCACCGCTCCAGAGTGGGCGGGTCCATTTCCATGTGGGTTGGTTCCGGCCATTCTAAGACGACTGGATGCGTGAGGGTGCCGCGGTGAAAGACGGAGACCGGGCCATCCTCGGAGACAGTGATCACGATCGAGTCGTGATGTTGCGCACTGAATCGAAGCGCCGAGTTGTATCGCGCGCCTCGCGATCGATCCTCAGTCTCTCGCACGCGTGGTCCATCGAGCAGGCAGCCGAAGGAGTGCAGTCGCCCCTCTCGGTCGAGTTGCAGCGCGCCATCGATTCGCGCCATGGCCGAAGCGAGGCGCTGATTTGTGTCGGGTGTGAGATCGAGCGCGCTCTCCAGGTGATGTCCAGAGAGATCACGAGGAAAATCAGCAAGGTCGATCAACAGGGTGCAACCGTGGCCCTGCTTGCGTGCCACTGTGATGACGTTCTCCACGGCTACCGCCAACGTCTTGCCCGAGACGCCGCACCGTTCGATGGCCTGGCGCACTCCACGGAGATCCGCCGTACGCCGGAGGGCCGTGTAGCGGCCATTGCGGAAGCAGCAAACCAGTTCCTCCCGGAGGTACAGGTCGCCCTGGCCATCTTCGAACTCGGCACGGATCATGGCTGGCATGCTTCGGTCGGCCACACCCACGATTCGCCTTCCCTCGGAGACGATGGCGGCATCATCGATACGGCTGACCTGCAGCAGCTTGGCGACATGCTTCGTCGCCTGAAGACGCGGGCGCTCAGCGGCGGAGATGGCGATCCTGAGTTGTTCCAGATGCAGTTCCTCCTCGGACACAAAGGCGAGCCTCCCAGACGCCCTGGAGCCCTCCTCGTGCGCGCTGGATACCTCGAGGATCGCGTGTAGGATTGCATCGACATGGGATCCAAGTGTGTTTCCTTGGAGCTTGTCCTTGAGGTGGTGCGCCACCGCCAGGAGCGCATACGATTCTACGGCGGCCGGGGCGGCTTCGTTCCGATGGCCGATTGCCAGCTGGGGGTAGAGAAGCAGAGAAGCCACGCAGCGTGCTGAAGCCAGCGTTCGATTGGCCCTCTGGAGCAGAGGTTCGGTGGGGATTCGACCAGCCACAGGAGGAAGAAGGCTGAGGCGGATCGGATCCCGAAGGAGATCAGGCCAGGAAGATCAGGCCCCCCAGTGAGCATTGCAATCATCATCCTCTCCCACCCGGTCATGTCTGGCGCCTGATCGCGCCATGCCGTCGAGTCGAGGAATTCCGCCTTGAGCGAGACTCTGTGGTCTAGAAGCAACTCGTGCGGGTCGTACACGAGGAGAGGGCCCATCCGGTTCGGGGCGATCAACAGAGCCACGCGCACCGGAGCGGAAAATCGGCTGACGCCCTTTCGAAGCCCGTGCAGGATGCCGTGGATGGCGAAGTGGCGCAGGCTGTCGGCGTCCATCGGTGGGGGGGTCCACTCCGAGAGCGGCTCGGCTGCTACGCCTTCTTCCGTTCGAGCAACGAGTCGATCACCTTCAGGATCGCACGCCGCTCTGGGTGCGGCAGCGACTGGATGCGATTGAATCGCTCCCGGTAAGGGCCGTAATGGATCGCGCAACGCCTCGCCTACCTCTTCGGCGCTCCCTTGAGGAATGCGTCGATCGTGGTGAGTAACGCGCGTTGGTGATGCGCAGGTAGATCGCCGATTCGGCGGAGCCGGCGTAGAAGCTGCTGGTTGAGCGGTGCCGCCCTCTTGCCGACGGGTTCGAGGCCGAGGAGCTGGTCCGCTGAGACGGCGAGAGTCTTGGCAATCGTCGCGATCAGGTACGTCGGAGGCCGGTCGGTCTGCACCTCGTAGTAGGCGACCATCCGGGGCGAAATGCCGATCTCTTCCGCGAAGGTGACCTGCGAGTAGCCCGCCTGCTTTCTCAGTCGCGCCATTCGACGCCCGAACGTCTCTTCCACCCCGGGCGCCGTTCGTGCCCTCTTGCGTGCGACGGCCATGGGAATTGTCTCCTCGAGAAGGAAGTTGGTCCGGCCGTCCATTCTATGGTCCTCCGAAGAACCCAAGGCAGTACAACGAAGAATGCTTGACGAACGCACTACGTCTAGTGTAGTCTCCCGCCGACGAAAAGGGAACTCCAAATCGGACGCGCATGCGACCGGATTCCGCTTGACAGGTTCCCGGATCGGAGGGTCCCACAGTGGCGCGCATCCCCGAGGACGAGCTCCGGCGGCTAAAAGAGGAAACCGATCTCGTCGCCCTCGTGCGCGCCTCCGGCGTCGAGCTCCTGGCCGTGGGCGCCGATTTCCGCGGCCGCTGCCCGTTCCACGAGGACGACAGCCCCTCCCTGGTGATCACGCCGGCCAAGGGGCTGTGGCACTGCTTCGGGGCCTGCGCGGCCGGCGGGAGCGCAATCGACTGGGTGATGAAGTCCCAGGGCCTGTCGTTCCGCCACGCCGTCGAGGTCCTGCGGGCCGGGCCCGCGACCGCCGCCGGCGAGATCTCGAGTGTCAAGCAGTCCAGGGTACGCCACCTCCCGCCGCCGGTCGCGCTCGACGTCGACGACCAGCGGCTCCTCAACCAGGTGATCGACTACTACCACGAGACGCTCAAGCGCTCGCCCGAGGCGCTCGCCTACGTGGAGAAGCGCGGGTTGCGCTCCTCGGAGATGGTCGAGCGCTTCAAGCTGGGCTACGCCAACCGCACGCTGGGCTACCGGGTGCCCGAGAGGAACCGCAAAGAGCCAGGCGATCTGCGGAGCCGCCTCATCGCGCTGGGGATCATGCGCGAGAGCGGGCACGAGCATTTTGCGGGGAGCCTGGTCATCGCGACGATCGAGAACGGCAACGTGCAGGAGGTCTACGGGCGCAAGCTCCTCGACAACCTCCGCGTGGGAACGCCCCGGCATCTCTACCTCAAGGGCGAGCACAAGGGCGTGTGGAACGTGGAGGCCCTCGCCTGCGCCAAGGACGTGATCTTGTGCGAGGCCCACATCGACGCGCTCACCTTCTGGTGCGCGGGGCACCGCAACGTCACGACGAGCTACGGAGCGCAGGGGTTCACGGCCGACCACCTGGCGGCATTCGCGAAGTACGGGACGGAGAGGGTGTTGATCGCCTACGACCGGGACGACGCCGGCGACAAGGGCGCGGAGGCCGTGGCCCCGCGCCTGGCGGAAGCGGGGATCGACGTCTACCGGGTGCTCTTCCCGCGCGACATGGACGCCAACGAGTACGCGCGGATGGTTCACCGCGGCGCCGGCGAAGGCGGCCAGGTCACGCCGATCTCAGAGGCCCTCGGCCTGCTGCTCCGCTCGGCCCACTTCGTCCTCAAGGGGAAGCGCGCGACGCCGGCGGCCGGCGCGGCGTGCGTCGAGGCGGCGGCGGAGCCGCCGCCGCTCGTCGTTGCGGACGCGGAGCCACTCGTGCTGCCGCAGCCGCCCTCGCCGGCGTCCTCCCCGGCGCCCTCGCCCGAAGTCTCGCCTCCGCTCCCACCCCCGCCCGCGGAACCCTCCCCGCCTGCTCTCTCTTTCGCCGCTTCCGTCGACGCTCCGTCCGAACTCGCGATGCGCGGCGACGACGTGGAGATGATCGTGGGCGACCGCGCGTACCGCGTGCGCGGCCTGGCGCGCAACCTCTCCCCGGACCAGCTCCGCGTGAGCGTGCGCGTCGCCTGCGGCGAGCGCTACCACGTCGATACGTTCGACCTGGTCTCCGCCCGCTCGCGCAGCTCCTACATCTCCCAAGCGGCCGAGGAGCTCGGGGTGCCGCCCGAAGTGGTCAAGAGGGACCTGGGGAAGCTCCTCCTCCAGCTCGAGATTCTCCAGGAACAGCGGATCCAAAAGACGATGACACCGAAGCCGACCCAGGTCGTGATCCCCGAGGAGGAGAAGGCCGAAGCGCGTGCGTTTCTCGAGGACCCGCGCCTCCTCGAGCGCATCGTCGAGGACTTCGAGCGGATCGGCCTGGTCGGCGAGCCCACCAACGCGCTGGTCGGCTACCTGGCCGCCGTGTCACGCAAGATGGACGAGCCGCTCGCCATCCTCATCCAGTCGAACTCCGCCGCGGGCAAGAGCGCGCTCATGGACGCCATCCTCGAGCTCGTGCCCGAGGAAGACGTCGAGCGCTACACCGCGATGACCGGGCAGAGTCTCTACTACATGGCGGATGTGAGTCTCAAGCACCGCGTGCTCGCCATCGCCGAGGTCGCCGGCGCCGAGCGCGCCGGATACGCAATCAAGATGCTCCAGAGCGAAGGCCGAATCTCGATCGCCACGACGGTGAAGGACCCGGAAACCGGCGAGATGAAGACCAAGAAGCACGAGGTCGAGGGGCCGGTGGCGATCCTCCTCACCACGACGGAGGCCGAGATCGACGAGGAGCTGCAGAACCGCGCCGTGGTGCTGACGGTGAACGAGGACCGGGCCCAAACGCGGGCCATCCACGTGGCCCAGCGTCGGGCGCAGACGCTCGAGGGGATGCTCGCGCGGCAGGAGCGGCGCGCGGTGATCCGGCGGCACCGCAACGCGCAGCGGCTCCTCCGGCCGCTCCTGGTCGTGAATCCGTACGCCAGCCGGTTGACGTTCCTCGACACCAAGCTCCGCACTCGGCGGGACCACGTGAAGTATCTGACGCTCATCCGTGCGTTGGCGCTCTTGCACCAGTACCAGCGGCCGATCCGGCAGGTCCAGCACGAGGGGCGTTCCGTGCCGTACGTCGAGGCGACGGCGGCGGACATCGAGCTGGCCAATCGCCTGGCCGCCGAGGTGCTGGGGCGTTCGCTGGACGAGCTGGCGCCGCAGACCCGGCGGCTGCTGGAGCTCCTGGATCGGATGGTGACCGAGCGGGCCTCGGCGCGGAAGATCGACCGGGGGGACGTGCGCTTCACGCGGCGGGAGGTGCGCGATTACACCCGCTGGGGCGTGACCCAGACGCGGGTACACCTGGACCGGCTGATGGAGCTGGAGTACGTGGTGACCCACCGGGGGAGCCGGGGCAACTGCTTCGTCTACGAGCTGCTCTACGATGGTCGCGGCGGCGACGGGGTACCGTTCTTGGTGGGGCTCTTGGATCCCAAGGCCCTGGGCCGCGAGTACGACGTGAACTTGGCGGGGGAAAAGGGCGACTTGGCGGCCTCAAAACGGCCCCAAAACGGGCCGTTGGCGGGGGGGTGGCGGACCCCTGGAATGCCCGTAAACGAGCTCTCCGAGCCTCAGACCCTCCAATCTCACGAAACCGCTCCGAAACAGCATATTAGAGAGTCCGGGGTGAAGCCGCCCGCCGTAATCGTAACCGTACCCGCGTCCTCTCCTTCTTCTTCCTCTTAGCCGCTCAGAGGAGACCGACCGATGAAGCGGCGAAAGGAAGAAGCTCGCGCGGAGGACCTGGCGCTGGATCCGGGAGGGTTCGAGCGCCGGCTGTCGCAGTACCTCGAGTGGCTGCGCTTCAGCCACTTTTCCGAGGGCACCGCCAAGGATCGGCAGCTCCGCGTGCGGTACTTCATGGCGTGGTGCCTCGAGCGCAGCCTCCTGCGCCCTACGGAGATCACCAAGCCCATCCTGGAGCGCTTCCAGGCGTCGCTCTTCCATGCTCGACGCCGGCGGGACGGATTGCCCCTCTCGGTGGCCAGCCAGCGCAATTTCCTCACCTCGGTGAAGGGCTTCTTCCGTTGGCTCTCGCGGTCGAACCACGTGCTCTTCAATCCCGCCGCCGACCTGATCCTGCCGCGGCTTTCGCGGCGGTTGCCCAAGCACGTGCTGAACGAAGCGGAGGCGGAGCGGGTGATCAACCTGCCGAACGTGGAGACTCCGCTCGGCCTGCGCGACCGCGCGATTCTGGAGACGCTCTACTCGACCGGCGTGAGGCGGATGGAGCTGATCACGCTTCGGCTGTACGACATCGACCGGGAGCGGGGAACGCTGATGGTGCGGGAGGGCAAAGGGCGCGGCCAACGCGTCGTGCCCATCGGAGACCGAGCTCTCGGTTGGGTCGAGAAGTACCTGGCAGAGGTGCGGTCGACGCTCGTCGTCGAGCCCGACGAAGGCTACATCTTCCTGACCTACGCGGGGGCCGGATTCGACCCGAACTCCCTGACCATTCTGGCCGGCACCTACGTCCGACGCGCGGAACTCGGGAAGGTCGGGGCCGTGCATCTCTTCCGCCACACCGCGGCAACGGTCATGCTCGAGCACGGGGCGGACATCCGCTTCATCCAGGCCATGCTCGGTCACGCGAAGCTCGAGACGACCCAGCTCTACACGCAGGTGTCGATCCGCAAGCTCAAAGAAGTGCACACGGCGACGCATCCAGCGCGACTCCGGCGGATCGACCCGCCTCCGGCAGAGCCGGTCGATGTGCCCCCGGCAGAGCTGGTCGGTCCGCCCCCGGCAGAGCCAGCCGAAGAGCCGCCGCCCGCTTCCACGAGCGCGCCGGATCAGCCGTAGCAGCCCACCTCCGCTCCACGGTCAGCCAGGTGCAACGGTCCCACTTTCCGCTTGCCCAGCGATGGGTCCCGGGGGTACTCTCTACGTACGCGCCAAGTGGCCCTCGACGGCGCTTGGTAGGCTCTTTGACAAACTGTGGCGGCTGCGCGCAGGCCCTCTTGCGATCGCCGCGCTTTCCAGGAACGCACGCCCGGGCTTCGGGCCTCGCGGCGGTACTCTGCGCCTGGCGGTTCTTCCTCTTAGCCGCCGACTCGATCCGGAGTTGCGGCCTGCGGGCGTGGGCTGAACGGAGGTTGAGTAAGAAAATCGGTTCAGTTATGCCGCGGGGAATCCTACCCGCTACAAGGATCCGACTGGTAACTATGTGCAGGTCCCAGAAGAAGCTGCGAAAGAATTCATGGATGAATTCAAGAGAGTTGGATTGGTTCCTCAGAACGTCAGCCCGACGGAGGAGCCAGGTGTCTGGAAGTTGCAGGTCTCGCAGAGGGCCGTTCCGACCGGCGCGCATGATCTCGGGGCTGAGATCTATTGGAGGATGTTGCGCACGGAGCGCAAATTCACTTTTCCATCCGTCTCGCAGTTGAGAAGACATGTGGATGCTCGCAGAGCCATAGTTACCGCCGTCGATGAGTGTAGCTGGCCTACGAGCTCAGACGTAAGGGCTCCGTCCGGGTGGAGTTCGGAAATGCGATTCCGGGGTATAGCTTCGGAAGCAGTTGTTGCGTGGTTCACCCAGGACGGCGTCAAGACCGGTTGCCAGCAGACCGCGGGGCTAGTAATGCTGAAGGGCATGCTGAATTTCCTGAAGAACGAGGACTTTGACATCCTCGCCGGTGAGTCGGCCGACAGCCGGTCCCTTGAGGATCTGATGAAGCCATTCCTTGGACCCCGTAATACAGAGCTGGAGTGGCCAGGAGACTGGATACCAGGCGACTGGGGCAACGTACACAACAAGACTCACGAGAACGACAAGCGAGGATTGCTCCAGGGCATGAACATCATATATCTAGGTGGGTCATACTCCACCGGTTCTGCGTTCGCAAGTCAGCCTAAGAGCTTCTGGGGGCCAAGCCGTACTCCAAAGAGGTCTTTGAACGAGTGGCTCATAGAAGTGGCTAGCTTCTCAAAGAAAAAGTTCACTGATCCTATCGATCCCAACGAATCCTATCTTGGGCCCGAACGCACCGTCCCGCTAGAGGGAGTCATAGGCAGGTGAGCGAACGAGCAACGCGCCTTTCGATACTCTCTGCTCTGCTCATCGTGGCTGGGTGTCGAACACAACAAGTTGAACCGACGTTCCCCCAATTGAAGGCCGTATACTCGGAACTGCTTTTTATCATGGGGGATTCACGAAGTAGTCGCTTAGATCGCCTTCAGGCCTCCTATTTGCTTGCACGCGGAGACCAGGCAGCAATTCCCGTGCTTATTCATGGACTGGACGATTCTAGAGTGTTCGATAATGAAGCCACTCGCGCCAACGGTTCGCCCTGGGAACCTCCAATTTCGGTGACTGTGGGCGAGCAGTGCGAAGAACTGCTGTACTCTGTGATTGCAAGGCCACCCTATGGAAGATACTCGGTCAAGTCCTGGGACGAGTGGTGGTCTACTCGGAAGGAGTGGCCGCTCGAGAGAATTCAGTGCGAAGTACGAGATGCGGGGGTACTTTTTGAGTAGTTGTTGTGGTTTGCCACATCGCGTCGGAGCCCGGACGGTGACATCCTGAGGAAAAATGACGCACCCGAGCGCCGAAAACGAGAGCGTCATGACGCACGCATGCGCGGCGCAGGGGGGGCGAAGGCAGACCGGTCGAGTGCGATGCCTGTTGAGAACGGCCTGAGTCCGAGGTCTGGCTCGGCTACGCCACCCAGGAGTACCGATGGTGCAACCCGCCGAGGCGTGGTTTGCCGACCAGGGCGGCATTGGGCGTTGGGCGCTTCTCGACCTCGCGCTGGTTCGGTGTGTCCTTGGCGAGACCGAGATGAGTCCGGTCCTCGTGGTGGTACGCGATGTACTCTTTCACGAGCCTGAGGACATGCTCCTCGCCGAGGACCACCACGTGATCCAGCAAGTCCCGACGACACGACCCGATCCAGCGCTCGCAGATCGGATTCTGCCAGGGGCTGCGAAAGGCCGTCTGCTTCGGTTTCAGCCCGAGTTCCTTCGCGACCTCGCGTATGCGCGCCCCGAAGATCGAGTCGCGGTCGAAGATCAGGTACTTCGGGATCTTGTCGAGAAACGCGAACGCCCCGCGGAACTGGCGTACGACCCACTCCGTGTGCGGATGCTCGGTCACGCCGAAGTGGAGGATCTTTCGACGCGCGTGGTCGATGATCACGAACCCGTAGAGCACGCGAAACGTCGCGGTGGGGATCGTGAAGAAGTCCATCGCCGCGATCGCCTCCCGGTGGTTCGAGAGGAAGGTTCGCCAGCGCCCTCGGGCGTCGTCATCCGGCTTGCGGCGCGGCATGTACCGAGCGACCGTCCGCTCGGAGACGTCGATCCCGAGCTTCATCAGCTCTCCGTGGATCCGCGGCGCACCCCAGCGCGGGTTCTCGCCGGCCATCTTGCGGATCGCTTCGCGTACATCCATCGGCACCCGACGCACGTCCGGCCGTGCGCGCCACCAGGTGAGCCATCGCCAGAAGAGCTTGAACCCCTGCCGGTGCCACTTCACCACCGTCTCGGGCTTGACCACCAGCAGCGCCGACTTCCACTTGGACCAGCACCGCGGCAGCGCCACCCAGAACGCTTAACGTGCGCTGCTCGGATGGCGCAGGTCGAATTCCGGCGATCTCTATTCCAACGATGCCATGCTGTCGCATACGTGGAGGGCTACGCTGAGCTAGAGGAACTCGATGCGGAGCTGCAGAGCCTTCGCCCGCTTCTCGGAAAATAAGGGAGTGAGGTACTTGAATCCCGAGCCAAACGCGTCTTCCGCGAGGAGAGACCGGGATCCAGATTCTTGTTGCCGAGGCCGGATCTTCGTGCAGTCGATGCTGAGCGACTTCGCTCGCTAGTGGTTTCAAACAGCGGCTTGTACGGGAGCGTCGATCGCAGTCCAGAAGGCGTAGACGCTAGCTTTAATGGGATGTCTAGGGGGCAGCGGACCATCTATTGCGTTGCGACGTGTGAGCTAGAGAGTGGAGAAGTCGCTCGAACTGGGTCGAAAACCGGACTTCATCGGCTACACCGCGGAAGGACCGACGGTCGCCTTCCGCGAGTCCGGGGAATTGTGGACCGTGGACTCCCGTGAGCTCCGAGTCAAGACCAAGGCGTCACACGACGGCTTGAAGCTCATCACGTGGGGCGAAATGCCCGCGTGTTCCCCCGCCCTGCCGACCGTCTTCTGCCCGGGATCTCGAGGGACCCTCTTCGGCATTGATCTCCGCGAGCGGAGTTCGTCCTACTCCGTCAATGTGGTTCAATTGCACACCGACGCGGGAATGCCCGCCCCTCGATCGCAGCTCGAGGCCGTTTTCTATGATTTTCGCTACCTGGCGGCGACGCCGACCGGGAAACACCTGCTGTTCGTCAGTCACTACCGGATCCACCGGCTGGAGGTGCAGGAAGGAGGGGTGCGCTATGGAGAGTCGAGCCCCAAAGTCGTCGGGATCGACCAACTCGACGTGAGCGAGGACTCCAAGTACGTCGCGGCCCTGTCGACCGTGGACGTACAGGGAGACGAACTCGTGCGCGTCTTCCGGATCTCAGACCTGACCCGACCGATCCTGACCCTTTCGCCCGGCGCGCGGCCGTCGGCGGTCGGTTTCGATCGAACCCTCCGCCGGATCTACCTCGCGACCGCGGTCGGACTCGTGGAGTGCTCGATCGACGGCGGCTGCCTGGTGCCATGGGTGACGGGACTTCCATACGGGAAGATCTCGAAGGTCCTGGTGATGCCAGGGGGAGGAAGAATGGTGCTGGTCCATCCCACCGCGATGATGTGGGTGGAACGGCATGAGTGACGGCGATTCGAGAAGCGCCGGGCCAGGCGACGCCCATCCATCCGGGAATGAGCGCGCAGCAGGGGCCGCGAGGCACGTGGTCGAGGCCCGCCCCTTCCACGTAGTCCATGGCGAAGAAAGTCCTCCCTTCTGTTTCGCCGATGTGACGGTGCCCGACGCGGGATTCGGCAATGTCCTCCCAAGGCGGGTCGGGATAGAACTCGTCGTGCCCTGGTGGCGCCGGAGTCGCCTTTGGCGGCGGCGCTCGTGCGGGCTCCGGATCCGTTCCCGCCAGGTTCAAGGTCCGACTGCACCCGCACGCTCACGCCCGCCCTGGCCGCTCTGCCTCTCCGCGCGACCGCGCTCCTTGACCCCCCCAACCCCTCCATGCTAGAACCGCCTCTCCGCACGCGGGCGCCTTCTCGCACGCTCCCCGGAGGCCTCCCTCGATGGCCAACGTCCCCAAAGACCTCCCCCCGCCGCCCGACCTCACCGGCCGCCGCATCGGCTCGCTGACCGTCAAAGACCGCATCGCGGTCGGCGGCTTCGGCGTCGTCTTCAAGGCCTGGGACGAAGTCCTCCACGTCTTCCGCGCCGTCAAGATCGTCCACTCCAACAAGATCTCCGCGCCCAAACAGATCGAGCTCTTCGAAAACGAAATGCGCACCCTCGCCCAGCTCGATCACCCCAACATCGTCCGCATGCTCTATCCCATCCTCGAGCCCGACCTGCGCGGCTACGTCATGGAGTACGTGCCCGGCGTCACCCTGCGCAAGCTCATCCGCGAGAAAAAGCGCCTCGGCCTCCACCAGGCCATCGAGATCGCCGCCCAGGTCGCGGGCGCCATGGCCCACGCCCACTCGCTCAGCCCCCCCGCCATCCACCGCGACCTCACGCCCGAAAACGTCCTCGTCCGTCCCGACGGAGTCGTCAAGGTCACCGACTTCGGCATCGCCAAGCGCGTCGATGACCAGTCCTGGTCCTACACCCCCGGAGTCACCGGCAAGCCCCGCTACATGTCCCCCGAGACCTTCGAGGGCATCATCACCCAGTCGTGCGACATCTACGCCCTTGGCGTCATCCTCTACGAGCTGGTCGCCGGCCGCACCCCCTTCGAGGCCGGCTCCTCGGTCGGCTACTACAAACTCCACCGCGAGCAGATGGTCGAGCCCCCCTCGCGCGCGGTGCCGGATCTTCCCTGGAAGCTCGAGTCCATCCTCCTCCGCGCCCTCGCCAAGCGCTCGTCCAGCCGCTATGAACGCATGGACGACCTCGTCGAACCCCTGCGCCTGCTCCAGGCGCTCATCCGCACCGGCGCGGTCTCGCTTTTCACCCCGAGCGAGCGCGAGTTCCAGGCGCAGTTCCAGGCCGCCTACGGCCACTTCGCCGCGGGCCGTTGGGACGCCTGCGCCGAGGCGGTGAAACCCATCCTCGACGCCGACCCCGACCATGTCGTCGCCAAGGAGACGCTCGAGCTTTGCCAGCGCAAGAGCGCGGAACCGGTCCAGGTCGGCGCGGGCGAGCTCGAAGTCTCCACCACCATGCGCCGCGGCCTGCTCTACTTCGTCAAAGGCCGCTTCCGCGAGGCCAAGGAGCACCTCGAGCGCGTGCTCGAGCGCGATCCGAACCACGAAGAAGCCCGCTCCTTCCTCGACCAGGCCCAGCTGCGGCTCCAGCCGGGCGGCGAGACCGCGTCGCCCGACCGCACCGCGGAGGAGTACTTCCAGGAAGGCTGCCGCTGGCTGCACGACCGCAATTACTCGATGGCGGTGGTCTACTTCGACCTCGCCCTCGAGGTCGACCCGACCCACGAGGAAGCCAAGGACCACCGCGAGGTCGCCGAGCTGCGCCACCGCGAGGTCCGTGTCGAACAGAAGCGGCTGACCGACAAGCGGCGCAAGGTCGACGTCCAGATGGCCGAAGCCATGCAGCTCTTCCAGAGCCACGCCTTCTCGCTCGCGCGCGACCGGTTCAAGGAGATCCTCGCCGTCGACCCGATGAACGCCGAGGCGCGCAAGCACCGGATCCTGTGCGAAGAGAAGCGCTTCGAGATGGAGCGCGCGCAGCAGAAGAAGGGCCAGGCCGACTCCGCGGCCGAGCTCCTGCGCGAGGGCCAGGAGGCGCTCGCCAAGCGCGATTTCGCGCGCGCGGTGTCGGCGTTCGAAAAGACCCTGGAACTCCGCAAAGACGACCCCGAGGCGACGCGCCTGCTCGCCCAGGCGCGCGCGGCCCGCGACAAGCGCGAGACCGAGCTCGCCTTCCTGCGCAAACGCGGCCACGAGTCGCTCGAGAAGAACGAGTTCGAGGAGGCGCTCTCCTTCCTCGGCAAGCTGCGCGAGCTTGCCCCCGACGAGCCCGACCTGGCCGCGACCATCGCCCAGGCCGAGACCCGCCTGGAAGCCCGCCGCCGCGCGCGTGCGATCGCCGAGAAGCTCCAGCTCGCGCTGCAGCTTTTCGCCCTGGAGCAATGGCAGGAAGCGCTCAAGGCCACGGAAGGCGTGCTCGCGCTCGACCCCCGGCATGCCGACGCCGCCGAGTACCAGCGCCGATGCCAGGAGAAGCTCGCGGCCGTCCGCGCCGCCGCTTCCGCCGGGGCTGGCGCGACCGCGGCTTCCGCAACCGTCGCCGCCGCGGAGAACGCGGCCGCGCCCTCCGCGACCGCCACCACGTCCCCGCCCGCGTCCGCCGCCGCACCCTCCGGCAGGTCTTCCTCCTCCGCGCTGCCCGAGATTCCCGCTTCCGCCACTTCCGGCCCAGCCGCGAGCAAGGGTTCCTCTCCCGCGCCGCCCGCGATCGCCTCGGCGAAGCCGGCTCCCGCTTCCGGCGCGCCCGC
>ORJL010771451.1_pt1 | contig 13414 bp, 8 predicted proteins | sample 1779941 | NCBI WGS metagenome assembly ORJL01 (sample SAMEA104232317, study PRJEB22302) | groundwater metagenome | biome: forest; feature: aquifer; material: groundwater | place: USA | collected 2011-08-07 | depth 5.8 m
GCATGGGTCCAAATATCAATAATCTTATTGTAACGCTCTTTATTGGTAATAATACCTTTACGGTATTGATCTTCCACTTTCGCGACTTCTGCTTTAGATTCTTTTAAAACTTCATCCTTGGCTTTAGGAACAGTCATATCATTAATACCAATCGATATACCACCCCAAGTAGCAGCCTCAAATCCTAATTTTTTAATGTCGTCTAAAAGCTGAATTGCCAGGGCATGCCCAAAACGCTTATAACACTCACTGACGATATCACCAACTTTACTTTTATTAAGCTCGTAATTTACATAACCAAAATCCTTAGGCAAAACCTGATTAAATAAAACTTTACCTACAGTTGTAGCAATAAGTTGTTTTCCGGGGATAAACTTTTTCTCCACGATGTCAAAAATACCATTTATTCTTACCTTTATTTTAGCGTGTAACGCGACAACCTTATCATTAAAAGCTACCACTACTTCGTCAAGGTTGCTAAAAACTTTATTTTCACCTAGTGCGCCAGATTTTTCTTTAGTTAAATAATTTGTACCCAAAATAATATCCTGGGTAGGAGTAACGATTGGCCGGCCATCCGCCGGCGAAAAAACATTATTCGAAGCCATCATCAATATCTTGGCCTCTAATTGTGACTCAAGCGATAGTGGAACATGCACCGCCATCTGGTCTCCGTCAAAGTCGGCGTTAAAAGCAGTACAAACTAGCGGGTGAATTTTTATAGCTTTACCTTCGATTAATTGCGGTTGGAATGCCTGAATGCCTAATCTGTGTAGCGTGGGTGCGCGGTTTAATAAAACCGGATGATCCTTAATCACTTCATCAAGAATATCCCATACTTCAATCTTGCCACGCTCGACCATTCTGCGCGCGCCTTTAATCGTATGCACAAAACCTTTTTCTCTTAATTTCTTAATAATAAACGGCTCGAATAATTCTAAAGCCATCTGTTTTGGCAGGCCGCATTCATGAAGTTTTAGATCCGGGCCCACAACAATAACTGAACGCCCAGAATAATCAACGCGCTTGCCCAGAAGATTTTGACGGAAACGACCTTGCTTTCCTTTTAACATATCAGAAAGCGATTTTAAAGGACGATTGTTTGCGCCCATTACAGCGCGGCCATGCCTGCCATTATCTAAAAGCGCATCAACCGATTCTTGCAGCATGCGCTTTTCATTACGAATAATAATCTCCGGAGCGTTTAACTCAATTAATCTTCTTAAGCGGTTATTACGATTAATTACCCGACGGTATAAATCGTTCAAATCTGATGTAGCAAATCTTCCACCATCTAATGGAACTAATGGCCTTAAATCCGGCGGGATAACTGGTAAAACCTCAAGGATCATCCACTCCGGCTTATTTCCAGATTTATTAAAATCTTCGGCAATACGTAAAACCTTAAGATTCTTACGATTACCTATTGCCTCTTTAGATTTTTCTGCCTCACGATGTAATTTCTTGCAATAACTATCCAGATCTAATTCTTTTAATAAATCACGGATTGCCTCGGCGCCAATTTTAGCCTTAAAGCTCTGGCCGTATTTGGCAACAGCTTCCTGATATTTTTCTTCACTTAAAAGTTCATTCTTAGCTAAGGGGCTAGTCCCGGGATCAATAACAACATATTCTTCGTAATAAATTACTTTTTCCAGGTCTCTTAAACCAATATTTAAAAGCGCGGCCATACGGCTGGGTACAGCTTTAAAAAACCAAATATGAGTAACCGGCGCCGCAAGTTCAATCAGGCCCATACGTTCGCGCCTAACCGAAGAACGATCTACCGTAACCCCACAACGGTCGCAAGTAATGCCTTTAAACTTTATACCTTTATATTTACCGCAGTTACATTCCCAATCACGCACCGGACCAAATATTTTTTCGCAAAAAAGCCCGTCTTTCTCGGGTTTCAAAGTACGATAATTAATCGTCTCGGCCTTCTTCACTTCACCTTTTGACCAAGAACGAATTACCGCCGGAGAAGCTATTTTTATCGAAATGCTATCAAAAGAAGCTCTTTCTTCTGGCTTATCTCCTTTTAATCTTAATTCCTTGGCTTCTCTTTTCGCTTCAAGTTTCTTTTCTTTTTCTATAGCTAGGGCATTTGCCATATTATTTAACCTTTTCTGTACGAATATCTAATCCTAATCCCTGTAGCTCCTTAATCAAAACGTTAAATGATTCAGGGGTTCCATGGGTTAAGCGTTGTTCACCTTTTACGATTGCTTCATAAATTCTCGTTCTACCCGATACATCGTCGCTCTTTACAGTTAACATTTCCTGCAATGTAAATGCTGCGCCGTATGCCTCGAGCGCCCAAACTTCCATTTCACCTAATCTCTGGCCGCCGAATTGCGCTTTACCGCCTAATGGCTGCTGCGTAACCAAAGAATACGGACCAATGGAGCGAGCATGAATCTTTTCATCAACCAAATGTATTAGCTTGAGAATATACATATAACCTACGGTTACCCGCTGATCAAAAACGTCTCCAGTATATCCATCATAAAGCACAGTCTTACCATCTTCAGGTAAGCCGGCTTTTTTAAGCATCTCTTTTATCTCTGCTTCGGTCGCGCCGTCAAAAACCGGACAACTAACACTTATACCTAAAGTTTTCGCTGCCCAGCCTAAATGCGCCTCTAAAATCTGACCAACGTTCATACGCGAAGGTACGCCTAAGGGATTTAGCACCACGTCAACCGGAGTGCCATCTGCCATATAAGGCATATCCTCTTCCGGCATTATTCTAGAAACTACGCCCTTATTACCATGGCGGCCGGCAAGTTTATCGCCTTCTGCCATTTTGCGTTTCGTGGCAATATAGACCACGACTTTTTTTAGAACACCAGTAGGTAATTCATCTCCACGACGAACTTTTTCAATTTCCTGCTCTTGCTCGGAAAGTAGTTCCTGGATCTGCTCATCAAACGAAGAAGCTAAAATTTTAGCCTCTTCATTATCGCCGAGATCCATCTTTTCAACTTTCTTCTTATCTACGCCTAAAACTTGCGCCAGGCGAGCAATTTTTTCCGTCTGCATAAATTCTATTTCTTGTTTATAATAAGCTTTTAACTCACGGATTCTATCTATTTCCTTTGACTTATCATCTTTTGATTTACGGCCGCGCTCTTTACGTTGAAATACATGCACATCCACAACTACACCCTCAACTCCCGGAGGAACATTTAAAGATGTATCGCGAACATCAGAAGCCTTCTCGCCAAATATTGCGCGTAAAAGTCTTTCTTCAGGAGATAATTCTGATTCAGTCTTCGGAGTAACCTTACCAACCAAAATATCGCCTGAACCAACCTCGGCTCCGATATGCACAATTCCATCGGCATCTAAATTTCTCAAAGCCTCTTCACTAATATTCGGGATATCGCGAGTTATCTCTTCGTTACCCAAACGAGTCTCTGTGGCTTCAGTATCAAATTCTTCAACGTGAATCGAAGTAAAACAGTCTTCCTTAACAATTCTTTCATTAATTAGAATTGCGTCTTCAAAATTATAGCCTCTCCAAGGCAGGAATGCGCATAATAAATTTCTTCCTAAAGCAAGCTCACCCTGGCTCGTCCCCATACCATCAGCAATAACCTCACCTTTTTCCACGCGATCACCAAGCTTAACAATCGGGCGCTGATTAAGGCAAGTGTCGGCATTCGTACGCAAGAATTTTTTTAAATGATAAATATTTTTACCGATTGTAATCATAGAAGCATCAACGCTAGTTACTTTACCCGATTCCTTAGCCACAACTACAGTGCCCGAATCAATGGCAACTTTGCCTTCCATCCCGGTACCTACGGTTGGAGCATCGGTAATCATTAAGGGCACTGCCTGACGTTGCATGTTTGAACCCATCAACGCGCGGTTGGCGTCATCATGCTCTAAAAACGGAATCAAGGAAGCCGCGACCGAAACCAACTGCTTAGGCGCGACATCCATATATTCAACTTGTTTAGGCGGTACTTTAGGAAAATCGCCTTTATGGCGGCAAGATACATAACGATCTGTAAAATATCCCTGATCGTCTAAACCGGCATTAGCCTGGGCGATAATTTTATCTTCTTCTATATCTGCGGTTAAATAGTCAATTTTTTTGGTAACCTTTCCATCTTCTACCTTGCGATAAGGAGTTTCCAAGAGACCTAAATAATTAACTCGGGCATAAGTACTTAAAGAAGCAATTAAACCAATATTCGGGCCTTCGGGAGTTTCAATCGGACAAATCCTGCCATAATGCGACTGATGAATATCTCTAACTTCAAAACCCGCGCGTTCGCGAGATAAACCACCCGGACCTAAAGCACTTAAACGGCGATTATGGGTCATCTCGGCTAAAGGATTAACCTGATCCATAAACTGTGATAACTGGCTACGGGCAAAAAAATCACGAATCTGATTAGAAAGTAACTTAGAGTTAATTAAATAATGGACATTAAGAATATCGACGTCGCCTAGAATGCTTAATCTTTCTCTAATTGAACGCTCAACGCGTACTAGACCAATACGAATCTGATTTTGAACCAACTCACCTACGGTCTTAACGCGACGATTGCCTAAATGGTCAATATCGTCAATCTTACCAATACCTTCTTTTAATTTAATGAGATACTCTATTACCTTAATAATAGTAGCAGAATCAAGTATCCTTTTATCTAAAGACACATCCATGCCTAATTTTCGATTTAAAACGAACCTTCCTGTTCTTTCTAAATCATATCTGGCTGGATCAAAGAAAAGCCGATAAAACAGCTCTTCTGCGGACTCTTTAGTAATTGGCTCATTGGGGCGCATCTTACGATAAAAATCAAGATAGGCCTCTTCTTTATTTTTAGTATAATCTTTTTTGAGGGTATTATCTATTTCCACATATTCTTTACCAAATGCGGCGATAATATCTTTATCCTCGGAAAAACCGAGAATTCTTAAAATTTGGGTGGCGGGAAAATTTCTGCGGCGGTCAACATAAGCTAAAATCGTACCGGTAAGGTCATGCTTAAACTCAAGCCAAGCCCCGCGATAAGGAATTACCCGGCCATAGAATATCTTTTTACCACTCGGATGCGCCTCTTCCTCAAAAGAAACCCCGGGAGAACGCTGTAATTGATTAACAATAACACGCTCATCACCATTTATAACAAAAGTCGCCCTATCGGTCATTAAAGGAATCTCGCCGAAATAAGCATCTTGTTCTTTAGTCTCTTTAGGAGTCGTAAGCCTAAACTTTACTTTTAAAGGAGCGGCAAAAGTAAGCGAACGCCTCTTAGATTCAGCAAGATTATACTTTGGTTTACCTAAAGAATAGCTAATAAACTCTAGCTTTATGGAGCGATTAGCATTTTCAATCGGAAAAACCTCTTCAAAAACTTCTTGCAAACCCTCACGCTTACGCTCACGCGTAGGTATGTCCGCCTGCAAAAAACTCTCATAAGATGCTAACTGAACTTCTAGAAGATGAGGAAGATCGTATACTTCTTTTAGCTTTGCAAAATTTTTACGCTTTATCATATTTTCCTGTTGGTAAAGACTTTCCCTAAAGAAAATTTGCTATTTTCTTTTCAAGAAAAGAGTATTTATAAAATATAAATTATTTTAATTCAACAGTTGCGCCGGCAGCTTCGAGCTTTTTCTTTAAATCCTCTGCCTCTTCTTTCGGGGCATGCTCTTTAACCGGTTTAGGGGCAGCATCAACTAGATCCTTAGCTTCTTTTAAGCCTAAGTTAGTTGCAGCACGCACTTCCTTAATTACAGCAATCTTATTTGCACCTGCGCTGGTCAAGACTACGGTAAAACTAGTCTTTTCCTCGGCGGCTGGAGCAGCTCCACCTGCGGCAGCACCCGCGGCGGGCATAGCCATCATCGGCATACTTGCTGAAACACCAAATTTTTCCTCTAAGGATTTAACTAAATCAGAAAGCTCTAAAACCGTCATGGTCTCAATCGATTTAATCATCTCCTCTAATTTTGCGCTTGCCATTTTACATCCTCCTTTAGCTTTCGTTAGCTTTTTTTAGTTTGCTTTATTTGCTCTAAACAATAAACAAGCTTCTTCAATGTCTGGCTCAAGACATTAACAAAACCAGATATAGGCGCGTTCAATGCCCCTACTACTTGAGCCCTTAAAACATCTTTTGAAGGAAGCTTGGCCAATGCCTCAATATCATTTTTGGTTAAAACTTTCTCTTGTAAAAAACCACCCTGTAATTTAAGCTGCTCATGGGTTTTTAAAAAATCGCATAAAACCTTTGAGATACTTACTGGCTCTTCCTTAGCAAAAACCAAACCGCAGGGGCCTTCAACAGTATTAACGATTGCCTCTAATCCTGAATCCTTTAATGCTCGACGGGCCACGGTATTCTTAACTACAAAAAGCCTGGCCTTTGAATCCCGTAAAGACTGGCGCAATGCGCTCATATCGGGACTGGAAAGTTTTAAATAATTAATTACAAAAATGCCTTCTGAACTTTTCAGATTATTTTTAATCCGGCTTGCCGATACTTCCTTAAATACTTCACTGATCTTTTTCATGGTTTAGCTTTCCAGTTTTAGGCCTGGATTCATGGTTGAAGATATATATAAACTTTTTACGAACTTACCCTTAACAGAAGCAGGCTTGGCCTCATTAAGCGCATCAATTACCGCCGAGGCATTATCGCGCAATTTATCCTCATCAAAAGAAACTTTACCGACGGATAAATGCACTCCTCCTTGTTTATCGACGCGAAACTCAACTTTACCTTTTTTAACATCTTCAATAGCCTTAGCAATATCATTAGTAACTGTCCCAGTCTTAGGACTAGGCATAAGACCACGCGGACCTAAAACTTTCCCCAACTTACTCAAATCTTTCATCATCTCCGGAGTAGCGATCGCGCAATCGAAATCTAATAACCCAGCAGCCACCTTATCAATTAATTCCTGACCGCCAACTAAATCCGCATTAGCGTCTTTAGCGACGCGCTCATGTTCACCTTTACAGAAAACCGCAACCCTGATTTTTTTACCGGTTCCATGAGGCAGAACTACTGTGCCGCGAACCATCTGGTCAGATTTTTTAGAATCAATACTTAAACTAAAATGTAAATCCACACTCGCGTCAAATTTAGGCGCCGGAGCCTTCTTTAATATAGTAAGGGCATCCTTTAATGCGTAAACTTTATCTTCTTGAACTGATTTTATCGATTCTTTATATCTTTTGCTATGAGTTTTCATTTAGTTTAGCCCTCAACCACAATACCCATGCTTCTGGCAGTGCCGGCGATAGATTTTACGGCCTCTTCCATGTCATAAGTATTTAAATCTTTGACTTTCATTTTCGCGATTTCTTCAACCTGCTTCTTAGTAATTTTACCGATAACTTCTTTTCCGGCAATCCCGGAAGCCTTAGCTAAATTCGCCGCGCGTTTAATTAAAATCGAAGTTGGCGGACTCTTGATAATAAAAGAAAAAGTCCTGTCCTCATAAACACTGATAACCACTGGAAGAATTAACCCTTCCCTACCTTTAGTCTGGTCATTAAATTGTTTGCAGAACTGCATAATGTTAACGCCATGCTGGCCCAATGCCGGGCCAACCGGAGGCGCAGGATTTGCCGCTCCTGCAGAAACGCGTAATTTTATCTGTGCCTAAATTTCCTTTGCCATATTAAACCTTGTCCACCTGCCAGTATTCTAATTCCACTGGGGTTGCCCTGCCAAAAATTGAGACACTAACTTTAAGTTTTCCTTTTTCCGGATAAACCTCGTCGATGGTACCATTAAAATTAACAAACGGGCCGTCTTTAACCCGCACTTGCTCACCCTTCTCAAAGATAACTTTAGGGCTGGGTTTTACATGCGTATCTTCGGTCCTTTTTAAAATATTGTCCACTTCAGATTGCGGTAAAGGCATAGGCTTTTTTCCTAAACCAATAAAGCCAGTTACGCCGGGAATTTTTTTAATAAACAAATAGGTGGGCTCGGTAAGTTCCATTTCGACCAAGAGGTATCCGGGAAAAAATTTTCTCTGTGAAATTTTTTTCTTTCCAGAGCGAATTTCGGAAACCTGTTCCGTAGGAATAACTAGCTTAGAGATGAAATCCTGAAGACCAGATACAGGAATTTTATTTTCCAAAGAAGTTTTAACTTTGTCTTCTAAACCAGTTTGTGTATGAACGACGTACCAATTTTTCATCTGAATATTACACTCAAAATTTTAGATAAAAATAAATCCACTACTCCGATATAGACCGCCAGAATAAAAGTAACCGTAATAACCACTACCGTTGCGCCAATTAACTCTTCGCGCGTTGACCACGATACTTTGATTAATTCCTGCTTGGTTTCTTTTACAAAATTTACTGTCTTACTAAAAATATTCATTGCCTTCTTTTCTTGCTCCCGTATATTTTACAGGGGCGGAGGGATTTGAACCCCCAGGACGGGATTTGGAGTCTCGCCGTTTAGCCAGTTAACGGACGCCCCTATTTTATTTCCTTGTGCGGGGAATGCTTATGACAAAACCTACAAAACTTTTTTAATTCCAACCGGTCCTGATGTTGTTTTTTATTTTTTGTGGTTGTATAATTTCTATTTTTACAAACCGTACACTCTAATGTGATTATTTCTCTCATAATTTTTTAAGCTGGAGACGAGAATTGAACTCGTGACCCCATCCTTACCAAGGATGTGCTCTGCCAACTGAGCTACTCCAGCAAGCTTTCAGTTAGCAATTAATAATACTTATTAAAAATAACAAAACTCCACCCCTGAAGAATTTATTACATTCTTCTATTCTTAGCACCTAAAGGTTATTTAGGGGATACTAGAAATGCTTAAGTATAATCAATAAAAAATATTTTGTCAAGTTTTTTTTTACTTTTTTTAAACACGTAAGTATAAGTGAAATTTATGGGTTAGCTAAAGCGCCCAAGCAATATGCTTGACAGCGAGTGAAAAGTATGTTAAAGTTTACCACTATGGAAGAATTAAACAGATTAAAACAAGAGCTTGAGCGCACAAAAACCGAATTAAGTATTCTCTATGAAATTTCTAATGCCATGCGCACAACGCTTAAGCTAGATGAAATCCTATATATTATTCTCACCGGAGTTACTGCGCATATCGGACTAGGTTTTAACCGCGCGATGCTTTTTTTAGTTAGCCCTAAAGACGACCTTATCGAAGGCAAAATGGGTATTGGCCCTGACTCTGGCGAAGAAGCCAACCGCATGTGGACCCAGATTGAACAAGAAAAAATGGATTTAGAAGATCTGATTAATGCCTATAAAGTTTCCGAACATATTCACCGATCAGGTTTCAACCGACAAGTTCAACAAATTAGAATTCCTTTACAAGAAAAAAATGACAATCTCCTTTCTGTTGTCGCCTTAGAAGGAATGCCTCTACATTTAACTTCTGAAACTATTTCTAATTACCAAAATACAACTATCGTAAAATTATTAAAAAGCCAAGAATTAGCTTTAGTCCCCTTAAAAGCGAAAGATAAAGTAAACGGAATTATTGTCGCGGATAATTTTGTTACGCATAAACCTATCACTAAAGATGAACTACGGATGCTTATCATGCTTGCCAACCAGGCAGGACTAGCAATTGAGAACTCACAGCTCTACGAGAAAACCCTCGTCCGCGCCAATACTGATTCTTTAACAGAATTATGGAATCATGGCTCATTTCAATACCGCCTACAAGGCGAAATGAAAAAATCCCAAGCACAAAATACGCCGCTAAGCCTCATGCTTTTAGATATCGACGATTTTAAAATTTATAATGATACCTTAGGGCATCAGGCGGGAGATACAATCTTAAAAGAATTAGCGATTATTTTAAAAAATCATTCACGCACGATGGATTATGTTTGTCGTTACGGCGGCGAAGAATTTACTATCATCCTACCGCAAACCGATAAAAAAGAAGCTTTCTTAATCGCCGAACGCTTAAGGGAAAATATTAAAAAATACCCCTTTGCCGAGGAGGAAATACTCCCCTCTAAGATGCTGCTGGTCAGTATTGGTTTAGCGAGTTTCCCCGAAGATGGTGTAACCCCTGCGGAATTAATTGAATCCTGCGACAAAAATCTTTACTCTGCAAAACAAAAAGGTAAAAACCAAACCTGTTGCTAGTGTCATTGCGAGCACGAGCGAAACAATCTTTATATTTTAAGTAACTGCTGTATTGGGCTCGGTTTGAGCTTGGGCGAGAGCTTGTGAAGCTTGAACTTGCTTATTCGGGGCGAATTTAACTGAAACTATCTTCGATACACCAGATTCTTCCATGGTAATGCCATACATTACATCGGCGTTAGCAATAGTCTTCTTGTTGTGAGTAATTACGATAAATTGAGATATTTTAGTAAAATCTTTTAGCATCCTACCAAATCTATCTACATTAGCTTCATCTAACGGTGCGTCAATTTCATCTAGAATACAAAAAGGCGAAGGCTTAACTTTAAAAATCGCAAATATCAACGCGATTGCTGACATTGCCTTCTCTCCGCCTGAAAGCAGTAACACATTTTGCAACTTCTTACCCGGAGGACGACAGATAATTTCAATACCAGATTCTAAAGGATCCTGTTCATCAATTAAAAATACCTGCGCATCTCCGCCATTAAAGAGTAAACGGAAATAATTACGAAACTCCTCCCGTACTTTTTCAAAAGTATCCAAAAACATCTGTTTAGTTGTGCGATTAATCTTTAATATCGCTTCGCGTAAGGAATCTTTAGCCGAGGTTAAATCTGCCTCCTGCTGCACCAAAAAATCATAGCGCTTCTTTAATTCATCGTATTCTTCAATCGCGACTAAATTAACCGTACCATAAGAATCTATTTTTTCTTTTAATTTATTTATTTCATCGCTAAGTAACTCAACATTAATATCATCCAAAGCAACGCTCTGGTCAATGCTTTCTAAATCGATCCGATAAGCCTGCAAAACTCTATCCTTAATACTCATAAATTTAAAATCTATATCTTTATTGGACATTTGTAATTCATATAACTTTTCCTTTAAAATATCTAAAGCCCTTCTATCCATCTCAATATGCTTGATTACATCGCTAATTCCCTCGGAAGTATTAAGGTAATTACTTTCGGCTTCTTTTAAAACGCAATTCTCCTGGACGATTAACAAACCAACCTCAACAATCTTCTTTTCAAGCTCAACCATTTCCTTGCTTAAAGATTCAATTTTATTTTGCGCGTCATTAATTTGCTGCTCGACACTAGAGAGCGCAGCACAATCCTGATCATAAGTCTCCTGCAACATCTTTAGCATGCCAATATCAGAATCAATACGCTTATTTAATGCTTCTAGCTCCGTCTTAAGTTGTGTAATTTCAATCAATGCTACTTCTTTTAAAGTAGCATTCGAAGAGATATTACCCTGCTCTTGATTAATCGTATCTTCGGCCTTAGTGCGCTCTAAATCTAACTTCGTAAGAACCGCCTTAAGGGTAGATAATTTTTCCTCTAACCCAGAGAATTCAACATCAGCATCAGCCACTTCTAAATTAATAATCTCTTCTTCTTCCTTAATTTTATTGAATTGCTCAAGGGCATTCTGATGCAAAGACTTTTTATTCGCCAAATTAATCTCTTGAGTTTTTAACTCATTTTCTAAAACCACTAACGCTTCTTTAAGGCTGCTCACATGTGCCTCTTTCTGAAGCTTGACATTATTTAAAGAATCACTTTCTACCTGCACCTGATCTATCCGAGCAATAATCTTGGCCGTATCTAAATCTATCGGTTTGGCTTCCCCGGATAACCTAAGCGAACCAGCCTCGGAACCTTTTAGCTTTATCACTAATCCGGTTAACTGCTCTGTAGGTATTTTATCGAGCGTAATCACCGCATTCATAGACTCGCTAATATCTTCGTATTTAGTCTTTAACTTTTCAATAAACTCTTTGTGCGACTCTAGAGCAATTTTTTGCCGCGCCAGATCCTCCAAGGATTTATTAATGCTATCTAATGAGACATTTTCCTGTGTGAGTTCTGCTTTAGAATCGGTCGTCTTAAGGCTTAAATCCTCAAATGCTTTACTTAATGCCGCTAACTCTTTAATTATTTCGCCTAAACCGCTTTCCGCGGTTGCATGCTCTTCACGCAGCTTAGCTTTTTCAAGCTCAAGCCTCTTCTTACGCGCATTTAAAATCTGCTGCTTGGAGATAAAATCAGAGATATCATTATTTATCTTGGTAGTTTCGATAGTTAAATCTAAGATGTTTTTCTTAGCACGAACAATATTCTCGGTGGATACTTTTATTGCGGAATTAATATTATGTAGTTGCGTTTCTTTATCTTGTAAAACATTAGTCCGCGATTGGATATCTTTCGAAAGACTATCGTGTTCAGCTTCGGCCTTACGTAATTTTTCTTCATCAAATTTTAACTTATTCTTTAGCTGATCAATTTGGGAGTTGAGATATTTTTTTGACGTCTCTAGCTCAACAATTTTTTCTTGATTAAAACTGATACGTTCTTTGTCACGAATAGCCTGATTATCCAACTCTAAAACTTTATTTTTAAGAGCCATAATATTATCTTCTAGGGCTTTAATTTCGGCCTGACGGTTACTGATACGCGACTCTTGGTCCTTAACCGAATTTAAAAGCTCGACCTCTTGAAACCCTAATCCTTCTAGCTCTTTAACAATTATATCCTTTTCTTTTAACAGCTGGATCTTTTGAGTAATGGCAAAATTTATTTCTTTTGATTTTAGCTCTTCAAAAACTTCCTTATATTTACGCGCCTTATTTGCCTGGCGTTCGAGCGAGCCGATCTGACGCCTGACTTCAGTAATAATATCATTAACGCGCGCCAAATTAGCTTCAGTTTCTTCGAGCTTTCGCAGAGCTTCTCTCTTTTGGGATTTATATTTAGTAATACCGGAGGCCTCATCAAAAACTACGCGCCGGTCTTCAGGGCGGGAACTTAAAATTAAATCGATCTTGCCTTGCGCAACCATAGAATAGCTTTCCGCGCCAATTCCGGTGCCGGCAAGTAAATCTAAGATATCTTTTAGGCGAACTGTACTTTTATTAAGAAGGTATTCGCTCTCTCCGGAGCGAAAAATGCGGCGGGTGATTACTACTTCGGGACTATCTAGAGGAAAAGCCTTTTGCTGGTTATCAAAAGCAAGCGTTACTTCAGCCATGCCCAGCGGCTCTTTTAAATCCGTGCCATTAAAAATTACATCCTGCATATCCGAACCGCGCAGGGATTTTGCTGATTGCTCGCCCAGGACCCAACGGATTGAGTCGAAAATATTACTTTTGCCACAGCCATTTGGACCAACAACCGCAGTAATGCCGGGTTCAAAATCCAAATTCGTCTTTTCCATAAAAGACTTAAACCCAACAATTTCTAATCTTTTAAAATACATTGATGGCTCCCATTA
>ORJL010868935.1_pt1 | contig 13414 bp, 16 predicted proteins | sample 1779941 | NCBI WGS metagenome assembly ORJL01 (sample SAMEA104232317, study PRJEB22302) | groundwater metagenome | biome: forest; feature: aquifer; material: groundwater | place: USA | collected 2011-08-07 | depth 5.8 m
GAAGGAGTGAGGATTTGCCGCAGCCTGACGGGCCCACAATGCACACGAATTCGTGCTCGTTCACGTGGAACGAAATGTCTTTTATCGCAGTAACGGCGCCTTTTTGGGGGTCGGCGAAGTCGCGCGTGACGTGGCGAAGCTCAAGTTCCGGGATTTCCGCCCGCGCTTTCATCCGGCCCGCTTTCATATTCATAGTTTCCACCTTCATACGTCAAATTTATAACGCTCAGCAAGCGCGAAGAGCGGCTTCCACAAAAATGCGTTGATGAGAAGGACCGCAAGGGCCATGGTGGCAACGATGAGCGTGAGCACCCACGGGTCGGGCGAGGGCGCAAGGGTGGATTTGGTGAGGAACGAGCCAAGGCCGGGCACGCTATAAGTCTGGCTCCCGAAAGGGATGTATTCCGAAACTATGAGCGCGTTCCATGCGCCCCCGAACGCCTGTATCGAGCCTACAATGATTCCCGGGAAAATCGCGGGCAGGAGCACGAGGCGGTAGAACTGGAAGTCGCGCAGGCCGAACGCGCGGCTTGCCTCAAGCACGTCGCCCGGTATTTGGCGGATTGCGCCTATTATGTTGAAGAGGAGATACCACTGCGTGCCCGTGAGAAGGAGGAGGATGGCTGCGATTTCCACCGCGATGCCGCCGCCCCCGAAAACGCGTATCACGATTAGCACGATGAAGGGGAAAAGCGCGAGCGCCGGCGTGGACTGCCCGATGTCGAAGAGCGGGAAGAATATTTCGGAAAGAGCGCGGGAGCGCGTGATTGCAATTGCAGCCGCAAGCGTCCAGGCAAGCGCAATCAGGTAGGCTATTGAAATCCGGGCAAGCGAATAGAGCGCGAACTCCGGCAGGCGGGAAAGCTCGGGATGCGCCGAGATTGACTCGCGCAAGCCTAACAGCGGGGCGAGGAATGCCGCTGAGAAAAAGTATGCGACGACAAGCATGACAAGCACGAACAGTATGCCGTAAATGGCGCCCATCTGGTACCAGGGCTGCGGGACGTGGTGCCTCCGCCTTGGAATGTGGATGGAGGGCAGGTGAAGGCTCCGCTGCAGGGCAGACCAGAAGCGTGAAATTTTGCGCAAGCTTGCATCCAGGATGTCCCACAGCCCGCCCGCCCCTTCGATGAGCCGGACGATGAGCGCGGGCTCGTTTGCCTCTGCAAAAATTTCGGTGTTCATGCTTTGGAAGCGGAATTTCTTCGCATACGCGGAAAGAGGGCGCCACACTTTCCGGTTTATCACATATATCAGGCTTACGAAAACCACGAGCCCGAAAAGCGCGGAGGGCACGTTGCCGTGCTTGGCTATCGCATTGCCAAGGTAGGAGCCGAGGCCCGGAAGCGCGTGCGGCAACGCGCCGTAAGTGATGAGCTCGGCTGCAACGAGGAAATACCAGCCCCCGCCCCACGCCAGTATCGAGCCGGTGATGAATGAAGGGACGATGCAGGGCAGCACCACCCGCCGCACGTAGCGCCAGCCGCGCATGCCGAATGCGTTTGAAGCCTCGCGGATGTCGTTTGGAATGTTCCGCACCGAAGAGAGGACGGAGAATGCCACCGCCCACGCCATGCCCGTGAAAATCAGGAATACGGCAGCCGCTTCATAGCCAAGCTCGAAGCCCATTAAAGAGGGAAGGGCTGAAGTGAAAAGGAAAATCGCCGCAGGCAGGTAGCCCAGCACCGGAATGGACTGCAAAATGTCAAGCAGCGGGAGCATGACTTTCCTTGGGCGGCGGTACATTCCGGCGATTATTCCGTAAGGCACTGAAAAGAGCACGACAAGCGCGAAGGCCGCAAGCATGCGGAGGAGCGTGCGCAGGGTGTAGTAGGGGAGAAGCACGGTATCGGGATTCTCGAAAATCCTGCCCCACCAGCCCAGATACGTGAAAATAACCGCAGTAAGAACCGCCATTGCGAGGATGACTTTTTCCGTGGTGCCGAAATTGGGGAGGAATTGCTTTTGCAGGCCTTCTGGCTTTTGCCCGGCGGCAGCAACGGACGGGGGCTGGGCAATGGACGGCCAAACCGGCAGCCGCCTGCGCGCTTTAGGGGCTGCCCTCTTTCGGCGTGGCATGAGTGAAAGAGAAGCCGGCGGGGTTTAAAATTATGGGGGGCAAACTGGAACGTATGGCAACGCTCGTGCTTGTCCGGCATGGAGAATCCCTGTGGAACAAGGAGAATCGGTTCACCGGGTGGATAGACATAGATTTGTCGGAAAAAGGGATTGAAGAGGCGCATGAGGCCGCAGAAAAAATAAAAAACAAAAAAATCAAATTCGGCAAAGCCTACACGTCCGTGCTCGTAAGGGCGACGCGCACGCTGGATATTGTTTTGGAGGATTTGGGGCAAAAAAATATCCCGGTAATGAAGGATGCGGCGCTCAATGAAAGGATGTATGGCGACTTGCAGGGCATGGACAAGGATGAGATGAGGAAGAAATATGGCGCCAAGCAGGTGCAGGCTTGGAGAAGGAGCTATTCGGTGAAGCCTCCGGGCGGGGAAAGCCTGGAAGACACTTGCAAAAGGACGCTCCCATATTACAAGGAAAAAATAATGCCCGACTTGCTTGCCGGAAAGAACGTGCTTGTTTCGGCGCACGGGAATTCGCTCCGCTCGATTGTGAAATACATTGAAAATGTAAGCGATGAGGAAATACCGGAAGTGGAAATACCTACTGGCGAGCCGCGGGTTTATGAGATGGAAATGAAGGGAAGGAAGCTTGTGGTTGCAAAAAAGGAAATACTGCGGCAGAGAGGGGGAAATAAGGCGATAGGAACGAATAAAAACATAAAAAACTAATAAATGCAACTATGGCTGAAATTAAGAGGCTGTTTTTCGAGCTGCCGGTGCCGAAGCCCAAAGTTGTTGGAATAATGGATGTGTCCGCATTCCAAAAGCCCGGCCCGAGGCTTTTCCTATCAAGGCATGCCGGGGACAATGGGGAAAATAACGGGCACATATACTTAGGATGCAAGGACTTGCCTCTTTCAGGAGATGGCGGGCTGCAGGCAAGAAATTCGGCGCTAATTCATTTCCGGGCGAAATTTTTGATTGCATACACGTCGGATTTGGGCAGGGCGGAAGAAACCGCCAGGATAATATTGGCGAATACGGGGAATAGCGCTGCACCGGCCATTTCATCTGCCGCGCTCCGGCCGAGGGAAGCAGGCGTGCTGCAGGGGCTTGACAGGAACTTTGCGCATGTGATTTTCGGGAAGGGTTCGGTTGATAAGTGGAGGAAGACGTTTACGGGCAGGCCGTATGAAGGCGGAGAGAGCCTTTCTGAAATTTATGAAAAAGTGACCGGGTATTTCAACAATGTCATCCTGGCAGAATTAAAGAAAGCGCCAAAGAGAGGCGGCAATGTGCTTCTGCTGGCTCACCGCGATACGGTGATAGTGCTAAGGATGCTGCTTGAAAAAATATCGCCGGAAGAAGCTCCGCTGTTGCCAATACCTTATTGCGAGCCGTTCATCTACGAGCTTCAGCCAAACGGGGAACTCGCAATGCCAAGAAGCAGGAAATAGCCGCTCCCGGGCATCTTCTTATATTTTTTCAGGTCGGATTTGTTCCGTTGAGAGGTGTTTAGCCATGATGCTTTTTACCCCAGGGCCCGTCCGCATTCCGGATGACATACGCATGGCGCAAGCGCGCGAAATGATTACGCACCGGGGCAAGGACTTCCAGGAACTTTATGGGCCGCTTGTCTCTGACATCAAGGCATTGATGAATTGCGCCGAAGCGCATTTGATGACCGGCTCGGGCACGCTTGGAATAGAAGCAAATGTAAGCAATGCACTGCCGGTTGGCGGCATGGCGCTTTGCCTGTCCAATGGCGCTTTCGGGGATAAGCTAGGCGGGCATTGCAAACTGTATTATGAGACTAAATTTGTCAGGCTAAATGATGCGCGAGGGTGGAACCTTGAGAGGGCGAAGCCGCACATTGACGAGGCTGCCGCATGGGGCGCGAAACTGTTTTGCATGGTGCACCATGAAACTTCGCCCGGGATACTGAATAAAGCGAAAGAGATTTGCCGCTATGCCAAATCGAAGGGAATGCTGACATTGCTTGACGGCACTTCTGCCTGGCCCGCACATGAATTTGACCAGAAGGAATTTTCCTGCGACTTTTATTCCTGGGCAAGCCAGAAGGCAATAGGCGCGCCGCCCGGAATTGCTTGCGTGGGGCTAAGCGAGGATGCAATAAAGGCAATAGAAGCTGCGCCAATCCGCTCGAATTTCATGAACCTGAAAAGCTACAGGAAAAATGCTGCAAAGAATGAAACCCCTACAACTCCGGCAATCTCAATACTCTACGCCCTTAGGGTTGCGGTGGACAAGGTGAAGAAGGAAGGGGGCGCGAATGCCTGGGTGAAGAGGCATGCCGAAGTGTCATCGCATGTGCGCGACAGGATAAAGGCGATGGGATTTGGGCTGGTTGCAGAGGAAGGGTTTGAAAGCGGCGCAGTAACTGCGTTCTATGCTGCGAAGAATACGGAATTGAACACACTGCTGCAAAGCAAATATGGCGTGAAATTGGGCGGGGGGCACGCAGACTGGAAGGACACGACTTTGCGCTTCTGCAATTTGGGGCATATCACGCTGGCTGAAGCCAAAGTCGGGCTGGATGCGCTTGAAAAGGCGAAAAAGGAATTGGAAATTTGATTAGGTGGGCAACATGAACATTTCAATAAAACCGGTTGGAATTGCAAGGAACAGGGAAAGGGAGCAGCATTTTGGCGGATGGAAAAATGTTGTTTCGGACATAGCCGTAAACAAAAAATACAGGGAGGCGCTTGACGGCTTGGAGGGTTATTCGCACGTGCTGGTTGTTTACTGGATGCACAAGGCAAAGAAGCGCGTGATAAAGCACCGGCCGCAGGGGATAGGCCCGCTAGTCGGCATATTCGCATGCAGGTGCCAGGGAAGGCCTAATCCGATAGGCATTTCGGCTGCAAAAATAACCGGGCGCAGGGGGAATGTGCTTTCCGTAAAGGGCTTGGATGTGATAAATGGCACGCCGGTGCTTGACATAAAGCCGTATACGCCGCAATATGATTTGGTTAAAAATGCCCGGACGCCAAAATGGGCTGAAAAGCTGGCATATTGAGTTGATTGGCATGGCAAAAATTGTGATTGGCGAAGAAAACGAAGCGGGGCGGGTTTGATGGTGAAAATCGTAATTGCAGATGCAATGGAAAAGGAAGTCGTGGAAGGGATTAGGAAGCTTGGCGAGGTTGTGCTGCAGCCCGCGAATTTGTCTGCGGCACTATCCGATGCGGATGCGCTGGTTGTGCGAAGCGCGACGAAAGTAACTTCCGATTTGATTGCAAATGCCGCAAAACTGAAAGTTGTTGCCAGGGCGGGAGTGGGATTGGACAACGTTGACAAGGCTGCGTGCGAGGCAAAAGGCATAAAAGTAATCAATACGCCGGGGGCAAGCACCGAAGCGGTTGCCGAATTGGCGTTGGGCATGATGATTTGCCTGGCGCGCAAAGTGGGGTTTGCGCATGCGAAAATGAAGGCGGGCGCATGGATGAAGAAAGAGTGCACAGGGCATGAAATTGGGGGGAAAACACTCGGCATAATTGGAATGGGAAGGATTGGGCAAAGCGTGGCGAAGAAAGCGGGCGCGCTTGACATGAAAGTGATATATTCAGATAGGAATGAAGTTGCGGGCGTGCCATATAGGAAGGTGGAAATGGCTGAACTCCTCGCCCAGTCCGATTTTATTTCAATACATGCGGCGGGAAGCGAGAAATTGATTGGCGCAGGCGAAATTTCGAAAATGAAGACGGGCGCGTATGTGGTTAATTTGGCGCGGGGGCACATGGTGGATGAGAAGGCGCTTGTGGAGGCATTGAAAAGCGGAAAGCTTGCCGGGGCGGCACTGGACGTTTATGAAAAAGAACCATATACGCAGGGGGAGCTGCTGTCGTGCGACAACGTCATACTTACGCCGCATATAGGGGCGGCGAGCGATGAGGCGCAGGGAAGGATTGGGCAGGATTTAATAGGGCAGCTGAAGAAATTGGTTTGAGATGGAAAAATGCTTGATTTGAAATCTCTCCGCACTGACGCCCGCCCGTTCAGGGTTGCGATGGACAGCCGGGGCATTGGGCAGAAGCCACTTGACGAAATCATCCAGCTTGACGTTGACTGGAGGAAAATGAAGAAGGAAGCGGATGATTTGAAGGCGGAGAGGAACAAGCTGTCGATTGAGATTTCGGAAGACAAGAAGGCGGGCAAGGACACGCGGGACAAAATTACGCTTACGCAGGCAATTTCCGGGAAAATAAAGGCATTGGATGAGGAATTGGCGGCAATTGAGAAGAAAATGGAGGGTGTGCTGCTTGTAATGCCTAATGTGCCGCATGCATCCGTGCCTGCCGGGCCGGATGAAGGAAGCAACGTGGAAGTGCGAAAGTGGGGGCAGCCCGCTAAAACAAGCAAGGATGTGCTGCCGCACTATGTTTGGGGCGAGAAAGCCGGCTTGATTGATTTTGAGCGGGGCGCGAAATTATCTGGAAGCAGATTTGCGGTTTTGAAAGGGGAAGTGGCGCGGCTTGAGAGGGCGCTTGTGAATTTCATGCTGGAAACACATATTTCACGAGGATACAAGGAAGTGGCGCCGCCGTATTTGGTGAGCGGGAAAACCATGGCTGGCACCGGGCAGCTGCCGAAATTTGCCGAGGAGTTGTACAAGATTGCGGAAGACGGCTTGTATTTGATTCCGACTGCCGAAGTGCCGGTTGCGAATTTGCATGCTGGGGAAATACTTGAGGAAAAGAATTTGCCGCTAAATTACACCGCTTATACGCCCTGCTTCAGAAGGGAAGCGGGCAATTACCAAAAGGACATAAAGGGATTGATTAGGCAGCACCAATTTGACAAAGTTGAGCTTGTGAAAATCACAGCCCCGGAGAAATCTTGGGAAGAGCACGAGAAATTGACAAAAGATGCAGAGCACATATTGCAGCAGCTCGGGCTGCCATACAGGACAATTGTGCTCTGCACAGGAGACATGGGATTTGCATCTGCGAAAACATATGACATAGAGGTGTGGCTGCCCTCGCAGGACAAATACCGGGAGATATCGTCTTGCTCAAACTGCACGGATTTCCAGGCAAGGAGGATGAATACGAAATACTGGAAGGAAGGGAAGCCGGAATTTGTGCATACTTTGAATGGAAGCGGATTGGCGGTGGGCAGGGCGGCAATTGCAATTATCGAGAATTTCCAGGATGCGGACGGGAATGTGGATATTCCGAAAGTGCTGCGCGATTTTATGATGGCGGACGAAATCAGGATGAAGAAATGATCATGGATTTGATTAGTGGCATTGCCTGCCTGAAACTTGAAAAGACTTCATCCGCTTGGGAAAAATCCTGAAGCAGCGTAAATTCGTTCGGGATAGCAACCACATAAAGCCCTGCTTTTTTTGCGGAAATAACTCCCACCCTAGTATCTTCAAAAGCCACGCAATAATGGGAGGGAATATTGAGTTTGTCCGCCGCATACAGGAAAATATGCGGATGCGGCTTTCCCTTGCCCCCGACATCCTCCTTTGACGCAATGGCATTGAATAAATCCAAAGCATCCACCCGCTCAAGCTTGAGCAGAATCTCGGATTTTTTGGAGCCGGATGCGACTGCGGTACGAAGCTGCGATTTTGCAAATGCCTCCAGCGCAGTTCTTGCATATGGGCACCAAGCAAGCTTTCTTGACCGATACCATATTGGAAGAAGCTTTTCCTTTTCTGAAATAAGCTCTTCCGGCGTGGTTTTCAAGCGGAATCTTGAGATTAAAGCGGGCGCGATTTCATTTGAACTTTTCCCGCAATGGCGGCGGGAATATTCTTCAATGGTTAAATTGGCGCCAAACCTGTCATGGAGCGGGACTTTCCACCCCAAATATTGGAATATTTCAGTGCGGAGAAGCGTTCCGTCCAGGTCGAATACCGCCCCTCGGATATTTCTTTTCACAAAATATATTATACATAAACGGTATAAAAATACCACTGGTCCGATATCCGTTTAAATAGGCTGGCGCATTCTGTTTTTGCGACCATTTATGGCACTAACAAATGAGGAGATGAAGCGCTCTCAGGATGCTTCCATACTGGAAGGCTCTTTCTGGGCGGTGATGATTGGGGCCGGGGACAATTTTGTCCAGGCTTTTGCGGTGCTGCTTGGCGCAAGCGCTCCTGTGGTGGTGCTTGTTGTGGCGCTGCCGCAGTTTGTGGCTGCGCTGGTGCAGCTTTTGGCAGTGCCCCTTTCAAATGCCATTAGAAGCCCGAAGCCGTGGGTGGCAGGGTGTGCCGCGGCGCAGAGGCTGCTCTGGCTTCCGTTGGCGCTGCTTGCGTGGTCGGCGCACCCGTATGCTCTTGCGGCACTCGTTGCAATTTACTGCATCTATGCATCGCTTGGCGCGCTTGTCAACCCGATTTGGTCGTCTTGGATGGCGGAAATAGTGCCCGAAAATGTGCGGGGGAAGTATTTCTCGGGAAGGAGCAAAATAGTGATTTTGGTTGCGGTGCTTGCGGCCGCTGCTGCTGGCTGGCTTCTCAACGAGTATTTGAATGCGTACCGTGCGCACGATTCGGCTAACCTGGCATTCGCGCAATTTTATGGGGCGGGCGAGCTTGGCGGCTTTGCGATATTATTCGCGGTTGCGTCTGTTGCGGGCATGATATCCATAATGCATATGCTTAGGATGAAGGACGTGCCACACGGGCACGAATCTGCGGAAAAAATAGGCATTGCGGAATTATTCACGAGCCCCGCGCAAAAGGAAAGCAGGAAGTTTGCCTCGTTCATATTTTTGCTCATGCTTGCCACTTACATTTCATCCCCCTTTATCGCAGTCTACATGCTTTCTGACCTGAAATTCGACCTCCTCACATTCTCGCTGATTTCGGTATCGGCAAGCATTGCAAAATTCCTCACCCTCCCATATTGGGGGAAGCTGACAGACCGGTTCGGGCCCCGGGCGGTGTTCATTACGTGCGGCCTGCTCATACCCCTTGTCCCTGCGCTGTGGATGTTTTTCACGGATGCGCTCGCACTCGTGCTTGTGGAGCTGCTCTCCGGGATTGCGTGGGGGGGGTTTGAGCTTGCGTGCTTCAATTTCGTGCTTTCGCGGGCGGAAAAGGCGCACCGGACTGCAGCCGTGGCAGCGTACAACTTAAGCACGGGGACGGGGCTGTTCGCAGGCTCGCTTATCGGGATATTCCTGTGGTCCGCTGTGCTCCCGAATTACCCGCAGCTTGGAAATGCCATAGTGCTGCTGTTTGGAATTTCCGCGGCAGTGAGGCTTGCTGCCTCGTTGGCATTCCTCCCGAAATTCTCGGAAGGCAGCTTCGGCGGCATGAGCATGGGCAAATTCCTGTGGCAGGCATTGGCCGTGAACCCGTCGGCCGGAATTGGCGGGAGGCTTACCCGGACATTCTCATTCGGCACCCATTTTTTCCACAACAGCGTGGAATACGGGGGAAAGGCGGCAAAGGGCGGGCTTGGGTTGGCGATTTACATGCTGAAGCGCGGGTCCATCATGATAGGGAAGAAAATCAGGATTAAGAAAGGGCTGTGAGCGGCTAAAACTGGTATCTTTCCACGTTGCCCTCGTTCCAGTGCCTCGGGCCGTCTGATGGCAGCTGCGAGGCAAGCACTTTTGCCAGGATTTTCATTGTGACCACGACAAAGGAAACCGCGAGGAAGAGCACGAGCTTGAAGTCGTTTTGGCCGGAAAAGAACAGGTATGCCCCAAGGAGGATGGGCGGGGTGTAGCCGATTGCCGCAATGTTTGCCACGTCCTCGACAATGGTGTTTTGCGAATCTTTTGCGCCTGCCGGATTGAGAAGCTTCGGGAATATGCTTTCGTTGCCGATTACAAGCACGAGGCCGAGCACGAACAGTATGAGGCCGAGGTCGAAGTTGCCGTACATCATGACGAGCGCGCCTAAGATGACAAGGAGGGCGGTGGTGGCGGAATAGATGACCGAAATGGCGCGCACTATCTCGCGCGGGTTGTACTTGAGCATTGGGATGGGAAACGGTGCTGAGGTTTTAAAGCGTTTTGCAGCATGCGCCCATTACGGTTTATATCCCTTTAGGGGCAGAGGGAAAGCGTTGGTTGCATGCTCGCAGAGGAAATACTTGAGAAGCTGAAGATACTCCCCGTCGAAAGCCTCAAGATACACGAGCAGACCATTGACGCCAACTTCCGCGCGCTTCGCGAAACCATGCTCAACCTCGGAAGGATAGTGGACCCCATTATTGTTGACTCCAAATACAGTGTAGTGCTGGATGGCAACCACCGCAGGCAGGTGCTTGAGGATTTGAAGTGTGAAAACGCGGTGTGCCAGATAGTAGACTACGCGGACCCGGGCATCCAGGTGAAGGGCTGGTACTTGGCAGTGCCGGAAGCCGGAGTGAATTCAAAATACTCGCTTGGCGGGGAGAAAGTGGACAGGGAAGCAGGCATGAACGCGCTTGAGCGCATGGACGCAAGCCTCCTTCTTGTTGAGAAGAAAAACGGGAAAGAGGAATGCGCGCTGTTTTCCTCGCCAGAGAAGGATTTGGGCGCGGTGCTTGAGGCGCAGATAAAAATACTCGGGAAAATACCATGCAAATGGCCAACCGAAACGAACGGGAACGGAGGCTGCGTGGCATACGTTGAGGACGTCCGCGCGCCTTTGTTTTTGGAAAAAGGCTATTCGGTTTTTTTCAGGCGGCCATATAAGAAAGAGGAAGTGGTGCGGGAGGCCGCGGCAGGGAGGCCGCTTCCGCCTAAATCGACAAGGCATATCATACCGAACCGGATTATCCGGCTGAATTTCCACCTTGGCTATCTGAACGAGCCTCCGGAAACCGCTTGGAGGCTGCTTTCAGACATTGTGCAGAAAAGGGTGAAGTACGGCGCTGCAAGATATTACACCGAGCCGGTCATTGTAATGTATTGAATGGCAGGGGCAAAAAAAATGCTCGACACTTTATCGCTTCTTGGGCCGACGGTGCGCAAAATTATAGCCATGCTTGCCCTTGCACCCGTGCTTTTCCTTGCATGCGTGTTTGTTGGCCTGACAAAGGCGGAAGCAGCCGTAGTTGTGCTTGGCTTTTGGGTTGGGATGGTTTTCCCAGACCTTGACGTTGTAACAGGCTGGATTAGGACGACTTTCCAGACCATGCTGCTCATACTTTTCCTAGGCGCGGTGATAATGATTTACCCCATTGCGTGGGGGAATTTGGGCGGGTTTTGCCCCGCATCGCAGATAAATGAAATATCCACCCAGCTAACGCCCGCTATAATTTGCAAGCTCGGGCTTGCGGGCCTGCTCATGGCTGGCGCGTATATCCTTGCGTGGCTTGCAGTTTCCTGGGTGCCTGCCAAAAATTCGTTCCACCACTGGGCTACGGCGGTGATGATAGCAGGCGGGCTTGGGGTGCTAAACCAGGTGCTGCTGATTTCACTGAACCAGTGGATACTGCCTATCGGGGTAGGGGTGGGCTACGGATTGCACATCATTCTTGACGGGAGGAAAACTCCGGAAGGCGGGACAGTACTGCCCCCGCTTCCGAAAAACGCGCTGCCGATAATGAAGTATCTGAGATTCTGATTGGGAAAAAGGAAGGGCAGGATTTAGGCGCCAAGCGCATTCTTTGCCATGGCGATGAATTCTTCCGCACGCTGCACGTATTTTTCGGCATTTTTTTCAGTAAACAGGCTTTTGCCATAATCGGCACCGCTCTTGTCCCTCATGGCATCCGCGATTGTATCCTTGAAATCCTGGGCGCCATCGGGCAGCTTGCCAAGCTTGAGGAGCTTTGCGAACATTGCCGCGGCATCGTCATGGCGGGTGATTTTTACGCCAAGAAACTTCAGGCAGAGCGCATCGTTTGCCCGGATTATGGCATGGATGCCCTGGGCGCAGCACACGCTTGAAGGCGCATCGCCATCATTCACCCCTGCCAGGGAGTGCCTTGGGGACGCAAGCCAGCCTTCCGCCTCTTTGATTGCCCTATCGGGAGTGTCACCGTTCATTTCAACCTCTCCGCATTTTTCCCTTCAAGGAATTTTTTAAGCTTTTCATGGCTGCCAAAAACAATGGGCACGGGTTTTGCCCCGTATTTTTCATATGCCCAATACACGAGACTATTCGCATCAAAGCCTTTTTTTGCCAAAACCGCGATATCGATGTCGCTTGAAAGGGTTTCCGCACCGCTGGCAACGCTTCCGAAAAGGTATGCCTCATCCGCGGTTTTGTCTTTTTGCAGGCGCTTTTTTATGGCGCCAACCACGTGGGATTGGGGCGTTTTGCTAAGGCTTAGAATTTGGACCACCGAATCAAGGTACGATGAGGGGCGCAGCGTAACGGTGATGCAATTCCCGACTTTTGCGGTTTCCACGATGCCGGCGGCATCTAATTTTTTCACAAGCCGCCACGCCGAGGCGAAAGGCACGGCGGCCTCTTTGGAAAGTTCGCTTATTGTGAATGCCCTTTTTTGGAATTTCAGCAATGTTCCAAGCATTGCCCTTGAGCCGCTGTATTTCATCATGGTTATCGCTTCCATTTTTGCACCCAGTTAATTATCCAAAACTGAATAGACTTATCCAGATATGGATAAAAGGCTTTGCATGCGCAAGGAAGCGCCAAAGAACGCAGCGCCGATAATGAAGTATCTGAGATTTTAGAAGTGGAATTGCCTTTTTGCAAGGCGTGGGGGCAAGGCTGCGGGGTTCTTCAAAAATTCCGCCAATGCCTCGATGTCTTCTTTTTGATTCATTCTGCTAAACCAGTAATCAATTCCATTTGCCTGCACTTTTACCACGTTTGCCATGCTGCACGGGCCCAGGCAGTAGGGGGAGGAAATGGAAACTGAGTCTGACAGCCCTGCTTCTGCTACCATGCGCTCAAATTCGCCCCTCATTACTTTTGGGTTGCCTTTTTCCATATGGCCGCAGCAGCAGCCGTCGCACATGAAAACTTTTGAGTTTGGCATGGGTAGAAGTGGTTGGGACGGATAAAAACACCTCTTACGCAAAATTGGGCGGTTTCCTGTATTCGGCCAAAAGCATCGCCCCAAACATGAGAAGGGCCCCGGACCATTGCAGAAGCGAAAGGGTTTCCCCCAGAAGGAAATATGCAAACACTGCGGCGAAAGCCGCCTCGCAGACGAAAATCAGGGATATCCTGGATGGCTCGATGACCTTTTGCGCGCCTATCTGGATGAGGAAGGCCGCGGCGGTGGCAAATAGCCCAAGGTATACTGGCATTGAAATCGACTCTAAAGTAATTGTTGCCGGAATTTCGCCAAGAAGAGCCGCCAGAACCAGGCTTATTATTGCAACCGTGGCAAGCTGGGAAAAAGTGAGCCCCACGGTGCCGGCTTTTTTTGTGAATTTTGAAA
>ORJL010925722.1_pt1 | contig 13407 bp, 12 predicted proteins | sample 1779941 | NCBI WGS metagenome assembly ORJL01 (sample SAMEA104232317, study PRJEB22302) | groundwater metagenome | biome: forest; feature: aquifer; material: groundwater | place: USA | collected 2011-08-07 | depth 5.8 m
CGCGCACGTCGACCACGGCAAAACCACCATGACCGACTCGCTTGTCGCCCGTGCCGGCCTTATCTCAAAAGAGCTTGCAGGAGAGCAGCGCGTCATGGATTTTGACGAGCAGGAGCAGGCAAGAGGCATCACCATCAAGGCTGCAGACATCTCGCTAGGCTTCCATTTCAACGGCAAGGACTACCTTATCAACCTGATAGACACGCCCGGGCACGTCGACTTCGGAGGCCACGTAACTAGGGCGATGCGCGCAGTGGATGGCGTTATCCTTGTAGTCGATTCGGTGGAGGGCGTCATGCCCCAGACCGAGACTGTGCTGCGCCAGGCCTTGAAAGAAAAGGCAAAGCCCACGGTTTTCATCAACAAAATAGACCGGCTGATAAACGAATTGCAGCTTACCGACGAGCAGATGCAGGCGAGGATACTCAAAATCCTAAATGGCATCAACAAGCTCGTGGACAACTACGCCCCGCCCGAGTTCAAGGACGAATGGCGCATTGAAATAGCAAAGGGCAACATCGCATTCGGCTCCGCCATCCACAAATGGGCGGTGTCGGTAAAATCCATGGAAAGGACAAAAATCAATTTCAAGCAGATTTTCGATTATTGCAGGAAAGGCGAGCACAAGACATTGGCGGAGAAATCCCCATTGGACGACGTGCTGCTTGAGATGGCGATTACCCATCTTCCAAACCCGGGGATAGCGCAGAAATACCGCATTCCCGTCATCTGGAAAGGCGACACAAATACTCCGGCTGGAAAATCCATGCTTGCATGCGACAAGGCTGCAAAGGCAATCGGCGTCTGCTTCGGCGTGGTGAACGACGAGCATGCCGGCGAAGTCGCAGTCGTCAGGCTGTTTGCAGGCAGCGTGAAAAAATCCGACCAGCTCTACCTGGCGTCCAAGCTGAAGTACGAAAAAGTGCAGCAAGTTGCCATTTACATGGGCCCGGACCGCGTCATGGTGGAGGAAGTCGTGGCAGGCAACATCGTGGGCATCATCGGCCTCCGTGACGTTTATGTCGGCGAAACTATTTCAGCCGAGGAAATGGACCCGTTCGAGCAAATCAAGCACTATTCCGAGCCCGTCGTAACGAAGTCTATCGAGGCAAAGGATTCGAAGGATTTGGCAAAGCTCATCCTGGTGCTCCGCGCGCTCACAAAGGAAGACCCCACGCTCAAGGTCGAGCTGAACCCGGATACGGGCGAGCACCTGATGTCTGGCATGGGCGAGCTCCACCTCGAAATCATAGAGTACAAGATAACCAAGGAAAAGGGCGTGGCAATAACCACCTCGCCCCCAATCGTGGTCTACCGCGAGATGATAACCCACGCCTGCCCGGGCGAAATCGAGGGCAAGTCGCCAAACAAGCACACCAAGATAAAATTCACGGTCGAGCCCCTGGAAAAGGGCGTGTATGATGCCATGGTGGAAGGCAAAATCCCGGATGGCAGGCCGAAGGGCAAGATACTTGTCGAGACTTTGGTGGAGGCAGGCCTTCCGCGCGACCAGGCAAAATCCGTGATGCATATCTACAACAAGAACATCCTCATCAACGACACTCGGGGCATCCAGTACCTCAATGAAATATCCGAGCTTGTTATCCAAGGTTTCGAAGAGGCCATGCAGAAGGGCCCGCTGTGCAAGGAAAAAGTGGTGGGCGTGAAAATCATGCTTACCGATGCCCACATCCACGAAGACCCGGTGCACCGCGGCCCCGCGCAGATTATCCCCGCCACAAAGCGCCCGATATATGCCGGCATGATATTGGCAGGAGTCACGCTCCAGGAGCCCAAGCAGAAAATCCTCATCCAAGTCCCGCAGGAATACATGAGCAACGTCATCACATTGGTGCAGGGACGCAGGGGCCAGATGCAGGACATCCAGCAGGAAGGCGAAAGCTGCACGCTCATTGCAAAAATCGCAGTTGCCGAAATGTTCGGCTTTTCAAACGAGCTTCGCTCCGCCACGCAGGGCAGGGCAATCTGGTACCAGGAATACGCGGGCTACGAGCCGCTTCCAAAGGACCTGCTGATGAAAGTCGTGAGGCAAATCCGCGAGCGCAAGGGCGACAAGCCCGACCCTCCAACGGCGAATGACTTCGTTGACTAAAAGGGCGGATTTCTTATGGGCAAAAAAACTTCCGGGTTTCTGCTTATATCTTCATTTCTTTTGCTTTCATTCCTATTTTTTGGCTGCACCCTTGCAAACTCGGCAAACGGTGGCGCCGGGAATGCCTCATCCAAAAACGCCCTAAGCCAGCCCGCCCCGGTTGCAGCCCAAGCTGTGAAAGAAGCGAATTACTACACTTTATCTGGATTGGAAAAAATGGCGGCCAACGACACCAGCGGGGCAATGGCGGACTTTGAAAAAGCCATATCGCTAAACCCGGCTTTCGCGCCCGCTTACTATGCCAGGGGCGAGCTTAGGAGGAACTTGTCCGATGACAATGGCGCATTGGAAGACTACGGCACGTCCATCAAACTTGACGCGAATTTCGGGCAGGCATATGCATCAGCATGCAACGTGCTGAATGATTTGGCGCGTTTCAGCGAATCACTGCTAACCTGCCAGAAGGCAGTTGATTTGGGCTTTGGCGCGCCACAAGTCATCAATAATTTGGGCGTTGCCATGTTCAAGAACGGCGACGTCAACGGCTCTATTTCCCAGTTCACCAAGGCGCTTGAAGGCGGCGCAGATGGCCCGATTGTGCTTCGCAACCGCGCAATTGCGCGCAAGAAAATGGGCGACATAAAAGGGGCAATTGATGACATTGAAGCATACCTGGAGCTTGTTCCAGGCGACACATCTTCCCAAGACTTCCATTCGCAGCTTGTTGCAACATATGAGGCTCAAAAATCAAAAAAAATTTAGCATCCGCAGGCAGGCTTCCTTCCAGGACCGTTCATGCTTTCACCCCCATTAAAAATTCTGGCTCTCTGTTGCCAGCATCATTCTGCATCTTTTCCTTTTTAAATCTCTGCGAGGAATTGTTTGGTAGTGGTAATCTATGCCCCTGGGCTCGCTTGTGCGCCTTGCATTGGTGCAGTTTTCCCCGATAGCTGGCGGAAGCGTTGATAACATCAATGCGGCTAAAATCCTTGTTGGGAACAAAAAAGCCGACGTTTTCCTCTTCCCCCACCTTTTTGCCTCAGCATCCGAAACTGAAGAATCTGCCCGCTATGCAGAAGATGGCGCCGGGCCATCTGCGGCTTTCCTAAAAGTTGTGGCGCTTGAGCGGAAAGCATATTCAATTGGCTCTTATGTTGCCAAAGGAGAGCGTGGCAAAAAGCCAACTTTCCGCACCGCCGTGTTCAACCCTGACGGCATCCGCGTTGCGATTTACGACCAAATCCACCTGTCATCGATAAAGGCTGAGCCTGATTACATTGCGCCAGGCTCAAAGCTCCCATTTTTCGACGTGCTCACTTTCCGCTCCTCGGCAATCGGCTCCTATGATTTGCGCTTTCCCGAGCTTGCGCGCGAATTCGGGCTTTCGTGGGGATTTTTGCTTTTTGTTTGCGGAAGTTACAAGCTAAGTGAAATCCACCAGTGGGATGCGCTTTTGCAGGCCCGTGCATGTGAAAACCAGATGTTTGCAATAGGCTGCAATTTTGGGCAGGAAAAAAAGAAAGAATCAAATCCATTGGAATTCGGAGGGCATTCCGCGGTTTACGCGCCTGATGGCCGGATGCTTCACCGTGCAGGGATGGGCGAGCAGGTGCTTGTGCTTGACATCAACCCGTTCGAAGTGGAGTGGAACCGCAACCGCCACCAATACCTGACAGATGCAAAAGTGGAGCGGGGCAAGCGCCACGTTTTCGAGTCCGAAGACGACCCGGACAAATAATGGTGGAAAAATGAATAAGGCAGCAAAAAATAAAGAAGGGAAAGGCTTCGGCAAATTCCGCGTTACAATTTCAGATGCAGCCCACAAGATAATGCCGGATGAGGGCGAGGCGCAGCTTTTCGTAAAATATGCCCTGATGGCTTTCAAGGAGGAGCCGAACAAGAATACGTTCATGCTTGGGAAACTGAAGCTTGTCTGTGTAATTGATAGGGGTGAAATTTCAATTATTACCGGGGAAGAAATGAAGAAAATAATCGGAAAATAAATGCTATTATTTCTTCCTGAATTTGCCCCAGCAGTCTTTTGAGCAGAAATAGTATTTCATCCCGCCCCCGTCTCAGCTTATCGGTTTTTCTTCCCCCGCTCTTTCCTTTGCAGGCCCAATTCTTGGCTTGAATCCCCTCATCAGCAGGGTGTTTCCAACCACGCTCACCGAGCTGAATGCCATTGCCGCGCCGGCAATCACCGGGCTTAGCAGGAAGCCGTTGATTGGATAGAGCGCGCCCATCGCCACCGGTATCCCGATAGCGTTGTAAATGAACGCCCAGAACAGGTTTTGCTTTATTTTCTTCATCGTATATGCCGACAGCTCGATTGCCGTCACGATGTCGCGCAGGTCGCTTTTCACCAGCACGATGCCCCCGCTTTCAATCGCAACGTCCGTTCCGGCGCCTATTGCAATGCCCACGTCGGCCTGCGCAAGCGCCGGCGCATCGTTTATCCCGTCGCCCACAAACGTCACTTTTTTCCCGCCCTCCTGCAGCTTCTTGACCTCAAGCGCCTTCTGCTCGGGCAGCACGTGCGCAAGCACCCGCAATATCCCGGCTTCCTTTGCAATGGCCTTTGCGGTGCGCTCGTTGTCTCCGGTTATCATTGCAGTCTCATAGCCCATGGAATGCAGCGCGGCTATCGCCTCGCGCGAATTTTCCTTGATGGTATCCGCTATGGCAACAAGGCCGGCAAGCTTGCCGCCAATTGCAACCACCACCACGGTCTTGCCTTCGGTTTCAAGCTTCTGCATGCTTTTCTCCGCATCAGAAGGCACTTTGATTTTCTCCTTTTTCATGAGCGCAAGGTTGCCCACATGCACCTTCGCTTTCCCGACAGTTGCGGATACGCCATGCCCGGGTATTGCCTTGAAAGATTTTGCATCCGCCACCCTGATTTTCTTCTCTTTTGCCCTATCCACCACAGCCTGCGCAAGGTGATGCTCTGATTTGTTTTCCGCTGCGGCGGCAATCCTAAGCAGCTCGTTTTCAGCAATCCCAAACCGCACTATTTCGGTCACCACCGCCTCGCCTTTTGTTATGGTGCCTGTTTTGTCAAACACGATTGTTTTCGCCTGGTGCAGCAATTCAAGGCTTTCGGCATTCTTGAACAGTATGCCGTGCTCCGCCCCCTTGCCCGTGCCCATCATGATGGCGGTCGGAGTTGCAAGGCCCATAGCGCAGGGGCATGCGATAATCAGCGACGAAACCAGTATGGTTATGGCGAACAGGAAAGTCTGCCCGGATATGAAGAACCAGTATGCAAATGCAAGCAGCGCAAGCACAATCACCGCCTCCACGAAATGCCCGGCAACCGTGTCCACCAGCTTTTGAATCGGCGCCTTGCTGCCTTGCGCATCCTCCACCATCTTTATTATCTGCGCAAGCATGGTGTCGCTTCCCACCTTTGTGGCCTTGAACTTGAACGAACCTATTTTGTTTATCGTTGCGCCGATTACGGTGTCGCCTTTTTTCTTGTGCGTGGGCATGCTCTCGCCGGTCACCATGCTCTCGTCAATGCTCGACATGCCGTCCACCACAATGCCGTCCACGGGTATCTTGTCGCCCGGCTTCACCACTATGATGTCGCCCACTACGACTTCCTTTATCGGGATTTCAACTTCCTTGCCGCCCCTTATCACAAGCGCGGTTTTAGGCTGCAGGCCCATCAGCCGCTTTATCGCCTCCGATGTCCTGCCCTTTGCAACCGCTTCAAGGTATTTGCCAAGCACAATGAAAGTGAGCAGAAGCGCGGCGGTTTCAAAATACACTTTCCCTTCCACAACCCCCGCCGCAACCACCACGCTGTAAGCATATGCTGTGCCAACGCCAAGTGCAACGAGGCTGTCCATGCCCGGCATGCGGTTAATCAGCCCGCGGAATCCGCGGGTAAAGAAATCCCGGTTCAGCCACATTACCGGAGTGGCAAGCAGGAATTGCACGATGTTGACGTTTGCCGCAATGAATTGCGGATATTCCAGGGCAACTATCCCCATTAGCATTTCAGGCAAAGCAAGCACAAGGGCGGGCAAAGTCAGGATAACCGAGTACGTAGTCCTCATTTTCAGCTCAGCCATTTCCTTTTCCCGTGCCGCCTTTTCCTTGTCCACGTTTTCGTCCGCCTCAAGGATTTCGGCATCGTAGCCTGCGTTCACAATTGATTTCTTTATCTTTGCAAAATTTGCCTTGGAAACATCGTAATCCACCACCGCCTTCTCAAGTGCGAAATTCAGGTCGACTTTTTCCACTCCGGCGGTGTTTTTCAGCGCTTTTTCCACAATTCCGGCGCAGTGCAGCGAATCCATCCCGATTACATGGAGGTAAAGCCTGTCCTTTCCGGTTTTTGCTTTTGCCCTTGCTGCTCCTTCCTGTGCGTTCTCCCCCCTCACATCCGCTCCATATCCCAGCTTTTCCGCCACTGCTTTGAAATCTGCAGTGCCGACATCGCCTTCATCGTACTCCACAGTCGCCCTATTAGTCGCAAAATTGACATTGGCATTTTTAACGCCTTTGAGTTTTTTTATGCTCCGCTCGATGTTTATTGCGCACGACGCGCAATGCATTCCGGTTATTGACAATTCGGTTTTTTTCATATTCCCCAACTCACCCATAATAATATTTTTTCGCATTTTATAATCCTGCTTTTTTACCCGCCGCATCCGCAGCCTCCGCCGCTTCCGCCGCATGAGCCTCCTTTTGGAATTGCAGCAGCGGCTTGTGCGGTATTCTGAACCGCTGCGGCTTCATTCCCGCTTGCAGCTTCAACTATGAATTTCCCGTCACCCATGCCCATCGGGCAGGACATCTTGTAAGTGCCCGGCTTGCCGGCAACAAATTCCACAATGTTGTCCTGCCGCACGATTGTGCTTACCCCAAGCCCCCAGATGTTGAATGAATTCATGCATCCCAGAAACGTGCTTTTGTCAAGCTCAATCCTTACTTTTGTGCCCTCTTTCACGCGGATTACATTTGGGTCATAGCGGCCATTCACCACCTTTATCGGGATGGTGACGCTTTCCCCATTTCCCCCAAGTGCATTGGAAGGCGCAGGATTGTTTCCGCTGCCTGCAGCAAGGCTTGGGGAATTTGTTATTGTCTGTGAAGCTGCGTACACGCTAGGCGAAGCATTGGCTATCAATACCCACGTTGCGAGTGCCATCAGCATTGCAACCGCAATCCATTCATGCATCTTCATTCAAATCCCCCCGAAAATAAGGCCGGATTTCGGCCCGTAAACCATAATCATCGCAAGCAGAAGGAAAAAAATCAGCGACGTGCTTGCCATGGATGTGAATGCCGGTATTCTGGCAGTTGTGCCAATCAGCCCCAGTTCCTTCACGTTCATGTAAGACAGGCCCATCAAAATAGCCACGCACATGCTGGTAAGCAGCACAAGGAAAATCGGCAATGGCTCTGCCACAAGCATAACCGAAAGCATTGCGCCCATGGTGCCTGCCATCGCGCCGGCCATCAGCCCCTCCATTATTCCCATCACTCCAACCGTCCTGCCGCCCCACCAGCCTGCCGCGCAGCCGGCAATCAACCCGAAAATGGAGCCCCAAAACATGCCGTTTGTTGCCCCAAACAGCGCGCCAATCATGAAGCCCGCCATCATTCCAAACGTCATCCCTTCCATCATTCCAGTGCTGCAGGTTATCGGCCTGTGGTATGAATTAAAATGGCTGCCTGCCCCAACAAGAGCTACGACCGATATCGCCCCCAATGCAAGGAATGGAAGCGTTGACGATGCAAATTTAGGTACGTCCTTCCACAATCCAATATGCATCAGCCCAAGCAAAAGCAGCAAGCCTGTCATCGTTGCGAATGCATAAAGCAGAAGCTGCCTCTCCGCCTTCCATTCGGACTTTGAGGACATCAGGTTTTCCAAAACATGATTTGCCCTAAGCGAAGAAGTGTCGCAGGCGATGCAGTCCTCCTCATCCGCCTTCCCTCCTTCTTTATCCATGCCTGTTTTTTTGTGCCCTAGCGCCTTGTAGCCGGCGGATTCTATCGCCTTTGAAATTTCCCCAAGTGTGGCTTCTTCAGCCAGCACAACCATCTTGCCGGACATTGCGTTTATTGACTCGATGCTTACGCCAGGCACCTGGCCCACGGATTTGGAAATAAGCCTCTCGCATGTATTGCAAGTCATCCCGCCAATGTCAAAAACGTATTTTTCTTCCATGCTATTCACGCAACCTTGTACCCTTCTGCAACAACGGCTTTCTTCACCGCCCCAAGCGCTGCCTTGTCTTTCACTTCCACAACCGCCTCTCCGCTTTTGTGGTTTATGGAAACCATTTTTGCGCCCGCCACGTCATTCACTGCCATTGCAAGGATTTTCTCGCAGCTTGTGCAGTGCATTCCGCTTATTTTGAGTTTTTCCTGCATTTTTCCACCCAACGTTTTTCTCACCCAATGTATTACGCCCCGCATGCGCCATACCCTCCAGGCGCCTGTGGCACGTTTTTTATTTTCTGCTTCAGTTTTATATATCCTGCTGCGCTTGAATATTCAAAGCCCAGTGCCTCTTTCGGATTGACGCTCTCCCAGTCCTTCCCCTGCTCCTCAAAATATTGCGCCATGTCAAGATAGGTTTGCGTAAACCAATAGCTGTTCGCATAAAGCAATGCGGAATAAATCTCATCCTCGCTTGCTCCCTGCGCTGCCATTATTTCGGCAAGCCCAAGGGCCGCCATGCCGTGGTTGCAGTCAGGGAAATACGCCGGATTGTTGCAGCATGGGCGGTAGGCATTGGAGGTCACAGTTTTCACAAGCCCATCCTGCGCTTTCGTCAGCCGCACTATGTTTGCGCTGCCAAGCAGCTCGCCACCCGGCTTTGCCCCAAGCGGCCAGCCCCCGGTGCTTGCGAAGTTCCCCTTCTGCTCGCCGTATTTTGCCATCGGTCCGTCGGTGTATGCGGAATTGTTGTTCACCAGTCCGAATGCCCACAGGAGGTTGAGCACGAAAAGGGCGTTCTGGCTGTTTATCATGATGTTTTCATTGCTTCCGTTAAGCAGTATTTTTTTCTGCCCTTCAGTGAGCGGCCTGCCGCTTCTTTCCATCACCGCGGCGAATGAATCGTAGCTCATCGCGCCTGCCTCTATTGTCTGCGGGCCGATATCGCCCCACTTTGCAGAAAGCGTTACGCCATCAGGCGGCACTACCCTGTCAATGAGGCTGTTTTGCTGGTTTTTTTGCGCTTGCGGGGCTTCGGCGGAAATGTTTCCCGGGCCGGCTATCTTGTCAAATTCATCTTTCCCGCCAACCACATTGTAAATATTGGAATATCCAAGCGCAGCAAGCCTGCCGCTTGCCTCCTCGCTCATCCTGCCGGTCCTGCAGTAGACCACTATCTTTTTGGTTTTGTCCTGCGGCAGCTTTGCAAGCATTGCATTTGTATCAGCATATGGTGCAAAGGCATCCGTGCCGTTTATGTGCCCCTGTTCAGGCACATGGACGTCAAGCAGGAAGAAATCCTTGGTTTTGAGCGCATCAATAAGCTGCGCCGCGGTAATGTTTTTGTAATCGCCGGAAAAGTTTGCCCCTGCCCCGCTGCTTTGGGGGGTGGCGTTCCCGGCCGAAGCTGCAGCCGCTCCGGAATCGGCCTGCCAATTCTTCTGCCCGCCGGTCTGTGCGTTTCCAGTGCATCCTGCCAAAAGCAAAAGTGCAATTATGGGGATAACCAGTTTCGTGTGCATGATTTTCCTCGCTTCTTTTCCTACTGCTTATTCTGGCTGTAGGGCATTGTAAATTTCTTCCACCCTGCATTGTTTCATATATCTGAAACAATAAATATATATTGTTGAAACAATGCCTTCAGGCCATGCCGTGCGTCGTCCCCATCGTTCCCGCATGCTCCTGAAGCGGGGTTTCGCCATCTCCGCCGCCCGCAATGGCTTCCATTATTTCCTTTGCCCCATTCTCACCTATTTTATATTCATTGAATATTTCAAGCTGCTTTTCCGCCCCGGCAGCGCAAGGCATCCTGACCTTTGCATTCCCATCAATGTGATGGAAATCCCCAAGCGCCCATGCCATTGAGCCAAGGAGCATCGCCACCATTAACATCGGAATTGTTTTCATTTCATACACCTCTTCGTCTTTCCTGAATTTCTTTCCTTCTTCCGCCTACTTATAACTAAGCCCAAAATAGGCCATGAAATAAAGGCATTATGAGCCTTGCCATCGTTTAGATGGCAGACCTATCGTTTAGATTTTGAAAATAAGCCCAATTTAGCCTTATTTTAGTAAAATAATGGTTGTTTAAGCTTATTAATCTGGCAAATTATTTAACAAACTTTTTTTCTACGGAGTAAATCAGCACGATTATCGATAGCAGCCCAAGCAACGGCCGGATTGGGTTGAGCACATCATACAAAAACGCATAGCCGAAAACCAGCAGAAGCAAATGGTTGCACGTCGGGCACGCAAATGCAAGGTAGCCAAGCAATCCTCCTCCAGCCGCGCCTTTCCCAGAAGGGCAGGATTTGTTTTCAGGCAGCACGAGGTAAACCGCAGCCAGCACTGACGTCGTAAACAGGAAAACATAATCAAGCCATGTTGCCGGAATCATGCGCAAATATGGAATTATCGGGTTTGATAGCAAGGCTGTGGGGATTCCGAAAAGCAGAAACAACCCTAAGGCGTAAAGCACGGCTTTGCCCCGTGTTTTCGCATCCGTGAAAGCAAATTTTAATGCGCTGATTATTTCCATGCCAATCAACCAATGTTTATTCCTGCTGCCTTGCAAGCCTGAACCTGAAAAGGTGCCCATACGGGCTTTCCCGCATCATGCCCTGCGCCATCGCCCGTTTCCCTACTGTAATTGGCTTTTGCGTTTTTAAAACTACGGCGCGCACATAGATTCAGAAGATCAACATGCACGAAGCAGTTCTAAATGAATTTGGAAGTGTTGGCATGAGAAACGCCACGCCCCTCCTGTTTGTACTGTCATCCGCCGCCCTCTTCGGGCTAAGCGTGCCCCTGGCAAAGGTATTGATTGCCGATGTTCCGCCAGTCAGCCTTGCCGGGCTGCTTTATTTTGGGGCGTTTTTGGGCTTGTCTGTTTTCAGCCTTGCAGGGGCGCATGGCAATGGAAAAAGGGCAGTTTATGACAAAAAAGAACTCCCATACCTTGCTGCCGTAGTGCTTTTTGGAGGCGTGCTGGGGCCTGTTTTCCTCATGCTTGGCCTGTCGCAGGTTTCAGGCTCCGCCGCCTCGCTGCTTTTGAACCTGGAGGGGGTGGCCACCGCGCTTGTGGCAGGCGTGATATTCCGCGAATTCACAGGCAGAAGATTTTGGATTGCGCTATTTTGCATGACTGCTGCCGGGCTGCTTCTTAGCTGGAATCAGGAGGGAGGCGGCTTTTCGCTTGCGGGGCCCGTCTTTATTGTCCTGGCAATGTTTTCCTGGGGCTTGGACAACAACTTTACCCGGAAAATAACCGGCATGGAGCCGATGAAAATAGCAAGGGTGAAATGCTTTTTTGCCGGAGTGATAAACTTGAGCATTGGCTTTTTGCTTGGCGCAACTATTGTGCCAAGTGCATCGCTTGCGTATGCCGCGCTGGTTGGGACATTCAGCTATGGGGCCAGCTATGTTCTTTTCATCCAGGCGCTAAGGGTATGGGGGGCGGCAAGGACCGGTGCGTTCTTTGGCGTCGCCCCATTTGTCGGGGCGGTTTCCTCTATTTTGATACTCAATGAGAGCATAGGCTGGAATTTGCTGCCCGCATTTGCGCTGATGGCGGCGGGGGCATGGCTAATCATCAGCGAGAAGCACGCCCACGGGCATTTCCATGGCGGCGCCCATCATGCCCATGAACATTTGCATGGAGAGGGGCACATGCATGAGCATCCTTCAGGATAGGGGATTGCCAAGCAGAGCGTGCCATGACCCCCTCATTCCTGCACACATTTTAGGGCTTCAAAACAAAAACCTTTGCCCGTCACCTCCATCAAATCTATGCGCCGTTGGTGCATCCTCGGCCGGAGGCCGGGGAATTTGCCGCAAGGCATATCCGGCAGCGTATCAATCGCCGACCTTGGTTGGCTGTGCACCAACTGCGGAATGCTGCAGTTGATTGCGACGCTGCCGGTTGAAACCTTCAGGTTTCAGCCTGTCCAGCCCGGGAGGGAGCCAGTACAGTGCCTTTCTGGCAGGCAGCCTAGCAGCACGTCTTTCCTTCAAGAGCCTTTTTGCCCTCGTTCAAAGCTAGGATGGCAATGGCAAGGCCGGAAAGCGGGTCAGCCCACCACCAGCCAAAGAGTAAATTCAGCCCGATTCCAAGAAGGAGGGCAACCGACATGTAGACGCAGAGCATCGTTTGCTTCGAGTCTGCGACAAGCGATTTGCTGTTTATCTCATGCCCGATGTCATGCCGGTATTTTGCAAGGAGGGGCATGACAACAATTGAAGTGATGGCTATTAAGATGCCTGCAATGGATGCTTCCGGCGCCTCCTGCGCTATTAGTTTCCTTGCTGATTCGAATGCGACGTAAACCGCAAGAAGTATGAATGCGCAGCCGACCATGCGGAAAGCGCGGCGCTCGTATTCCTCCTCTTCGCGCTCCGAGACCTTGCCGCTTTTTTGAAGCCTTAGAGTGACGATGATGGTGGATGCCGACTCCACGAAGCTGTCCAGGCCAAAAGATATGAGTGCGATGCTGCCGGCTCCTAAACCAAAGAATACCGACAGGACGCCCTCCACGAGATTGTATGCCAGGAGCGCATACTGGGCAAGCAGGGCTTTTTTCACACGGTTTTGGCGCACTTTTTTAGGGGTCATGCTGATGCACGTTGATGGGGATTAGAAAAGCGCATTTTTTAACGATGCTTGCTTAGAAATACACTGCTCTGTCGCTTTCCATGATAATCCCGTAGAAAGTTTCCATGGTTGAAATATCGCAGACTTCACCCATGTTCCGGTTTTTGATGCACATGCCGCAGGCTAGCACCTTGCCGCCATTTTATGTGCTGACGTTCAATTTACCGAGGTTCGGAAATAGATTTATAAGATGTAGCCCGGCACAAGATGGTCGTGAAGTTTATTGACAGGTGATTTTGATGAAGATAAACAATGTCGACATGGGCAAAGCCGGTGCATTTGCACAAGAGGCAAAGGCAGACAGAAGCAAGGCGATTAAGGCAAAGAAGGTCGAGGGCAGCTGGAATTTCTCGGAAGGCGGGCCGCAGTTCTCAGCCGTGCTTGCGCATGCTTCAGGAACCACCACAATTGAGGCGGACGCGCCGCCTTTTCTGGGCGGGGAAGGGCAGAAGCCGGACCC
>ORJL011339745.1_pt1 | contig 13406 bp, 5 predicted proteins | sample 1779941 | NCBI WGS metagenome assembly ORJL01 (sample SAMEA104232317, study PRJEB22302) | groundwater metagenome | biome: forest; feature: aquifer; material: groundwater | place: USA | collected 2011-08-07 | depth 5.8 m
CCTGCTCGTCTGCCGAAAGCTGCCGCCGTTTTGAATTTGCCATCCTCGGAGCATAAAAAAATGCGGAGCGGATGTCCCGAAAATAGTGATAACTCCTTCACCCGCAAAGGCGCTCCTCCCTCAAGAGCCGCACCCTATCTTTTCATCCGCGCCATCCCGTAATCCGTGGTTAACTCCCACTCTCCGGGTAAAGGGATGATCCGCCCAGCCGCCCCCAGAAGTTGATTTTCCAGGCTTGTTGCACGAGGCACGATGAAGTACTTTTCCTCCATGAAGACTTTGACCGTGCAAGAGGTCAGCCAAAACCTGGGCTGCTCGTTGCGGCGAGCAAATCGCCATTCACGAGGGGGCGTGTGTCGTGCTCTTGCAGCCGCTTCCCGCGTCGCCGGAATCGCCAGCACCGGCACGGCTGACGGCACGCGAGGCTCTTCGCCAACTGCAATCCCAAACGCGTCTGACTGCGGTCCAGGCTAAAGACTACCTTTGCCAAGCTCGCGCCGAGCGGCTGACGGCCGGCGAGCGCACAGGCCAATGATTCATCTCGACACGAATTACCTCATCGGCTTGGCAGTGGGCGGCTCGCCGCAGGCGCAATGAGTTGACCAATGGCTCGCGGCGGGAGAGTCGCTGGCGGTTAGCGCGCTCGCATGGACGGAGTTTTTGAACGGGCCTGTGCAGCCTCAGGAAATCCTGCTCGTGGAATCCATCATTGAGTTGCGGGTTGTGCCGTTCGACAAAGAGACGGCCATTCAGGCCGCCGGGCTTTTCAATCAAACCGGGCGTCGGCGCGGTTCGCGGTTCGACTGTTTGATTGCAGCCACGGCGATCCTGGCCGAGGCGGAGTTCGCAACTGCGAACCGCGGCGATTTCACGCCGTTTGTCGCCCATGGCTTGAGGCTGGCCCTTTGACGCCAGTGTCTCCTTGGCGCGCTCCCTGTGAGTCCCCAGATTCGAGGTCCACGGTAAACCTGCCGCAAGCGCACAGGGCCTTGACCTTCCCGTTGGATCAGGCTCTTGGCAGGGCGGGCGGTGACTCAATTTCGGCGGACCGGCTCGTCCCAGTAGCACGAGAGAAACCGCACAGAAGCAAACGAAGGGAACGAAGTCGTCAAGTTCTCTCTTTGTTTCCTTCGTTGCCTTCTGTTACAGCGTCTCTGACACGGATCGATTTCCGGCCCTGCGTAGTAGAAGAGGCGGGGCGCGCCGGCGATGCTGGTGGCGGTGAAGGTCGTCGTGGCTGAGCGGGTGGTTCCAATCGTGATGTGCGGTTCGGAAGCACCCTCCCGATGGTCCCGCTAATTTGCCCCCCTCAGAGAATTGACAATCTGGGGGTGACCGGCCAACTTCTGGACCGTGCGAGTGAGCGGATGTTGTTCTCTGGCGCTGGTGGGGCTCTGCCTGGTTCCGGCCGAGGCTCTGGCGGACGGCGTTTCTCCAGTGCTAAACCTTTTCCATCGAGACACCTGGCTGCCCGCCAGCCTCGTTACGATCCTCATCATTCTCGTCGAGAGTATCTTGCTTCGATCACACATTGAGGATGTCCGCTACCGCGATACCCTCTGGCGCTGCGTCGTTCTGAACCTGGCATCGAGCGTTGCCGGCTCGGTCCTTCTGGTTGGTCTGGGGCGAGACTCATTCTATGTTTGGGACACACCCTCGCTCGTATTCCCGCTTTTCGTCATAACCGTGGTTACGGAAGTTCCCACTCTCCGGCTGTTGTACAAGCAGGTGCCGCTCAGTTGGGCGCGCGCGTGCGTCCTCGGGGTGGGCGTGAATGTTGCGAGCTACGCCGTTGTGTTTGTAGTCGAGATGGGGTTGTTGGTTGGCTTCTTTTCGTATGCGGCTCGACTCGACGGAAAGGAGCGGTCAGAATGGGTGCATCCGGAACTACTGAGTCAGTCCAGCGGCCGGATATACGCGACCGAAACGCCGCAGGCAAGGGCGCATCGTCTGAGAGTCCTGGATCCGAGGACCGGGCGGTGGCAGTCACTCCCGAACTGTCCCGAACTGGACCCAAACAAGTGGGATATCGAAGGGCGCACGTGCGCTTTCGTTCGGTGGCCTCCTGACAGCCGAGGAGACGGAGCCGTGGTCATTGCCTCGTTGCCTGACTTCTCCATAATCCGCGAGATTGCCCCCTCGTCGCTCTTGGACCCACGACTCGATGGCAGATCAGCCCAAGGACGCGTGGCGGACCTGTCGCTCTCACCGGACGGCAAGAAGCTCGCGGTGCTCCTCAGCGTCGGTGAGGCGGTCGCGTACAGGGACAGTTCCAGTTACTACAATCTTGGACGGAAGTGCGCCCTGACGATCTGTGCCGTGAACTCCGGGCAAAAGAATATCAGGGCAGCCCGGTGGGTATCAGCTCGGGGAGTCTGTTGGTTTCCGGATTCAAGCGCCGTCCTCTTCACCTCCTTTACGAACCAATCCCTCTACATGACTGCCGAGGCGGACGTCCGTGGGGACAGGAGTTATGGCATTGGCTACGCCAAGGTCGGCACGTTCGGCGCCGGGCTGTTTTCGTTCAACGTAGAAACTCGCGATATTCGTCACTTTTCCGATGGCGAGGAACCAGTGCTCTCCATTGCCAGGCGCGAGTTCATGATCAGAGATGACGCCGGAGTCCATTGGCTGGACCTCGACGGGAGGCGGAAGGAAATGGTGGAGATCGCACAAGCAACTTATTTGAACAGGGCCGAAGGCCCGTAATGTCGCAGCCCGGGCTGAAGCGGAGCGAAGGCCCGGGAAACGTGTTCGGAAAGAGCGCGTTCAGCCCTGTAAGATTTCGGCATGGCCCTCCATCTTCTGGGGGATGTTCGCGTTCGCAAACCGGCTCTGGCCGGTTTGCCGCCTGGCACGGAGCGGAGAGGCATCACAGCGGTCTTGTGGGAGATACTCCTATGAAACCCAGTTCGACTTCTTCTTCACCACATTCCATCCGCTGTCCCCGAGCTTCACGGTATAGGTGTTCCCAGAGGCACTCACTGGCCCCGAATAGTAACCGCCACTTACCTCGGCCTCCGTGTCCGAGATCCACTTGATGCTCTCAACGTAGAGCATGACCCCCTGCCGACCAGTTCGCTTGTCCACGAGTCCCCACTCTGGCAAATACATTGAAGCTGAGAGTTTACGGACCGGTCTCTTGATGTCGGCAAACCGCCTCATGAAATCATCGGACGGGTCAGATTTCGAGGCAGCAAAAATAAGTGAAAGAAAGCACACCGAAACTTGTTTCCGCTTCTCGGGAGCGGCGGGGCCGATCTGGTATCGGAAGACCGCTTCGCGGATATCGTCCTCTTGGCTCCCGTTTGCTCTCGCGTGGATCAATTTGGTTTCTCCGTTTATGCGGACTTTGACCTCGCGCGGTTGGGGCGAAGTAATGTGGTAGGCGATCACCTTGCCGTTCTTCCACTCGACGTCCACAGTCAGGCCGCCGCAGGCGCGCAGGCCCTTGACGCTGCCGTTTGGCCAGGCCTTTGGCAGGGCGGGGAGCAACTCAATTTCCGCCGCTTGGCTTGACCCGCCCGCAGGGAAATGGGATTGCAGCAGCATCTCGGCGATGCCGGCGCAGCCGCCGAAATTGCCGTCGATCTGGAACGGCGGATGGAAGCAGAAGAGGTTTTCGGACGACCCCCCGCCGCCCATGTAATTCATGGCGGAACTGGCGACAGGGCGTAGAAGCATTTGGAGGAGTTTGTAGGCGCGATCTCCGTCGCCGAGCCGGGCCCAGAAGTTGATCTTCCACGCGAGTGACCAGCCGGTGCCTTCGTCGCCCCGGCCTTCGAGCAGTTTGCGCGTGGCCAGCGCGAGTTCTGGGGTCCCGGCAGGTGTGATTTCATCGTAGGGGTGGAGACCGTAGAGCGGAGAAACGTGGCGGTGGTGCGGCTCAGGTTCGGGATAGGGCTTGAGCCATTCCTGCAGCCGCCCATCCGGCCCGATCAGATTGGGGGCGAGACGCGCGCGCTTGTCGATCAACTCGCGGCGCAGCGGCGCGTCCACACCGAGGATCTCGGCGGCGCGTGCGGTGTTGCCAAACAGTTCCCGCAACTGCTGCATGTCGATCGTTGGTCCCATGCAGACCGCGGAAGTGCGGCCGTCGGGCAGCTTGAACGAGTTCTCCGGAGAATTCGAGGGCCCGGTGACGAGCCACTTGTGATCCGGCTCCTCCCAGATGTTATCCAGATAGAAGAGGGAGCATTCCTTCAGAATGGGATAGGCCCAGGCGAGGAATTCCCGATCGAGAGAATAGGAGTATTGAGTCCAAAGATGTTCGCAGAGCCATGCCGAACCGCCAGTGGTAGCACCCCACGAGGCATGCTCGCCTGGGGCCGTAAAACCCCAGGGATTAGTGATGACGTGCGCGACCCAGCCGCGCGAGTTGTAGTAGGCCTTCGCCGTTTTACGGCCCGGCTCGACCAGAGACGCGATGAGTTTGTTCAGGGGCTCCTGGAGTTCCGAGAGGTTGCAGACCTGCGCGGGCCAGTAGTTCATTTGCACGTTGATGTCCAGATGCCAGTCGCCGTTCCACGGAGTTTGGATTTCCTCGGCCCAGATTCCCTGCAAATTCGCCGGCAGACCGCCAGGCCGCGACGAGCTGATCAGTAAGTAACGACCGAAGTTGAAATAGAGCGCTCCCAATTCAGGGTCGCTGGCGCCTTTCGCGAAACCGACGAGCCGTTGGCCCATTGGCAGCGCTGAATTTGGCGAGGCCGCGCCGTGGCTCAAGTTCAGCGAGACGCGATCGAACCATTTCTCGTGGTCAGCTTTCTGGGCGGCTTGGAGCTTGGCGTAGGTTTTCTTCGCGGCCTTGTTGAGGTCGCCGAGGGACGCGCCCACAGGGTCGGTCAATTGTCGTCCGGCAAAACCCCGGAAGTCCGTTGCGGCCGTGAAGAGCAAAAGAACCTCGCTCGCGCCCTTGATGACGAGTTTGTCTGTGTCTGCCCTGACAGAGCCGCCTTTCGCCAACACGCGCACCCGCGCCGCGTAGCTGACGCCCTTTCCTCCACGCCCGTCGTTGAGCGTTCCAGTCATCAGCAACTCGTGATCGTTCGGCGCGGTGGTGTGGAATCGTTCCTCACGATCCAGGGCAAGCGTGAATGACAACGCCTTTCGCCGGTCGGCGGTGAGCTTGGAAACAAACACCTCGTCGGGCGCGCTGATGAAGTGCGTCCGTTTGAAGCGAACGCCGTTTTGGACGTAGTCAATCTCCGCCGCCGCCGAGCTCAGATCAAGCGTCCGGAGGTACTTCTGCACACCGCCCTGAGCACCTGTCCCGGGCGAGGCCACAGCGGGTTTGGGGCTGAACTTCAGCCGCAGGCTGCCCAGCGTCTGGTAACAACCGTAAGGCACGTTCGCGCCGCTTCCCTGCCCGGAGCCCGCGCCCTTGCAGGTGAAGTTCTTCATCACCAAGTCCGCGGCCTCGGGATTCTTTCCTTCGGCCAGAAGCCGCCGAATTTCTGGCAACGCCTTGAAGGCGTCAGCGCGATCGTTGTCCTCGGGCGAGCCGGACCACATGGAACTCTCGTTGAGGATGATCCGTTCCTCATCGATGCCCCCGAACACCATCGCGCCGATGCGCCCGTTGCCCAGCGGCATCGATTCCTGGTACTTCGTCGCGGGCGCCGAGAACGACATCACTGTGGAGGCATCGGACGCGGTAGCGACCGTTACGGCGAGCACCAGGCTCGCGACGGATGCTGTGAGCGGGTCTATTGTTTTCATGCGTGTCTCCTGGATCATCCGCAATGTTCAGGCAACTTGGAAGAGGAAAGCGCCGCGTGAGGGCACGCGGCAGTGGCAGACAGGCGGAATCTCCAGCAGACTTCCCCTGGAGCGCCGGCATCCTGCCGGCGCGGAGGCTGCCTCTTCAGGTCCTCGCCGGCAGGATGCCAGCGCTCCCAGTCGGTTTCCAAACCTGCTGAGTGTGCGAACGAGGTGAGGCGCTCGGGAGTTCAAACGTCGTAGCAAGGTCGCTAGCCCTGCCGACTTCGAAGTCGGCGATACAGCAGACTTGGAAGTCTGCGCTACCTTGGCGGCCGCGGACGCCCGCAGAGTCCCGTAGCGCCCAGTCCCCTGACCGGGCGACGTTTCCAGCAGGCTCTATGTTCCGATCTCACGCGCATCTCGCCTTCACTCTATTCCGCGAGCGCGCTGTCCTCGGCGGGCCGCCCACGGGGGCGAACGCCCAACACGGCGCGCTGGGACAGACGCGCCCTACCGCGCCGTATCCCCTGTTCTCCAATCGCGGGAGAGGAGGCGCACCGGCCCCATGAGTCCAGAGATGGGCTCGCCGCGGTAGCGCGAGGGGATGGTTTGATAATGGTTCGCAAGCGTGTTGTACACCAGGACCTCGATCGTGTTCGTTCCACGCTTAAGAAACCCGGTCGCATCCACACGCCAGGGTGGCGCGACACGCACGCCAGCCGTCTTGCCATTGAGATGAACCTCGGCGGTCGCTGTGACGCTGCCCAAGTCCACCATCACCTTCGCTTTGGCCTCGTCCCCGGTGAGAGTGAAACAGGTGGTGTACCGCACGCCACCCGAATAATTGTTCAGGATGCCGATGCGTGACCAATCACCCAGCGCCAGCAGACCCGTGCCGTCGGTCTCGACCACCACGGGCTCAGGAATCGCCGCACCACCCGTCAAACCTGGCTTGGACGTAACACGTAAGGCCAAGACCGTCGCAGGCGCGGGGGTCCGGCTCGATGTGAAACGACCGTTGCCCTTAGCCACCATGGGCTCGCCGCCGATCCACGCCTGGACCTCGCCCCGGGCATGCACACGAATCGCCGAGGTGCCTGGCGCGGAGACGAAGCGGAACCACTCAGCGGCCTGATGACCTGCCGACACGTCAAAAGGAATCACCCCCGCATCATCATACCACCGCATCGACAAGGGCTGCCGCGTCGTCGGCGTCGGGACATCCTTCTGACGCATCACGAAATGGCCACGCCCGGCGTGGTCGTACCGCACCAACACAGGATTGACGCCAGCATGGAGCGACACGGGTCCCCCCAGATCCATTACCGGCGCGCCATTCACGTACACCGCCGCAGGCGTGATGACCGGCGAGGTGTGGATCTGATCGCTAGGCGCGTTACGGCTGACCACGATCGCCGCTTGGGCGGCCTGGGCTACGGTTGCGCTCGTCCACAGGTAATAGCGGCTGCCACCGGCTTCGTCGGTGTAACGAGTCTCATTCAAGCCGTCGGTCGGTTTCCCCAAACAAACAAAGTCATCCGTCACCATGCGTTTCAGACCATGATAACCTTGGTGACCCGAATCGCCTTCTTTGCCAAACCGCCACGAGAAATCGTACGGCCGCCAAGCCAGGGCCTTGCCCCCGACCGTCACTGGTACGGCAGGATCCACTGCCCTCAGCCTGGCCAGCTCCGCGTCAAGCTGCGCGGCATCCACATTGGTCGGCACCGGACCCAGCACATAGAATTGCGTTCCAAAACCATGGAGCTTCTTCTCCCAATTCTTGTCATCCGTTCCCGGCAGCATTGCGGTCTTGGCCAATGCCTCCGTTTCCGGCGCCCAGGCAAATCGGCGAGCTTCAAGCCCAATCCGTTTGTTGTCAGCGGTGACCGGCAGCCGAAAATCGCCGTAAGCGTTATCCATCGTCGGCAGAAACGCCACGGTCCATTCATTGGCTAACGTCCGCGTCCGCTCAGGGCGCCCATCTTTGGGCGGAGGGTTGACCTGTTTCTTGCCTGGTGTGAAAACCACCACCTGAGCCTCTTTGCTCCCAAGTGGCAGCTCGACCTTCGTTCCGGCGGCGGTTTCCGCAATCACACGCAGTGGCCTGGTCGTCCCGGTCCATGGATCCCAGAGCTCAACCGCCCCCTTGGCCCGAAACTCAACCACGGACTCCGGCTTCCCATCCATGACCATATACACATCGCGCGGACCGGCTTTGCGATGCAGCGCGCGCACCGTCTGATCAACGCCGCGCACGTCTTGGACGAAAGCGGCACAGATCGTCTCCACCGCCTCCGCTGTGCTTTTCAGCCGGCACGCCGCTTTGAAGGTGCGATCGTTCAGCAGGGCGAGCTCGGCGTCGTCGCGTCCAACCCGATCGGAGGTGTTGGGCAATGCGCCGATGTTATAGACTCTGCCGCCCGCTTGAGCGAACGCCGCGGCTTTGTCGATGCTCGGCCAGCGCACCGCATCCATGTTCGGAAAGACCAGCGCCTGGTAGGAGGCGCCGGCATCCTTCACCAGCAACCGACCGTTCTCAACCGTCGCGCGTGCGAGTGAGTCGTTGTCGATGAACTCAAAGTTGATGCCGGCCGCCATGAGGTGGCGCGCAAGGTCAAAGGCTGTGTTTTTCGCCTTCTCACCGTCCATCTCCGCCTCATAGGGCGCGACGGGATAGACCACTGCGACATCGCTCACGAAGTAGCCCTGACTGAGCAGGTAGGAGAGCCGCTCGAAATAGCGAAGGAAGGTGTCCATGTGCGCCCAGTAAGGCATGCGGAAGTGATAATCCGGCGGCGCCCACTCCCAGTAGGAGCCGTATGTGGAGTAATACAAACCGTGGAGATTGAGGAGGGTGCAACCGTAGAGATAGTTCTCACGCGTGGCGGTCATCAACCGCTCCGGCGCCGCGCCCCAGCCGAGGCTATGATAGCCTTCCAGCCAGACGCGCTGCCGCTGATAGAGATTGGCGATGGACGAGGAGACCTTGCCCTTGATGAGGTCGGCGCTTCCCTGCGGCGTGTCATGGCCGGGCGCCGAGTACCAGCGCACCGCGCGGAAATAGTCGCCGAACTCATGTGGGTCCAAGCCGCGTCCCCCTTGGTCGCAGGCATAGATCATCTGGCGGGAGTTGTGCCAGTTGAAAATCGGCTGAAAGTAGCGTTCCTCCATCAGCGTCATACGCACATCTGCGTAGTCCATTCGCACCTTGGGGGTGACAGCGCCCATGTCCACCCACATCGCGGGAAGGACATCCAAGAGATCATAGCCTTTGCGCCGACGGAACTCGGTGGGGAAGTCGGGATTCCAGGCGAACTTGTCCACGCCAATCTGCAACTCATCGTTGAAGAAGTAGTTCAGACCTTTGGATGACTTCCCGGGGTTGTGATCCTGGAACGGCTGGAAGAAGCCGCGAATGACCGTATCCCCCGACCCCACCAGGAGCGGGTTGAGCGACCCGGCCTTGCGCACAGCATGGAACGTCCAAATCTCCCATTCGCCATCCCGTGCGGTCCACGTGAGTTTGCCCTGCTTTACAAACGGCGCGAGGTCCACGCCGCCGCGCTGGAGCTGGCCCTTCACAATTGGGTAGGCGCGGGCGGCAAACTGATCCGCGGCGCAATCCAGTATCTTGGTCGCGCCTCCGCTCAAGCGGTAACGTTCGCCCGCCTCCAACTGAACGGCGTTCAGCTCCGCTTTGTGGTAGAATAGGTTGTAGAAGAGGTTCGTCGCCCCGCGCGGCCAGTCTATCGTGTAGGTGCTCAGGCCGATGCCCATATCCAGCTTGGCGCACGCCTCAGAGATCTTGGAATAGACCTGCCACCACGCCTCGGAGAAGATGGCGGGTGGATCTTGGTCTGTCAGCCATCCCGGCGAGTCGTGATGGGAATAGTTGACCTGCACGCCGCTGATACCCTTTTTGTGCAGTTCCTTGATCTGGCCGATCATACGGTCCACATCCAGTGTGTCCCCCGTCCACCACCAGTACGGCACTTCACCATAGCCCGGGGGAGGGTTCTTGAATCCCGGGAGGACATCCAGCCCCGGATCGCGTGATGGCAGTCCGGGTCCCCCGGCATTTACGATGCTCATCCAACCTGCCACCGCGAGCATTATCCACAGTTTAGTCATTGATTTGTAGTCTGTCTGTAACTCTTCAGGTCCGCCCCACACCTGAACAGTTGCGTCTGTTGTGACACGCCCTGATCAGTATGGATTCGACGGCATCATTTCCCACGCCTTGATAGCGGTGAAGCGGGCCGAGCCGCCGTTGGAGAAAGGCTTCACTCCGACACTGTCCGGGCGCGTGGGGTACACCCGCCGTCCAATGGCCTGACGGTCGTTCGCGAAGACTTCCACCACCGATTTATCCACGAAGACCCGCAGCTTCAGCGGTTCGCCCGGTTGCAATTCGAAGGGAGCGCGTTCGACCACTTTTCGGCCCACGCCACCGCTGCGGGTGGAATCGAAGACCAATTCCTTCGCCCCGGCATCGTAATAGAGGAGTGTCTCCTCCTGTCCGTCGCCGGATGCCCGGACCTTGACGCCGCAACTCGGTGCCGAACCGGCCTCGATGTCGATAGCCAGTTCGCAGGAATCTCCGGCCACACCCTCGAGTGCCTTCGTTTCCCCGCTTCCCAAAACGACGCCAATCCATGATTTTTCGTTCGCGCGCAAGCGTTCGAGTTCCTTCACCGGCGCCAGGCGCAGGGTGCCATCTTCGCCGAGCCAGAGCGACCTGGGCAAGCCATACACCCCGGACCACCCTTTCTCCTTTTCGCCTGGAGGGTTGTCTGTCAGCCAGGCCCACATGATTTGACGGCCCTGGCCATCCACCAGCGCCTCGGGAGCGAAATATGTGTTGTCGATCCAGGACATGCGCCCATGGTTGTTCGGCTGGAATCGGTCGTCCCGGTAGTCCCCCACGTAGTACTGGCAACCTTTGTTGTGGCTAATGAACAGGAGGAGATGTTTCGCGCTCGGCGGCCCTCCCGCGGGGCTTGAGGGCAACGGCAGGAAGCTGGGACACATGTTGTCCTCGCTCTGATCTGTCCATGCGGGATTCCGCTCGTAGAAGACGTGGAGGTATTTCCACGCTTTCAAATCGTCCGAAACACACAGGTAAAGTCGGTCCCCCTGTTCCTCGGGCGGGGCGTTGGTGGCGCGGCCGATCTTGTTCAAAACCAACAGATTGCCGGTGACCATGTAGTAGCGCCCATCCTTCTTCCAAATGTTCGACGGGTCCGCCGACCCGTAGAAGAACGTCTTGCCGTTGGAATCCTTTGCCTCCGTGACTCCCCATTCCGTCGATGGAATGACGGGATTGGCATCCAGTTTGGTCCAGGTGTCAAAACGAGGATCCGCGCTTTTGGCCAGCCCGATGCCCCGGCCGCCCCACAGCATCCAGTAGGAGAGGTACGCGGCTCCGTCGTCGTCCACAAATGCGCCGCCGCTGAAACAACCCTCGTCCCCATGCCCCGGGCCGATCGCATCGGGATGGTGTCGCCAGTGGAGCAGGTCCTCGCTCGAGATGTGGCCCCAGCAAAAACCGGAACCATTCCGATTGTAGAGGTACATCAGGTGGTAGCGGCCCTGGTAATAGAAGGCGCCATTTGGATCACCAGGCATGCCCATGTCTTCGGGCACGCAGAAGTGGTAACCGGGTCGATAGGGATCGGCTAGAAACCGCTCTCTGAGCAAGCGAGTCGAACGGACAACCTCGTCTGGAACCGGGCTGGTAAACGACCACTCCTTCGGCACCGCGGAAAGCGCGCCATCGTTCCCGGAAGAGGCGGTAATGACGGTCGCACCGTCGCCACCCAAGACGAGACAACCGTCGTCGATCCGAACATCACCAATGAGCTTAATCTCGTTGAACCGCCCGGTCTTTTCCCTCAGCCCCTCATCCGCGAAAGACCACCAGGCCCACGGCGTCAACTCACTGGATGACTGGCCGGGACGCAACGCCGCGATGGCCTCTCGATCCAGAGGTTTATCGTAGATCCGTGCGTCTTTGATCCGTCCAGCAAAGGACGGCTTCGGATCCCCTACGTCCAGGTGCCGTCGCCCGAAGAGAACGACCGGGTGGGGTCCAAACTCCTGCGGCGGGTTGGCCATGGTGTACTGGGCGTATTTCTCGCCATCGCGGTACATCGTTACCTCCTGCCCGCGATAGACGATGGCCATCTGGACGAAGGTCCGGTCATCAGCGGTTTCCTCACGCCAGTCCGCCTGCTCCCTGAAGGAACGGCGGTAGGTGTCACTGCCGGGCATCCACCTTTTCGGGGCGATCTCGCCCAAAACGATACCGTCGAAATGCGATTGAGCGTCGTCGATCGTCAGAGCGCTGCCGCCCCGTTGCGCAAGGTTGGCCGGGGAGGCCCAGACCACGAGGGTCTTGTCGCGCAGAGGCAGCGGGGTGGAGGCTGCCGGGGCGGCTGATGCCTTAAGAGCTGAGGCCGGTTTGAGCACCTTGAGCTCGATATCCTTGAATTGAGCCGTTGTCGGAGGACCAGTGTGGAGCTGCAGGCCAAGGATGCCCGTGAAGTCCTGCTGCTTAACATCATTGTCCACCACTTCGGCGGCAAGCCGCCCGTTGACCTTGAGCGTCAAATGCGGTCCTTCGCAAATCAGGTGATATTCATGCCATTCTTCCAGCTTGAACCAGGCCGGCCCCTCCGCCTCGGCAATCTTGGTGTTGGTAACATGGCCCTCCTTGTCGAACACGGACCGTTGCCCACGCCAGGCGAGTGTCTCGCGTCCGTGCTCATCGTAGAGCCGCACGAGCCAGTCGGTATCGAGGTTGTTGTCCATCTGGTAACCCGCAACGTCATGGTTCGGCAGCTCTTTGCTGCGGAATTGGAATCCGTTGTTAATCCCCTTCGAGCCAAAGACTCTGGACTTGAGCTTGAGCTCAAAATCCGCCAGATCGCCCCTTTGCCAGATCAAGTAAAGGTTTTCTTTGAGCGGGTGTTCCGGCGTGATTCTCGCAGTGATTGCGCCATCTTCGACCGACCAATAACTCATGTCAGCGGCCTTCCACCCGTTGAGGGTCTGGCCGTCGAACAGGCTCTTGAAGCCCTCATCCGCAGCGATGCCCCCCAGCGTCCCAGCGGCCAGGAACACCAATAAAATGAACACTTCTAACCGACTCTTCGTTCGATTCATAATCGTTGCTCCGGCCCTTGCCGGATATTCCAGGTTTTCCAGGGCGAGGGAACTGCTCCGCATCTGTCGGAGCAGGGAGCAAGTCTTCGACGCGAGGTCGAATTGGCTCGCCACGGTGTCGATGGTGGACATCGAGACCCAGTGTAACGACACGCCACCCCCTAGCCCAAGTCATTTCGGCGAACCGACCGGCGAGCGTCCAGCCGAGAATCCCAATGGGATTCCGTACCAAAACCCTGGGTTGGCGCGCCGCGCCTACCCTGGGAACGCCGCCCCCATACCTGGTCCAACCCCAACGAGGTTGCGTCTAAACGGTTCTCCACCGAGGAAACCCCGTTGGGTTTGAGACTAATTGGAAGCCTTTCTCATGCTTTGAGAACGAATCCGGCGAAAGGCGAGGCGTGCCGCGATTCCCGGAAGAAATGGGCTCGCACGAACGTTCGCGAGCTCGACTCCCGGCTCCACCACATCGTCTTGGGCAACTCCCTCCCGGTAGCCGGCTAGCGCCAATCGGCCAGGTTGGCGGCGGGCTA
>ORJL010432372.1_pt1 | contig 13390 bp, 8 predicted proteins | sample 1779941 | NCBI WGS metagenome assembly ORJL01 (sample SAMEA104232317, study PRJEB22302) | groundwater metagenome | biome: forest; feature: aquifer; material: groundwater | place: USA | collected 2011-08-07 | depth 5.8 m
AAAAGCGGCAGCACGGCGGCATCGAGCGCCGCCATTTTCTTTTTAGACTCAAGCGCGCCAGCCGCATCCGCAAACAAAACAGATGCGAATAAGAGAAGCGCAAACGCCAAAACCGGGAGCATTCTTGCCATAGTGGGCAATTTCGGAGATGGGGTTTTTAATCCCTTTTTCCGCTCGCCGAGCCAATTCCCATCGAAAGCCTTATATTATTAAATTGTATAAGATTATACAATTGGTGATTCCATGACAAAAGGGCAAACGCAGCTTCTCCACTACCCCCGGCTTGACACCGTGCTCATGGTTGAGGATGCGATAAAAAATTCGAAAGATTATCCGGCAAGGATGGAGCTTTGGAGGGCGCTCCCGCGGCAAGTCCAATACCAGACCTACTCAGTAATTCTTGACTACCTTTCCGCCTCAAGGAAAATAATTTTCACAAAGGGCGGGAAAATCATGTGGGTTTTTGCGGACAATCCGAAAGCCGCCAAGCTGCTGGAACGGGGCGTGAGGTTCCATGCCTGAGATTCTCACATCCTTGGAGTTCGAATCCGATTATGCAAAGCTCAAGGCGAGGATGGAAAAAGGCAGCGGCGAAGCCAAGCGCCTCTACGCCCTGATTCAGGCCGCCACAAAGGAGCTGAAGTCCGACCATGAGGCGGGCAGGCACGTGCCGCGGTATTTATGGCCAAAGGAATACGTGCGGAAATACGGCATCACAAACATGTGGAAATACGACCTTGATTCCTACTGGCGGCTTACCTACACCATCACCGGAGACAAGGTCAGGCTGGTGCTTGTTTATCTGGAATTCATGGACCATAAGGAATACGAGCGGCGTTTCGGATACAGGAATTGAAACGGGCCCGATGGGATTGTCGCCAGTCGCCACTGCTCCTGGCGAGCACTTCCAGCCCTTCGGGCTGAAAGTCGAACCCACAATGTAAAATTCGGGCCCGATGGGATTCGAACCCACGCCCTTCTGGTGTCCCCTGCATTCAGGAGCTGGCATTCGAAGCCAGACGCGCTATCCGGACTGCGCTACGGGCCCTTGAATGATAAGATTGACTGAATTAATAAACCATTTTCAGCACAGCCTTCTTCTAATCATGGGCAGACATATGTTTAAATATCCATTAAACCATAATTTATCACATGGTACGTAATCTACCCCCTCGGCGGCTGTTTACATCTTCAAATATGCCTTCCTCTTTGGTAAAGGGCAGGCTTTTCGCGCTTCCAAACCTAGACGCCCATTTTAAGTACCTCCATAGCCAGAAAAATTGGGAAGGTGTTTCCAACGAGCTGCAAGCCGATAAAAACTTCTTCTTCGACACACGCCTCTTTTCAGGCTATTTGAAAGAAGTGCTGAAGCTGGACATAAACCGGATATATTTCCCTTGCGCCTTTACGGGAAAGGTAGCAAAGGCGATGGCCGACTCTGGCTTTGACGTATTGGCAAGCGACATAAGCCCATATTGGGTTAATCACCTAAAATCAATCGGCCTGCGCGCGGAAACGCTGGGTTTTGAGCAGCTTCCAGGGGGCAAGTTCCAATCAGTTGTGTCTTTCGAGCCTTACCCTATAGATTTATCTTTATCCGGCCCGATAGGCATGTTGCGCCACATTGCCGCAAAAACTCCGGTCATCCGACTGTCTTATGCTTGGAACCAGTCTCTTGGCAAAATAAAATTAGGTTCGTTCCACGAATATAATAGTGCTTCTTGCGGGGACAATACGGTACCATTTTCTTACAGATATGGCTGCCACATCAAACAGCATAGCATTTGCTTCAAACAAACCAAAGTTGTCACGGGTCGTTCAATTTTATACAAGCACGGTTATTACTATCGCTTCGATATATTGAATTTTGAAACTATCATCCCTACCAAATCCGCTGCCAAGCGCGCAAATGCCGACCTGAAGCTTCTTGATAACCTTTTAGGGCATTATTCCGACCCCCCTTCGGGCTTTATATTTGTTACGCAAACAGGCAAGGCAATATTCGATTATCGCACGGGCTTTCCAAATGAATCTGACGAAACCGGTGAACTATCCATCAGCAGAATTTCACATGATTTGGGGCAGGCTTCGGATATTACCCGTGCATCAATCTTTCGGCTTGGTTCCCTGTTCTTAGAATCATTGCCCACGATTTCCAATTATACCCCATACCGCATTTTTCGGATTTTAAGCTGAAAAAACTTCAATTCAACATATTAAAATCACCTTAATAAATACCCTCTCTGTATCTGAAGTTTATGCAGAAGACTCAGGCCGGCGCATCTATTTCAGGGCAAAAAACTCGCACCATGCTCATCGGCCTGCAGCAGGATGAAAGCCTGTGGCCCGCGCTTTTAGTTGCAGGCGGCACATTATTCCTCCTTTCATTATTCACTTTCTATTCCCCATGGGTTATCGGCCTTCTGGTGATATTGACAGGCGCCGTCGCATATCACAAGCCCCCGGCAGGCACGTTCATAGGCGTGCTTTTGGCATTCCCCGCAATAGCCTACCAGTCCCCGATTTTCGCCTGGCTTTACACCCTGATTTTTGCAATAATGCTGTTCGAAGTGCTCACAAACTGGCCATTGATTTCCTACCTGAAAATTATCATCTGCGCGCCATTCGCCCCTTTCCCGCTCTCATTGGTGGGCGGCTTCGTGCAGTTCGGCCTGACGTTAGGAGCATTATATTCCGGCTCCAAGCGCTCAATCCTGCTTTCAATTCCGGCGGTAATTTTCATCCTTCTTCTTTCCACGGTGTGGCTCACCCCGAATTCCGCATTCATGCTCACAACGCCATTGGAAGGCAATAGCATCTATTCCCCCACGTTTGACGTGCTCCAGCGCAATAATTTGCCAGAAGTCGGATTCGCAGACTTGCTGCCCACCGCCGCTTCCTCGTTTGGGAAAATGTTTTCCTCCGAATTCATCCCTCAGGTAAATCCAGCGCTTGGGAAAGTTTTCGACAATCTGGCCAAGCTATTCCTCTCCGATGCCGCATTCCTCCAGATTGTGGCGTGGTCGCTCACGCTTTTCCTGATAGGCTTCCTGCCCGCGCGCCTGCCGCCTGCGCACAAGCAGATGATGGCAGGAAGCGTGCTTCTCCTCATCCCTGCTGCGCACTGGCTGATTAGCATTCTTTATTCCATCCCCTTCCCCTGGGAAATCTTGCCATACACGATTGTTTCAATAGCCGCGCTTGGGGTTTTGGAGCATTACAAAATCGACATTTCGCGCGAGCAGCTAATCATCCGCAGCGAGAAGACAAAAAAATTCGGCAAATTCGGGATAGAGGATTTGGCGGATTCGGCAGGCCCCCAGTCTTTGGACGACGTGGGCGGCTACGAGGACGTGAAGTTCGAGCTTCGGGAGGCAATCCTCATGCCCATGCAGCAAAAGGAGCTTTCGCTTGCGTATGGCATCAAGCCCCCGCACGGCATTTTGCTTTTCGGCCCCCCCGGCACGGGCAAAACCATGCTCATGCGCGCGCTTTCCAAAGAGCTTGGCATCGGATTCTATTACGTGAAATGCTCGGAAATCCTCTCGGAATGGTATGGCGAAAGTGAAAAAAACATCACCGAGCTTTTCCAGACCGCGAAAAAAACCGCGCCCTGCATCCTCTTCTTTGACGAAATAGACTCGATTGGGAAGAGGCGGGATTCGTATTCTGCCGACGATGTCGCGCCGCGTGTTTTGTCTGTTTTGCTTGCTGAAGTGGACGGCTTTCAGGCGCAAAACGCAAAGCCGGTAATACTGATAGGCGCCACAAACGTGCCTGACCAGCTTGACCCCGCGCTCATGCGCCCGGGCAGGCTCGACAAGATAATTTACATGCCGCTTCCGGATGCATCGGCCCGCGAATTAATCCTGCATGTGTATGCCTCCAGAATCCCGCTCGCGCTCGACATTGACTTGTCTGCAATAGCGAAGAAAACCGAGCGCTTCTCCGGTGCTGACTTGTCCAACCTCGTTACCGAGGCAACGCGGCTTGCAGCGCGCGAGGCGGCGGCAAAAGACGTCGTCATCCCGATTTCGATGAAGCACTTTTTGGCAGTGCTGAAATCCACGCACCCGTCGGTCTCAATCGATGCGCTTGAGTCGTTCGAGCGCTTCAGGATGGATTACGAGAGAAGGAGCGGCGGCACCGCGGCATCTTCGGAGCAGGAGCAAAAGGAGGCGACTGCGGTAGGCTGGGGCGACGTCGTGGGGCTTGATTCCGTAAGAAAAGCCCTTGTTGAGGCGATTGAAATCCCGCTCCTCCACGAAGACCTGATGAAAAAATACAAGATAAAGCCGGCAAAAGGCCTGCTTTTGTTCGGGCCCCCGGGCTGCGGCAAAACCATGATAGTGCGCGCGGCATCAAGCGAGCTCCATGCAACTTTCCTCTCGGTATCGGGCGCGGACTTGATGCGCAAAGGCCCGGACAACGCGGTTCGGCTCTTGCGCGAAACCTTCAACCGCGCGCGGGAGCAGGCGCCCGCGCTTATTTTCATCGATGAAATCGAAGCCCTTGCCCCGAGCCGCTCGCAGTTTTCCTCGCCCATCCTAACCCAGCTGCTGCAGGAGCTTGACGGCGTAAAAGAGCTGAAAAACGTAATGCTCCTCGGCGCCACGAACAAGCCCTCTCAAATCGATTCCGCACTGCTCCGCCCCGGAAGGTTTGACAAGATAATTTACATCCCGCCGCCTGATGCCAAGGGCCGCGCCGCATTGTTTGAGAAAAACCTTGCCGGCACCCCCGGCGCCATAAATTACGGCGCGCTTGCCTCGCTCACAAAGGGCTTTTCAGGCGCGGACATCACCGCGATTTGCCAGGAGGCGAAAATGAAGCTGGTGCGCGACAAGATGGCGGGCAACGAGCCTGAGCTTTCCACCGCGGACGTGGATGAGGTGCTTTCCGGCAGGAAAGCCTCGGTAACGGACGCTGATTTGATGGAATACGAGCAGTTCAGGCACGAATACGGCGAAAGAAAGTAACTGTTTTTCGGAAAATCACCATCCTATTCCTTTTAAACAAAAAATCCGCAAGTTTTCCGTGGGAAAGCTGCACATTTTCATCGACGAAAGCGGCGATTTGGGCAGGAAGGGCAGCAAGTATTTCGTCCTGGCTGCGGTGGTCTCGGAAAATCCGCAAGAGCTAGCCGCAATTATCAAAAGGGCAAAGAAATACCGGATGAAAAAGAAATTCAGGAAGCTCCCCGAATTCAAGGCAAACTATTCCGACCGCCCGACGAGGGAAAGAATACTCCGGGGGCTTTGCAAGACAAGCTCGAAAATTTACGCCCTTGTGATTGAAAAGGCCCAGATGCATGAGGGGCTCTGGGGCGCAAAAGAGCGATTTTTCAATTTCCTCTGCGGAGTGCTTTTGCGCATAATTGCTAAAAATACGCCGGATGTTGTCATTGTGTTCGACAGGAGGACCGGCAACCATGCCATGCTTGAAGACATAAACGCCTACGTGGCAAGGAAAATCCACGAAATCAACTGCAAAATCAACGTCGTCATTTCACATGAGCTTTCGCATGAATCTGCCCCGCTTCAGGTTGCGGACTTCGCCTGCTGGGCCGTCCACCGCAAATACGAAGCTGGCGACAATTCATATTATTCGATAATAGCCCCCCTAATAGTAAATGCTGACAGGGAAAAAATGTGGGCTAGGGAGAATTGATTTTGCGCAGACCCACGGCCGGTTTTCATTGCGCACTCTGCGGTGCACCCTGCGCCGTGGACTTACCCGCGCAACATAACCAGGGTCTTTCTTCTATAATAAGCTTTCGCAACCGCGTTTCCGCAATCAATCCTATCTATCTGCCACACATCGATGCAGCGGGAGGAAATAGTTATAACCCTCAAGCGCGTTTTTGCTTCCACATGGCCGCAGACACTTTGCTTTCGGAATTTTTCCTCTCATTCGGCCTGCTTTCCATTTTCGCGCTAGTGGGCGGGCTGCTTTCCGCGCGATGGCGCCAGCCCACAGTTGTAGGCTTGCTTGTAGTGGGCGCAATCATCGGCCCGAATTCCCTCGGCATAGTGCGCAACAGCGAGGTAATCAAGGTTTTTTCAGAACTGGGGGCAGCGCTGCTTCTCTTCTCAATCGGGGTGGAATTCTCGCTTGCCAAAATTTCAGGCTCGGGCCTCCGCTCCCTGCTTGTTTCATCCGGCATAATGTTTTTCGGCTTCCTGGCAGGCTACGAGGCTGGCGTGCTTTTGGGCCTTGGCCCTATCATCTCACTTGCGCTTGGCAGCTGCTTTGCGTTTTCCTCAACAGCGATTTTCGTGCGCACGCTAACGCAGAACAATTTGCTCTCCCAGGCGCCAATACCGCTTCTTGTTTCCGTGCTTGTCATCGAAGACATAGCCGCAGTGGCCGCAATCACATTCTTCTCCTCGATAAAAGCGGAATCCGGGCCCGCAGGCGCGGGCGTTTTGCAAATTCTGCTGTCAATTGCATTCTCACTTGCCGTGCTTGGCTTTGTCTATCTTCTCCTAAAGCGCATGCTTGGGCGGGCCGTTTCCTATCTTGAATCCTACAAATCCGACGAGCACGTCGTGCTTTTAGCCCTTGGCCTCTGCATCACTCTCGCCCTCGTGGCAGGCGCAATCGGCCTCTCTCCGTCAATCGGCGCATTCCTTGCCGGAAGCATTGCGGCAGGCCTTCCGATACGCCATGAAATCGAGCGCACGGTGTCGCCATTCTCGCTTGCGTTCTCCTCTTTCTTCTTCCTTTCCGCAGGCCTCATGATTTCACCGCATGCCTTGCTTTCCATGCTGCCCGTGGTTGCAGCCCTCTCCATCCTCTTCATAATAATTGTTTTCCTCTCATCCGCATTTTTCACTTACTTGGCAGGTTTCGAGCTTGAGGATGCGGTGCTTGCAGGCGCAGCGATGGCGGTGATGGGGGAATTTTCGCTTTTGCTTGCCACCCAAGCCGCCCCAATTGCCGGAAATTTCGACATAATCACCGCAATTTCATCAATCGTGCTTATTTCCACCATATCATCGGCATATCTGCTTTCCATCCGCCCCAGAATCACCAACTGCCTCCGCTCCCGCCTCTCGCCTTCCGGGCACTCCAAGCTTGCGGCGTTGCGCGAATACATCAAAGCAGTGCTTTCGGAATTCGAGGGCGGGGGCGCATTCCTTGCGCGCGCAAAAGCCACTTTCCGCACCCTCGTGTCGAATATGACTTCATTCGTAATCGTTTTCGTAGCCGTTTTCCTGCTCCGCCGCGCCTTTTCCGCCGCGTTCATTGACGTTTTGGGCATCCGCCTTTACATGCCCACGCTTATCGCAGCCCTTGCAATCATGCTCCTTCTTCCATCCGCATTTTCGCTCCTTGGGGAACTTAGGCTTTTTGCCGATGCGCTTTCGGCCGTATTCGTGAAGTTCCACAAGGGCGGCGAGCGCACGGGCAGGCGGATTGCCCGGGATTTTTTCGCAATAACTCTGCTTCTTATCATAATCCTTCTGATCCCTATCACAATAGACCTGCTCTCCCTCCCAAACATTTTCCATCTGCTTGTGCTGTTCCCCGCGTTATTTGTGCTTTTGGTGGGCTGGGATGCCGCCTCGTCATTCTTGGGCTTTGCCCATTCCAAGGCATCTGGAAACGGGGGCGGGAAGTAAATGCTTCGAATCACGCGCTCGCTCCTTGAAACCTGTTTGGCAGCAGCGAAATCCGCCTACCCGAACGAATTCATCGGGCTGCTCGAGGGCGAGAGGCAGAAAAGCCCGGACGGCAAGTCATTTTCCCTTACCCTAAAGCGCTTAATCGTCCCCCCCGGCATCAGCGTTTCCCCCTCTTTCTCCTATTACTCGGAATGGCTCCTTCCCGTGATGCCGGATGTCTGGGGCAGCTTCCACTCCCACCCCGGCACCAAAAACAACCGCCCCTCCAGGGCAGATTTGCATGCCTTTTCCAATGAAGGGGGCGTGCACTTAATTGCAGCCGAGCCTTTCGGGCCCGAAAACATCGCAGCCTATGGCCACGAGGGCAAAAAACTCGAGTTTGAAATCGTGGACTAGTAGATATCTATGCGGGCTAGAATACGTGGGCTGCTAGTATGTCATAGTGGGCTGCAAGTGCGCATTGTCGAAAAAATCGCCACTTTCAGAAGCAGCCCGGCTTTTTCCGCCCATCGGCGTAAATTCGCAAGGGAATTTACCATTTTCCATAATTTTACCACTGTTCTTCGTCATCTTGCTGAATCGTTTTCAGTCAGCTGTCGTATTTTATTATTTATTTTATATATTAAAGTTACTACTATTTCACAAGATTTAAATAGCTTCCGAGAGGACTACTGACGTAATCCAATGAAATGGTTTCATACAAGAAACCATGAGGACGGGGTACGACCAGATGAAACAAGCAGGGCAAAGAAAAAATAAAAAAAATTGTCGCCGATAATCTTTGTCAAGCGCCCTGTAAAAAAAGGCGACAAAGAAAAAATTGAGGTGGAAAAATGAAAGGAATCAACGCAAAGAGGATTGCCGCCTTGGCTGCATGTGCAGTCGTTCTCGGTACCTCCGCGATTGCTGCAAATGTGATGTATGGCAGCACCGAGCTGGTAAGCGATAATGGGCAACCGACGGTGAAAATCGTCGTGGGCTCACAGGCACAAGTCTCTGACGGTGTTGCAGCTGCAAACATTGCATCTGCCATTGCGCACCAGGCGTACAAGACTGCGGTCTTCAAGGCCGACACTCCAGCAAAGCCTACCTGCACGGTTGGCGCTGGCAGCGGCTCTGGCACCGGAACCTGCGAGGTCACTGACAAAAAGGTCACCCTCGAGATTGAAATTCCGGGCGTGCTTGGAAACGCATATCAGTTCAAGACACTGATAACCGACACATTGGACAAAACACTGGCAAACCGCATGAACACCCTCTCTGAGGACAACTACACTGCGAACAAGAGCCAGTCTGACACATCAACCATCCTGTCACCGCTACGTGGCGTTGCAGAAAACACTGCGACATCCGTGAACCTCTTCCGCATTGGCGCGAACGAGTTCAACGGCTTCCAGCCGCAGACGGTGAAGGACGACCAGGCAGGCTCCGACTTCGCATACAAGGAAGAGCAGGCCTTCTGGGTGGGCACCGGCGCTCCGGCATCGGGTGTCTACTACGATACTAACTCCAACTACCGCCAAGTAGTTGCAAGGCCGAATTCCATAGCGTACAACATGCGCTTCCTCGGCAACGACTTCGGCATTCCGGTGTGCACGGCAAACCTCGCCACAAGCGGAGTTTGGACATCCTGCACATCTGACACCGACCGCTCCGACAACCACCGCATCAAGGTACAGTTCCTTGGCGACACGTGGGTCATCTCCAAGATGACACAGCCATCCAACTCTACGGCTGCAGGCCAGCTTGCAAACACAAACGGCGTGCAGAACGGAGGGACGGTGAAGCTTGCCAAAGAGGCCAAATACGACATCATCAATGTCGGCGGCGTGATTGACGGCGGGACATTCAAAATCCGCCTGGCCGATATTTCAGTCGCAACCGGCGCAACCAACCTGCACCCTGCAATCATCGACATCCTAGATGCCAATGACGCAGTGGTAGGCCAGATTCAGGTCAACCCCGGCGAAACATACACATACACCCAGAGCTCAACAGGCTCGCAGATAAAGGTGCACGTGTACCGCACAGCGCCCGGTTTCACCCTGAATGCAAAGTGGGCTGAAATCGCCGTCTACACGGACGAAATAACCCTCGAGGATGGCAAGCGCTACGACAACGCAGCGTCCGACGATGTGAACTGGAAGAACGTCAAGGTGTCATTGCTCTGGAAGAACCGCGACGGCTCCACAACCGACAACCAGCCCGACGCCCTCCGCGAGATTGTCCTCTACGTAGACGACCTAAGCTCGTATCTGGGCGGGGAAGACAGGATGGTGAAAGGCACCTCGATGTCATTCCCCAAGAAGAATGCGGCATACCGCACGACCTACAACGGCCTTGACCTAACTGATGCCGACTACATCTCAGTCAAGTTCAGGTCTGACTCCGGCCGCACACTGGCTGTGAGCAACTCTGCTGACTGCAACACCAAGAACAACTCCTACACCGGTACCTTCATCAAGGTAACCTCTGGGACATCAAACGCCTTTGGTGGCACATCAGATGCGCTCAACAATGACCGCACGGACGAGCTATACGTCGACCCGATTGGCAACTACACTGCAGGCTCTGACCTCACGCAAAGCACAGCTGACTCGACTTGGGTGCCCCAGATATTCTGGAAGCCCACTGGCTGCTCTTACTACAAGACAGCTACGATGAGCGCCGGAACCGCCCTGGGCACCGCTGAGCAGACCTCTTCGGTGTTCAGCACCACTGGCAAAGCGGTGAAGCTTGAAGCTGCTGGCGCAGATTCTTCTGCACCCGGCTTCCTGTACTTCGCCTTTAACGTATCCAATGGGACCCTCTTCGACACCATCAACAACGGCTACGGCGGAACGGCCAACATCTCCAATGCAGTCGGCGAGATATTGCTCCAGGAAGACGCAGGCAAGCACGATGCGCAGTCCCACTACCCAGTGATGCTGCGCTTCCCAGTGCTCAACATCTCCTCAAGCCAGTGGAGGTTCAAGGCACAGGACAGCACGACATCTGTGGTGTACTACAACGGAATCGCCACCACGGACACGAGCACGACTGTAACCCTGCCAAACGCCACCTCCTACGAGCTTGCGTTCTACACCGAGCGCGGCTCCAAGGCAACCGGCGTGAGCTTGACAGATGCGTCCATGATGGTAGCAACTAAGATCGGGCAGCCAACCTTCACCTTTGCCCCAGCCTCTTCTGAAATAGGCTCCACGGGCACTGAGGAAGTGATGAAGGAGGGCGACGTGAAGACCCTGTCAAACGGAGTGAAAATCAAGGTAAAGAAAATCTCCGAGACAGTGGGCTCCTGCGTTGCATCCGCATCAGGCGGCACGCCAAGCTGCACGGTAAGTGATGTGGCAGCCCCGACAATAGACGGCAAGGCAACCCTTGAGGCATCGGTTCCATACCCGAACATGCCCTCGCTCGTTGCGCTTGACAAGGATGGCCCAACCGCGGCAGTCCTCGTCTCAGTCGGCGGCCCAGTCGTCAACACCGTGACGGCAGGCGCGCTAAAGGACTCACCAGTCGACTTCAAGACCGAATCCGTGGTAGTGAAGGAGATGGGCAACACCATTGTGGTTGCAGGTTACACTGCAGCAGACACAATGCAGGCTGCCGATGAGTTCATAGCCGGCATAAAGAGGAAGTAAGCCTTCCTCCCCTTTTTTTTCTTTTTAGGGTTTGGGAGAGTTCCCTAAAACTCCCATCCTACTTCTCCTGAATTTTTGCCTCCCCTATATTTGACATTTTGCCTCCCCCTATTTTGTAAGAGTTGCCTTGTTGCACAATTCAAGCGTGGTTTTTACGCCTGAAAACCGATATTCCCACGTCATAAAATGTTTTTCCATCGGCGGCGGGAAATTTTGAACTGCTGCCCTATTTTGGAAATATTTATAAGATAGCGCAGCCAAATTCCTGCCATGAGGCGGCTAGGGGCATTGTTCATTCTCTTCATAGCCTTGGCTGGCGTTTTATCGCCGTTTGACGCCAAGCCATACCTGTACGATGGCGAAACAATGCAAATGGTTTCAGAGGTTCCTATTGAGATTGAGGGCGGCTCTTACACCCTCGTGCGAATAAACAATGCAGACACGTTCCTCCTAAGCAACGGCGAGCCCCTCACCGATGCCGCAGCAATCTCATCCGTCATTCGCGAGAATGAAATTTCCACGCTCATGCCAGGCGATTCGGAATGGGCGGCAATAAAGGCAAAACTCATCTCCTTCAACAGCAGCCGGAACTACAAAACGCGCTTCGGCCCGGCCGAAGACCTTTGCGTCCAGGCAACATTGCTGAAATACTATCCGTGCAACACCTATGCGTCGTGCTTCGTGACTGCGAACCAAATTTGCAACCTGGCGGCATCCGGCGGCTCTTCGGGCTGCGTTCCGGACATGCTTGCCACCCCCATCCTGAACTACTCGCAATCCATAATCACCCTCAATTCGGAAATGGGCGGCGCACTGAAGCTGCAGTCCTCCCTCACGCCGGAAAACGCCGCAACCACGTTCTCCACCCTGCTTTTGAAAATCAAGAACATGAAATCCGCGGCTACGTCTATTTCGAAGAACATCCTCCGCTTCCCGGACACCGGGGACAAGTGCCCGGAAGGGGGAATAAGCGGCTGCATCGGCATATGCCCCTCATCCAAGTTCGATTTCGCTTCCCTTGACAACGCCACGTCTTTGGTCATGAAATTCCAAGACCGCACCGCGCCCCTTGAGGCGGTTTCCTCGCTCGCCTCCCAAATAGCCCAGGCAACGTCGGATAGGCTGCGCTACAAGGAAACTACGGCGCTTGCAGCGCAATGGGGCCCGAAGTGGAAGGCTTTCAAGGCAAAGCACGAGCCCCTTCGCGTAAAGGCAAGCTCACTCGTGCCATTCATCGCAGATGCATCATTTACGGGCGCGTATTCCGCCTTCAACACGAAATGGAGCGACATGGACCGCAAGCTGGCCACGCGCGACTTCAACGGCATTGCCCAGTCATTTTCCGCGGCGGAAATAGCCGCAACGATGCTCAATGCCTCGCTAACTGCGGGCGTGCAGCCGTACAACGCCACCCTCAAGGCGCAAAATTCCGCGTCCGACATCCTCATCAGGGCGCGCTGGAAGGTGAATGCCAAGCTTTCAAGCTCGGTAAGCCTGTATAATTCGCTTGCAACGCGCAAGAACTCGCTTGACTCGCAATTCAAGCCGCCCATGGCGCAGGCAAAATATGCCGCGCTTTCCGGCAACTACACCAAGCTTGCAGCAGATGCGCAGAAGTTCATGGACGGCCAGCAGAAGGTGGCGGACACGGCAGCCAACGTCGGGGGAAAGTTCGGCGCCGCCTCGGTGAACGGCGTGTTCACGCTTGCGGCGGCATTCACCCCACTTTCATACAGCACGCGCTCCTCGTTTGCCCCCGTCATCCCGCCAGTCGTGCTCTTCCTCTCCGACCTCGCAGTCGTTTCGGTGGCTATCGTGCTGTTTGTCGGCGTGCTGGTATACTTCAAGGGCGTTTTCCATAACAAGGTGTTCCTGGGCCTGTGGGTGCTTGCATTCCTTGCCTTCCTGTTTGCCACCGCCGTGTCGTCCGTGGCAATTTTCGCATTCGTAAATTCAGCCGCAAGCGGGGGGACATACGACGAGTTCCTTCCAAAGCTTGCTTCCGCGCCCACCGCCTACATCGCAATAGACCAGGCCGGGGCCACGCCTGCGCAGGTGGCTGCGATGTCCTCGTGCGCAAACCTGATTTCCTCGCAGGTGAAAGCGCAGTTTGGCAAG
>ORJL010204615.1_pt1 | contig 13389 bp, 11 predicted proteins | sample 1779941 | NCBI WGS metagenome assembly ORJL01 (sample SAMEA104232317, study PRJEB22302) | groundwater metagenome | biome: forest; feature: aquifer; material: groundwater | place: USA | collected 2011-08-07 | depth 5.8 m
CGTCGCAAAGAACGCGGGCGACGGCGACCAGCCGAGCACCGAGCCCATGTTCAGAATCGCGCCGCCCGTGCCCTGCGCGAGAAACTGCCGCACCGCCGCGCGGTTCGAGAGCATGACCGAGTGGAGATTCAGCTCCAGCGTGGCGCGCAGCCCCTCGTCGCTGATCTCGTGCAGCGGTCCGTCGCCCATCCGGCGCCCGCTGCCGCCGGCATCGATGCCCGCCGTGAAATCGGGCACCGGCACGTCGGCGCACGTCGGATCGTGACGATCGTATCCGGCCATGCCGCCGAGCAGCAGCCCGGCGTCGAGCGCCGTGCGCGTGATGGGGCCCGCGTGGTCGAGACTCACGGCGTTCGGATAGATCCCGCGGATGCTGACCCGGCCATACGTCGGCTTCAGACCGACGACGCCGCAGCACGCCGCCGGCCCGCGGATCGAGCCGCCGGTATCGGAGCCCGTCGCGCCGGGACACAGGAACGCCGCGACGGCGGCGCCGGATCCGCCGCTCGACCCGCCGGGTGACCGGTCGAGCGCCCACGGATTCCGGGTCGCGCCGTACCACGGGTTGTTCGTCGTCGAGCCGGCGGCGAACTCGTGCGTGTTGCACTTGCCGATGAGCACGGCGCCCGCGTCCTTGAGGCGCCGGATCGAGTCGGCGTCCTGCGCCGGGACGTTGTCGCGAAAGAACGACGAGCCGTGCGTCGTGCGGACGCCGGCGGTGTCGAAGATGTCCTTCACGCCGACGGGCACACCGTGCAGCGGACCGCGCCACTGCCCGGCCGCGATCTCCGCTTCCGCGCGCCGCGCGGCCTCGCGCGCCTCCGCGGCCATCACCGTCACGAACGCGTTCAGCGTCGGGTTGAGTCGCTCGATCCGCGCCAGGTGTGCCTCGGTCACTTCCACGGGCGAGACGGTGCGCGCGCGCATCAGGCTGCCGAGCTCGGCGATCGACAGGAAGCAGAGGTCGTCGTTGGTCATGATCGCCAAGTCTATATGACCCAACCCGGCCCCTCACCTTCTCTATTGACCGTAAATGGGCTCATGGCTATAACCTTAAGCCTCCATGCCGGCCGGCCGTATCCGTTTCGACGACGCCACGCCGCTGCACGTCCAGATCCGCAGCCTGGTGCGCTCGTCGATCGAGTCGATGGAGCATCCGCCGGGGACGCGGCTGCCGCCGGAGCGGACGCTCGCCGAGATGTACGGGGTCAGCCGCATCACGGTGCGCCAGGCGCTCGACGCGCTCGCGCGCGAAGGGCTCGTGCGCCGGGGACGCGGCCGGGCCGGCGGCACGTTCGTGCAGGAGCAGCACGGCACCGCGGACCGGCCGAAGGTCGTGGGCTCGTTCGGCGCGCTGTACTCGTCGCGGGAGATCGAGCGCGTCGACGTCCTCGCCTTCGCGCGCCGGGCGGCGAGCGGTGACGTCAGCGCCGCGCTCGCGATCGCCCCGGGCACCGAGGTCCGCTACGTCGAGCGCGTGTTCGTCGCGCCGCGCGGGCCGCTCGCGCACGTCCGCAGCTTCGTGCTGCTGCCGGCGGGCGACCGGCTCCAGCGCGCCGAGCTGCGCTCCATGATGCTCCACGAGACGCTCCTGCGGCGTCATCGCCTGAAGATCCTCGAGGCGCGGGACGAGATCGAAGCCGCCCTGGCCGACAGCGTCGCCGCGCGGCTGCTCGACGTCGAGCTCGGACGCGCGCTGGTCCGCGTGCGGCGCACCCTGGTCGGCCCGCGCGACCGGCCGCTCGCGCTCTCGCTGATGCTGATCGCGACGCATCGATATCAGCTCGTCATCCGCCATCCCGCGTCGCGCGAATAGCCCTCACGAAGGAAGACAGGAGCCCATGAAGAGATCGACCGTGCTTCGCGCCCTGTTCGAGGGCAAGGACCCGTTCATCGGCGTGGCCGTGTCGCTCGCCATCCACGGCCTGATGGCCGAGCGCGCCGGCTTCCAGGCGCTCTTCGTGTCGGGCGCGTACACGGCCGGCCACCTGCTCGGGATGCCGGACGCCGGCCTGATCACGATGAGCGAGCTCGTGCAGAACACGCGCTACATCTGCGACGCGACGTCGTTGCCCGTCCTCGTCGACTGCGACACCGGGTTCGGCAACGCGATCAACGTGCGGCGCACGGTGCACGACATCGTGAAGGCCGGCGCCGCCGGCGTCTTCATCGAGGACCAGGTCGCCCCCAAGCGGTGCGGCTTCGTGAAGGGCAAGGAGGTCGTCCCGCTCGAGGAGGCGGTCGGTAAGTACCGGGCCGCCGTCGACGCGCGCAACGAGATCGACCCGGACGTCGTCGTCATGGCGCGCTGCGACGCGCGAGGCGCCGTGGGCGGAAGCGTCGACGAATGCGTGAAGCGCCTGCGCGCGTATCGCGCCGCCGGCGCCGACGTGCTCTACGCCGAAGCGCTCCAGTCCATGGACGAGGTGCGTGCGGTCCGCGCCCGGGTGGAGGGGCCGCTCTTCGTGACCACCATGGCGATCCGGCCGCAGCCGACGCTCGAGGAGCTGGCCGCGGCGGGCGTGAACGCCGGTCTCATTTTCCTGCCGCACGTCGGCCTGACGGCGATGTGGGACATGCTCGTCGACGTCAGGAAGCGCGGCCTCGAGGCGTGGAACGAGTACGTCGACCGTACGCGCGACCACCCGCTCGGCAACTTCCGCGTCTTCGACCTCACCGGATTTCCGAAGGTGCGCGAGTGGGAGGAACGCTACCTGTCCCCCGAGCGGCTCGCGAAGTACGACCAGTCGATCGGCGCCTACGAACCCGAGAGGAGAGCCCCATGACGAACGGCGCTCGCGCGCTGCGGACCCTGCTGGCCGGCCCCGACCTCGTCGTCGCGCCCGGCTGCTTCGATGCTTTCTCGGCCGTCGTGGCCCAGGAGGCCGGCTTCAACGCGGTCTACATGTCGGGCGGACTGTCGGCGACGTCGCTGTGCGGCCTCGGTGACATCGGCATCCGCACCCTGTCCGAGCTGACGCTGCAGGCGCGCCACATCTGCAACGTCGTGAACGTGCCGGTCATCGCCGACGGCGACGCCGGCTACGGCGGCCCGGTGAACACGTTCCGCCTGATCCGTGACCTGGAGGACGCGGGCGTCGCCGGCCTGCATCTGGAAGACCAGGACCTGCCCCGCCGGTGCGGACATCTCGCCGGCAAGCGGCTGGTCTCGGCGGAGGAGCACGTGCTGCGCATCCGCGCGGCGGTCGACGCGCGGCGCAACCCTGACTTCGTCATCATCGCGCGCACCGACGCCGTCGCGGTGACCGGCCTCGACGACGCGATCGCGCGCGCGCAGCGGTACGTGGAAGCGGGCGCCGACGTCGCCTTCATCGAGGCGCTCGAGACGCGCGAGCAGATGACCCGCGCCATCCGCGACGTCAAGGCGCCGCATCTCGCGAACATGGTGGAGGGCGGCAAGACGCCGAACCTGCCGATCCGGGACCTCGCGGACATCGGCTTCAAGCTCGTGATCTACCCGTGGTCAGGATTCGGCGCGGCGTTCAAGGCGATGCGCGCCGTGTGGGCCGAGCTGCGCCGCACCGGCACGACCGCCGGATTCGCCGACCGGATGGAGCCGCTGACCGAATGGTCGGGCCTGCTGCAGACGGACCGGTTGCTGCGCGACTACGAGCGTTACGTGCTGCCGGACCCGACGACCCGATGAACCCCAGCGAGGAGAGACCGATGGATTCACACTGCGTCAGTCGCCGCTCGTTCCTTGGAATGGCCCCGACGATTCTCGGCGCCGCCGCGCTGCCAGCCGCGTTCTTCGAGTCGGTCGGACCCGCGAATGCGAACGTCGCCGGAAAGCCGGTGCCCGAGCTCCTGCTGTCCCATCAGACGACCGGCGGCGAGCCCGAGGTGGCGCGCAAGCTGTCCGAGGACCTCGAAAAGGTCGGGCTGCGCCTCAAGCTGCGCCCGCTGTCGCTGCAGGCGTGGCTCGACGCGATGACCAAGCGCACGTACGGCGACATGACGAATCGCGTGAAGACCCCGCTCCCGCAGCGCATCGCGGACCCGGAATCGCTGCTCTTCGAGACGTATCACTCGAGCCAGGCGGAGATACCGCGCTACAACTTCGGCCACTACAAGCAGCCGGAATTCGACAAGTGGTACGAGCTGCAGGCGCGCGAGTTCGACCCGAAGAAGCGGCTGGAGCAGATCGGCAAGGCGGTCAACGTCATCGCGGCCGACTACTTCGACTGCTTCCGGGGCAACGGCCCGAGCGTGCTGCACGTCTACAACAAGGACTGGACGGGCGGCATCGGCACGGCCGGCTACGGGCTCGCCGGCACCGCCTTCAACTGGACGTGGCCGCTCATCCGGTCGGCGTCGGGCAAGCGCCGCGTGGTCGTCGCACAGCCGAGCATGCGGTCGCACACGAACCCGTTCGCGCCCGACGGCTGGTCGTACGAAGGGCAGTACGTGTTCGACCGGCTGGCGACGCTCGACGAGAATCTGAAGATCATTCCCTGGGCGATCGAGTCGTACGCGTCGAAGGACGCGGTGACCTGGGACGTGGTGCTCCGGCGCGGCATGAAGTGGCACGACGGGCGCCCGGTGACCGTCGACGACCTCAAGTGGACGTTCGACTTCATCCTGCAGCACAAGCCGCCGTTCTTCGCCCCGGTGTGGGACAACGTCGCGTCGGTCGGCATCACCGACGCGGGCAGGCAGGCGGCGCGCATCGTGTGCAAGCAGCCGTACGCGTCGTTTCCCGCCGCGGTCCTCGTGTTCACGTCGCTGTTTCCGCGGCACGTCATCGAGCCGATGATGCGGGAGCAGGGCGTGACCAAGCCGAACGAGCTGCGCTTCGAGCCGCGCCACGTCGTGGGCAGCGGGTTCTTCAAGCTCAAGCGGTACACGCGTGACGTCGAGATGGTCTTCGAGTCGAACAACGATCACTGGTTCGCGCCGAAGGGCATCGACGAGCTCGTGTGGAAGGTCGTCCGCACCGTCGACGCGATGATGGGTCAGCTCCAGAACCGGGAGGTCGACTTCGCGTACCAGAGCTTCACGCCGAGCCAGGTGAAGGAGCTGCTGAAGAGCCCGCACCTCGCCGTCAAGGAGCATCCGACGACGGCGGCGCCGTACTACACGTTCCGGATGGACCAGCTCCCGTGGCGCGACATCGAGTTCCGCAAGGCGTTCCACTGGTCCGTCGACCGCAACTACCAGGTCCAGGTCATGTGGGAAGGCGCCGGGCGCCTCGTCACCGAGGACTCGGTGTTCGTGCCCGGTCATCCCTTCTACACGCCGCTGGGCACGAAGCACGGGTACGACCTCCAGCGCGCCCGCCAGATCCTGAAGGACGCGGGCTACACGTGGGACGGCACCGGCCGCCTGGTCTTCCCGGCGGACGGCGACGCGAAGTTCCGCAAGCGCGTGAACGACGTCGTCGTCCAGTACCCGGGACAGAAGAACCTGTACGCGCCGGCGCTGTAGAGAGTCCCGGCCGTGAGGCGTTTCCTCGCCGCGCGAATCCTGCTGATGGGGTTCGTGCTCTTCATGATCGCCACGCTCATGTTCGGCATGTTCGCGCTGCTGCCCGGCGATCCGACGGCGAGCTTCGTGGAGGAGGGTCTGTCGCGGAAGGCGCTCGAGCGCCAGCGTGAGCTGTGGGGCCTCGACGCGCCGATGCACGTCCAGTACCTCCGGTACCTGGGCAACGTGGCGACGCTGGAGTTCGGCGTCTCGTTCCGTGCCCAGGTGCCGGTGCGCGAGGTGCTGGTCGAGAAGTTCCTGAACTCGATCGCGATGATGCTGCCGGCGCTGGTGCTGATCATGATCGGCGGCACGGTCTTCGGCGCCTATCTCGGGTGGCGGCGAGGCTCGGCGGTGGAGAAGACCGCGGTGCTCACGGGCCTCGCCGTCGAATCGATGCCGTCGTTCTTCGCGGGCATCGTCATGCTCATGCTGTTCTCCTACGGGCTCGGCTGGCTGCCGTCCGCGGGCATGGGCCCCTCGGGCGGCAGCGGCTCGTTCCTCGCCACGGTGCTGTCGAGCGATTTCCCGCGCTATGCCGCGCTGCCGGTGCTGACGCTCGCGGTGCGCGGCGTCAACGGACCGATGCTCCTCATGCGGACCAGCATGATCGAGATCCGCGGCTCGGACTTCCTCATGCTGCTCGAGGCGAAGGGCGTGTCGGAGCTGCGCGTGGTGCTGCACGCGGTGCGGAACGCCATCCTGCCGATGATCACGTACTTCGGCGTGCTCATCGGCACGCTGTTCCAGGGCCAGGTGCTCCTCGAGACGGTGTTCGGATGGCCGGGCATCGGACGCGCGGTGGTCGACGCTCTCGCGGCGCGCGACTTCCCGGTCCTGCAGGGCGCGTTCTTCCTCACCGCCATCGTCGTGGTCGGGATGAACCTGGTGGTCGACATCCTGTACGGCTATCTCGACCCGCGCGTCCGGGTGGGCGGCGACGAGGCGCGCGCGTGATCGCGTTCCTGCGCGATCCGCTCACCACCGTCGCGACGGTGGGGCTCGCCGCGTTCGTCTTCCTGGCCGCGTTCGGCCCGTCGCTCGCGCCCCACAAGCCGTTCGAGACGCTGTCGGACACGAGCGGTGTCCCGCTCCGCCTCCAGGCGCCGGGGGCCGGGCACTGGCTCGGCACGACGACGCGCGGGCACGACGTGCTCTCGCAGATGATGCACGGCGCCCGCGTCGCGCTCATCGTGGGCGCCACGTCCGCCGTCGTCGCGGGCCTGATCGGCGCGGCGATCGGGCTCCTCTCCGGGTACTACGGGCGCAGGCTGGACCAGGTCCTGATGCGGCTGACCGACGTCGCCTTCGGCATTCCGACGCTGCCGTTCGCGCTGATCGTCGTCGGCATCCTCGGCCCCGGCGTGCTCAACACCATCCTCGTCATCGCAGCGATCCTGTGGCGCACGCAGGCGCGCGTCATCCGGTCGCAGGTCCTGACCATCAAGGAGCGCGCGTACATCCGCGCCGCGCGCATCGCCGGCGCCGGCCACGGGCGCATCATGCTGCTCCACATCGGCCCGAACATCCTGCCGTTCCTGCTGCTCTACCTCGCGCTGTCGGTCGCCCAGAGCGTGCTGCTCGAAGCGGGCCTGAGCTTCCTGGGCTTCAGCGACCCGCGGGTCGTCACGTGGGGCGGCATGCTCAACGCGGCGTTCGAGGCGGGCGCCGTCCGCAGGGCGTGGTGGTGGGTCCTGCCGCCCGGCCTCGCGCTGTCCGTCGTCGTGGTGTCGTCGTTCATCGTCGTGCGGCAGTTCGAGGAAGCCGTGAACCCGCGGCTCAGGACGGTGTGACGGTGCCGGTGCTCGCGATCGAGCATCTCCGCGTCGAATATCAGACCCGCGCCGGCGTCGTGCGCGCGCTCGACGACGTCTCCCTCACGCTCGGCGACAACGAATGCCTCGGTCTCGTCGGCGAGTCCGGATGCGGCAAGAGCACGCTGGCGCTCGCCGTCCTGCGCGTGCTGCCGCCGAACGGACGGATCGCATCCGGGCGCATCGTGCTCGAGACCACGGACGTGACCGCGCTGTCCCGGCGCGAGCTGCGCCGGATCCGGTGGGAGCGGCTCGCGCTCGTGCCCCAGAGCTCGATGAACGCGCTCGATCCCGTCTACCGCATCGGCGACCAGATCGCCGAGGCGATTCGCGCGCACCGCCGCACGCCCGCGGCCGCGGCGCGGCGGACCGCGGAAGAGCTGCTGGCTCTCGCCGAGGTGCATCGCGAACGCATCGACCACTACCCGCACGAGCTGAGCGGCGGCACGCGCCAGCGCGTGGCCATCGCGATGGCGCTGGCGCTCGGGCCGACGCTGCTCGTCGCCGACGAGCCGACGACGGGCCTCGACGTCATCGTGCAGGACCAGATCCTCCGGCGACTGCGCGCGCTGCGGCGTGACCGCGGGATGGCGATGCTGCTCATCACCCACGACATGGGCGTCGTCGCCGAGAACTGCGACCGCGTGGCGGTGATGTACTCGGGGCGGGTCGTCGAGCAGGGCGCCGTCGGGCCCGTCTTCGCGGAGCCGCTGCACCCGTACACCATGGGGCTGCGCAACGCCTTCCCGGATCTGCTCGCGGACGCAGCGGAGCTGATCTCCATTCCGGGCAGCCCGCCGGACCTCGTGACACCGCCGCACGGCTGCCGGTTCGCGGACCGATGCCCGTTCGTCCTGGACGCCTGCCGGACGACGGACCCTCCCCTCACCGAAGCCGCGCCGGGTCACTGGACGGCGTGCCTCCGATGGCGCGAGGCGGACGCGCTGCGCGCGCAGGCACGATCGGGAGCGACGTGGCAGACGGCGTGATCGTCAGCGTGCGAGACCTGCGCGTGTGGTTTCCCGTGCGGCGCACGTTCGTCGATGCCGTGCTGCACGGCGGCTCGGGAGCGTTCCTCCGCGCCGTGGACGGTGTGAGCTTCGACCTGCGTCCCGGCGAGATCCTCGGGCTCGCGGGCGAGAGCGGCTGCGGCAAGAGCACGCTCGCCATGACGCTGCTCGGCCTCAACCGCCCGACGGCGGGCCGCATCGAGTTCCTCGGCGAGGACCTGACGGCGTCGCTGGCCACGAACCCCGCGGCCTTTCGCCGCTCCGCGCAGCTCGTGTTCCAGGATCCATACGAGTCGCTCAACCCGCGATTCACCGTGGCGCAGACCGTCGAGGAGCCGCTCGTGATCCATCGGCTCGGCGGTGCGACGGAGCGCCGGCGCCGCGCGGCGGAGACGCTGGAGCTCGCCGGGCTCACGCCGCCCCGGCAATTCCTTCCGCTCTATCCGCATCAGCTGAGCGGCGGACAGCGCCAGCGCGTCGCGCTCGCCCGCGCCGTCGTGCTCCGCCCGCGATTCCTCGTCACCGACGAGCCGGTCTCGATGCTCGACGTGTCCGTGCGTGCCGGCATCCTCCGCCTGCTGAAGTCGTTCGCGCGCGATCTCGGCGTGGCGATCCTCTACATCAGCCACGATCTCTCCACGATGAAGCACATCTCCGACCGCATCGCCGTGATGTACCTCGGCCGGATCGTGGAGCTCGCCCCGGCCGGCGCGATCGTGAGCCGCCCCCAGCACCCGTACACGCAGGCGCTCATGGCGTCGGTACCGATCCCGGACCCGGCGCGCCGCCGGGTGCCACCGCGGATCGAGGGCGCGATCCCCAGCCCCATCGGCGAGCGCGCCGGATGCGCGTTCGCCACCCGCTGCCCGCACGTGATGGACGAGTGCCGCCGCACCGCACCCGTGCTGCGGGCCGTCGCGGAGAGTCACGAAGCCGCCTGCCATCTGCACGATGCCGCGCCCGCTCCCGCGGGAATCGCGAAAGGAGAAGCGAATGACCATGCCGTCCAGAGGTGAACAGCTGCGCGCGCTGATCGAGCGCCGGGAGATTCTCGTGATGCCCGGCTGCGCCAACGCGCTGCAGGCCGTGATGATCGAGAAGGCCGGCTTCGAGGCGGCCTACATGTCGGGCGCCGCGACCGCGGCGAACCTGATCGGGATGCCGGACGCCGGCTTCACCAGCATGACCGAAGTCGTCATGAACGCCCGGTACATCGCCGGCGCCATCGACGTCCCGCTGCTCGCCGACTCGGACACCGGGTACGGCAACGCGGTCAACGTCCGCCGCACCGTGCACGAGTTCATCCGGGCCGGCGTCGGCGGCATCCACATCGAGGACCAGGTGTTCCCGAAGCGCTGCGGCTTCGTGTCCGGCAAGGAAGTGATCCCGGTCGAGGAAGCCGTCGGCAAGTACCGCGCGGCGGCCGACGCGCGCAACGAGCTCGACCCCGGCTTCGTCGTCATCGCGCGCACCGACGCGCGCACGGCGGTGGGCGGCGGGCTCGACGAGGCCATCCGCCGGGCCAAGGCGTACCGCGCGGCCGGCGCCGACGTCGCGTACTTCGAGGCGCCGCAATCCATCGACGAGATCAAGGCGTTCGTCGCCGAGGTCAAGGGCCCGGTGATGGCGACGCTGGTCGCGCTCGATCCCGCGCCGACGTGGGCCGAGCTCGAAGCGCTCGGCGTCAGCGTCGCGTTCTATCCGGCGCACGGCATGATCGCCGGCAACGTCGCGAACTGGGACTTCCTGCACGACTTCAGGAAGCGCGGCGCGCAGGCGGAAGCGGAGCTCAGGGCGCGGACGAAGGGTCATGCGGTCGCCGGATTCGGGCTCTTCGATCTCGTCGGATTCCCGAAGGTGCGCCAGATGGAAGAGCGCTATCTCCCGGCCGAGCACAGCGAGAAGTACGCGCGCTCGATCGGGATGTACACGCCGGGGAGGACATCGTGAAGCGGACGACACAGCTCAGGCGGCTGCTCGAGCGCGGCGAGATCGTCGTCGCGCCGCTCGCGGATTGCGCGTACACCGCCAAGATCATCGAGGCGGCGGGCTTCCCGGCGGTCTATCTGTCCGGCGGCGGCACGGCCGGCACGATCTTCGGCGTGCCCGACGCCGGTCTCGTGACGTCGACGGAGACGATGATGGCCGCGCGCCTCATGGTGAACGCGGTGAGCGTGCCGGTCATCGTCGATGCGGACACGGCGTACGGCAACGCGGTCATCACCACGCGCACGACGCGCGATCTCATCCAGGCGGGCGCCGCGGCGATCCAGATCGAGGATCAGATCACGCCGAAGCGGTGCGGCTGGGTCGCCGGCAAGGAGCTCGTCCCGCTCGACGAAGCGGTCGGCAAGCTGCGCGCCGCCTCCGACGTCCGGAACGCGCTCGATCCCGACTTCGTCATCGTCGCCCGCACCGACTCGCGCGGCGCCGTCGGCGGCGGGCTCGACGAGGCGATCCGCCGGGGGACCGCGTACGCGAAAGCCGGCGCGGATCTCGTCTTCGTCGAAGGGCTGCAGTCGGCGGCGGAGCTCGACGCCGTCGTCAAGAACATCCCGGCCGCGCATCTCAACTGGTCGTACGACCTCGAGGTCGACGAGGTGCAGCGCCGCGGCGTCAAGGTGCTGCTGTTCAGCGGCCCGGCGGCTGCCGGTCGCCGCGCGATCTGGGACTTCGTGCACGACCTCCGCGCGCGAGGCACCCGGGCGCACCGCGCGTTCCGGGAGGCGCAGCGCGGCCACCCGCTCGGCTCCCTCGAGGCGAATTTCGCGTTCCTCGGGTTCGGCGCGATCCGCGAGTGGGAAGAGCGCTACCTGCCGCAGGACGCCGACGGCAGCAAGTACGACGAGTCGCTCGGATGGCGCCCGACCCACTTCGGCGCGGGAACCGGCGCGTCAACGCAGCCGTAGACCGCTGACCTGCGGGCGCGACATCGTCCTGTCGCGCCCGCAGCGCGGACGGCTCAGCGGAGGCGTGCGAGCGCCTCGGCCTTGCGCTGCTCGGTCGCCGCGACGGCGCGCGCACGCTCCAGGATGACGAGCGCGCGCTTGTACACCGGCACGTCGACCATCTTGCCGTCCAGGTTCACCGACGCCGTGCCCTTCCGCACGCCGTCCTCGAATGCCTCGACCACCCGGCGCGCGTACTCCGCCTTGCCGGGATCCGGCGTGAAGACACGGTTCAACACCAGTACCTGGTCGGGGTGGATGCATCCGGCGCCCTCGCATCCGAGCTGGCGCGCGCGCGTCGCGGCGCCTTCGAACGTCGCGAGATCGCGGAAGCCCGCGATGCTGCCGACGAGCCCCGTCGCCTCGATGCCCACGGCTTTACAGACCGTGACGACGTATGACACGGGGTACATCAGCTCCATGCCGTCGGCGGACGGCTCCACGCCGAGCGCCAGGCAATAGTCCTCGACACCCACGCTCATGCTGCGGACCCGCTCGCTCGCGGTCGCGAGCTCCCGCGCGGCGAGCAGCCCCACCGGCGTCTCGAGCGCGAGGCTGAAGCGAATGTGTCCCCGTGGCACCCCCCGCTCGCGCTCGAGCCGGTCGACGCGCGCTGCCAGGTTGCGAATCTGGTCAGCCGACTCGGCCTTCGGCAGGTGCAGATTGTCCAGGCCCGGGTAGACGGCCGCGTCGACGTCGTCGTCGAGCAAACCCGGCTCGTTGTTCACGCGAACGGCCGCTTCGGCGCCGCCGCGGGCGGCGAGCGACAGCGAGTCCTTCACGAGCTTCCGCGCGGCGGCCTTCTCGGCCGCCGGAACGGAGTCCTCGAGGTCGAGGACGATGGCGTCGGCGTTCCGGGTCCAGGCCCGTTCGACGAAGCGCGGGACGTTGACGGGAAGGATGAGCGATGAGCGGCGGGCAAAGGTCGTCATGGTGCCGGGAGAATACGAGATTCCTGTAGGATGAGCGAGCGATGCCGCTCCCCAGACGATCCTTCGATCCGAACGCGACGGGACCACTCCGCGGTGTGCGCGTGCTCGACTTCTCGCGTCTCGTCGCGGGCAACATGCTCAGCCTGCAGCTCGCGGACATGGGCGCCGAGGTCGTGAAGGTCGAAGCGCCCGGCCGCGGCGACACCCTTCGCGACTGGCGCGAAGGCGGTCTCAGCGTCCACTGGAAGGTGTACGCGCGGAACAAGAAGAGCATCACGCTCGATCTCAAGTCGCCCGACGCGCCCGGCGTCATCCTCGATCTCGTCGCGCACTTCGACGTCATGATCGAGAGCTTCCGGTTCCGCTATCTCGAGAAGCTCGGCGTGCCCCCCGAGCGGCTGCTCGAACGGAATCCGAAGCTCGTGCTCGTGCGCGTGTCCGGATTCGGCCAGACCGGCCCGTACGCGAAGCGTCCCGGCTTCGGCACGCTCGTCGAGGCCATGTCCGGCTTCGCGTCGCGCAACGGATTCGACGACCGCGAGCCCGTGCTGCCTCCGCTCGCGATGGCGGACATGATCGCCGGGCTCTACGGCGCGATGGCCACCGTCGTCGCCGTGCGGGACATCGAAATGAACGGCGGTGCCGGGCAGGTCATCGACCTGAGCCTGCTCGATGCGATGTTCTCGATCCTCGGACCGGAGCCCGCGATCCATCGCCTGACCGGCAAGATCCGCAAGCGCGTCGGCAGCGCGTCGGAGTCGACGTCGCCGCGCAACGTCTATGCGACCAAGGACGGCGGCTGGGTGGCCATCTCCGCCTCGACGCAATCGATGACCGAGCGGCTCTTCTCGGCGATCGGACGCGACGATCTGAACGCCGATCCCCGGTACGAGACCAATGCCGAGCGCATCAAGCGCCGCGAGGAAGTGGACGCGATCGTGGGCGGCTGGATCGCGGAGCGAACGCTCGCCGAGAACATCGCGTTCTTCGAGGAGGCGGGCGTCACCGCGGGCCCGGTGTACGACATCGCGCAGTTCCTCGACGATCCGCACGTGCAGGCGCGCGGCATCGTGGTCGAGGCGCCCGACGCCGAGATGGGCGAGGTGCCCATGCACGCGCCCGTGCCGCACCTGAGCCGCACGCCGGGCGTCCTGCGCATGCCGGCGCCGGCGATCGGCCAGCACAACGACGAGATCTA
>ORJL010088433.1_pt1 | contig 13386 bp, 14 predicted proteins | sample 1779941 | NCBI WGS metagenome assembly ORJL01 (sample SAMEA104232317, study PRJEB22302) | groundwater metagenome | biome: forest; feature: aquifer; material: groundwater | place: USA | collected 2011-08-07 | depth 5.8 m
AGGCGACGAAGCTCATGTACTCGTCGGGCGAGCCCAGGCCGTAGATGCAGGAGACCGAAGCCACGATGAGGGTGTCCCGGCGCTCGAAGAGGGCGCGTGTCGCCGCGTGGCGCAGCTTGTCGATCTCGTCGTTGATGTCGGCATCCTTCTCTATATAGGTATCCGTGCGCGGGATGTACGCCTCGGGCTGGTAGTAGTCGTAGTAGCTGACGAAGTACTCGACGGCGTTGTGGGGCAGGAACTCGCGGAACTCGGAGTAGAGCTGGGCGGCCAGGGTCTTGTTGGGCGCCAGCACCAGGGTGGGCCGCTGCACCCGCGCGGCCACGTTGGCCATGGTGAAGGTCTTGCCGCTGCCCGTCACGCCCAGCAGGGTCTGGTAGCGGTCGCCGCGCTGCAGCCCGTCGACCAGCCGGTCGACGGCCTCGGGCTGGTCCCCCGTCATGCGGAAGTCGGCGACGATCTGGAACTCGGGCATGGCTCTTACATCTTAGGGCAACGCCGAGGTTGCCAGGGCGGCTAGAGCGCGCCGCGTATGCGAACCTGCCCCGGCGAGATAACGCTGAACGCTAGGGAAAGCTCAGAGGCCCGATCTCGGCACACCTCGGCGACGATTGCCGCTTTCGTCACGTTCGACACGCCCGCCAAACGGAGGAGCACTACGCCGGAATGCACGCGGCGTTGCCGGAATACCAATTCTCCGAAGTCTTTGTCCGCCGTGACGAGCAAGGCGCCCCGTTCATTGGCTTGCTGCAAGACATCCTCGTCCGGAAGGCTCGGAGAAAGCTCGGCCATATAGAGGACGTCATGGCCCTCACGCCGCAACCGTTCGACCACCGCCCGATCGACTCCTTCATCCGCGAGGAGATTCACGCTGACCGTGTGCCTACCGGGTACACCGCTTCACCTCGCAGCGCCTGGGCCGCGAACTGCAACGCCGCCAGCACGGCGTCACGCGTTATGCGCGGGTGGGATTCCAGCACCTGCTCGATAGATTCGCCGCATCCGAGTTTCTCCAGGATCAACTCCACGGTGACGCGAGTTCCGGCAATGACCGGCTTGCCCATCATGATCTTGGGGTTCGAGATGATCAGCGGCTGACCCATCGCATACCTCCTTCATCAATGCACTGCTTCCGCCGGACACCGACCGGAAACGGCAGCGTGGCCTGACGCTCCAGATCACCGAACAACCCGCGAGGTCGCGCTCGGTTGTCGGTCAGGCGCGCCACGTGAGGAGTATACGCCAGCATCCGGCAGCGGGCTCCGATGCCCCTCAAGCGGTCGGGCGAACGCGAACGAGGGCCGCTGGGATTTGGTCACCCGTGCCCGGGGCGTGGCGCGGGACCTGACGGCTGATGGCTGGCCGCCGCACTACGACGGCAGGCGCATGGTCCAGATGTTGCCGGGGAAACGCTCCTTGAGCTGGGCGCGGATCTGCACCGCGCCCTCGCGATCCTTCGTGCGAGAACGGGCCACGCCCAACCAATAGAGGGCCTCGGGCAGGAGGGCGCTCTGCGGCGTCGCCACCACCAGATCCTCGAGGTCCTGCCTCGCTTCGGCCATGCGCCGGCCGTTCATGAGCCAGGCGGCCCGGGCGAGCCGCAGCATGGCCTGGAACTCCGCCGGCGGCAGGAAACCATACGACTCGTAATGGGGCGTGCCGTCAGCATCCAGCAGCAGGAGCTTCGGGGTCCAACGCACCTGATAGCGGCGCGCTATCGCGACCTCTTCATCGCTGTTGACCTTGAGGGGGACGAACTCACCGTTCAACGTCTCGATGACCCCGCTCTGGGGGAAGGTCTCGGCTGACAGCCGAGCGCAGCCCCCTCACCCGTCGTGCCAGAAATCGAGGAGGACGGGCTTGCTCTCGGCCCGCGCGCGGTCCCGCGCAGCGTCCAGCGAGTGCTCCCAGGCCACCTCAGAGCTGGTGCGAACTCTCTCCGTCATCGGCGCAACCTCCTTCTCGTGGCCCGCGCGGCCAGTCGGCCGCGGGAACAGGGGCAGCATTCTACCGCAACTCGTATACTGTCGGCCCAGACATGGGGCTGAATCTCTCCCGTCCCCAGTGGCTCGCCGCCATCGCCGTCCTCTGGACGGTGGGCGTCGTCGTCATCCTGGCCATCACCTCCATGGCGCGCACGGGGGTGGTGGAGGTGGTCCACTGGTCCAACGGCCACCTCATCCGCACCGGCTCGGGCCTCCGGCTGCTGGAGCAGATGGCCGGCGAGTTCAACCGGGCCGACAATATGACCGATTCCGGCCAGCGAATCGAGGTGAAGGTCGTCTACCACGGCTCGTGGGAGCAGGCCAGGGACCTCCTCTCCCGGGTGACGCGCGGCGTGCCGGTGGAGCGCGACAAGCCCGATCCCACCATCGTCACTCCCTCAGCCTCCCACTGGCTGGGCACCGTCAATCATGCCGCCGGCCGCACGGTTGTGGATGTGGGCGCCGCGCAGCGGATCGCCAGCGCCTTCATCGGCATCGTCACCTACCGGGACATGGCCGAATGCCTCGGTTGGCCGCAGAGGGAGATCGGCTATGCCGACATCATCGCCCTGCGCGACAACCCGCGCGGCTGGGCCAGCTACCCGTGCGCCCGGGCCGAGTGGGGGCAGCGGCCCCTGGTCGCCTACACCGATCCCACCACCTCCGACACGGGGCGCGGGGTCCTGCTCACCCTCTACGCCCTTGCCAGCGGCACGACGCCGGAGCGTCTGACGGTGGGCGACGTGGCCCGGCCGGAGGTGGTGGCCTACGTCAAGCGCTTCCAGAGCCTGGTGGACCACTATATGATCGCCACGCGCGTCTTGAACACGAAGGTCCACCAGGGCCCTCGCTTTGGCCACTTCTTCCTCATGCCAGAGGACAACCTCATCCACCTGTACGAGGGGACGGAGCCCTACTTCGATGCGACCGGCGAGGAGGGCACGGCGCCCCCTATCTCGCGACCCATGGTGATGATCTACCCCAGAGAGGGCTCCATGGCCAGGGACAACTGCGCTTGCCTCGTCCAAGCGCCCTGGGTGACGGCGGAGCAGACAGCGGCCGCCCAGCAGTGGGTCGCCTTCCTCCGCGAGGATGCCCAGCAGCGCTCCTTCATGGCCGCGGGCTTCCGGCCGGGGACGGCCCTGCCTCTCACCGACCCGGCCAGCAAGATCACCGGCCGATACGGGCTGGACCCGGCCAGGCCGGAGGTGGTGTTCCGGCCCGAGCTGATCGACCCATCGGTGGCCGCCTCCATCGACCAGGCCTGGGATGAGGTAAAACGGCCGGGGATCGTGACCTTCGTGCTGGACGCCTCCAGCTCCATGGCCGGCACCAAGCTCGACCAAGCCAGGGCGGGCCTGATTCGCGCCCTCGATGGCATGGCCCGCAACAACCGGGTCGGGTTCCTCTCCTTCTCCGACACCATCCACGCTTCCGTCCCTGTGGCGCCCCTGGCGGACAACCGCTTCGCCATCGCCGGCGCGCTGGAGAGGATGCGACCCGCCGGCGACAGCACCCTGTACGAGGCGGTCAAGACAGGGATCGAACTGACCGACGCTGCGGCGGGCGAGGCGGACGCCATCCGCGCGGTGGTGGTGCTGACGGACGGTAGAGCGAACCGCTGCCCGACCCGCCTGGACGACCTCGTCCGGATGATGTCCCGCAGCGAGGTTCCCATCCGAGAGTTCCCCGCCTGCGGCGATGCCGCGGCGGCGGTGGACGCCACCGGCAACGCGGTCGACAAAGAGGACGTCATCGGCGTCCGGCTCGCTGTGCCTACGCGGTACCCGATCCAGATCTTCTTCGTCGGCATCGGCCGGGACGCCGACGTGCAGGTCGGGCGGATCCTGGCCGAGGCCACCGGCGCGGAGTTCCAGGGGGTCACGGAGAAGGATCTGGCCCGGGTGCTCGAAGGCCTCAGCAAGTACTTTTAGGAGGTGGCCGAAGCCCGGATCATGCCCCTTGAGAGGGCTCTCAGGCACCCGGCGGGACTGGCCCTGCTGCTGGCCAGCCTGGCGCTCGCCCTGGCGCTGGCGGCGCTGCCGGCCCTGCGGCCGTGGTCGAGCGCGGCGGCGTGGGTGCTCATCTGGGGCGCCGTGGGCTACGGGGCCATCATCGTCGCCCTGCGCTGGGCGCGGGCCCATCCCGAGGCGGCCGAGGTACGCCAGCTGCGGGCCATCCGGCGCGCCATGGCCCGAAGGCTCGCCGAGCGGCAGTGGGGTGAGGGCCTGGGCGTCCCCTCGGAGCTGGCCAGCGTGCTCGGGGACCGCCTCCAGCGCCTCGACGACATCCTGCCAGCGCTGCGACAGCTCACGGACCGGCAGCGGGCCCTGACCCGCCAGTTCTCCCTCTACGAAGGCGGCAGGCTCCCCCGGCCGGAGAGCGCGGCGCTGGAACGGCTGCAGGCCATCCACGACCGCCAGCGCAAAGCCGTGGCCGAGGCGGTCCAGCGGCTCGCCAGCGCCGACGCGACCCTGGTGGCGTTGCTGCAGGAGGGGGATCACCAGCGGATCGGCGCGCGGGCCACGGCCTGGGCCCAGGATCTCCCCACCCTGCACGAGACGCTGACCGCGGCGCTCCTGGGGGCCGACGAGGTGCCGGCGCTGGCCGCCCTGCCGGAGTATCAGACCGTCCCGGCCGAGGTCCTGGCCGTGGCCGTGGGCCGCGATGGCGAGGTCGCCCATTCCAGCCCGGCCTGGGGGCGGCTGGTGGAGGAGGCCTTGCGCCGGCTCAACCGGGTGGAGCTGGCCAACTGCGCCCTGGTCGCGCGGCTGCCCTGCACCCTGGCGACGGTGCAGGCGCGCTGGCCCGACCCGGCCTCCGGCGGGCCAGGCACACCCCTCGGCCAGGGCCGGGCCCTCCGGGAGCTGCTGGCGGCGGCCATCGAGCGCCTGGGGCCCGCGGACCGGACGGCCCGCGCCCAGACCGCCCAGGCCCTCCAGTACCACATCCTCCACGACGAGTACGTGCTGGAGCGCTCCAACGTCAGCATCATGACCCGCTACTCCATCAGCGAGAGCACCTTCCACCGCCTGCGCCGCGAAGCCATCTCCCTCCTCGCCCGCGAGCTCCAGCGCCAGGAGGAGCTGTGCGCAGGGCGAGGGTTCAATGCGACGGCTGGGCTGGAACAGGGAATGGAGACCAAGCCGGGACAGCTAGGCTGATGCAGCGGCTACGCCTGGATTCGTGAACGCCAGTAGCCAGGCTCGCGGTGGTCGTGGGCGATCGCAAGCACCCGTATCGCGCCGGCCGAGGGCAGATAGACGATGTGGTAGGGGAACCGGCTTACGGGTACGCGCCGAGCTGCCACGTCGGCGGGGAGGTGCGGCACAAACGCGCCTGCTTCCGGCCAGCGAGCGATCCGCTCGAGGGCCGCATCAACGGCTCGAAGGAAGCCGAAGCCAAGGCCCTGGCTCCGGCTCTCGTACCAGCGCGCCGCTTCTTCGAGTTCGGCCGAGGCTTCCGGTTCGAGTCGGCAGGGCCAGCTCACCGATCGGCCAACCGTCGGGCGACGCGCTCACGCGTGTCCTCCCACGGTTCGCCCGCCGATTCGCCCGACAGTACGCGCCGCGCTCGCCGCTCGATCTCGCGGGCCCACGCAGCCTGCACCGCACCCAGGTCCTCCGGGGCAGGCTCGTCGAGGCTGGCCAGCAGTGCGGCGGCCACGTCCGCCCGGTCGTCCGGCGACAGGGCCAACGCTTCCCGCAGAACTTCCTGGCCTCGGCGTGACATCGCGCCCATTCTAGCACCCGTCCACCCCCAGCCGGCCGCAGCGCCCGCCGCCTTCATCTCCTCCCGCTGATCGGGCCGACGTTCCTGCACAGGCCGGTCCTGCGACCCTCCGACCACCCGGCGGCGCTACGACCAGCCTACCTCCGGCCTTGCCCCAACTCGGCAGCTTCTGGCAGGCCGCGACACTCCCTGACAGTTCTTCTCCTCCAGACTGGCAGCAGGAAGGAGGAGAAACGGACATGGACCCCTACAGACGCCGGCCACCTGACCGGGACTCTGGGAGCAGCCCGGGCAGCGCGATTCTTATGGGGATGATCTTCGCGGCGTTGGGGGCAGGACCTCTTTTGGTCGGGGTGCCCCACCTGGTCGATGCACAATTCCTGAGATGGACCGGTGTGGTTACGTCTGGGATCGTCCAACGGATCGCGCCGAACGACTCCAGGCTTACGATTGACGTCAACGGCATTCCGATCAATGGGGGCCGGGGTTGCGTGCAAGACGCTGACATCCAGTTCCTTACGGCGAGCGGCGAGAACAGAGTGATGCGCGCAGGAGCATGCTCCCCCAGCATGGTGGTCGGGCAACGGGTGCCCGTTGTCCACGACCCCAATGACCCCGCCCGCGCCATGACCGTCTCCGATCAGGGCTCCATGTACGGCGCGGCCGCAGCCACATTGGGGGGCATCTTCGCTGTCATCGGTGCGGTTCAACTCGTCAGGGGGTTCCGAGCATGGGACGCGCATGGAAACCCGAGGACCCGTCCCTGACCAGGTGAGCCTGTGCCCCCTCAACCCGGCCGCCCGTGCCCAGAATGCCGAGAACGGTTCCTGGGCGAGGCCAACCCCCGGTGGCATCGGGAGTCGGTACACCCACGCCTCAGGATCAGCGAGAGCCAGTTCCACCGCCTGCGCCGCGAGGCCATGTCACTCCTCGCCCGCGAGCTCCAGCACCAGGAGGAGCTGTGCGCGGGGCAGGCCGAAGGCGGCGGCCGCGGCTGACCCTGGCGGCTGACACCACTCGGTAACGGCCAGCGTCCGGTCTGAGAGCGGCGGTCAGCCCGGTACCAACCGTCATTCCTTCGAAACACCCCTCTCCCCCTGGGAGAGGGCAGGGTGAGGGCCCGTCCGGCCGGGCAGTTCCATGTTTCGTGGCGTCGGCGCGAACCGACATGGACGATTCCGGCGTGGGCCGATCCCAACGCGGCAGCTTCTGACACTCCCTGGCAGATCCCCTGCCCTACGCTGACGCCAGAAGGGAGGGCAAGGTTCAGATGCGCAACGACAGTGCACCCCAGGACGCGGTCACGTCCGAGAGATCGGCCGCCGGGCAGACTGCGGGCAACACTTCTTGGGGGCGGCCACCCTCGCGTGGCACCGTCAGTCGGTGGATCTGGGCGAATGGGCTACCGAGCCACACGAGGTGACTACGATGGACGCCTGCGAGCTGAAGATCGTCTTTGACCGGCCCGACCGCACCTACGCCGGCGGCGAGCAGGTCACCGGCACGGTCGAGGTCCACGCCGACGCCGAGGTAACCTGCGAGGCGCTCAGGCTGACCTGGGGGTGGCGCACCCACGGGCGCGGCAACGAGGACCGGGGCAGGCGGTCGACGGTAAGACTCCCTGGGGGCACTTCGCGGCCGGGCAGTCCCATTCTGCACCCGTTCGTTGTCGACGTGCCGAATGGTCCCTTTACGTACCACGGCCACCATTTCAACGTCGACTGGTACCTGAAGGCCGTGGCCGACCTCGAGGCCTGGGACACCACCGCGGAGGAGGAGTTCGTCGGGGCCTGGGACACCACCGCGGAGGAGGAGCTCGTCCTCGATCCCGGCAACGGCCAGCCCGACCTGGGACCCCGCTACAAGCCGCCCACGAGCGACTCGCTGATCAGTCACCCCGTGCGGGAGACTCTCTCGCTACTGCTCGGTGGGCTCGCGGCCCTCGTCCTGACGGGCGCTGTTGCCTTCTCCGGGGCGACGGCATCGTGGGGCTCGAACCCCCCGACCGTTCTTCTTGCCGTCGCATTTGCTATCGGGGGAACCGTGGTGGGCGGGAGCTTGATGTACTGGGGCATCGGCAGCCTGCTCCTCTGGCGGACCCTGGGCGCCGTAGAGGTCCAGTTCGACTCCCGAACGGGTCGGCGCGGCGACGCGCTGCGCCTGGTCGTGCGGTTCGTACCGCGGCGCGCTGTGCTGCTGACTCGCGCGACCGCCAGGCTCGTGGGTCGAGAACGCGTAATCAAGGGGTCTGGCGACCAGAGTGAGAGCTTCACGCACGTGCTACACGAAGAGACGGTCCCGCTGGACCCCGGTCGGGCCCTGCCGCCCGGCGTTCCGGTCGAGATGACCGGCGTCCTCCGCATCCCGCCCTCAGCGCCGTACTCCTTCGAGGCACGCGACAACTGGATCGAGTGGTCCGTCGAGATCCGCCTGGCGGTGTGGGGCCGACCCGACTGGGTCGGGCAATACCCGATCGCCGTGGTGCCGTAGGGCGCGGACCGCGCGCGCGGCGCCAGGGGCGGCCGGCTGCCGGCCAACGTCGTGATCGCCTACCCTGGCAGCCCAGGCACCATCGCCCCGTCCAGGAGGGGGGCGAGGTCTAATGTTGTCTGTGAGCTGGCAAGAGCGGTTCTCGGTCGATCCTCTGGTGCGGACTGGCAAGCCCTGCATCCAGGGCACCCGGATCACCGTCTATGACGTCCTGGCGTACTTGGCCGGCGGCATGAGTGAGGACGAGGTCCTGGGCGACTTCCCTGACCTGACTAGCGACGACATCCGGGCCTGCCTCGCCTTCGCCGCCGCGCGGGAGCGGCGCCTGTTGAACTCCGTGGCGTGAAGCTCCTGTTCGACGAGAACGTGAGTCCAAGGCTGGTCCAGAGACTCGCCGCCGACCGCCCCGGCAACGTCGGCAACACCGGAACCATGCTGATCACCGAACTGCTGCGCCGAGAGCGACAGCGTGTCAAGGCCTTCGAGCAGCACCCCGAAGCCTCGCTCCTCATTCTCTCCCTCGGGGCAGGGGCCATCTAGCACCCGTCCATCCCCGCCAGCGGGCCGCGGCGCCCGCCGCCTTCATCTCCTCCCGCTGATCGGGCCGACGTTCCTGCACAGGCCGGTCCTGCGACTCCGGCCGCCCGGGCCACCCGGCGGCGCCGCGACCAGCTTACCTCCGGTCTCGCCCTAACTCGGCAGCTTCTGGCGGTCCGCGACACTCCCTGACAGTTCCCCTGCCCTAGAGTTGGGCCAGAAAGGACGAGGAGGTGACGACATGGGACCGTAGCCACAACCGAATGGGATGAACCTGGCTGCGACCGGAATCGAAACAGTGCGCCACCGGAGGTGTGACCATGGACTGGTTGATCGGCTTGGTCCTCGGCTACCTGATCCTCTACCTGCTGGGGGAACTCGGGGCTGCGAGTGATACGCCCCGATCACACGTACAGACTCCCCTCGACGCCTGGAGCCTCTTTGTGGGCGCAAGGTCGCTGTTCGGGGATGCGAGTCAGGGCCGTGGGGTTGATGGGGGCTGGGGTGGTGATGGCTGGGGTTGGCCGTTCTGGTATGCGAGTAGCGGCTCCGATCACGGCGACTCCGACGGCGGAGGCAGCGACTTCAGCTTCGACTTCGGAGAGTAGCAGGAGCATAGTCAGCGCTACGATGACGCCCGATCATACGAAGAGAAAGGAGTTACACATGAAAGTCTGGCCTCGGTTCATCCTGGTGGGTCTGGCGGGGGTGGCACTGGCCCTTTCCGCAGCGGGCGCGGCCCGAGCTCGCCCGACCGTGGCCTACGAGCCGTTCTTGCCGGCGGCCACTGCCACTGGCGCTGAGGACGTTGGTCGAGCGATCCAGCCCTCACCCAACCCTCTCCCAAAGGGAGAGGGGTTCTCAAAGGAGCCCGTCTACCTCACCCTGGTCCACGACACCCACTTCCATGGGGCCTTCGAGGGCTCGGACCGGGTCACCCTGGCCCACTACGCCGGGCTGGTTCAGGGCATCCGGGCCCGCAGCCCCAACACCATCTTCGCCGGCGTGGGCGACGACATCGCCACCTCCCTCTACTCGGCCCAATTCCGGGGGGAGCACATGATCGCCGCCCTCAACGCCGCCGGGCTGGACATCGACACCTTCGGCAACCACGAGTTCGACTACGGGCCCGACAACCTGCGCCGGCGCATCCGGGAGAGCCGCTTCCCCTGGGTGACGGCCAACGTGCTGGACCGGGCCACCGGCGAGGCCTTCGCCTACGACCTGGGGGTGCGGCGCTACATCGTCTGGGACGTGGGCGGCGTGCGCGTGGGCCTCACCGGCTTCGCGCCGGCCGACACGCCGGCGCTCTCCTCCCCTGGCCCCAGCGTGCGGGTGCTGGACCCCGTCCAGGCGGCCCGGCAGGTAGTGCCCCAGATGCAGCGGGCGGGGGCCCAGGTGATCGTGGTGCTGTCCCACCTGGCCTGGCCCGACACCGAGGCCCTGGTGGCCGCCGTCCCCGGCATCCACGTGGCGGTGGGCGACCACGCCAGCACCCGCCTGGAGCGCCCCAAGCTGGTCAACGGGACCATCGTCTCGCGGCGCGGCGACGGCCTGGGCCGCGTGGGCCAGCTCGACCTGGCGGTCGTGGCGGGACAGATCGTCGGCTGGAGCTACACCGAGCACCGCCTGGCGGCCACCGACCCCGCCGACCAGGGCACGGCCGAGGTCATCGGCCGCTACGCCGCCGCCCTCGACGCGGCCCTGGGGGAGGTGGTCGGCGCCACCAGCACCCCCCTGGACGCCACCCGCGAGGCCTCCCGCTCGCGCGAGACCGCCCTGGGCAACCTGATTGCCGACGCCCTGCGCGCCCGGGCCCAGGCCGACGTGGCGGTCCAGAACGGGGGCGGCATCCGCAGCGAGCGCGTGTACGAGCCGGGCTCCCTCACCAGGAAGGACATCGCCGCCATCCTGCCCTTCGCCAACTACGCCGCCAAGCTGCGGGTCTCGGGCCAGGCCATCCGGGCCATGCTGGAGCTGAGCGTCGGCAGCGTCGAGGAGCGCCACGGGCGCTTCCTTCAGGTGAGCGGCCTGCGCTTCACCTACGACCCGGCGGCACCGGCCGGCAGCCGGGTGCAGGAGATCTGGGTGGGCGGCCGGCCCCTCGACGAGAACGCCCGCTACACCCTGGCGGTGAACGACTTCATGCAGGGCGGCGGCGACGGCTACGCCATGCTGGCCAGCGCCGAGGTGCTCCTCTCGGGCCAGGGCGGCGAGCTGCTGGCCAACGTCGTCATGGACTACCTGGCCGCCCAGGGCACCGTCGCCCCCGTCGAGGAGGGCAGGATCACCGCCCTGGGCGGGTGAAGCCTGCCGGTCCGGCGGTCAAGCTGGGGGCGGTCCCACGGGGACCGCCCCCAGTAGTTCCGTGGGATGGCGGACGCTGGTCTCTGCCAGAGGAAACCCGAGCTCCGTTAATCCGGCAGCTTCTGGCGGTCCGCGACACTCCCTGACAGTTTTCGTCGCCTAGAGTGGCGCCACCAAGCAAAAGGAGGTGGCGCCCAATGACCGGTTTCAGCCTCACCCGCGGACAGGGACTGCTCCTGATCGCCCTCCTCTGGCTGGCGGGCATCGCCGCCGTCTTCGGCCTCGCCGTCACCCGCCCGGACCCGGTGGTGGTCACCCACTGGGGGAGCGGCCACGTGGCGAGGCCGACCCTGCTCCCGGCCATGGCCGAGCAGTTCAACCAGGCCGGCCACAAGGTCGCGTCGGGCCGGCCCATCACCGTGCGGTTCGCCGGCTACGGCTCGCAGGAACAGGCCGACGACCTCGTCTCGCGCCTGTCCCGGGGGGTTCCCCTCGACGCCAAGCGCCCCGACCCGACGGTAGTCACCCCCTCCGCCGGGCACTGGCTCGTCTACGCCAATCACGAGGCCGGCCGCGCCGTGGTCGACCTGGACCAGACGCAGAGCATCGCCATCGCGTGGACCGGCATCGTCACCCAGCGCGAAATGGCGGAATGCCTCGGCTGGCCGGGCAAGGAGATCGGCTATGCCGACATCCTGGCGCTGCGGGCCGATCCGCGCGGTTGGGCGGCCTACCCCTGCGCCAGGGCCGAATGGGGGCAGAGGCCCCTCGTCGCCTACACCGACCCCACCACCTCCTCGACCGGGCGTAGTGTCCTCCTGACCCTCTACGCCATCGCCGCCGGGAAACCTCCCGAGCAGCTCACGGTGGCCGATGTGAACAGTGCCGCGGTCGTGGACTACGTGAAGCAGCTTCAGGGCGTCGTGGACCACTACGAGATCGGCACCCTGCCCCTGAACACCAAGATCTACCTCGGCCCCCGCTACGGACACTTCTTCTTCCTGCCCGAGGACAACCTGGTGGGCCTCTACCAGGGGAAGGAGTCCATCCAGATCGGCCTGGAGACCAGGCGAGAGCCGATTGCACGGTCCATGGTCATGATCTACCCCAAGGAGGGCTCGACGGCCCACTACTATCCTGCGGGCATCGTCCAGGCGCCCTGGGTGACTCCGGAGCAGATCGAAGCGGCTGGGCAGTGGATCGCCTTCCTCCGGGAGGATGCTCAGCAACGCGGCTTCATGGCCGAGGGCTTTCGGCCGGCCACCGGGCTTGCCCTGGCCGATCCGATCGGTCCCCGGTTCGGGCTCGACCCCGCCAAGCCGGCGGTCACAGTCAATCCCGACCGGATCGACCCGGCCGCCCTGGCCGCCATCCTCCGGGCCTGGGACGACGTGAAGAAGCCGGGGATGGTCACCTTCGTGGTGGACGTGTCCGGCTCCATGTCCGGCGACAAACTGGCCCAGGCCCGAGACGGCCTGATTCGCGCCCTCGACAGCATGGCCAAGAGCAACCAGGTCGGTCTGCTCACCTTCGACGACGTGATCCGCACCCGCATCCCGGTCGCTCCCCTGGCGGAGAACCGCTTCGTGATGGCGACGGCCGCTCGGGAGATGCGGGCAGGAGGCAACACGGCCCTCTACGACGCCATCAAGGCCGGCATCGAGATGACGGATATCGCCCCCGGCGAGGGGAACGCGATCCGGGGCATCGTCGTCCTGACCGACGGCCTCTCCAACAGCGGCCGGACCGGGCTGCGGGACCTCATCCATCTCATGTCCCGCCATGAGGTGCCCATCCGCGAGTTCTCAGGGAGGGACGGGGTCGAGGAGGGCGGTGGGCGGGTCGCGAAGAGCGACATTATCGGCAGCGGGCTGGCTCTCAAGACCCGCCATCGCATCCAGATCTTCTTCATCGGCATCGGGAAGGACGCCGACATGGAGGTGGGCCGGATCCTCGCCGAGGCGACCGGCGCGGCCTTCCAGGGAGCGACGGAGAAGGACCTGGCGACGGTGCTCGCCGAGTTCGGCAAGTACTTCTGATGCGGCGGTGGCCCGCCGGCCGGCCATGTCGGCAGTTTCTGGCAGTCCAGCGGAACTCCCTGGCAGAAGAGGCCTGGTAGGATGGCATCAACAAAGGCAAGGAGGAAACACCCATGAGTCTTCTGGAACGCGTAGCGACCCTGGTGCGGGCCAATCTGAACGACCTGCTGGACCGGGCCGAAGACCCGCAGAAGCTGATCAAGCAGCTCCTCATCGACATGAACAGCCACCTGATCCAGGTGAAGGCCCAGGTGGCCGTCTCCATGGCCGACGAGAAGAGGATGCAGCGCCGGTGG
>ORJL011138765.1_pt1 | contig 13382 bp, 13 predicted proteins | sample 1779941 | NCBI WGS metagenome assembly ORJL01 (sample SAMEA104232317, study PRJEB22302) | groundwater metagenome | biome: forest; feature: aquifer; material: groundwater | place: USA | collected 2011-08-07 | depth 5.8 m
AAAAGGAGTAAAGGATACTGTGGACAGGGTAGACCGCAGATTCGAGAGAGTGGAGGACAGATCCTACTCCCATGATGTTAGCCTCAAGAAGCTTGAGAAGATCCACCCCGAGGGTCAACACTCTTCGGTTTAAGGCATTAACTTTTTCAGTTACCTCGCCTGGCGCGAGATAGCGCCGTAAGTTGTATAATATGTTTGTGGCAAATTCGGAAAGAAAAGCGGCTATAAGAGAAACACTAACTTCTTCTGATAATCAGTTTGGAGTGATAGTGGCGTTGGTAGGTCTCGGAATAATAGGTGTTACGTTTGACGGTAAACCTTCTTTTGCCGCAATTGCGCTAGGTGCAGGTTACATTGCTTTGGGATATTTAATTTGTAAACACAAACCTGCAACTCGTCAAGGTCCCCAATAATAAAATATGACAGACGATAAAATGCAAAAGATAGTTTCGCTCTCCAAGCGCCGCGGGTTTGTTTTTCCAGGGTCAGAAATTTATGGCGGATTGGCCAACACTTGGGATTACGGACCTTTAGGAGCGCGTCTTCTAACTAATATTAAAAATCTCTGGTGGGAGAGGTTTATTGAAAAACGGGAAGACATGTACCCGGTCGACACAGGAGTCTTAATGAATTCCAAAGTCTGGGAGGCTTCAGGCCACGTGTCCTCTTTCACGGATCCGCTGGTTGAATGTAAAAAGTGTCACCACAGGTTTAGACAGGATCATTTAGGAGGCGACAAATGCCCAGATTGCGGTGGTGAATTTACAGAAGCGCGGCAGTTTAATTTAATGTTTCAAACTTCGATTGGGGCAGTGGCCGAAGAAGGTAACACTGTCTATTTGCGCCCTGAGACAGCGCAAGGCATGTTTGTGAATTTTAAGAATGTAGTGCAAACAATGCGGCCTAAATTACCTTTTGGAATAGCACAAGTTGGAAAAGCATTCCGCAATGAAATAACCCCGGGAAATTTTATCTTTCGCACTCTCGAGTTCGAACAAATGGAAATTGAGTATTTTATAAAAGAGGCAGATTGGGAAAAAACTTTTGAGGAGTGGAAAAAAGAAATGATGGAGTGGTTGATAAATTTGGGGGTTAACAAAGACAAACTCCGCTGGCGGGCGCACGCAAAAGAAGATTTATCTCATTATTCTAAACGCACGGAAGACATAGAATACGATTTTCCTTTTGGTTGGGGAGAGCTTTACGGGCTGGCTTATCGAGCCGATTTTGATTTGTCCAACCATTCGAAAGCTTCAGGAGAAGATTTAAGTTTTGAAGATCCGCAGTCTGGAGAGCGTTTTTTCCCTCATGTTGTTGAACCAACGTTTGGAGTTACGAGAACTGCCCTGGTCGTTTTATTAGATGCTTACACCGAAAGGGGTGATAGGGTGTATTTAAAATTATCGCCAAAACTTGCACCTTATAAAGTCGCCGTTTTTCCGCTTGTCGGCAACAAAGAAGACATTTTAATTAAAGCAAGAGAAGTGTACGATAGTTTGCGACCTAAGTTTGCTACTGTCTGGGACGAGAGAGGAAATATCGGAAAAAGGTATGCGGCCCAAGACGAAATCGGAACGCCTTGGTGTATTACTGTGGATTATAAAACTTTGGAAGACAACACTGTTACAATCCGCGACCGCGATACAACAACTCAAGTAAGAATAGAGGTTGACAAACTTTCGAATTGGCTCCAAAATCAAATATAGCCGATATAATTACAAAGATATAATGAACAGAGTTCTGCCCATTACAATAGTTGTTTTAGTTGGTCTTGGAATATTAACTGGTGTCTTTTGGTTTTTAAAAGGTCAGAGCAAGCCTGTTACTCAAACAAGCGAAACTAAAGGAAAAGAAGAAACACTAAAAGAACTTCTTGTAAGTCAAAAGCCCTATGCTTCTCTAACACCCCGCGCGGACGGACGCGAACTACGTTTAGTGGTAAGTAAATTACCCAAGGATGCTGCAGCAATGGAATACGAGTTGGTTTATACCGTTGAGTCAGGGATAACACAGGGCGTTCCGGGAAACGTTAAGGATATTGCCGGAAAATTAAGCGTTGAAAGAGATCTTCTCTTGGGTACTTGCTCCTCTGGCAAATGCCGCTACGACGAAGGGGTTGAACAGGGAACTTTTACACTTCGTTTCAGGAATTCCAAAGGAAAATTAGTGTATAAATTTGAAACAGGATTTAACTTGCAGCAAAATCCGACTAAGATTACCTCAACAGACGGTAAATTTACACTTTCCGGAAACATGCCCAAGGGTTATTATCTGACAATGGGAACGTTTGGCTTGCCTGATACAGCACCTGGCGAGGTTACAGAGGGTCCCTATGGTGTATTTACCAAGGCATCCAGCAAGGTTACGGTCACAGTATCGTTGGGCGCCAGTACACAAGTCTATTCAGCAGGGTGGAAGCCACTCATAGACAATAAAACTTCAACCCTCGGCGTGTTTGTGGGAACAGAGTAGGCTCCGACACCCGAAGTTTCCCACCCGCAGTGCTAAAGCGCAGTTTTGGCGGGCGCGGTCACGAAACACATCACGCTTTCCATGAAATAGGGTCTTGACAACTCTGTGAAAATGTTCCAATATGGTTTGTAGTGGTGAAAAGTGGTGAATACTTGATCTACTAATTAACAAAATTCTAGTCTGCCCAAAGGCTAGTGATTAGTGATAGGGAAAGTGATAAATACTATTACTAACACTTGGCACTATCACTATGTTGATTGGGCAGTATTATACAAAAATTAACAATAAAGGAAGGACGGCTCTCCCTGTCAAGTTCCGTAAGGAATTGGGAGAAAAACTGATAGTTTGCCGTTGGTACGAAAGTTCCTTGGCTCTTTTTGCTCAAATTTCTTGGGAAAGAGTGATAGACGTCGCAGTTGGTGAGTCTTTGTTGATAAGCCAGACCCGCGACACGGAACGGTTTTTATTAGGAGGAGCATTTGAGATTGAGCCTGATAGTCAAGGAAGAATAGTTTTGCCGCAAGCCTTAAGAATACACGCGAATCTGGAAGAAGAGGTTGTGTTTATCGGACTTAAAGACCGGGTTGAAATTTGGAGCAAAGGACTTTGGGAGGCTCGAGACCGAGAAATTACAGCTGTAGCCGGAAAGTTGATTGAGGAAGTTCAGAAATTAAAGTTAAGGGGAGCTCGGCGGCAATGATTGTTAAACACTTGCCGGTAATGTTGACAGAGGTTATCTCTCTACTCAGCGTAAAACCCGGTAAAAAATATATAGATTCCACTGTTGGGGGCGGTGGTCATACTGAAGCGATCTTGAAAAAAGGTGGCGAGGTTTTAGGTATCGACCAAGACCCAACTAGTTTGGCAGAAGCGCGAAAACGTCTTTTAGCTTGCCCTGGCAGGTACCATACGGTACCTACCCCTGGTGTTTTTCGGCTTGTGCGCACAAACTTCGTAAACCTTCAAAAAATTGCTTCGGAAGAAGACTACTGTCCTGTAGACGGAATTTTATTTGATTTGGGATTTGCAAGCTTTCAGATGGATAATCCTGAAAGAGGCTTGTCTCTTTCCAAAGACGGTCCGCTAGACATGAGACTTGACCCGGATCTTGGGGTAACGGCAGCGGATATTTTGAACGTTTTACCAGAAGGACAGCTTTACAAATTAATAAGAGAGGTTGGAGAGGCAGATAACGCGTGGAGTCTAACTCGGGCTATTGTGGCCAGAAGAAGACTTGAGCCGTTTACTCATACACGCGATCTTGCCAGTCTAATTGAGCGTATTACAGGTTACCGGGGTAAAATTCATCCGGCAACGCAGGTATTCATGGCTTTAAGAATTGTGGTTAATAGCGAGTTTGAGAATTTGCAGACTGCACTTCCTCAAGCTTTAGATTTAGTTAAAAGCGGCGGAAGAATTGTAGTTGTTAGTTTCCATTCAGGGGAAGACAGGATTGTTAAAGATACTTTTCGAGAGTGGGAGGGTTTAGTGAAAGTTAAAATTTTAACAAACAAGCCAGTTGTTCCAAGTACTCTGGAAATATTAAATAACCCGCGCTCGCGAAGCGCCAAATTACGAGCAGTTGTAAAAACATAATGAACTTGTTTCAAAACAAGTTCTCACAACTCGCATTACACAAGTTAGCAAAGCTAACCCGTGAGTTATGAAACAAGTTTAATGAAAAATACAGAACGTAAAACAAAAAACCGCGCCTGGATTGTTTTATTTACAATTCTTTCGGTGGTGATTATTGCTCAATTACTGGCAAGTAATTATTTAGCCGGGAAAGGGGAGTATTTGTCACTTCTTGAGAAAAAATCAAGCTTGTTAACGCGCGAAAACCAAACACTGCAAGAAGAATTGTCGCAAAAAGCTTCTTTGACCAAGCTTGCGGTTGAAGCCCAGGATTCAGGATTTGCAAAAGCGGAAAATATTATGTATTTGGATACCAGCCTTCCTGTGGCGGCTCTTCCACAATGATTACAGATAGTCAGGCTATTACAAGTCGGACTATGAGGAATCAATACCATTCTTTAAAAACCTGGCGAATTAAGCTCCTCGCACTTTTATTTTTGCTTGGCAGTTTTGTTATTGCGGCTAGATTGTTTAGCTGGCAAGTTTTACAGTCAGATCTTCTTGCTAATTACGCTCGTGTACAACAGCAAAGCCAGTCTTCCCTCCCGGCCATGCGCGGAGCAATATTAGCTTCAGACGGTTTTCCTTTGGCGACAACGGGTGAAGCATATCTTCTTTGGGCTTCCTTGAAAGACATTGAAGACGTAAAACGCACAGCAAACAAGCTTGCGCCTTTACTTACAGACAAACCTGAGGAAAACGACGCTACTGTTTCTGCAAAAACAGAAGAAGAACTCGTTTTAAATGAAGAAGAGCGGCTCAAAACGCTATTGACGCGGACAGATGTGGTTTGGGTGCCGGTTAAAAGGAAGATTGGTAAAGAGCAAAAACAGCAAATTGAGTCTCTGGGAATAAAAGGTATAGGCTTTGACCCGGAAGAAGGCAGGGCATATCCAGAGGCAAGTATGGCCGCACAAATGCTAGGCTTTGTCGGAAAGGATACTGCCGGCACGCCAAAGGGTTATTTTGGACTTGAGGGGTTCTATGATTTGACTCTTTCCGGCAGTAAGGGCGTAAAAACATGGGAAAAAGACGCGTTTGGAAACCCTATTATTCTCGGAGGAAGCCATAAAGTTGGAGCCCAAGACGGAATAACCATAAAAACCCACATTGACCGGTCCGCGCAGTACCTTGTGGAAAGACATCTCAAAGAAGGCGTGGAAAAATACGAAGCAGGAGAGGGTGTCGTGGTTGTTATGAGACCGCGCGACGGCGCGATTCTGGCGATGGCAGGTTTTCCCGCATATGACCCTGCAAAATTCAACAATTTTGATAAGGAATTTTATATTAATCCTGCAATTGGCGAGTCGTTCGAGCCGGGCTCGATTTTTAAAGTGCTGGTTATGGCTGCTGCCTTAGACGCTGAGGTTGTTATGCCCGAGGACAAATGTGATAGCTGTTCAGGTCCAAGAATAATTGCCGAGTATACAATTGAATCTGGATCGAAGCGATACTATCCTGATTCTACGCCAAAAGAGATTATTGAACACTCTGACAACGTTGGCATGATTTGGGTTGCTGAGAGGCTCGGAGAAGAAAAAATGGTAACTTACCTGCAAAAATACGGAATTGGACGCTCGTCAGGAATAGATTTACAAGGAGAAGTTGTACCACCGCTGCGCAACAGTGATGACTGGGGATTGATAGATTTGGCGACTGCCAGTTTTGGTCAGGGAGTGGCAATTACACCCATACAAATGGTCCGCGCAGTTGGAGTTTTGGCGAACGCAGGAAAGTTGGTTACCCCGCAAGTGGTTGACAAGATAATCGCGCAGAATCAAGAAGACGATATTAAACCACAAAAGGCGGAACAAGTGATTTCTCCCCGCGCCGTAAAACAAATAACCGATATGATGGTTAACGGAGTAGAGTCAAAAAGCGATATGTGGCCAATCCCGCGTGGTTTTCAAGTTGCAGGTAAGACTGGTACTGCTCAAATTCCTGTAGCTGGCCATTATGACCCTAACAAAGTTGTCTCTTCGTTTGTTGGTTTTGCTCCGGCTAACAACCCAAAGTTTGTAATGATTGTAAGCTTAAAAGATCCAAAAGTGGGGCAGTTCGCCTCGCAAAATGCAGCTTTTGTCTGGTTTAATATTGCAAACGATCTGCTCCCGTATTTTGGCGCACAGCCAAACTGAAGTATAATATCACACAATGGCTAAATTCATAATTCAAGGCCCAAACATTCTCTCCGGCACGGTACGTGTTTCTGGAAACAAAAATTCAACCTTTCCTTTAATTGCTGCTGCGCTTCTTGCTGACGAACCTTCAAAGCTAACCAACGTTCCTAATATTATAGACGTAGAAGTATTGGTTGAGATATTAGAAAATTTAGGAGTTAGAATCGATTGGAATAAAGAGACGTCAATTATGATCATAAACCCTGCAAATCTGACTAAGTGTGAAATTGATCCCGAGCTCGGAGGGAAATTGCGCGGAGCGATTGTTTTGGCCGCAAGTCTTCTTGTTAAGTTTGGCAGAGCAGAATTTCCCCGTCCAGGAGGTGATCCAATTGGCGCCAGGCCGTTGGGTGCACATCTTTGTGCAATGCAGGCATTTGGCGTAAATTGCGACCGTGATTTTTCAGGGGTAAAACTCTCGGTCGACAGTCTAAAACCTGCCGACATTTTCTTAGAAGAGGCTTCTCCTACCGCAACTGAAATGGCGATAATTACAGCTTCAGGTATTGCAGGGGAAACCGTTATCGAAGGAGCGGCCTGCGAGCCGCATGTCGTGGATTTAGCAGAGATGCTTGTTAAAATGGGGGCAAAAATTCAGGGCGCGGGAACCAACATTGTCCACATTAACGGAACAAAAAAATTAAAGGCTGTAGAGCATAAAGTAAGGCCAGACCATATAGAAGTTGGAACGTTTGCTATAGCTAGCGCTATCACAGGGGGGCAAGTTGATATCGAGGACGCTTTGCCTCAGGATTTAAAGATTATTCTTGCTTATCTGTCGCGCATGGGGGTTAAATACTCTTGGAAGAAAGATACGGTTTTGACTATCAAACCCTCACGTCTTAAGGCAGAGCAGGGAGTTTTTAAAACACGCACTTGGCCAGGCTTTCCTACAGACATGATGAGCCAATTTATAGTTTTGGCAACCCAGTCAGAAGGGACAGTGCTTTGCCACGACTGGATGTATGAATCGCGCATGTACTTTGTCGACCGTTTAATCAAAATGGGTGCTAATATTTTTTTAGCAGACCCGCACAGGGTAATTGTAATTGGTCCGTCTAAACTTCACGGCGATTTAATCCCAAGCGCAGATATTAGAGCAGGCGGTGCGCTGGTTCTGGCAGCCTTGGTCGCCAAAGGAGAAAGTATAGTTGAGCACGCTGAAGTCATCGACCGCGGTTATGAAAGCTTTGACCAAAAACTTGCCTCGCTTGGGGCAAATATCAGGAGAGGAGAGTAATGGCGCTATATTTAGGATTATTAGTTTTTTCGTTTATTGTCAACGCAGTTTTAATTATTCCTTTTATCAATCTTCTTTATAAACTTCGTTTTACAAGAAGAGTTGAAGCGCCAAAAAAAGGGAAAATCCCGGTTTTTGACCGGCTGCACGATAAAAAAGCGGGTACTCCAGTCGGTGGCGGGATTTTGATTGTTGCAACTGTTTCGATTCTTTTTGCTTTAATTTTTCCTTTAGCGCGTTACTTGGGGGTTTATATCCGTGGTGCATACGACGTAACCAGCGAAATTAACATCGTGTTTTTTACTTTTCTCTCTTTTGCTTTTTTGGGTTTATACGACGATTTTTCAAAGCTGTTCCACAAAATGGAACCGGGAGAAGTTGGAATGTGGGTAGGGTTGCGCCGTAAGCATAAATTTATTTTACAATGGATTTTAGCTCTAATTATTTCATTTTTAATTTACAATAACCTCAGTGTTGATATTGTTAATCTTCCCCTTGTCGATATTGTCATTGACCTTAACTGGTTATATATTCCCTTTGCCGCATTTGTCATTGTCTCGTTTGTTAATGCCGTAAATATTACAGATGGACTTGATGGTTTGGTTTCCGGATTACTTCTGATTTGTTTATTTGCCTTTTGGATTATTACGGCAAGTGTTTTTGATACCCCACTCTCGATTTTTATTTCGCTTTGGATAGGGGCTTTAATCGCCTTTTTATATTTTAATATTTGGCCTGCTCGCGTAATGATGGGAGACTCTGGGGCATTGGCATTTGGCGCGACTCTTGCCGTAATCGGACTTTTGACCGGAAAAATCTTTGTTTTAGTTGTTGTCGGAGGACTTTTTGTGATTGAAGTGCTCTCGAGCGCAATTCAAATAGCAAGCCGTAAATTATTAGGACGTTCCCTTTTGCCAATAGCTCCCGTGCATCTTTTTTTTCAAATTAAGGGTTGGGAGGAGCCGAAGATTGTCATGAGAGCCTGGCTTGCAGGACTAATGTTAGCAATTTTCGGTCTCTGGCTTGCTTTGATTTAAAGTATGGAATATGAAGAAACTGAAAGCGGTAATTTTCTCTTCTTTAGGTTTTGATAAAAAACTCCTCTTTACAGTTCTTGCCTTAGTTATTTTTGGTGTCGTCATGGTAGCAAACGCCTCGGTGGTTGACGCCACACGCACGTTTGGAGATGAGTTATTCTTTGCCAAACGTCAAGTATTTCGGGCAGCCGGAGGTTTGTTTCTTTTATTATTGTTGTCCCGTATTCCTTATCAAATTTGGAACAAACTCGCCTTGCCTATTATTTGCGTAACCCTAATTCTACTTGTTGCTGTGCTTATTCCCGGAGTGGGAACCGAGGCGCTTGGCGCCAGACGCTGGATTAATATAGGTTTTATTGATCTACAGCCGGCAGAGCTTGCCAAGTTAGCGCTTTGTATTTATTTTGCCCATCTTTTTGCCAAACGCCAAGCATTTTTACCTTTTATTTTTGCGCTTGTCACAGTGGTTGGCCTGGTTATGCTTGAGCCGGATATGGGAACCTCGGCAATTATCGTTTTCCTGTCGGGAATAATCTATTTCGCCTCAGGCGCTAACCCAGGTTATTTTTTAGCCTTAATTCCAGTCGGTTTTATTACCGGAGCTCTGTTTATCTTGACTTCTGATTACAGACGCGAACGCATTTTAACCTTTTTAAATCCTTCGGCTGACCCTTTAGGGACTTCTTATCACATCAGGCAAGTTTTAATCGCCTTGGGTTCGGGGGGAATTTTTGGTTTAGGTTTGGGGCAGTCGAGACAGAAATACCTCTTTTTACCAGAACCTGCAACAGATTCTATTTTTGCTATAATTGGCGAGGAGTTTGGGTTTGTTGGCGGTTTGGTGGTTATTATTCTTTTTAGCTACTTAGTTTGGAGAGGTTTATCGATTGCGGCGCGTGTTAATGATCCTTTTGGCAAGCTTTTGGCAGTCGGCATAACTAGCTGGATAGGAATTCAAGCTTTTATTAATTTATCAGCCATGGTTGCGCTTCTACCCTTGACAGGTGTTCCTTTGCCATTTCTTTCCTATGGCGGCTCTGCTTTAATTTTTAATCTGGCGGCAATGGGGATTTTATTAAACATTTCGAGTCAAAGGAGGTCTGGGTGAAAAAGATTGTCATTACTGGCGGACATTTTACTCCAGGCTTGGCAATTATCCCTGTTTTGCGAAAAAAAGGGTTTTTACCCTTTTGGGTGGGAGAAGAAAATGCGGTTTTGGGATCAAAGGTAAAAACTTTAGAGGCAAGAATATTGCCTGGACTAGCCGTGCCTTATTACGCGCTCACTACCACCAAATTCTCACGCGACAACCTGTTTTTGTTTATTCTTAATCTTTGGAAGCTTCCGGTAGGATTTATGCAAAGCTTTTTAATACTTGTCAAGGTCAAACCACGCGTGGTTTTGTCTTTTGGGGGTTACATCTCATTACCGGTGTGTTTTACTGCTTGGTTATTAGGAATACCAATTATTGTTCACGAACAAACTGCGGCTTCTGGCCTTGCTAACAGGCTTGTTGCAAAAATTGCCAGTTACGCTGCTATTTCATTTGAGAAAAGCAGTAAAGATTTTCCTAAAGAGAAAACGGTCCTAACAGGTAATTTGGTGCGCGAGAGTATCTACAAAATACCCAAAAAGAGGTCTGAGCGTAAGAAAAACAAGATTCCTGTTATCTATATCACCGGCGGAAGTAGAGGATCGCAAGCTATAAATAAGGCGGTTTTCGAAATAGCAGAAGAGCTAGCACAAAGTTTTGTGGTTTACCACCAGACCGGGAGTCTGGATTTGGAAACCGCCAACAAAATCAGTCAGAAGATAAAAAACGGCAATTATCGAACCCAAGACGTAATTGCGCCAACAGAAGTAGAACACAGACTTGAAGAAGCAGACCTCGTAATAGCCCGCTCAGGTGCAAATACTGTTTCCGAGATTGCGATTTGCCAAATTCCGGCAATTTTTATCCCTTTACCGTTTGCTGGGTCTGATGAACAAACTAAAAATGCCGAGCTTTTAGAAGAGGCGGGTATGGCTCAAATTCTTCCTCAGGCTCGGTTGTCGGGGCCAGCTCTTTTGGAAATGATAAACAAGGTTTATGGCCAAATTGACAATTATCGCAAGAATACATCCCGTGCTTCAGCTCTTATTCCCCAAGAAGCATCTAGCAAACTTGTTTCCTTAATAGAAAAGGCAATATAAATGCGTATTGTAAGAAAAGCAGGGATTAGAATTAAACTCGCGGATTTTGCCCAAAATTTTCTAAAGAGCAAAATCACACGGGTTTTGGGTTTTTTAATCCTTTGCTTTCTCTTTATTATTTTTTTGCAAAGCCCTTTTTTAGAGATTAAAAACATCCATTGTAAAACTCAATACGGTCCGTGTAGTAAACTGGACGAAGAACAATTCACGGCACCCCTGGGAGAAAATTTCTTTTTCTATAACAACCAAGTCCTGGTTGAAAGTTTAAAAAAGACATTCTTAAACCGGACGGTTTATGTGGAAAAGGTCTTCCCTGGTGCTCTTTCTGTCTCTATTGAAAAACGGAAAGCAATAGTTGTTGTAAAATTATCCGAAAGACAAGACTTGTATTTGGTGGACATTGATGGGGAAGTAATAGACAGAGTAGCTGAATCCTTTTTACCTATTTTGACTCTAATAGACGAAAAGCTCGAAGTCGGGCAAAGGCTAAATGAAGAAAACTTACAAGCTGCTAAAATATTTCATTTAGTTTTCAAAGCAGATAATATTAGACAGGCAAAAGTTGAAGACAAAAAGCTTGTTGTACAAACCGGAGACGCCATAACTGTCTATTTTCCCATTAACCGTGACCCTCAAGCCCTTGTTGGTGCTTTACAATTAATCCTGACGCGAAGTAGAATTGAAGGCAAATTGCCCAAACTGATAGATTTGCGGTATAGTAAACCAATATTAAAATATGGCGAAGTCTAAAGTTCTAGCGGGAATTGACATCGGTTCTTCAAAAGTTGCTACTCTCATTGCCCAATACAATGAAGAAGAAGGTAAGCTTTCGGTGGTTGGGGTTTCCTCAATTCCCTCGCGTGGCATAAGAAAAGGTCAAATTGTCGATATCGAAGAAGCGGCAGAGTCGGTCGTATCTTCTGTCGAGTCGGCAGAGCGTATGGCTGGCTACTCACTGGATCGTGCGTTTGTCTCTATAGGAGGAGCTCATATCGAATCGCGCAACTCGCACGGAGTCGTTGCGGTTGCCGACCCATCCGGAGAAATCACAGCCCATGACGTCGACCGGGTGATTGAGGCCGCACGCGCTATCTCACTGCCCGAGGCGCGCGAAATCTTGCATGTATTACCCCGCGAATACAAAGTTGACGGAGAAACTCTGGTTAAAGACCCTGAAGGAATGAGCGGAGTAAGACTAGAGGTGGAAACTCATTTAATTACCGGTTCAACATCTGCCGCGAAAAATATATTTAAATGTGTTTCAGAAGTCGGTATTACTCCAGAAGCCCTGGTCTTTTCGGGATTGGCCTCAAGCTTTTCTGTACTTTCCGAAACCGACAAAGAATTGGGAGTTGTTTTAGTGGATATTGGGGGAGGAACGACTTCAATAACCGCTTACATGGAAGGAGCGATCGCTTTCTCTTCTGTTTTACCTATCGGCGGACGTAATGTAACCAACGATATTGCCGCGGGTCTTCGTGTTTCTCTAGACTCTGCCGAAAAAATTAAAACTTCACTCTCCGATGACGGAAGAATGAAAAAGACGGAAGGAGAAGAGGCTGATACAATTAACTTAGGGATATTGGGAATTGAAGAGGAAGAGAAGAAAGTCTCCAAAAAGACACTGACTGATGGAATTATCAAACCGCGCATGAACGAGATTTTTGCCATGGTAGCTATGGAGCTCTCGAACAAAAACATTATAGGGAGAGTTCCTTCGGGAATTGTCATTACCGGGGGTGGATCACTTTGTGCCGGAACTTTGGAATCGGCGCGTCGTGTGTTATCGCTCCCTGCGCGGGTTGGTAAGCCGGTTGGCGTCACAGGGTTGACCGACGAGATAGAAAGCCCGGTGTACGCCGGAGCTGTTGGTCTTTTACTATATGGGGTAAAAGAACAAAAGAGAGAAGAATCTGGTTGGTCGCCTGGCGGTTTTATTCCTAGGCTTTCCGACATTCCAGGACGCGGGTTAATTGACAAAGTAGGTGAAATCTTTAAGAAATTGTTGCCTTAACCCTCTTGCCCTGTTCAATAGGTCTTGCATTTTCTCTTGCCGATGTTACAATTGGCGAAACGCTGTACTGCCCCAGTTTTTTAGCGAATACGGTCTTTAGGTTGTAGGGCATAGTTAACACTAAACCTCAATCTCTAAAACCTACCTCTTACCTATATGGCACTTGTAAAACCTGATACATCGCGCTTAGCTAAAATCAAAGTCGTTGCTGTTGGTGGTGGTGGTGGAAACGCCGCCAATCACATGATTCAAGAGCGCAAAATTGATGCGGTAGAATTTATCGCGCTCAATACTGACGCACAAGTACTTCTCGACAACCTCTCGGATACCAAAATGCAAATCGGTGAAAAATTAACCCGTGGGCTAGGTGTCGGAGGGAGTGCAGAAATAGGTAAACAAGCAGCAGAAGAATCGCGCGAGCGCATTAAAGAACTATTAATTGATTCAGATATGGTGTTTTTAACTGCTGGAATGGGTGGGGGAACAGGATCCGGGGCAACTCCAATTGTCGCCGAAGTTGCACGCGAGGTAGGAGCTCTTACCGTGGCTATTGTGACCAAGCCGTTTGCTTTTGAGGGCGCGCGCCGGATGATGGTCGCAGAAGAAGCGAT